>ERZ773112.71-NODE-71-length-65232-cov-11.504733_pt1 | contig 65232 bp, 59 predicted proteins | sample MGYA00580566_ERZ773112 | MGnify/ENA primary metagenome ERZ773112 (study PRJEB29015, sample SAMEA2737842) | human gut metagenome | biome: human gut; feature: human-associated habitat; material: faeces | place: China | collected 2012 ... | reverse complement strand
ATGTTCCTGTAAAGCAGTCGCTATTGCGCAATGCCGTTGAGGACATCACCGAGAATGTAATCACAGGTAGGGACTTTGCCGAGCGGTTCGACATTGCTACACGTATGGTACAGCACGGCAAATCAGAGTTAGAACAACTAAAGCAGCGTGAAGGTAAGCCGTTTGAGTTTGGAAAGGAACTCGAAGAAGCCAAGCGTCAGTTTGAGGAATATTCCGAGGCCATGAAGGTAGAAATGGCAGAAAAGGAGAAGAAGTATGCCGAAATGGACGCAAGTGTTGACGCAGCTACTGATGTCGTTGCAGACGATGAGGATGAGGCCGCAGAAGACAAGACCAAGTTTCGTTTGCTTGATGCTGACGACCCTAAGGCAATGGAGCTGGAGTCTTTGCCGGAGAGTGAGTTGGTTCCTGTTTACCGTAATGTGCAAGCCTTTGAGGATGATGCACTGGGTTCACCTATGGCATTTACCGATGCAGAGACAGGCGAGCGCAGAACATTGGAAGGCAGACGTTGGAACTATTCTGCACCTCCAAAGGTGGAACTCACCGAGGAGCAGCAGCGCAAGCTGGACGAACTCAACAAGAATGGCTACATCATGGTTGACGGCAAAAAGAGTACAGAGTTGCAGATCAATGACGGTCTGAAATTCGTGAAGCCTAAGACCAAGGAGGCACAGTTGCAGTACTTCCTGAAGAAGAACCCCGAAGACAAGGGCTTGTGGGCAGCATACGACCCATACGACCATGCCATCGAAACACCTTTGAACACGCAGTTTGGCGAGGCATACAAGAGGCCTAACCTTGTTGTGGTACGCAGCCTCATCCCGAAATCGGAGATAGATGAGCCGTTCCACGCAGACTATGCTCTGTTGCCTACCGGTGCCCATCAGTGGAACAATGGCCGCACGCTGTATCTTTCACGCTGGAGCAAGATAGACAAGGTGCTTACCCGTGAGGAGGAAGCTAAGCTCATTGACGAGTACTGGAAGAAGCATCCGGGAAAGCGTGAGGAGCTAAAGACCCACCGTGACTACAACCGTTTTGTGCCACAAGTGCGCATAGAGTTGGAGAAGATGGGTTACCGCTTTGAACTTGATGGCAAGGAGTTGACACCGGAGGAGAGTCTTGCACTCGACAAGCAGAACTGGGAAAGCCGCGATGTTATCCCCGGACGCGAGGGACACACTCCATTCGTCAGCAACGAAGACATAGCACGCATCAATGCGAAGATGGCCGGCAAGTGGGTAGGCGAACCGAAGGAAGCAATGGAAAGTGCAATGAGCGATAGAGTGACCGAGTTGTCCGAACGTCTGCATACTCCAGTGCGCATCATACGTACAGAGGAAGAAGTGGCTGCATTACCTTCCGTGCGCCAGCGCAGAATGAAGGGTAGCTTCAATCCTATGACCGGCGAGGTGACTATTGTTGTTCCCAACAATGCTAACATGGCAGACGTTGAGAATACGTTTGTGCATGAGGTTGTGGGTCACGATGGTTTGCGCGTGCTGTTCCCTGATGAGGCTAAGCTGAACAATGCCCTTGATGAACTCTATCGTGTGTCTAAGGACGAGATATGCGGTACCATTGACCGCATGGCGCAGAAGATGTACGATGTCGAGGTGGACCGCATACGCGAGAAGAAACGCAAGGAGCATGTAGCCAATGGTGAGGATGCCAACGCTTCATACTATGCAGACATGGCAGCAGCACATGCCGAGGCTGGAAAGAAGCGTGAGCAGTTCAAGCGTGATGCAACAGAGGAATATGGTGCCGACCTTGCCGGACGTATCGGTGAGAAAGGCTTCGAGAAGATGAGTGCCGAAGAACTTACGTTCTGGGGCAAACTGAAAGCCATGCTCCAAAAGGCTCTACAAAAATTGTTGGACGGATTGAAAATCCCCGGCAAGAGGAAGTGGGGTGATAAGGACTGGGCGTTTGTTCTGCATGAGGCATACAAGCGTAAGAAGAATGGTGGTAAGCCTACCGTGTTCGATGCCGCTGATACTGAGGTTATGCGCAGGAAGACAGGTTTCGGTGATACTAAGTTCAGTGATGGAAAGCGTGAGCAACAGACTGCTAACGAACGTTTCAACAATGAACTTACACGCTATCAGAATGGCGAAATGGATAAGAACGAAATGCTACATCTTGGCAGACCACAAGGTGTAATGCGTACTTTCCTCCCAAACTTGCCTATTGTTATGCGTCAGCGTGTAATAAAGAAAGGTTCGGAGAAGAAGCATGACGTAGATGTATCTGCCATAATGAACATGCCGCAGCACTTATCTTCGCCTATATTAGTGTTCCAACGTAGCGAAGACACCATTGGCGTACTTACTGACATGAGGGACCGCAACGGCAAAAACGTATGTGTGGCTATTGAATTGAAGCGACAGATACAGCAAGGTGCGGAATATCTCGAAGTGAATGATGTGCGTTCGTTCCACGGCAGAGAATTCAAGAACATCGTAGAACCGATTGCGAATAACAAGACATTGAAGTGGGTGGATAAAGAAAAAGGACTCGCTTATCTCTCCTCAGCGTCACAACCGGTTCAGCAGGAAATAGACAAGCAAGTCCTTGATACTGCGACAAAGGTAGTCAAAGATTTTGTAAATCCCAAAGTTTCTGACGAAAATATTGCAGATGAGGGCATTATGTTCCGCGATGGTGACATGGGACTTGAAGAAACCATCACTAAGATGAAGGTTGAGGCAAGCCAAGCGAACGCCGACAACTGGCAAGCCAAGCAGGACGCAATGAGAGCCATCGGTGGCAATCTGAACAAATTGCGTCAGGCAATGGCACGTCAGAGAGAGTATGACCTATCAACCGTTAAGAGCATAACAGACCTTGCAAAGGTGTTGCTTGAAAACGGATTGCTCGATGATCTGAGCAAGTATGAGACAAAGCGCATCCTATCAGCCGTGAACAATGTACATGGCAAGCAGGACGTAAGTGATTACGTACAGAAGGTTATGGACATCATGGTTGACAACCAGCTACGCATGGGAGCTAACCAGCTGGGCAAACTCCTTTCCATTCGTGGAAGCCGCGTTGACGCACGAGGCATTGAGGTACAAGGACAGCTTGACCCGGAAGGCCAGAGTATAGCGCAGGTGGTTAGGAAAGCCACTTCCTTACCAAAGGAGAACATAGAGGAGCGCATTGCCGACTGCACCAACCGTATGGGTAGTGACGACAATGCAGTAGCCGAGGAAGCAGCCATTGAGTACAGCGGTCTGTTGCTTGCCCATCAGTTTGTAGAGGACATCACCGAAAGCAAGGCTGAGGAAAAGGCTCTCCGCGAAAGCATTAAGGAAGCCAAGGCGGACTTGGATGCAGGAACGATGGAAGCCGATGCTTACCGTGAATACGTGGAGTCAACCAACGATGCCATCCGTCAGAATAAGATAGAGCGAGCCGAAGCCTACCGCAGCATTGTGGAGCAAGTAGGCGGTGTTCTTGGTGGCAGCGTTGAGCGAGCCAAGGCATGGCGTGAGGCTGAGAAGCAGCGCGTTGAGACCATCCATCACAATGCCAACTCCGACATGACCGGCAGACCTAACGACGAGCATCACAAGGAAAGCAAGGCACAGAAGATAGCCAATAACAGTATAGTGCGCTTTGTTCTTGCACCTTTAGGCACGTTCGACCAGATGCTTAGAATGTTCGGTAAGAAAAGCGTGAACGGTGAGGGCTACTTGTGGAACCGCTATATGCGTGGATGGGTTGAGGCTACCGAAAAGGAGTACACCGGTTATCAGAACGCCTTGAAGACGCTCGACGAGAAGGTTAGCGAAGTATTCGACAAGAAGATGAAATGGGGCGACCTGTTCTCTTTGGAGCGCAACCTTCCAAAAGCGACCGTTACCTTCTGGGACGGTGGCGAGCAGAAGGCACACGAACTGACACAAGGCAACCTTCTGTATATCTACATGGTTGACAAGATGGCAGACGGCCGCATGAAGTTGCGCCGTATGGGTATCACCGAGGAAGACGTGGAGAACATAAAAGAATTTGTTGATCCTCGTTTCTTGGAACTTGCCGACTGGATGCAGGACGAGTTCCTTGTGGAAAAACGCAACGAGTACAACGAGGTGCATAAGCGCATGTTCGGTGCTTCAATGGCAGCGATTGAGAACTACTTCCCTTTGAAGATACTTGCCAATGCGAGAATTGAAGAAGTGGACGTAGCCGACGATACAACCGACACCGCATTGCCAGCGACCTCAACCGGCAGCATCATCAAGCGCAGACGCAACAATCTTGCCCTTGACGTGATGGGTGCAGACGCATTCAGCGTTATACTCGACCACATTCAGCAGATGGAACGTTGGGCATCCTTTGCAGAGTTCAACCGCGACTTGAACACCTTACTGTCATACAAGCGTTTCCGCAACCAAGTTATGAACATGACAAGTGTTTATGGTGGTGGAAAGACATTGTGGAAGAACTTCCGCAATGTGTGCAGTATGGCCGCAGGAGCCTACCGCCCACCCATTGCAGCCCTTGACAAGGCCGCTGTGAATGTGGCGAAGGGTGTAACGGCAGCCAAGGTTAGTTTCAGAGTGTTCACCGCATTGAAGCAGTTCCTCTCTATGCCAGCTTATCTTTCTGACAGCAGCCCTGTATATCTTGCAGGAAACATTGCCAATCCAATAGGAGCTTGGAAGTGGTCGATGGAAAACCTTCCACTCTTCGAGAAGCGTTGGAAGAGCCGCATGGCAGGAGACCCAAGACTGATGAAGAGCGAAATGGACTGGAAGATGTGGCAGAACCGCGCTGTTGAAATAGCCTCGCGTATCGGTATGTCTCCTAATGCCTTTGTCGATGCACTGACTGTTGCCATTGGTGCACACTCTATGTATCAGACCAAGAAGAAGAAATATCTTCGTTACGGCTATAATGAAGAGACCGCAGAGAAGCGAGCCAAGCAAGACGCTACTATTCTGTTCAACCAGACGCAGCAGTCGAGTGAAAGCGCGTTCCTATCGACGATGCAGACCGACCGTTCATGGCTGAGCGTTCTTTTCACAGTGTTCAGGAACTCGTCAATGTCGTACACACGTCAGCTGTATGATGCATTCCGTAACCTCAAATACCGTTTTGAACCCGGTTACAAAGGACTCACTGAGGAGTATCTTGCCAAGCAGATGCGCAGAGACGGCATAGACCCCGACAAGGCAGACCAGAACGCCAAGAGCGAGTATCGAAGAAGTCTGATGCGTGATATAGTCCGCGTAGGCGTGTTCGGCTATCTGTTGCAGCTTGCTTGGAACTTGGGAGCCTATCTGCCCTATCTCCTCTTAGGTGACGACAAGGACGAGAAGAGCGACATGTGGCATGACATCTTCTGCCATACCATGTTCGGCAGTATAGAAGGCTTGACTGGAGGTGACGTGATGAGTGCTGTAGGTAATGGCTTTGCTAAAGGCGAAGGTTTGAACCTATTCTCCGCTTCAAAGGATATGCCTCTTAGTTCAGACTTGCAGAACATTGTAAACAAATGGAACAAAGACAAGGTTGCCGCCATGAACGATGTGACCAACTTGATGGTTCAGTCAGGTATAGGTGTCAATCCTCAATCGCTGACAGATGCAGTGGTTGCCATCATGGACTACTGTGGTGACGACGCAAACACCTCTCGCGAGTGTGCCCTGCTTATCACGCGCATCATCAACTGCCCACAAAGTCAGATCGACAAGATTTACTTTGACGAGCTTAACGCCACGGCAGCAGAGGCGCAAGGCATGACACCGGCAGAGATAGCCGAGCGATATGCCAGATACAAGATGCACAGAGGCGCACCGTTGACCGGCTGGGCGTACACTGATGAAGCTCGTGACTCCGTAATGACAGCTCAACAGAACCGAGTGCTAACTAAAGCCAAGGAGAAGTTGAACAGCAGAATGGAGACCGAGGAAACCAAACAGTTGCTCAGTGATTACGATGCTGTTGCCAAGCAAGAGACCGCATTGTCGAAGATAAAGAAGACAGACCGTGCAGCCTACCGCGAGGGAATGAAGCAGCTACGCCAGTCGAATGACATGCGCCAGCACATGCGCTTGAAGCGATACAAGCATGACATGAATGAACTCACGTCGAAGTATCTACGCTGCAAGAGCGCAGAGGAACGAGACTCGATTGTCAGCACGATGTTCAGTACACGTGCGAAGATGCTTGAAGACATCGGCAGATTGAAGCGACAATAGTTAAACAACAAAGGACGGTGCAAGGAATTACCTTTGCATTCGCGAAGGCAGGCTGCACCTCGGCAATTGAAAGCGAGCTTTCATTGCTCTCGGTTTGCACTGCCTTTGCACGTCCCAAATTATAAAAATATGGCAAGAAGAAAATTACATAAGGCGAGTGCTGTCATGCCTCATGAAGGAATGGACAGCGTAGCTACAGCCAAGCACACGTTGGGCGGTAACCGTGCATTTGAGGTATTGTGGCAAGCCCAGCAATATTGGCTTGCTATGGATACGTTCCGCAGAGACCGTGAACGTAACAAGAACTACACCTACGGACGGCAGTGGGATGACTACGTTTGCGTGAATGGTCGGAAAATACGCGAAGAGGAACTCATCAAGAAGCAAGGTAATGTACCCTTGAAGAACAACCTCATTCGTCGTATGGTACAAGCTGTACTTGGTATATACCGCAGTCAAGCCAAAGAACCCACTTGTACGGCACGCGACCGCGACGAGCAGCGTTATGGCGAGACGATGAGTACCGTGTTGCAATGTAACATGCAGCTGAACCGCATGACGGAAATAAACGCACGATGTATGGAGGAGTTCCTTATATCGGGCTTTGTCGTGCAGCGTAAGTGGTATGGCTGGCGAGAAAACAAGCTGGACTGTTGGACCGACTATGTACAGCCCAACAACTTTTTCATCGATAACAACATGAGGGATTTCCGAGGTTGGGATTGCAGTTGTGTGGGCGAGGTGCATGACATATCGTTTGAGGAACTGTGCGGACGCTTTGCCAAGGACGGAAACGATTACAACCGTCTGGCCGAGATATACAAGTTTGCCAAAGACAAATCATATCTCAGTGCTACGTTTAATCATTTTGGCCATCCTTTGCAGGGTAACTTTGATTTTTTTGTTCCGTATGATGTGACACGTTGTCGTGTAATAGAAGTGTGGAGGAAGGAAAGCAAGCCACGTGTCCGCTGCCATGACGTAAACAACGGCGATGTGTTCAAAATTGACATTGAGGATTTCCAAGCCCTTGTAGCAGACGAAAACGACAAGCGTTTGCAAGAGGCCCGTGAGCTTGGCATGGACGAGAGTGATGTGCCCCTTATCCGTTGGGAGTGGTTTATGGATAGCTACTGGTATTATTACATGCTCACTCCGTTTGGTGACATTCTGGAAGAAGGTGAAACCCCATACGAGCACAAGAGCCATCCGTATGTGTTCAAAGCATATCCGTTCATCGACGGTGAGATACATAGTTTTGTCAGCAATGTAATAGACCAGCAGAGATACACAAACCGTTTGATTACGATGTACGACTGGATTATGCGAGCTTCGGCAAAAGGTGTGCTGTTGTTTCCGGAAGACTGTTTGCCGAAGGGAATGTCAATGGACGACGTTGCCGACGAATGGGCACGTTTCAACGGCATCATCATGATCAGGACACCGAAGGCCGGAACGCCATTGCCTCAGCAGATAGCCAACAACTGCACACAGATAGGTATCTCAGAGTTGCTGAACATGCAGTTGAAGTTCTTCGAAGACATATCCGGCGTTAACGGTGCATTGCAAGGCAAGCCCGGATATTCGGGTATGTCAGCAAGTCTCTACAACCAACAGGCACAGAACGCCTCAACGTCTCTGCTTGACTTGCTCGACACGTTCTCTTCTTTCGTAAGAGAAGGCGCGTACAAGGACGTGAAGAACATTCAGCAGTTCTACGACACGCCACGTGTATTCAATATTGCCGGAAAGAACTCTACCATTGTGGAGTACGACCCGAAGAAGATACGTGACGTAGAGTTTGACCTTTCGATTGTTGAGAGCACAGCAACCCCAGCATACCGCGCTCTAACCAACGACATGCTTATGCAGTTGTGGGATAAGAATGCTATCAGCGTGGAGCAGCTGTTGGAACACGGCGACTTTCCATTTGCCGACGAGTTGCTGCAGAGCATCAAGTCACAAAGGGAACAGCTGGAACAAGGTAAGGTGCCGGACGGTATTTCTCCGGAACTTGCGCAGCAGGTTCAGCAAAACGCAAACACATCTGCCATGCAACAGGCACAGCAGATGCTACAAGCGTCTTAATAAAACTATCAGATGGAAGCCTCGGAAACGGGGCTTCTGTCTTTTCTAAGTGTACGGTTAACAATAGGCACCCATTCAGGCATTTCCATTTCCTGGAAGCAGATATGCAGACCTATTGCACGTGTCATAAGCAAGTCGTCATGCTTGCCAGTAATAGCACCATACGCACCGTTCTGTTTTCGCTCATAGGTGTTGTATTCATCCAGACAGCGTTTGTCTCGCTCGATATATAGTCGATCGCGTACCACCTTGATGAGGGTAGAGATAATCATCGGCTTTGTTGACACATTGGTATGGAAGCCATATTTACGCGGTGCGCCCTCCCTTATTTCATCCACCGACTGCTTGCGTGCATACAAGTTCGGGTAGATGTCTGAAATCTGATTGAGTATATATTGCGACTGGTCGCCACCTTCCACCTGACGCTCCTTGTCGTGAGTCTCCAACGTGTTAGACTCAATGACCAGAAGAGAATTGTCGTAGAACGCCGCTATCTGTGCTGCACGCCAAGCGAGTTGGTCAATGTCGCAATGTCCGTACCACTGAGCCACCACAGACGGCGGCTCGCTACCATCAATCATACTAAGCCTGTCGAATACCACGATAACAGACCAGTCAGCTTTATTGGAACGTCCACCCACATCGACAACGGTAAGATAACGGTTGACAACTTCGTAGCCTTCGAATGTTTCCGGCATTGCCCATATAGAAAGTAATCCTTGCCTGTCTGCACGGAAACGGAGATTGGAAAGTGCATCCTCTCCTTCGTCTCCATCAGCATATACCTCACCGATATATTGAGGCTGCTTGCAGAACCGCTCGAACTTCTTGACACGGTATTTGTCGAACACCATAGAACCAGAATGAACGAAAGCCTCTACATCATCAGAAGGGAACTCGGAAGCCATTACAGCAAAGTCGTCCTTACCTGCACGTTCTTCTATATACCAGTTGATGGCCTCCAGTGTAGCCCCTTTCTCCCATAACGACCAAAGGTAGCGTCCGGACTCCTCACGATTGGACGGCACATAGGCATTCTCTCTGTTTTCGTACAGCCATTGTGCAAATTCACGCATTTCGTCAGCCGAAGCAAACTGCTTGGAATACTGCTCAATCTGAAACCACGGAATAAAAAGAGCTTCATATTGTGATTTGATTGTAGGATCAGCAGCTGCCGTATATTCTGTGTGGAAGAAATTTCCAGTTCCATTCGGTGTACTCTCCATTACGATCATCGTGAATGGTTCCAAAAGAATACCGGAACATGCCGAACGCACGATGTCCTGCGGTGACTTACCTTCTGTCTTTTGCCACAAACCGACCTCTGACAAATGCACAAGAGAATAGGCACCGCCACGACATCCATTAGGACGCTCAGCAGTGCCAACCTTAATCTTGCAATTGCGTTGTGGTACGCGATGAGTGGAGCCAGACTTACCTACACCAACCAACTTCGGCTCGTTCTCGGAATATGCCTCACCCAGTTTGTGCAGGAACTCTACCGGGTACCTGTCAATCATGAGGTCAAACATATCCTTGATTTCGTCAGAAGCCGCTCCTTGATGTGCAATGATGAGTGAGTTTAGTCCCTTTCGATGATTGAACTGAAGCCATGCCATGTAGAGCTGTGTTGTAGTAGAACCACCCCACTGTCGAGCCTTCAACAATATTAGTCGTATAGGAAGACGAGCTTTTCTCTTCGCCTCGAAACGAGACACCAAAATACGCTGCGGATAGTAAAGTCGGAACAGCACGTCCTTACCAGCCTTCTTGTTGTGGATATAGACGAGCGTAGCCGCCCAGAAAGGGAAGTCGTGTTTGAAGCGTAGTCGTATGAGCTTACGCGAGACCTTTATGTAATCATCATCGTTAGGCTCAACATGGAGAACAGACGAAAGAAACTTGTCGATAGACCCAGCCTTGACAAGTTTCTTCACCATTTGTATTTTCATCATCTCTACAGGGAGCCATTGGACGGGTATGGCAAAGTCGGAGATACACACTCGCACACGTTCTCCTATGGACCCTTCACCCGTGACCGGGTCGAAGTGAGCGAACATCACCTCATTTCGCCGGTCGTTTTCAGCGAGTAAGCGTGCAATCTCTGTATCTATCATATTGGTTGTCATACCATCCATTCTTTATTCGGTAAATAAATTCGCCCACTGTACGAGGCGTGAGATAGAATTTCGGTGCAGGTTGATTTACTATTTTCGTCACAAGTTCGTACACCGATTTGTCGGGCTGTTTCTCACGTAGTATAACGAACCTTCGGTAAATCTCCTCAAACATTTCACGCTTGTTGCTCCTCATCCTTGGCATCGGTTTTCCTGCTGCCATTGCTGAAATGACAATAGCAGCCCTCTCCTCGCTCACCCAAAAGCGAGAAGCCGGAGACTGAGCGACAAGTTCGAAGATAACCGGCATCACGATGATGGAAGCCTCTGCGAGTTTCTCCCGATAAGCCCTCATGAGGTCGTTATTACGTTCGCGTGTAAATTCAAGAATGCTGCCAAAGTATTTCATAAAATAGCCCGATTGTTTCTTCAAATTTACAGAAACGAGGTCACAAAAGTTAAAAGTCAGTCCACATCTTATATAGGTATTTTTGCAAATGAATATGACACATTCTAAAGATTTTGAAGATAATGGCTGATAACAACGGAGTTAAGAGCAGACGCGACCAACAGTTGGAACGGCTGCGAAAGAAATATCCCGACAAGAAGTTCGAGGATGATGAGGAGATTTACGGTCAGATTTCCGACGATTACGACCAATACGAGCAGGACCTTAGCGGCTACAAGGACAGGGAAAAGGCCATGTCCGACATGTTTGCCGCTGACCCAAGGAGTGCACAGTTCCTTGCTGACATGCACAATGGCAACGACCCATACGTCGGGCTTGTAAAAAACTTCGGCATAGAAATACAGGACGTACTTGACGATCCTGAAATGCAGGAGAAGATAGCCGAGGCCAACAAGGACTATGTGGAGCGTGTAGCCAAGTCAAGACAGCTTGACGAGGAATATGAGAAGAACATGGACGCAAGTCTTGAAACCCTTCGTCAGTTCCAAGAAGAGCGTGGCATGAGCGACGAACAGATTGACGCTGTAGTGGATGCCGTTTTGACCGTGGTTCGTGACGGTGTTATGGGCAAGTTCTCGAAAGAGACTCTTGCAATGTTCGTGAATGCCATCAACCATGACAGTGATGTAGCCTCAGCAAGTGAAGAGGGACGTGTCGCCGGACGCAACGACAAGATTGTGGAAGGCTTGCGCAAGCGAGACAAAGGCGACGGCACTGCACCACTGAACGGCAAGAATGGCGGTGCGCCCAAGAATAAGAGAAACATGGACATCTTCGACTTTGCAAATGCTGCAAAATAATACGTCATGAGCATTAGTGTAGAATTTCCAAATACAAAGCCACGTGAACCCTCACAAGGAAGTGCAGGATTGCGGACACATATCGGTGGTGCCTGTACAACTGTAAGTGCGTTAATGGAAGCAAGCAAAGCTATACATAACGAAGGCTTTGTGAAGAAAAGCATTGTCAAGGTACCGGCAAAAACGAAACATAACAATAACAAATAAAAACAAATTAAAATGAGCGTAGAAGTAACAACTACCCAGCAACAGAACTCTGGCAGTGCAAACACGCCAGATAGTCCTGAACTTACTCCAAGTGCTGGTTCCGCTGGTCTTCAGACACAGTTAGGTGGTGCGCCTACTACCGTCAGTGGAGTAGAGAACGCATCAGGAGGTATGGGCGAACTTGTAATGCCCGAAGTTGACAAACGAATTTTCATGTTTGAACGTGATCAGAACTCTTTGATGCAGCTTATGCTGATGGCAAAGTCCGTGAACGTTCATAGCATGGAAGTAAAACACTATGCAATTGACCAAGGCACACCAATCGTTACGGTCGCATCTGTCAACGGCAACACTATCACGTTAGTCAATGCCGACCAGAAGAAAGTTCGAGCATACGACACTCTTATGGTCAAGGGAGTCAAAGGCTACGACTTTATCGGTGGTACCAATGTCAAGAGCCGTCGTCCCCTCCAGCTCTTTGTAAAGAGCGTGAACAACGACGACACCATCACCTGTATAGCAACCAACGGTGTTAAGCAGGCTGCGACAGACCAGTATGGCAGTCTTCCAACAGCAACCTCTCCAACAGCAAGCAACACCAATATCATAGCAGCAGGTACGAAGTTAGTACGTATGGCTAATGCCATGTATGAGACTCAGAAGTGGGTTGACCCAAATACTGTCATTCCTTCTCCAGACGACTTGTACTTGCAGAAGCGTGGTATGACAAGCATCGTATCAAAGTATCTTGCCGACCAGAACATGGAGATACCTTACGATGAGGCTGTCAAGGCAGAGGCCCAGTTGCGTGAGTTCAAGGCTGCCGGCAACCGTACGCTTCTCATTTCTCAGCAGAACAAGATGCTTGTACGTTCGAGCATGGGTGACGACCAGTGGGACTATACAACCAATGGTGTTCGTTGGCAGGTGAAGCGTGAGGTGAAGCATCGTGGCAAGTGGACATTTGAGGATGTAATGTCTCTCATCAAGCTGTATTACGGTGGTGCAGACAAGCCTAAGTCCGGTCTCTTCCTCGTTGGTAACAACCTTGGCCAGAGTTTGCAGCTCATTGACTGGAGCAAGCACCCAGAGGTTACGATGGAGCCTTTCACCAATGAGAGACTTGGTTGGAAGGTGACACGTCTGTACTGCATCTTCGGTGAGCTTCAGATTAAGATTGAGCCTACGTTCAATGATTGCGGCTACGAGAACAGCGGTATCATTGTGGGCGAAGACCGTTTGGTACACTATGTACGTCGCGGCGAGAGCAGCTACACAGAGGACGTTGAAGGTGAGGAGGCAACACGCAATGGCGTTCTCGTCAGTGACGCTCTTGGTTTGAAGGGCAACTGTCATATCTGGGTTGATGGTGACGATGACGATGACGACACCGCTCCTGCAGCTGACGAGTTCCGCTTGTGGAGTAGTGACACAGCTCCGACCGAAGCCGATCTCGAAGATGGCGTAATTTACGTTTTCGCTTATGGCATGAACATCAAGTCAGGCACTGCCACTATTACAGTGAGTGCAGGTGACGCATTCAAGTACAATGCGACAGGCGAGAACGAGAAGAAGTGGGTTCGTTTCTACGGTCCTATTTCAGCTGAGTAACTTTTTTGTCAACGCTAATTATGGGGGTGGATGCGCTTTAAGTCAATCCGTCCCCATTTTTAATAAAACAATATAACATGGAAATTAAAACATACGGAGTATATGGTCTCACGGAATGGCACGGTAAAGTTAAGGCCGGCACCCTTGAGGCGAACTTGTCGTTCGTTGGTGGCACGTCTTCTCCAAGTGGTTCACAACCTGCATACATGGTGACCAAAGACCCAATTACACAGTTTGTAATTGAGAACTCAAAGGAATACAAGAGTGGTTTTATCAGTCTCGTAATGCGTCAAGTACTGCCCGGTACCCACATGCGAATTGCTACCCATAAGCCTGTTCCTGACAGTGACGAACAGGCAAATGAGCATTTGTCAGAAGAAACTAAGACAGAAACAGTAAAGCCGACAGGTGATGTAGAAATGCCTACACAAGAGACTGGCATCGAGCAGAACGAACGTGGTCTCACTGAAGTTGAGTTCAGTACCAACCAAGAAGCCAAGGACTATCTCGCGAATACCTTTGGTGTGAAGAGTGGTACGATGAGAACTCGTGCAGAAATTATAGCTGTAGGTGAAACCTATGGCGTTAAAATCATTTTTGTAACCGAGTAATCACAGCGACGGTATGGTGTACAAAATCGAAGTCGTGGAGCGTGACGTGCGCATTGCCATTGACGAAAACAAGACAAGCGATCAGCTCATCAGCGATGAGGACATTGACACCTTATCGTTGAATGCCATCATCCGCTCAAAGATAGTTGAAGCCGTTCGGCGTGTAGAGTCGTCCGCTCCCGTTCACTACTTGGAAGAAGGTCACGTGTTTGGCGATGCCATCTACTGGGAGAACAACGGAAGCGGTTGGACTCTGCTGCCCGATGATTTCATGCGTCTTGTAGCCTTTCGCATGAGCGACTGGGAACGCACCTGCTATATGGCCATATCAGCAGACGACCCATTGTATGATTTGCAATCGTCAAGATACAAGGGTATTCGCGGCAATGTCCAAAAGCCGGTGTGTGCCGTAGTGAACCGTGCCGAGGGCAAGGTGTTGGAGTTCTACAGTTGCAACAGTGAAGAAGCCTACGTGAAACGTGCCTCATACATTCCTTATCCGAGCATAGACGAGGAGGACGGCATAGACATCAGCGAGCGTTGTTACACAGCCGTGGTCTATACTACGGCTGCATTAGTATTAACCGCCTATGGTGCGAGCGAGCAAGCTGCCGCAATGAACACCTTGGCAAAAAGCATTTTTGAATAATGAGTTCAATACCAACAAAACAGATAGATGGTGACGTTGCGGTTAGTCGTGACGTTAACATCGGCGGCAAGGCCACCATACGCGGTTCGGCAAAGGTCGGCCACAATCTGACCGTTGACGGCTGGCTTGAAGCCAAGAACATAAAAGGCCCGAACAAAGGCCTGTTCAAAACGGCGGCACAGCTACGCGAGGCTTACCCTAATCCTCATGAAGGATGGTGGGCGTTGGTGACCGTAGAAGGCAGTGCAGCGTCAGATCATCTTGGCCAGCTCTATGTAGCTGACGGTGGTACATGGGTAGCGCAAGTTGACAGCAACGGTAATCCGCTGCTGAAGGGTAATCCTACGGTTGATAGCACCGAGTACATGGAAGCCGTGGAGGGAATGACAGCCGACCTCGAAGCCGTGAAGGTGGACGTTAACCAGAACAAGGAAGACGTGCGCAGCCTACGTTCTACACAGACCACGCAAGGCGAGAGCATCAACACCCTCAACACAAAGATGGGCACAGCTCAGAGCGACATCAACACACTGAAGAAGACTGTAAGCGACAACAAGACTGAACTTGCGAGCAGCATCAGCGGTGTACAGAAAGACCTCACATCATTCAAGAACACCAAAGGACAGCCCAACGGACTTGCGCCGTTGGACGAACAGAACCAGATACCTTCGCAGTATCTTCCCGACTATGTGGACGATGTGCTTGAGTTCAACGGCAGCTTCAATGACATTACTTCGCAGATGATGTCGTTAAACAAGTACTCAACGGACGAGAACTGTAGCGTTGTTTTCAGCAGAGACGCTGGTGCTTTTGTGCTGAAATACACGCAGCCATCGAAAACGGAAGGTGACTTGCGCCCGACCATCACTTACTACAACAACTGGATAGACGGTGATCTTTACGGTGAGGGCACTATGAAAGGCCGTGTGCCACACAGCGGCAAGATTTACATAGACGTTACAGCCAACAAGACTTATCGTTGGGGAGGCAGCACGCTTGTTGCAATAGGTTCGGACTTGGCATTGGGCCATACCAGTGGCACTGCATATCCCGGTGACGAGGGAGCCGAGCTAAATAGCACACTCCAGACAGCGAACATACGCATTGAGGGTATAAACATTCTTCGCTTTGATGGAGTGTGGGACGGTACCGGCAAGGCACCGAGTCGTGGTTTGTGGTATGCTCCAAGTTTGGACTACGAAGGAGAGTGGTGCTTCCGTAAGTTCGGAGGTGTTAGTACAGAGACATACGGTTATCCGGAAGAAATGTATAACACCGACAGCGTAGGACGTGCGGACCATATCTATTGTTGTGCAGACGAGTTGTTCCGTATCGTTGACAAGAAGATGCAGAGGATTGGCGGCAGCGGCAGCTCTGCCAGCATTTACAACCCGACGGTGGAGCAGGGAGGACACTACTATGTGTTGTGTGATACCGACGATACGGCCAATTCAGCTGTTCACGCAGCGAAGGAAAATGGCAAGGCTGCAGTAGGCCTGATGATAACCTTCGCATTGAAGAAAGGCACTTGGAAGACTTACCAGTATATCGGAGCCAATACGGATGATAATAACTGGTACGACACAGAGAACTGGAAAGACTTCGGTTCGATGGTGCAGGGTTCAGAGTCGATGATAGACATTGACATCATAGCCCCTCTACCTACAGGCTTCTACACCCTTGGCACCGCACTTGCAGCTCTGAAAACCTATCAAGAGACAACAAGTGTGAACTATCAGAAGCGCGGTTTGGTGATAAGCTACACGACGGAAGCCAATAAGGTAGAGACCAAACAGTATCAGGGCGACTCCATTGCGGACTTCTACGAGGCCGGGCTTTGGCAGGACTTCGGCGGCGGCAGCAAACTTGTGGCGAACGACACGATGGAAGACAATGGCAAAGACGCTTTCTCTACAGGAGGAGCGTATAAGGTCGTACCTACGGAGATAGAGGCTACAGAGGAAGAAGGCAGCGTATCACTGAAGCTAAAAAACAAGGCTGGCGACACCCTGTCTGAAGCCCAGTTCAGTGTGGGCACCGGTACTGGAGGTGGCGGTGGAACTACACTTGCCATCAACTTTGAAAACGACCCCTTCTATGTCCGTGCAGGAGGCACAGCCATACTGAAAGCCGCCATCCGCAGTGTGACCCAGCTATCCGATGGATCATCGCAGGACAACAAGATACAGAGTGTGGTGTTTATCAATCGCACGACCAAGACCACTGTAGCCTCATTCAAGCCCAATCAAGCAAGCAGTTCGTCGTTAAAGTCGTACACCTTCGAGTTTGACCTAAGCACCATTGCGGCCAGTGCTGGCAGCGTAGAGCTGCAAGCCGTAGCCACCGATGCCACCGGCAAGACAGCCACGAGAAACGTGGAAATGATTGCCGTTGATGTGACCGTAGAGAGCAGCCAGACACTGAGCTATACGAAGAGCACCACATTGCAGGTTGGCGGTCAGAAGGTAAGCATCCCTATGTATCGTTTCCCAAACAATGCCTCAGACAAGGGTATCCAGACGAAGATAGAGATATACCGCAACGGTGTTTGGGAGACGCTGGAGAGTGTATTGGTTAAGGACACCTATACCCATAATGTGACCATCGACCCACAAGGCATGGGACACGGCGCATATCCTCTTCGCATACAAGGACAAGACGTAGCATCAGGACTGCAAGGTAACACGCTGCATACCGCAGTCATGGTGATAGAGCAGCGTGAGAGCGTGAGCGACTACACGAAGCCCATCATTGTGGCACGATGGTATGACGACAGCGACGGCAAGACAAAACTCTTCAAGACCGTCAGCTTTGACATAGCCTGTTATCAGCGAGACAACGCCAACCCGAATGTAGAGGTGAAGGTGAAGAACGAGACCACTGACGAGACAGAAACGATTGCCAACAAGGTTATGAACCGCAGCAGTTACTACACGATAGAGAAACGCATTGTGGGTTATAACGACGGCGACACATTGATCTTCGATGCAACATGTGGCGAGGTACGTCTGGCGGAGCAACTAAAAGTTGTCATTGACGGCAGCATGCTTGCCATCAGCGAGACCGAGGGCGCATACTACAAATTGAGCTTTGCCGGCAGAAGTAACGACGACATCGACAAGAGCATCAAGGCCACCTGTGCTGACGGCAGCATTGTGGAAGTGAAGGTAAACGGCAGTAACTGGTCGAGCAACGGTTTTGTTGCCGACAACTTCGGTACGGAGAAAGCAGACGGCAGAATGGCACTACGTGTGGCTGAGAATGTGACGGCAGCATGTAGCGACACACCATTGGCAAGCAAGGACATACCCACCAACGGTATGGCACTAAGCTTTACATTCAAGGTTAAGAACATTGCCAAACGTAATGCAAAGATTATGTGGTGTATGGGCGAGCGATTGGGTTTTGTGCTTACTGGAGAGAAATTCATTGTGACCACCGCAGGTGATAGCGATGAGGCTTTGAAAGACGTTCAGACAACCGCCGCCACCTCCTACCTTGACGACACCGTATATCGCATAGACATTGTGATAGAGCCACAAGCCAGAGCACCCTATAGCGGTGTGATGCTGTGCAAGGTGTTCCAGAACGGCGATGCAGCAGCTTGTGTTCCCATCAGCACAGTCAGCGGCTTCCCCAACATTGCGGACATGATACACTACGACGGTACAGATGCTGACCTTTACCTGTATGAGGTAGTGCGATGGAATACCTACTATGACTTTATTCAAGCATTCAACAACTACATCGTGAACCTCACAGACACGACTGCCATGCTGACCGAGTATGAGCAGAACCAAGTTATGAGCGATGTTACAGCTGAGGGCACGACGAAACCACGCCCCGATATGCAAAAGTTGTTAGACCGCGGTATCATGGTTGTGGCAATGACGCGCACTTCGGACAAGAACCTTAGCAAAGACGGTGGCGCGGTAACGGACAGCGAGATATATTATCCTGACTACATCGAAGGTTTGAGGGACAAAAAAACGTCCGTTTTGATGGACTGGTATATTTATTTCCCCGACCGTCCGTGGGCAAACTGCGTTATTGAAGCCATCCCGACGACAAACCAAGGAACTTCGACACTTGCCTACGGTGTCAAGAATAAGAAGGGCAAGGGTAAGAAGGCGAAGAGGATTAGAATGCTCTACACAAGAGAGCAGATTAGTGAGATGTACAATGGTGATGAGACTATTCTTGCCAAGTATGACGACGCAGCAGCTCTTGCGAAGAAAAAGAAGATCCGCGTGAAGGAAGGCAGTACGCCTATACAGAACATTACCATCAAGGTTGACTACTCGGACTCTGCCGGTGCCAACAACTGTGCCATGATGGAGCTTATGAACGACACGCAGATAGCCCTTGGCAGTGACTATATGACCCCTGCACAGCGACACAACACCGACAAGAGCGAAGAACTGCATACGAGCATTGACGGTGTGACGTGTGCCCTCTTCCGTACCGACTACCGCATAGGTCAAGACAAGGGGACACAGGCCGCTACACTTCCTGAGAACGCCTACTTCCACTCGAAGGCAAACTTCAATGCCGACAAGGGTAATCCCCACTTCTTCGGTTTTGAGGACGTTAAGGGATATAATTACGGTTGCGTGAACTATGGCGACTTCAAGGAAATGGTAGCTCCGAGAGATACCACCATTGATACCTATAAGGCCAGTGTTCTTTCAGACACAAGCTCATTGATACCGGGCACGCTGTATATGCTGAGTGAGTTCTGTGGTCCGGAAACACGCTTCATTGAGAACGATGGTACCGGAACCATGACAGAGATAGGTGAGGTGGCCGTGGAAGACAGTCATGTGCTTGACAAGACCCTCTCCGAGGTACAGGCAGACAACGTCAAGAACTACGACTGGGGAACAGCCTACAAGACATCTGACGGAAAGTATGTGCAGTATAAAGGAGGAGCATGGAAGGACACCACAGGCACCATGACTTATGACAATGCCACTAATAAATGGAGCGTGCAAGGCCGCGTGCTGAACCCTGTGGAGTGCTACGAATACAGACAGTATCAAGAGTTCTGTTGGCAGCAGGGCGTGAACAGCGTGGACGATATGCTAAAGACGCTGCACACCGACGATGGCGATGTTCCAGTGTGGAGCACATATTACGAAATGCGCTACCCTGACGACGACGACTTGAACGCCCTGTATGCGTCGGGCAAGAAAGTTCCGTACCAGCTGTATAGAGAGTTGGCCTTCTGTCAGCAGTGTAACCAGAACTTGACCGACAATGCCGAGGAGAACGCCGCCAAGAACCCCGATGGCAGCGAGAAGGTGTTCAACGGTGCCGGTGCGAGCACAACCATTACCCTTGGCGGCAAGACCGTAGCCGGCACCAAGGAGAACCGCAGGAAGAAATGGCAGCAGGAGATGCACAAGTATTTCTCGCCCCATTCAACTCACTGCTATGTTGTAGCGAGCGATTATAAAGCCACCGTGGACCAGCGAGCCAAGAACATGATGATTGCTGTTTACTTGGAGACCGACGGTAGCATGCGCTACTACTTCAACCATTGGTATGACGGAGACTCATGTGACGAGGCAGACAACGACTGCTACCTGACCATTCCTTGGGATATGGACGGAGCAGCGAGCCATCTGTATCAAGGATGGGACGGTGTAATGTTCCAACAGAGTTATGCCTTGTTTGACAGAGGCGAAGGCGTATGGCTTAATGATGCAGGTACGGAGACACTGACCCTTCATGACACGGCGGCAAAGATGCGTGCCACGAAGACCAAGACCGGCCTTGAAATCTTCTCGACCGACGGCTGCTACCGCTACTGGATGACAGACCGAATCTTGAAATGGCCAAAGGTGGTAAGTTCGTTTGACGGAGAGCGTAAATATATTGAAACCGCTACCGCTGCTGACAACCACTACCCAGCCTTGCATGGTCTGCGACTGGAGAGTCTGCCAGCCTTCCAGCGCAAGCGTTTCGCATACAGAGACGGCTACTTCCAGACTGGTGATCTGTTCCGTCATTTCTTCCAAGACCGTGTAATGGGACCCATCACGGTGAAGATAACGGCAGCGCAGGACGGCTACTTCGCCATGGGCGTGGACTCTACCTCATCTGCAAAGTACAGTTGCTATCTAAAGGAAGGCGAGAGTCACACCTTTACTGAAACGGCAGCAGGAGAAGGCGGCAAGCTCATCTACATCTTCGGTGCAGACAAGATAAGCGAGCTTGACATCAGCGGCTGTTCTCCTAAGAATTCAAACTGGATGCTTAGCGAGTGCACCTTACTGCGCAAGCTCGTCATTGGCGGTGAAGGATATACTCCAGCCTATACCACCGACATACTGAGCACGCTGAACTTAGGGCAGATGCCTTTCTTGGAGGAACTTGACATCAGGAACACGATGATAACCGACGTGAATGCCTCGCTGTGTCCTCGCCTAAGAAAGGTGTTGGCAGAAGGCAGTCTGTTGAAGAACATCACACTGGCAGAGAGTTCACCAATAGACACGCTGCACCTTCCCGGTACTATGACGACTCTGTACTTCAAGAACCTTCCTAATCTGACCTATCCCGGTGGTTTGACCATTGACGGAATGGCTAAGGTGACGAAGCTGTTTTTGGACAGAAGCCCGAAGATAGATGCCATGACGCTGCTGCGAGAGGTAACCACGGCCAGTGCGCTGAAGAGTGTACGCATAGCCGGCCTTGCTGCTACGGAAAGCGTTGAGCTGCTGCGAGCCATCAAGAACCATGGAGCCGTAGGCATAGACGCAAACGGAGCAGACTATGACGAGAGCGGCCAGTGTAGCGGACTGATAGGCAGATGGATCCTGACCCTACTTTCAGAGGAGAGTGAGATTGCGGAGCTGAAGCGTTACTTCCCGAACCTTGAAGTTATAAACTCGCAATTCTCTGTCATAAAGATAGACGATGTGGTGAGCGGTGATTTCTGCGAGAAGTACAGCAACCCCGAGAACCAGACTGGAGCTGATTACGATAAGACCTTTGTGGCAAGCGGCCATACGCTTAAGATATTGCAGGACACCCATGCTTACAAGTGTACGTACAACTCCAAGCTGAAACAGATGGAGGGTGTGCAATTGAGCGATGCAGACTTCAATAAACTTGCCAATGGTGAGAATTTCGATGTGGGCGACAGCGCAGGTGAAGGCTTTGACATCTTCCACCACTTGCCTCATTTTTGGTACAAGGGCGTGAACGACTACAAGAACCAAGCAAAGTATATCATTCACTCAATTACAGATAATGAGCCATTATCGACTGTAAACAACCGCAAGGAGGCATTGCTTTCAGAGCTGCTCTATGCAGAAAATACAGGCGTGTATGCAGATGAGGCAACAGTTGGCGAGACAGTTGGCGATAATATTATTGCCACAGCAGCCAATGCGAATGCCTACCGTATGGACGTTGAGGGCATGAAGCAGGTAAGATGGCCGGGACTTAACCACGCTCGTCTTGGTGCCGTCTTTACGGATGCAAACGGCAAGATAGTGGGCAAGTTCATTATGATGGTGAGTCACGCTTACTTCGACTTCTCAATCGGTAACTATGTGTTCTGCGATGTGCCAAACGGTGCTAAGTGGATATACTTCACTTCGTATCGTGACATTGGCGACATAAAGTGTCTTGCTGTTGACAGCGAGCATATAGAGGCAATAGAACCAGAATGGACTGAGCACACCGTTGGTGAGTTCGACAGTCTTGTGGGAACATACCCCATCACTATTGACGGACTGAAACGACCTCGAAGCATATCGGGTGCAGTACGTTCAAAGAAAGGTGACGGCACTTCACAGACCTCGTCAGAATGGGCATACGACACGGACGGTAACCCGACCGAAATGCCGACCGGGACAATGCACTACACTGACAAGGATTTCCAGAACAGTGCGCACATGCGCGGAGAGGGCTACCAACTCCAAGACTATGAGCAGCACAAGGAAATCAGCAACCTATGGTGGGCGACCCATGGAACGACCAATGAGCAGTCTGTTGTTGGCAATGGTGCACATGACAGTACGCTGAACAGCCAAGACAAGATAGGTATGGCAGACACCTCGTATGTAGGAAACTCCATGAACTCAATCATGGGACTCAAGCACTATGTGGGCTGTGACAGTGAATGGATGGACTATATTGCAGGAAATGTGAAGAGCTACGAGACGTTCTACAAGAACCGTTGCGTGGAGCCCAACGATGATCCTGTAGATTATGTGTTCCACATCTACGACCCAGTGAAGAAGACGGAGCGAACTGTGCAGAGTGTGAACAGCGGAGGTAACTGCGTTGTGAGAGTGGTGCATGGTGCCAAGTGTGACATCTTGCCGAGCAAGGTGCATCAGACTGACACCAGCAAATACACCACACACTATGCAGCCGGAGTATGGTTCCCGAGCAGTAGAGGCCGCTGTGTTCTGCGGTCTGGCTACAACTCGTTTGCGCACAGCGGTCTCGCTTGTGCGTTCGCGTACTTCGCTTCTTCGGGCTCGAGCGCGGTCTACGGTGGTCGGCTCGCCTTCCGCGGAAAATTCGTAATAGTCGGATAAGCGGCAAGCGAAGCCACGAAAAAAGCGTCAGAGGGAGAGCCGCCACAAGCGGCTGCTCCCTCTCGTCGTTTGCGGTCGGTGTAGAAAAAGGTAACTATCTGCGCGTAGCGCAGCGAATTTTACAACTGAGAATGAAGGTATTTTTAATTATTTATGTTAATTTTGCACTGCCCTATCGCTAAGGGCAGGCGGAAAATCCCACGCGCCGCTGTGTTCTGCGGTCTGGCAACAACTCGAATGCGAACAGCGGTCTCGCTTATGCGAACGCGAACAACGCTTCTTCGAACTCGAACACGAACTACGGTGGTCGGCTCAAATTCTAAGGTTAACAATAATCGGAGGCCTCTGACGTGGCACGGGATTGTCACAACCACACTCCGAGGGGTTAGAGCCTCGGCAAAAGCATAACTAAAATATGGAAAGCCGGAACACGACATTAACCACATGTGGGGAGTGCGTCAACTCCCCACAGGACAGGAAGGCTGTCAATCAACTGGAAGACTTATTAGGACAGGTAGAAGCACCAACTTCTATCTGTTTTCCTTTATATAACCTCATCCCGGAAATCATTTCGGACGAAAACATGGAACGCTCGTTCAAGCGTGTCATGTCGAACCTTCATAACGCCGACACGCGAAGCGGAATAAAATGGAGGGAGAAGGTAGTTATAGATGGTGTGGAATGTACTCCACGCATGGTGCGCTATATGAAGCGCAAGAAAGAAATTATTGCCGAGTTGAAAGAACAAATAGGCAATGGCACATTTCGTGTTGAGCGTCTGTCTTCGTTTGAGGTGGACGATGGTCCGAAGAGAAGAATGGTTCAAGCGCCTCCTGTTGTGAAACGTATAGGCTGCAATGCCATCATGGAGATTGTGGAAAAACACCTTTCGCCATTGCTAATAGAAAACACGGCAGCTTCGATAGAAGGACGCGGCCCACACGGACTATTCCACAAGATGCAGGAAGTTAGAGCCGAGAACCCCGACCTTATATATTATTATCAAAGCGACTATAAAGGATATTATGACCACATACTGCACGACAAGATGATTGACATCATCAAGCAGTATATAGCCGACCCGATATTACTCCCCATACTAATAGACTTCGTTAAGGTATTGCACCCGGATGGCAACGAAGGCATCAGCAAGGGACTACGCTCCTCGCAGTTTTTCGGCAACCTGTATCACAATGACATTGACCATGCCATGATAGAGGAGTGTGGAAAGGATAATTACAACCGCTTTTGTGACGACATATACATACTTGGAGACGACAAAAAAGAGTTGTGGAAACACAGGGATACACTGCACAGGCTAAGTAAACCCTACAATCTGATAATCAAGCCGAGCGAGAAGGTAGCTCCAGTGAGCGCAGGAATGGATGCACTGGGGTATATTGATTATGGTGACCACTCACGAATACGCAAGCGCACAAAGGTGAACGCTGCGAGGAAACTCGCCAAGATAAAGTCGAGAAAGCGAAGGCAACAAATTATAGGCTCGTTCAAAGGAATGGCATGTCATGCGGACTGCCAGCATTTATATTATACATTAACAGGTAAAAACATGAAGAAATTTTCAGAAATGGGCGTGACCTATACCCCTGCAGACGTCAAGAAGCGTTTTCCGGGCAAGGTTACACGCTTGGGAGACATCGTGAACATCCCGGTAGAAATTCACGACTACGAGACACTGGACACGAAGTTTGGCGAAGACCGCTACTTAGTGTCGTTCAAGAACCCTGCGACACAGGAATGGGGCAAGTTCTTCACCGCTTCGGACGAGATGAAAGGCATCCTTGACCAGATAAGCGACATCGAGGATGGCTTTCCGTTTGAGACCGTCATCAAGTGCGAACAGTTTGACGGCAGCAAGCGAAAGTATAACTTCACATAAAGCGACTCACTAAAGATAAAAGCGTGAATTGGGCTGCATACAATATCTTTGCCTCAACAAAATCATAGCGACAATGGAAAAGATATACGGCACAACCAAACGTCAGGACGGACTGCAACGAGTAGGCAAGAATAAATGGCTGCTCTATTTCGGTCTGTATGAAACAGGGAGCGGTACATACGAATACCGCCATACGTTCACGCACAAGCCCACGCTTGACGAGATAAAGAAACTTGTTTGGGCTACGATAGACGCAGAGACCAAAGACAAGATTGTTAATCAGTTTGAGTATGAGGGCATCAAGGTTTGGCTCACAGACGAGAAGCAGCGTAACTTTGCCTCTATTGAGAACAACGAAAGTGTTACATTCCCACTTACGTTGAAGCTCAACGAGAAAGCTGACGCTACACCAATCTATCATACCTTCCAGACGCGAGACGAGTTCAAGAAGTTCAGCGAGGCCGCTGCATGTTTCATTCTTGAAACCATCAGGAACGGATGGAAGGAGAAGGACAATGTAGATTGGGATGTGTTTGACATGTAATCACAACATTATCAATAAGAGGAACAGGAGAAATCTTGCTCCTCTTTTTTTGTGCTACAATAGTTAAAACGACGTTCACCGGTTAAGTCGCTAAATTTGCCAAGAACATAAAATCATAATGGCAATGAAAAAGATTATTACATGGTTAAAATCCAGCAACCGCGGCAGACATATCGTAGGCGGCGTTCTCATCGGCTTGGGAGCTGATGATACCTACTGTGCGCTGTATGCCGGAGCTGGTGTAGCCGGAGCCTTGGAACTTAAAGACAAGTTGTATGGCGGCAAATGGGATTGGTTTGACATCGGTTGTACGATGGCCGGAGTAGTTGTAGGACGCTTGATAAGAGTAACACTGACAGGGAAATGAACGATGTAAGTCAAATTACGCAGGTGGCTAAAGGTATTAGCGACTATGGCATGATGGCAATAACAGCAGCCTTATTCCTTCTCCTTTCCGCAGCTATGATGGTGGCCCTCTTCCGTTGGTTCAAGAGCATCATCGAACAGATGATGCAAGACCAGAAGGACAGTATGCACAACCTTGCCGAAGAGACACGTAAGCAGAACGACATGCTGCAAGACATATCAGAGGGTCTTCGCCCGGAGACATTGTTACGCATCCGCAACCTTACAGGTTTTGCTTTCGACCTCAGCATTGAGCAGGTGTGCCGACTTATCAAGCGTGTAAGAGAAGAGAACCACATCATAGACCACGAAGCGACAGCAGCGAAGATACGCAAGTCGTTGCTCGTTATACACAACGACCGCAACTCGCGCTTCGACTCTTTCACATATCGAGGTAAATCCATTTCAGAGTTTTGCAGTTCGGAATGGGTGGAGGACGTGGCGAAGATTGTTGAAGGTGAGATTTATAATGAAGATGGCGCAAACAATGCTCGTGCTTATACTAACATTAAACTTGCGTATGATAATATCAAGACAGACTTTTACCAAAGGTTGAACGCATAAATACAACTTTTGCGTAAAATTATATACAGATTTCTACAACTTTCTAAGCAAATTATATATTATGATTAAAATTCTAATCGACAATGGGCATGGGGTGAACACCCCCGGCAAATGCAGCCCGGACAAAAGGTTGCGTGAATATGCGTATGCAAGAGAGATTGCAACGCGAGTTGTGAACGAGCTTCGCGGCAGGGGCTACAATGCAGAGCGTGTCGTGGAAGAGGAGCAGGACGTTGCACTGTCTGTACGCTGCAAGCGTGTGAACGACATCTGCAAGAAAGTAGGTACCAAGAACGTACTGCTTGTCTCGATCCACAACAATGCAGCAGGAGGCGACGGCAAATGGCATGAGGCGCGAGGCTTTTCTGCCCATGTAGGCATGAACGCATCCGCAAAGAGCAAGGTCTTGGCGCAGTATCTTTGGAACGAAGCAATACTTCAAGGACTGAAAGGCAACCGTTGTGTGCCCTATGCCAAGTACATCGCCCAGAACCTTGCTATCTGTAGAGACACGAACTGCCCTGCAGTGTTGACGGAGAACCTTTTCCAAGACAACAAAGAAGACGTTGACCTGCTGTTGAGCGAGGAAGGCAAGGAGAAGGTGACAGCCGTGCATGTGAACGCTATTGTTGAATTTATCAAAGACTATTATGGATAAGAAGATTTTAGGCTTTTTGTGGGCAATGTTAGGTGTGGTTATTGGCATTGTCTGTCTGGTTGGCATTGTGCATTGCGGAGGCTACAGCAAAGATCATGAACCTGCAGATGTGGTGCGTGACACTGTGATTGACACCATACCTTACTATAAGCCAGTACCCAAGGACAGTTTGGTGTTGACGTACAAGACCGTGACCCTTCCCAAGAGTGACAAGGCGCAGCCATCTATCCGTGCGGACACACAACCGGCAGAAAGCTGTACACAAAACGATGCGGCAGATGTGCGTGACAGTACGGAGGTTACTATCCCCATCATCCAAAAGATGTATAAAAGCAGTGACTATACGGCATGGGTGAGCGGATATGACGTGCAGCTTGACAGCATCTATGTATATCCCAAGCATGAGTATGTAACGCGCAAGATTAAGCAGCCTCCTAAGAAATGGCATATCGGTGTGACGGCAGGTTACGGCTTCGGCAAACAAGGTATGCAGCCATATATAGGCATCGGACTAACGTATTCACTAATCTCATTCTGACATGGAGACAATCACCGTACAGATATTCAAGGACGACGTGTATGAAGAGGTGGCAAAGGCTACCGACTATACAGGCGCGAAGCTGATAGACGGCGACGATGGAGCACGAGACCGCATCCTCGCCACGGACAGCGACCTTTCAGACCTCGGCAGGTTTTGGGAGGAGTCGGTGCTTGCCACCAATGAGAGGCTGAAAGAGATGATCGTGAGCGGAGCTACGAAGCAGATACTTGTAACGATAACTCCTATTCCACCCATACAACAACCTAAAGATGTGGAGGCACAGAGCATCGTTGTTCCGTCGCTTACGACGAGGACAGGCTACGAAGCCGTGCTGGAGGTGAGCAAGTCGTTTGACAAAGGGATGAAGGACAATGTACAGTCGGCCCTTCGCAACTTCTTCATTGCCTCAATAATCGCCCAGTGGTTCAAGCTGGCCAACAAGGGCGAAGCCGCTGACTACTTCAACCAAGCCGGAGAAATGATGGACGGTGCGGAACGTCTGCTATACAGCCGCAAGAGACCGACCCGTCCGAGTGACTAACAAATAATATTTTATTGACATGGAAGGACAAGAAAAGACATTAGGTGCCAAGAAGAGCGTGACGGCAACCATCAAAATTTCGTGGCTTCTCTTCGACATCATGAACGAGACCTTCTTGCGTGGCCGTACTATCCAGAACAAGGACAACCACAAGGAGGTGGCGAGCATGTTTGCCTCTGAGGACGAAGAAAACCGCGAGAAGATACTTCGCTCTATCAAGAAAGGCTTTGCCGAGGTGAAGACAGAATTGTCGGACTACCTCAACGAGGACGGCACAACCACAGACAACAGCCACTATGACGGCAGCACAGACCTGACGCTTAACCTCACAATGCCGAGCAACTTCAACGAGGCTGCAACCACCGGTGTAGGCGAGGCTATCCACGACTACCTGAAGAACTCTGCCATCGCCGAGTGGTACATGGTGACAAACAAGGCAGACGCTGAACAGTACATCGCCCTTGCACAGAGAAGTTTGCTAAGCATCCAACAGGCAGTGAGCAAGCGTAGCCGCCCGAAGCGTCCAACAGACTAAGGAGGAAGGCTTATGAGCTGCTGCATAGAGAATGAGGGAGCGAAGCTAAAGGTGACGCTTACCTTCGGGCGAGAACAGCTGCTCTATGACATCAAGAACAATGCCTATGTGGAGAGCCATGTAATGGCCCCGGAAACCGAGCACGCCAAGCACATGGTGGCTGACGTTGGCGAGGAGGGCAATGTGGACCGGGTGACAAGAGTGCTGGATTTGGGTATCTCCATGTGCCGGGAAATGCTTTACCCTTGGTCAAAGAAGGAAATCGTCAAGACAGAGTTTGACGACAAGCTAAAAGAGAGGGAGCAATATCATATAAACATGAGTGTGCCCAACACTATTTCGCAAACCACGCTGACCTATGTGGAAAGGCTGATACATGAATACCTTGTGTGCCGAGGCGTGGCCGACTGGCTAAGCATAACTAATCCGTCGAAGTCTGAGACGTGGCTTGCCAAGGCTGCTGAGGCAGAGCAAGAAATACGCACCTCCATCCATTCAAGAATGGAGAGGAAGCGTATCAGGCAACATTGGTTAGGATAATAAAGACAAGAGCCGAGGTGCATCACGCATCCCGGCTCTTTTGAATAAGATAGGCTGCACCTCGGCAATTGAAGCGAGCTTCATTGCGTTCGGTTTGCACTATCTTTCGTTACCTAAAACAATCTAACATTAATAAATAACTAAACCTAATAATATCTTCTTTATCTCGGCTTGTTGGTTTGTCGAGGTGTGAACTCGACAGACGCGCCGTAGATGTTTTCATCTGGTGAGAGTGTGGCTACACCGGCAATTCGGAAATACTTGTAAGGAGAGCCACGGAAGCCCTGTAGATAATGGTCTTTGCTTGACCATACAAGGTGCCAGTTCTGCAAGTCGCGCGAACCGTAGAGGGCCGTGGATACGTTTCCTTTGCGGAACAGTCCACGCTGTATGACACTGGCGACAGTCTTCAATACGTTTGCCGCTTCAAGTTTGAGAGGGCGTGTGACGTACAGGCATTTGACGGTATCTGTTACTGGTACCGAGAAATTGAGCACAGCATTTTTAGTGTCCATGGCCAGTGCATCCGGATATGAATTGAGGTGTGAGGCAATGTTGGAGAACATCATTCCCCACTGATTTGTCTTCAGCGAGAAGACATAGGCGTAGGTGATACCGGGCGCATAGACAATGACGCGCTGATGAACATAGTCGTATAGCATCCGGCACTGCTTCAAGAACTTGGTGAAGGACAGCGTAGGCAAGCACTTGTCTGTTGTAGGTTCATGTCCGAGCATGGTGTGCAGTTTGTCGAACCCGGGAAGCCGGAGCGCATCGAACGGATATTCGGAGTTGATGGCTTCGGATATGCACTGCGTCTGCGAGCCACTGATCAGCATTATGCCGCGGTCTGTTGGGAAGAGAACAGCGGAGTCGAGCTGTGTGATGCCGTCGGGGTTGATGCACACGTCGCGCGTGATGGGCTGCTTTGCAGAATAGGTGCCGGTGGACGAAACCTCTAACGCCCATACACCCTCAGAGGTGAAGGCATAGAGAGGGAACTGACCGAACTGTCCTTCAGAAAGAGCCTTTGCTGCAGAACAGATACCCTTAATCTCTCCCGTGCCCACGGTGTTGATACCAAGTACCGGGAAGTAGAAGGGGTTGTTGACTTCGGAGGTGTAGATTTTGTTGGGTATGTCTATTTTGCCCTCGTAATCCGTTATTGTCGGTACATTGTTGACATTGTAATTATTCCAGCGAATACTCTCATAGTCAATCATGGCATACGCCCCATTCAGAAAATCATGTGGACGCAGGTCTATAATCATGGAACCACCGCCAAAGCCAGCTGTAGATGTATCGTATCCAAATCTGCTGTTTATCACCATTTTCACAGCATTGGGGTTCGGGTAGAACAAATAACAAGCACATGACGTTTTTGTCTTTTCTGTGTAAAGAACTTCATTCGTGTTGGGGTCTTTATGCTCTCGTACTTTTGACATCCAACACGCATAATTTCCTTCTGTCCGTACCATATATGTTTTGCCACCTTCTTTTATATAGACACTTATATTCAGAGTATCGTCAAACCAAGAAAGACCGTAAGAAAGTGTTTTGCCGTCTTGCTTATACGTATCCAATGTTTTGTCACAATAGGCGAACATTCCGTAAGGTGTGAACCCGGCATAAGGCTCACGTTTTATGCCCGAAAGATTGAGCCTTGAATTATATACTTGCGAGAAAGATGCCACAAGACGGTCGTGTGTCAGATAATCATCTGTCATTGCCTCACGAGTAACTAAAGACTGGAGGTATTCATTTTCAATAGGAATTTCTGTGCGTGCCGTAGCCTTAGCATCATCCAATGTAATAGAGTGCAACTTGTAGAAAGAAGAACAATCCTTCAAATTTTCATAGTTCTTGTTGTCCGTAAACTCTGGCAGATGAAAAGACTCCGCAGGATTACTCCTGTCTGGTGAAAAATATAGTTTGTATATTTCTTTGTAGTCCCATTCGAGGTAATGGTCTAAGAATGTGTTGTCACCGCTAATTGGGGCAAGAACTTTATCTTCAGACACAGAAGAAGCAAAAGTTGCAGTACTGCCAAGTGTATAGCCGTCATGGTATAATCTCCCGATAAACTTGCTACTCAAATTATCGGTATCAGCCAAGTAGGAAATCTTTCCGTCTTGGTCATAGGTGTAAATCGGTTTAGAAATAAAGACATCAATGGAGGTTATAATATCTTTCCATTTGTCCAAATCATAATAATCATCAACTCGCAATACTTTGTAATCCAAGGAACAAGCCATCATCATTATATCACAATTGGCATTAGTAAATCCACCATCGCCATAAGCATTTGTCCACAGAACGATAGGTGCAGGCGTTGTAGCTGGGTTCATGAGAACAGGCGCAGAATGACAAACCAAAGAGCCATCGAACAAGCGCAGCGCATAACGAACAAAGAAAGGGAAACAGAAGCGTCCATTATCAATAGTCTGTTCGCGAATGAACTTGTTGAGCTTGGCCATCACTTGCTCAGTTATTCTTGTCTTGTTGTTATCGGAGAATTCGTTGCGTAAATTTCCCTTGGAGATCTTGTCAAAAGAAATAGTGAAAGTAGATTTACTGCTGTCAGAAAGACTAAACAAACGAGGATGACCAATAAGGCCGAATGAAACCTGTATGTCTGGTAGGTGATTTCCAAGACTTGTGTATTTGTCGCTCTCCCATAGCAAGTACAATATCTGCTCGTTACTGAAAGCGAGTAATGTATTACCTACGGCATTGCAATGAGTAAGGCCATAGAATGAACATATACGAGTCGTTGTATTTCCGTCTTTGTTTCGCCAAGATAACTCATTTTTTCCTGTATTGTATATGATGTAATGCGTGAACGAGGAAGTCTTGTGTATAAACTTGACGACCTCACCATCTTGAAGCTGCATAACATCTGATGGCGCGAGGATTGGCTTCAAGGCACCGTCTTCTGGCAGCAGGTTGATGGACACAGCAAGAGAACCGTCGGAACATTCATAGTCGGACGGCACAGCGGAGAAGCCACTATATTTTATTTCTTGGTTCATAACGGATGCTTAAATATTATTGGTAAAACTGTTTCGCCGTCGCGTTTCTCTGCTTGGCCTATCATGAATGAGGCACGCTGCTCTTTTATGCCGCAGTTGTCGAGCATGAGTCGTGTGAGGAGGACGGAAGATGCACAGTAGTTCTTGGAACCTTTCTTTGTTGGGTGACACTGTGCGACGTGCCGCCCTATCGCATTTTGGTGCCGGACTGCAAGCAGGTAGCACTCGCCAAGGTGGAAGGCTACGTTAATGCTGTCGCCCGGCTGGAGTGAGAGTAACCGCACGACTCTTGCCGTAATGGAAATGCGGCCATTACGGGAGAATGTTATGTCGGGGCGGCGTGTTCGTTCCAAGAGTTTAATCATAATGCAAAGATATAGGGTTGTTGATGAAAGATGGTTTTAAGTTTAGAGGGACGTTCAACCCATCATGTGATGATGAGTTGAACGTAGAAGTGAAACTCCCGGCACAACCTTGGTATTTGTGGGTAGTGCTTTGGATCCTCATTGTAGGGGAGGTATATGCACGCTCCTTGGTGTTGCAGTGAATACCTCTCCTACGTAGCTTGTAGAGCATGTTAGCCCTGCGTTTGGGATGGCGCATCTTTCAAGAATTTAAGGCGCGTAGCAAGATTGCCAAGATAATTTTTCATGTTCATACGCTGGAGAGCCATGAGCCAAATCTGGTTTTTTCGCATACCTTCTCTGCCTTGCCACTTTCAAGAAAGTTGTCGAGCTTGTTGTAACGCTCCTTCAATTCGTCGTGCTCTATCTGCAAGCGGTCGATGAAGCTGTCGGCACACTTGTAGGCTTGCTCAAAGACAGACTTAGGAGACCAAGAGTCGTAGGTACTGCCGTCTGGGTTGGTGTACTGCACGTGATAACCTTCACGCCATTCGTGGTTGTCCTCGTTCTTGCGAGCGTAACCTTTCTCTACTGCGGCCAATTCGTTCATAGGTTCGGCCTTAACCTGTTTTGTTCCGATGTAAGTTTTCATTGTTTTATTGTTTTATGTTTACCATGACGTTTCAAACACACTCCACATTTGATGAAAGTGTTTTTGTTGATCATCTTCTTGCCTTTCTTTTGCGTTTAGGGTTACGGATTGGGTACAGCCTGCCGAATTCATCGTGCCACGCATCGTAGCCGTATCCGTGTTCGACGCACCCTCCGGGATAGGAGCGTGAGTAGATGAGGACACGTCCCCACTTGTCCATGATGTAGCAGGTGCTGTAGTTCTTGCCTCTTATTGACAGGCTCCAGTGTTCGCGAATGCGAAGGTAGAGGTACATGGCCTTGTTGGTAAGGCGTTGAGGCATTACCTTGTAGTTGTCGATTTTTCGTGCAATTCTTCTTTTCATACGAATTTGTTTCTTGAAAGTTTTTCTTTGTAATAGAATGGCTTAACCTTGCCGTCCGCTACGCCATTCCAATAGTAGCGGAGAGCCTTTTTAATTTGCGGTTGGCGGTATGTTGCACACCACTGGAGAGCACGGTCGAACCATGTGCTGCTCATGCGGTCGATTGGGGTGTACTTTACCATGCGGACTATTTTTCGGGCTTGTCGTGAGCGCATTTTTCTTCACGTTTATGTAGCAACTTCTCCATGAAGTTTACTTATTCTTTATACCAATTGATAGTCTCTTTCATTGCAAGGACCTCCCATTTATCTGAGTACTTGTAATAGTTTCCATTTCTCAATTTGTCATTATAGAACTTTTTAGTTCCATCTAAATCGGAATTTAGGAAGAGTGAGTAATTGTTGTTATGAGGATGAATGCACAAGAATTCAAGTATTTCACTCGTTACTCCAATAGAAATTATTTTATCTCCCGGTTTCAGTTGGGTTATGTCTGTAACTTTTTCTAATTTATCTTTCATACTTCGTCACCTCCCTCGTTATTGGTTTGGTTTATCTGGAAGCAAACACCAGTATTTCCACTTGTATTCAGCTTTGTTTGGTACTGGCAATCCCATTTCGTTATACATAGGTGACGGATTGTCTATGTTGGCAATTCGCTTACAAGCATTGCGTAACAAGGCTTGGAATTTATCTGTAGCTTCTTTTGTCTTGCGGAATGTTAAACGAGTGGAACCACGTTCGCTAAGAAGTACTATCTCTTTGTTGAATGGTGGCAATTCGTCTGAAAGTTTAATCCATTTCATACTGCTTGTTATTTGAACTTGATTATGATTACGTCTTGATCTATGGGTGCTCCCATTCTATTGTCTCCTCTGTTTATGTCAATATCGGTTATCTGGAACTCCATGGTTGGAGCGTTCTTTTTATAGCCGAGACGAAATTGGACATGCGTGAAATCTTTTGGTGTCAATCCAACGTCGCCAAAGACGAACTTTGCTATCATTGGACTTTGGACATCGAACAGCCGCTTTAACCAATACTCCTTGATTTCGCGGTATTCTTCTTGCTTGACACCAAGCAGGATTAGGTCGTACCATATTTTTTTGAGGGTTAGCTTCAATACTTTTTTCTTCATATCTTTATTATTTGTAACTTTATGTCTATTTGGGAAGAGAGAGAGATTAAACGTTTGGTTACTGTACTATATACATTGTCGATGAATACTTTTTACCAGCGTACAAAATTCGCAGATGTTTGAATGACTTTTCTTATGTTGGCGAACTCTTTAGTCCATCTTCTGATTTCAAAATCGTAAATTTCCATAATTTATCTTCTACTTTTTCCGGTTAAAGGAATTACATTGTATGTTTTGAAGCGATCCACAAGTCGGCCGTAGCCGTCATTGCGCTTGAACCGCTTTTCAAGCTCCTTGTTGTCAAGGTTTGTAGTCAGGTGGGCGAACTTGCCGAACTGCGTCCAAATCTCGTTGCGAGCGTGAAGGAACTCATCAGTGAGCAACCCGGTGTCCATGCCGAAGAACGTGCGGTCCTGTATGCCGATGTCGTTGAGGCACACATTTTCGGGTTTGCACTGGAAGCCCTTGCTTTCTTCCTCAAAGTAAGTGAAGCGGTCGAGGTTGTTGTGGATGGTGTAGTAGTTGACCATCTGTGTGACCGACACGTTGTGAAAGAAGCGAGGGTTCTTAGTGCGCCGTAGATATTCGCTGAATATCTGCATGAGGAGCGTTTTGCCAACACCTACGCCGCCCTGTATAAGAAGGTTCTTGTGTAGCTTGTAGCCACGTTCGGGGAACACTTCTTCAGCCAGAGGGCAGTTGTTGAAGTAGAGCAAGAGGAAGCGCAGCACCTGCTTGTTGTCGTCGTCAACGATGAACTTGCGGCGTTGAGGAGCCAGCACAACAGAGTTGGCGATATAGACAAGGAAGCTGGAGTGTGCACTATATACGTTAGGATCGGCAAGGTTGTACGCCTGTGCTCTCGCCTTTTCGCTCTCTCGCCGTAGGTTGAGTGCGCATTGGTGCAGGTTGAGCCACGGCGCATCCTTCTCGCGTTCGTTCTTGCGAAGAACGGAAAGGACGGCAGCGTCCCAGTCTTTGTTGCCGGTAGGCTGACGGCCATACTTGGCAAGTTCTTCGATTAGACATTGTGGATATTGAGCCATAGTTTCAGACATTAAAGGTTAGACATCTTGCCCACCGAAACCGCCATTGAACTCGTATGACGGAGGTGGCAGCTCTTGTGCGTCTTCCGGCTCGGCATGTGAGGTGTACGCCTTGCGCATCCACGAACAGAAGTGACGTTTGGCATCATTGATATTGTCGTGAGGTTTGCCCTCGTACTCGCAACGGCAGTGGTTGAGGAAGGAGTCGAGGCGTTTGCCAAGCTCGTCCTCGCGTATATGGAACTGCATACATACCGGTTCGTTCCAAGAACGATCGGCACGCATTTCTTCAATCTCCTGCTCCAGCGTGAGTGTGTAGCCGGGCGTGACGTTGGGCTTGTCAGAAATGGCAGACGAGACAGCTCTATCCTTAGCAGGGCGACCGCCAAGTTTGCCGAACTTCTTGCCTTTCTTGCCGCCCTCAGAGCGTGCGTTGTTGGCATCCACCACTGGCTTGATAAGGATGAAGACACCCTTGGCAATGTCGGATAGTCCTTTAGGCTCCTTTCCGTTAAGGGCATACTCCACGATGGCCGGGTAAATCTCGGCCTGTACCTCGGAGGGCATACACTTGATAGCCTCAAGGAAACTGCGATAGAATATAAAACTGTCTCGTGCCATATAAATCAAACCTCTTTAATGCGGATGCCATGCACGTGCAGCATGAGTTTCCGCTTGATGATATACTCCTTTGTTCTGACTCCCTTTGTGTCTTCCACGACGGTCTGCCCGGTAGCCTTGTCGGTATAAACGAAATCGGCTACATAAGAACATGGACGTTCGAGAAGGACACGTGTAGGACGATTTTTGAAATCTTTGCCACACTCGCCGTATTGTGCAGGTATCAACAGGTATGATACCTGCTCCCGAAGGTCGGAGATAAGTCCGGCACGCTGCATCATGCGTAGTTCGCCAGCTCGGTAGTGCTCCTTCTTGGATGCGTGGGAGCCTACGCGCTTGTTGCCGTACTTATTCCGGCCTTGGAAGGCATGATTATAGAACTTATCCATTAGCTGTGTTAGGCTTGTAACGGAAGATGTCCATAATCTTAGTCTCGTCGAGCGTAGCAATCTCGAAGTCAACCATTGACCCCTTCAAGCGGTCAATGACAACAGCGTGTGCGTTGTTGATGTCGGTGGCACGGACGATGAAGTGAGTAGCGGTCTTCTTCTCTCGGCCTTTGTCGTCGAGCGTGATGTAGAGAAGCTTTGCGCGGAACCACTTGTCGCCCTTGTCGTTCTCGGCAATCTCGGAGTAGTTGGTGCGCTTGATTGTTACAACATCGAAGTCGCCCGAAAAGAACGGCTCCATTTCTTTGGTGATACGTCCTTCAGCCTCGGTGAAAGAGAGTGCATCGACAAGGTACAACTCCGTTACTTTCTTGGTAATGCCGTTCGCCATAGTCCGCTCATAACGGACACCACATTCGTATAGCATCATAATGCAGCCTCCTTTCCTTCGTTGATTGCCTTTACCAGTTCCTTGCTTGCACGGAGCTTGACAGACGTGTGGGCCGGGATAACCAGAGGCTTGCCGGACTTGAAGTTGCGTGCTGTGCGCTCGGCTACCTCAACCGGGGTGAAGGTGCCGAAGCCACGGATAACAACCACTTCACCCTTGGCGAGTGCTTCCTTGATAACTCTGAATGTGCCGTCGATGGCTTTCACTGTTGTTGAGAGGTGCAGTTTCTCTGATACTGATACCTCACGTGCCAATTCATTCTTTGTCATGATAGATAAAATTGAGTTTATAATGTTTTTGCTATATTGTTTTCGCCTGTCATAGGTATGCGCAGGTCGAGAACGTCTTTGTCTGTTGCGAGTCGCCACCGGCACTCTGTCAATTCATTCTTCTGTTCGTCGATGAATTTTTCGCTTACCTCCACCTTCAGCGCATGGATGAATGGGAAGATCTTGATGATGGCGTAACGCCCGGTTAGATTTTGGCTTATAACCTGTCTCATTTTATTTTCTTTTTTAATTTTTGGGTGAGTTGTCTAATACACCATGCACGGCATGAATTGCGCAGACCGTGCTGTTTATCGTAGAGAGCGGCCGCATCATCGAGATACTTGATAATGCGCTGCAGGTCGGTCTTACATAGGTCAGCCATCGTCGTCCGGATTGAGGAAGAGTGACGTAAGCTGGTCGAAGTACATTTCATCCTGTGGAATGTCGTCGTCGGTAGCCATTATCTGGTTGGCGATGGACTTCTTCTTGTGGATGATGGCATAGAGGGTGCGGTCGATGGTTCCACGGCCAAGGAGATAGTAGCACGTCACGTTGTCCTTTTGTCCGATACGGTGTGCGCGGTCTTCGCATTGACAGCAGTCGGCATAAGTCCATGGGAACTCAACGAAAGCCACGTTAGACGAGGCCGTGAGTGTGAGACCCACGCCAGCTGCTTTTATGGAGCAGACAATTAGCTGTGCTTTCCCGGACTGAAACGCATCGACGGCTGCTTGCTTCATCATCATGGAGTCGCGCCCGGTGACGCTGACCGCGTTGGGAAACGCTTTTTTTATCTCATCAACAATCTCATGCAGAGAGCAGAAGAGAATGAGCGGCTTGCCGTTGGCGAGGAAGGTGCGCGTGAAGTCGATGGCTTGCTTTACCTTTCCTTTTGCAGAGAGCGAGCGCAGCGTCATGAACTTGACAAGAGCCTCCATGCGCATCTTGCGTCGTATGTCGATGTCGTCACACTCGGTATATGTGCGCAGGTATTCTGCAAGGTCGGCTTCTGCAAGCATATACTCGTCGCGGTTGCTGATGTCAACGATGAGGTCGGTGCGCGTCTTGTCTGGTAGTTGGGTGAGCACTTTAGCCTTTTCGCGACGGATCATGCAGCGTGCATAGAGTTCTGCAGAGAGCCGATCGAGGTTGCGCGGTGCGTCGTCCTCATCATTTCCTCTTCTCTCTTTGGAGATTTCGCCACCGCCGTACTCGGCAAGGAACTTAGAGCGTCCACCGAACTCAGGCAAACGTCCCATGATGGAAAGCTGTGCTATGAGGTCGGCAGGACGGTTGACAACCGGTGTTCCTGACAGCAAAATGCGATACTCCTTGCCTTCAGCAATGCCACGTGCAAAAATGGTTTGCTGGGCTGATGGGTCTTTAACGCGGTGACTCTCGTCTATGATGATGGACTTGAAGATATTGATGTCCGGTGTGAAGACCACATCTTTCAGCCGGAACCCACCACGTGAGCCTCCCTTGATGTCCCACACGAAGTATTTACGCAGAGACTCGTAGTTGACGACCGCCACCTGCTGCATACCCATTCGGAGAAGATAAGGCCATGTGGTAAGCACGGAATTGTCGAGCACAAGGGCTTTCTTGTTGGTGAATTTCTCGAACTCGCGTTGCCAGTTGATTTTGAGCGAGGACGGACAGACCACAAGGCAAGGGTAAGCATTGGCACAGTCAACGACACCGATACTTTGCAGCGTCTTTCCCAAGCCCGGCTCATCGCCGATTAGAAATCGGTGCCAGCGCAGCCCGGCAAGTATGCCCTCCTTCTGATAGTCGTAAGGCTCGACGCGAAGGTTATGTTTCAGAGTTTCAGCCATACGCATTGATTGTGTGTTTTGATATCGTTATGTCGTAGCCATGTATGTATGCTTGCTTGCGCAAGTCGGCGCATGAGAGCATGCAATGGCGAGCTTCCTTTGAGCGAGCGGCCATGCCTGAAGAAGAACGTACCCCCCCCCAACCATGCCACCGCATGTATATCCGTAAGAGCCAGAGAACACAGCGAACGGACACATGCGTCTGAGGCGTTTGAGCAGCTGGATTTGTGCTGTCTGTGATAATTTCTTTTCCATACTTTGTCTGTTACATGAGGTTGAAAGCCCAATATTGGAAGGCAAGTTCTTCGTACTTCTCGCGTCCGCGATTGTAGATGTCGTCGCCACGGTTGATGAACTTCTTGAAAATGTTGCAGTTCTTTTTGCTGATTGCGTAGATGAAGTCGCGGTCGGAATGGGCGATGTCCATGTACCATGCCCTGCTACGGTCCCAATCGAAGAAATCTACAGCGTTGTCGAACTCCGCTTGCGTTGAGGCGAATGTCGTTTTCAGATCACCGCCGAAGTTGGCCATTGGCAACCACCAGTCCCATTTGCAACGTGTGTCCAGATGGAAGGTAAATCCCCCATTGCAGAACTCCTGCTGCTTGTTGACCATGAAGCGTTGTGTATCGGCTTGTTCGAGCACCTTAGCGAGAAATGGGTCTCGTCGTGCTTCGGCACGCAGTGCACGCTGCATTTCGCGAGCGTGGAGGAACTCCTCCTCAGAACATTGTTCGCCGTCGATGGTCATGTGCAGGAAGTCAACACGCGAGGGTTCGGTGATGATGGCATCGACGATAGACCCGAAGCGGAAAGCAGCCTCCTTGTCGCCGAACTGCATGTGAGGGTGCAGCAGGTTCTTCAGTTCGGTGAGGTCAGAATTACTGACCTCACTTCTCTGATAGTATTCGTCCGGGTTGTTAATCTTCGTCATAATCGTCGTAATCAGGTTCGTATTCAACTTCGCCCTCACCATCGCACACCTCGCAGGTCTCCTTTTCGCCCTTGATTAAGTGCATTCGTTTTGCAATAGCCTCTTCTTCCGTTTCGGGAAGCATATTCCATGTTTCTTCGGAACATTCTGTTTCGTAGTCTGCCTCAAAGTCGTAGGCGTACCAATGATAGCCCTTGCCGCCACATGCAGCACATTCGACCATCGTAGGCTCTCGTTCATTCCAAGGTGCGCGTGGGTCGAACTCCGCACCGGCAGGATAATAACCACTTTCGTACATAACTGATTATTTAGCTTTTACTTCCTCATCATAGGAAACTGATGTTGAACTGATGAACTCGGGGTGGTCCTTGTCGTTAGCCACCTTCTCGCAGAACGTGATCTGCTTTTTGAATATCTTGGCGAGGTCTTCGATCGACATAAACTGTCCCTCCTTGGACCACCACATAGATACGGCAGCAAGAACGCCCTGTGCGTCGTGGAAGTGAATACGCTTCTTGACTGAGGTCTTAGGTTGGTAGCCAGCCGGGGAAACAACCGCTTGCTGACCGAATAGGTTGCCAATCTCGTAAGCCTCGGCTTGCATCTTCTTCTTGGCTGCTTCCTCTTCCTCCTTGCGCTTGCGCTCAGCCTCGATACGTGCGGCTTCGGCTTGCTCACGTGCTTTCAGTTCAGCAGCCATGCGTGCCTTCTCTTCCTCGTTGGCTTTCTGCATACGTTCCAGTTCTGCTTTCTTTGATGGCAGCATGTCGATGATGGAGTCACGATATTCGGCCACCTCGAACTGAAACTGCTCACGGAACTGTTGCATGAGCTTGGAAAGGATGGAAGAACGAATGCCCGGCAGCTGGTCTCTCATGTCTGCAATCTCAGTCGGGATAAGGACTGTAGAGTTCAGCTTGTTTCCATAGTCAGCCGGAAGCGTGACGGGATATTCACGGACGGTCTTGCACTGTGCTTCGTAGTTTTCGATGGTCAGACCGCTGTTGAGCTTTGTCAGCTCGTTTGTGGCATTGGTCGTATATACATTGAACTGACGCTTGAAGTCGTCCTCCACGTCCTGCTTGTAGCGGCTGAGAGCCTGTTCGCGCTGCTGACGGATAATCTCTTCACGGCGGCGGCGTTCTTCCTCTTCACGCTTTCGTGCTGCATAGGCGTTGCGCTCCTGCTGGATTTGATAAGGGATAGAACCGGTCTTGTTAGGATCGACAGAATTCTCCATTCCGGTGAACTCGGAACGTATCTGGTCGAATATCTTGGTGATGGCAGAACGGTTGGTGTTCATCTTCTTCACCGTATTGCGAGCCTTGTTGATGTAGTTGGCGCACTGCATATCCAGTTCATCGTTCATGCCGTTGGCCTTGATTTGTGCAAGGAGTTTCTGGCCATACTCGCTGCAACGCTTGGACGAGGTTGTGTTGTCCTTGTAAATCTGTGGCGCGGATTGCGCTATCATCTGTACGTTTTCCTTGCGTACGATGGTGAGGTCTGTTGTCTGTTCGCTCATTGTTGTAAGTATTATAGGGTTAGAATGTGTCGTCGTCGTTGGCGGCAGGATCAACGGTTACTCCTGCAGACGTGTCGGTCTGAGGTGCGAAGTCCTGCTTCTCTTGGATAATCTCGCCAGTGGTGGTGTCAACCTTCTCACCATCACCGGTAACGCCGTAGATGTCGTCAGTGATTTCTGTCTCATCAACCTGCTGTGACTCCAACTGCGTAGCACGACCGACACGTGCCTTCGGATAGGTCTTGAAGGCGTGCTTGATGCACTTGGCAACGAGGAAGCCGGGGTCAATCTGTCCGCCTTGTGCTTCGTAGAGCGCATTGGGTTTACCGTTTTCCCACTGCTTGGTCTGATAGTTCCACTTGCCGTTCTGACGAGCGGAGTAGCTGGAGAGTCGTATCCAGTCTTCTGGCAACATGACTGCATAGTCGATAGAACCATCGGCGCGAGTGATCTTCATGAAGCAAGCAACGATACGGCCGGTGGTGTGGGGAAGACGGCATGTGTAGTTGACGAATTTTTGTCCGTCGCGTTCGCCATACTCGAAGCTGTCCTCTTCGTACACGATAACCGGGTTGTCGGCGTGACGTATCTGGCCGCAGCGTGTACGAAGCACCAGCTCGCCATATCCGGACACGGTGAGCATGCAGTGTGTCTCGTACTTGTTTTTCTTCTGTCCGTTGTCATAGTAGCTGTCAACGGCGACGGAGCGAGCGAGGAGGTAGGCTTGCGCCTTGGTGCCGGGGTCGAGGGTGAGTCCAGAGATTGCCACGTCGAGGAAAGCTGTGAAGAGCGAGAACTTTGTACACGTCTTGCGCACGTCCTCTTTCTCTGAAAGCAGACGGTTGAAGTTGCGTGACTCGCGCTCGTAGGCTGCTTCGCCTGATGTTCCGGTGGATGGTGTCCACATTGCCTCATAAATTTGGATGAACTTGTCGCGTACATTGTCATTGCGAACAATCCCAGTAGGTTCCATTGCGTTGATTTGATCAACTGTAAGTTCTATCTTACTCATAGTGTTAAAAATTAAAAGATGAATATTATTTGTTTGTCTGTGAGCCGCAGGTGGGAGTCGAACCGCACTAATGCACTCCGTGAGCATATTTGAGCCTTGTACTTCGGCTGTAACATGCCTTCTGTGGTTCCCGTTGCGCCGGGTGCCCTTTCCGATTAAGCATTCTATCTGCGGCAGTTGAGGCTACTTTTCAAGGTAGTCTTGTTGTATCCTCTGCAACAGCCGCAGGTCGGCTGTACGGTATTCGACTTTGCCCGGACGCTTGTAGGCAAGGACTTTGCCCTGCTTGCGCCACCGCTCCACATTGCCACGACCGAACATCTGAAACGCTTTGTTCTGGCTGATGAACTCTGGATCGTTGGCATCCTGTTTAATCATGTGGACCACCTTTGCGGCCACATCATTGAGGAAGGTGGAGTAGCGTACGCACTTGTCGGGGAAGTTGAGGAAGTCCATTATAGTTCGCCCTCCTGTCGGCTCATTGGGTTTGGGGTCTCGTCGGCTTCATCGCACAGCTTGTCGAAGAACTGAAGCAACCAGTCATGCTTGCGCCACTTGTTGAAAAGAAAGATGGTGAGAGCAAGCAGCAGGAAACCGAGGGCCTTGTCGAGGATAAGGTGGAAGAGGTACGCGAAGAAACTGTTGTCTTGCTCCTCTCCGAAAAGGAAGAGTGTTCCTGCGCATCCGATGATAAGTAGGATGCAAACGCGGATGATAGAATATGCTTTATTCATTTTTTGTTGTTATTAGTGGTTGCACATGGTGGTGTCTTTGCGTACTCAACGTAACGGTTGAGGAACATGCAGAAACAGCCGTTGAGAGCATTGAAGGACTGTTTGCAGGAGGTGCAGAACTTATTAGACATTAGTTGTAGAGGTTTATGCCCAACTTGTTGAACGCCTCTTCTTCTGCAACGGATCCGCGCCAAGCGTCGAGATAATCGTTGATGGCTTTCTCGTTGTTGGCATCGGCCTTTTCGTTGTAGCCGAAGTCCTTGCAGAAGGCTGACCAGCTGATGCGGTCGAGTTCTTCGTTAGACAATTGGGTTGAGGTGTTGCAGCTGATGAAGCTTGCAACAAGGAGTGCTGAGGTGATGATTAACTTTTTCATTGTTCTTTACTTTATTCGGGTTATTACTTGTTCTCCTGTCTTCGTTGTTGTGCTGAACACATAGCCTTTCTCTTTGAGTTCACAGCAGGTCTTTATGACGGTCTTGTTACTGTATCCTTCGGGAGCAAGGCGAGTTTCACCAACCGACATCTGCATCAAAGCATCGGAAAGTGAAGCGGTTTTAAGTCGTTTTATTTCCATTTATTCGTTATTTTGATTACTTTTTAGTATCTTTATGCCGCAAAGGTAATCAAAACGATTGAATAAACAATCAATCATATTGAGAAATCTTGTGTTTTTAACAATTATTCAATAAATCTGATTGATTATGAAGTTTGAAAAAGTAAACATCGGACTGCTTATTGAGCAGAAAATGAACGAGTTAGACATTACGAAGTCAGAAATGGCAAGACGAAGTGGTATTGCCAATCAAAACATTAACCGTGTTTTGGAACGTTCAAGTATCGATACAGACAAGCTTGTGGCTATTAGTGAGGCCTTGGATTTCAATTTCTTTGATTGCTTTCGTTCAATCGAAGAACATAGTACTGTAACAGCCGACAATGGTGGTGTTGCGGTCGCAGGAAATGGCACGGCTCATCATTTTACAACAAATGCTTCATGCGAGGTCGCGGTATTACAAGAACGCATAAAGTCGTTGGAGGCCCTGCTTGCAGAGAAAGAAAGACTGATTAAGGTTTATGAGAAGATGGTGGAGAAATGAAAAACATTTCAATCATTTTTATTGTGTGCTTTTTCTTGGCATGTGACAACAAAACAAAGTTGGGGCAATATGTTTACGAGGATGACATGGAGGTTTTTCATACCGATGATAATTGTCCAAAATTAAAAGACGGCAAAGATGATGATGGTCATTCAATTTATGCTATGCAGCCTATTGATACTGCACAATTAGCATATTGCGGCAAGGTTTGCTCTCAATGTGTTAGTAGAAATACTTATGAACAACTGAAAAATATTGTTGAGAAGAACGCCAAAAAGGCCCAACGCGAAAGGTTCAAAAACTGTGGAAATAACCGCAAGTGGCTTTATCGCCTGTTGGAGAGAGGCGAGGACCCTATTCAAGAACAATACATTGTTGAAATGCCGTCTTATGAAGAATTTGAAAAAGAAATGTCAGACCCTATCTTCCGCAGAAATGTTTACGACATGATAGAAGAACGAAGTTACCACTATGGACAACATCGTGTTTTGGACTATAATTCATACGAAGATTTTTCTCGGCTAATGGGGTATGATGAACAATAGACTTATGAGCAAAGATAAGGACTTGAAGAAACTGAATATGCTGATGAACGCCTTCAACGAGGTTAAGGCAGAAGAAAACCAAGAGGAAGAACTTGATGAAGCTCCGGACTTCTACGCAGAACTGAAAGAGGCTGCATGGAATATCCTGCATGAAAACCCCGGTACAGATTTCGGGGATTGGCAGATGATGCTCATCGAGCAGTACCCGACGGAAGTAGTGGACGCATTGGGCACCAACCCTCCTGAAGTCTTTGCGGAACTTTCCGACTGGTGGGACTGCATGGACTACGACGACGGAGTGTTGGAGATACCGCACACGTTCCGGGAATGGGCAGAGTATTTCGCCACCGAACGCTCCGTGGAACTATACGACCTACTTGTTGAGGCGAAACGCAAATAAGGCGTTTTAAGCGTCTGTTTTGTCAAAACAATAAAACCCTCATCCGAACCTGCAAAGTTCGTCAGAGGGGCAAAATAACGGCTCAGGACGGCATTGTGATGCCGGAGCCAGAGTCGCACAAACAAATGAAATTAGCACGATAAGATTAGTTAATTCACCTCTTTTGATAGAGACGCTTACAAATTCTTCAAAAGTCCCTCATAATGAGAGGGTGAAATCAGCGGCGCAGGCTGCTGTAGAGGAATAATCCTTGAATACTGAAATGTAATATAGTAAAAGGCGGGTGTCTGGGATTCAGATACCTGCCTTTTATTTTTCGGCAAGGGAATGTTGAAAAACAAGATGCTTTTTTACCTTTGTATAAAATCATAAAATGGCAGATATGAAGAAAATCGAATATACTAGTTCTAGGCTATGTTTTAAGGCTGCTGAAATAGAACCTTTGCAAGATACTGATGTCTTTATCATACGGACTCCACAAGGGGTTTTTCAATTTACAAAAGCTGAGTTTTATCGTGATTTTTCTAATGTGGTAAAAACAAAAAGTTATAAAGAAGACGGAATATATCATTATTCTGTAACGCCTAAACGTGCTCTCTCATATTTGATTGACGAAGCTTGTGTTCCCGGACATAACCAGGTGACTTGCAAAGATTTAGTTGGTGACGATATAAGGTCAAAGATACGTGAGATTGGCGCATTATGGCACTCATCTAAATATAACCCGTCTATAGACTCCGATGTGATTGATAAATGGGAAAAACTGATAGACGATTGGATTGAAGATTTTGATATGCCTTTGATTGTCCGTAAGGAGACGGATAAACGAGGACAAGCTTTTATACATCGCACTGGACGTGAAATTATTATTGCAGACAATACGGTTGCTCTGTGGATTTATGGCCATGTATTGAAGGGAGAAGTATTTACTTTAAATCAAATCAGAGACCTTTTGAGGCGTAATGAGCTTCCGGTTGTTTTTATGGCGACAAAAGAGATAAAGGAAAAAGCTAAATACTCAAAGTCCCTTGGGAAAAAACCATTGTCTCACTGGAAACTTTGTCATATAGAATCAGTCGGTTTTAATACTAACACCCCAATCGTTGATATAGAAATAGCCGATATAAAGGAACATTTTAGGAAATATGTAAGCCCCAAGAATATGTTTGTCTTACCAAAGGAAATTGGAGATTTGGGGGAAATTGCGGCTTTTATAGAAGAGCAGAAGTAATGCTGTTCCTTTAACCGCATATATAAGGGATAAGTAGACGGCCAAAATTATTTTTATATACCACAGGCTACACCTCGTCAAAGCATTCAAACAAGTTTGATGCTCTGCTCTCGGTTTGCACTGTATTTGAAATGTTCTATCGTGACGCTTGTGCTTATAGGTCAACAATTCTTTACATGAATATCTCGTTATTCTTTCTCTCGCAGCAGAGAGGCTGGAGATGTGTTGCCAGTTGCGCGAGACGTTCGCCAATACTTCTTGCTCCATTGGGACATACTGAGACGCAGCGCATGCAGCCAATGCATAGCGCTGTGTTGTTTTTCTGGGGGCTGTCGATGGAAATGGCGTCCGTTGGGCATAGTCTTGCGCAGGTTCCGCAGTTGGTGCAGCGTTCGTTGGCTGTTGGGAAAGGGCCGGTGCAGCCTTGCTTGTAAGGACGGTTGCCTGGCAAGGTGAGCGACTTGAAGTGCGTGTTCCTCTTTATCTTCTCAAAGATGGCGACACCAAGTGAGGCCAGTTCTCTGGCATCGGCATCGTCGGGGCGCCCTGTGGCATACTCACGGCAAATGCTATGTTCGGCAATGGCTGCAACGGCTGCTACAACCTGAAAGCCAGTTTCCGTTGCAATGTCTTGCATTTCCACCAAGGCATCTTCGTAAGCCCTGTTGCCGTAAACGGCAATGATGATGCACTTGGCGCCGCTTGATTTGATTTTTTTCAGCCTTTCCACTGCAAGTGCGGGTACACGGCCGGCATAAACCGGCATTGAAATCACCACCAAGTCGTCTGTGGCGATGCTTGGTGGGATGAAATCTTTTTCCTTGGTGCAGAGCTCTGTTGTGTGGCTCTTATCAGTAATGCCTTTGCACAGCAGTTCGCTCACGCGGCGAGTTCCTCCTGTGGGACTGAATGTGATTTGATGAATGTTCATTGTATTTGCTTGTGGTTGGGTGCTTTTAAGAATGAAGTTAGGGCCATGGAAGTTGCGGGAAGCGTGTGTTTCTCTCTGTTTCCAGCAACAGCTGTTTGGCCTTCAGACCTCCAGCGTAACCTGTCAGTGAATGATTGCTGCCGACTACGCGATGGCATGGAATGAAGATATTGATGCGATTGGCACCTATGGCTTGTGCCACGGCTCTTATGCCGTTGGCATGGTTGAGCTTGAGCGCGATTTCCTTGTAGCTTTTCGTCTCCCCGTATGGTATTTCAAGCAATGAGGTCCATACCTGTTTTTGAAACTCCGTGCCTACGGGATACAGCGGGATGCTGAATGAGATTCGTGTGCCGGCAAAATATTCGTCGAGCTGTTTGCGGGCTTGGTTCAACACCGCGGTTGTCTCTGTTCGGAAATCAGCATTCAGCAGTTGCATGAGGCGCTGTTTGTTTCGTTCGGCGCATGCCCTGTCATTCCAGTCGCATAAACACAGTTTGTTGTCTATTGAAGCCAGGACGATGTTTCCGCATGGCGAGTCGTAATGCTGGATGCAGATGTGGGGATTGGTCATCGTCTTTCGTGGTGTTTGACTTCGTCGGGCTCAATGGCGGGGATGCCGTGTTCCGAAAGCAGTTGGGCAAATATGCCCTTGCCTTTTATCAGGCGTCTGGAGAAAGTGCCGTCATAGATTTGTTTGCAACCGCAGCTCGGACTTCTCGGTTGGAGAATGGCAAGTTCCGCTTTTTCTCTAATGGCAATTTCCAAGGCCGCTTGTGCCCCTTTCCGAAACGGGGTGTCTACGGATTCCCCAGCAACGTTGGTCACAATGCCGTTCTGAATCTCTGCCGGTTGGCGGGGAGTGGAAAGCCCTCCCAGCAGCTCAGGACATAAGGCAAGGACTTCATGGTTTCTGACAAAGTCAATGATATCTTGATTGCGGTTGTTTCCTCCGTTGTATTTGCAGTTGTGCCCCAGCAGACAGGCACTTACTATGATTTTCATTTTTTGGGGCTGTTTTAAAGCACGTTGGATTTATAAACTAACAATGAACGCACTACTTGTTAAATCTTTTCATACTATCAATCAGACTCTTATAGACCGCATTGCTTGCAAGCAGTTTGGCGTTGCCAACCATGAAGAATTGTAGGCGTGCCCTGGTGATTGCTACATTGAGTTTTCTGTCAACGGTTTGCCCTTCTATTTCTGTAGGCGTGGAAAGAATGTCCATTTGGTAGGGGCGGCTCACTGTTGTGGAGAAGATAATGTAGTCGCGCTGGCTTCCCTGGAAACACTCGACGGTGTCGATGGTGATTTTGTCAGTGTTCGGAATGTTTAAATCGCAGAGGGCATTTCTTATCACGCTGATTTGATTTCTGAACGGCACGATGATGCCGATGTGCTGCAGGAAGCATGGCGTTTCCTCGTTGTTGTCTACAAGGCGTTTTATGATTTTGGCAACAACGGCAGCTTCTTCATAGTTGGCTTTTGCGTTGCGCGGCATGACGGCAGGCTGCACGTTTATGAACGCCATTCTTTCTGTGTCTACCAACTGGGAAAAACTGTCGTGCGACGTGCTCGTGGGAAGCGAACACTGCTGGTGGGGCAAGGGGACAGCTTGCAGGCGTCCCTGGTAGAATGCGTTATTGACGAAATTGCATATATCGGGGTGCATCCGCCCTTGTCTGTCGAGCATACTGACGATTTCATCCTGCCCGTTTGTGCAGGCAAGAGCATGGAGACGCTGGAAAAGGGAGTTGCGCATGTCGGTGAGTCCGATGGCGTGCAGACGGGGACTCCTGGTGACGGTTTGGCCAGGTTGCAGGAGCACCACGGCGGGTAATTGTTTGTGGTCGCCAATCATGACAAATTTCCGAATGGCGCTCAGTCCCTGCGCGTCTTTGGCACACAGCAAACCGAGGCTTTGTGGCTCAAGCACTTGCGAGGCTTCGTCGATGATGGCATGATAAGGTCGTAGACGGAATAGTTCCAGGTGGTTGCTCAGCGTTGAGACTGTGCCAACGACGATGGGGATGGTTTGCAGTTTGCGGACAACGTCGCTTCTTCGTGGCGTGTCGGCAAAAAGTCTGGTGAGGAGGTGGTCGCGATGTGCTTCAGCGCAGGTTTGTTCTCCACCGATGCGGACGTATGAAGCCTTGATACCGTCAAGCATGGTACAGATTTCGTCGACGGCCCTGTTGGTGTAGGCCATGAGCATCAGTCCGAAATCGTTTTCAGTGTTTTCTTTTTCAAGGAGAAATTCCTCAACCATAGCCCGGAGGGCGACGCTGGTTTTTCCTGTTCCCGGAGGGCCGACAAGCAAGTGGTAGTCATCGGCGTTTTTGACCTTCTGGATGATTTCCGTTGTTTTTTCGTTTTCCCAATGTCCTCGCAGTGGGCGCTCTTGTCTGCTCGTTTTCGGGAGACGTTGGCCCAGAAGCAGGTTTCGGCGTTCTTCGGGGGCGGTGAGCAAACTGTACAAGCCTCGCATGGCACTCGCAAAGGGAGTGTCGGAGCCATCATGTTCTATGGCGTAGCAGGCATCTTGCGGAAACAGTTTTTTGTTGCGCTGTTTATATGAAAGGCGCAGGGTGACTTCTTTGTCGTTCAGATGCTCGATATAGCCTCTAATGAGTTGCGAGGAAATCACCGTGTCGCGGTTTGAGTTTCGTTTGTACATCTGCACCATTTCGCCTACGGAAAAGTTGGCGATGAAGTCGTTGCCGTAGTGAGGGATGGTGAAAGTGATACATTCAATGCCATCCTCTCCATCTGTGCTTTTGATTTTCAGATTCGGGAGAATGTCTCCTGAGGCCAGTTTGGTTTCAAGATCAGTGGCCCACGTCGATGCCAGTGCGCGGTTTGAGTCGGGCCTGTTGTCGCTCGTTTTGCTCAGATATTTTTCGCGTTCCAGAAAAGTGGCAAACTCTGTGAAATAGTCGTGTTCGAGCGGTGACATGGTGTGGAGCGGACGGATGACATTTTCCAGTTGCGGACGAATATATTTGTTCCACAGAGAATTGCTTAATCCGTTCTTATTTAGGGCGTCGCTACTTATATTTTCGAGCATTTCTCCAAGTTCGCCCTTCCTTATTCTTGCCTCCATGACAACGATTTCGTTGCGCAGTTCAAGCGCTTCGGTCATTGCTTTGGAAGCGCTGCGCTGGTTGTAAAAAACGGGGTATCTGCTGTAGAAAAGAAACGATTTCACATTGTCGCGCGGCATGGAGAAATTATAGTGGAGCATTTCTTTATAGAGCGACATCTGCATGACGTGTTGCCGTTGTGGCCCTTGCAAGTGTCCGTAGTTTTCTTCGGCCTTTCCGCTTTTCAATTCAACAAGGCTCTTGTGGTTGGCAGCCATCACGTCGAGACGTCCGCGCAGTCCGAGCGTTTCGCAAATGAAGGATGGTTCCAGCAAGGTGTCTTCCAGGGGAAGGCCCACCTCTGCCGATGGGAATCTGTGTTGAACGGAACTTTTGATGTTTCGGAATGTTTCTTTGAGGGTGTCAAAATAGCTTTTGTCCAGCGGAAGGTCCAAGCAGGAATAATTCAGCAGGTTCTCCATGAAATGTTTGTGGAGCGATTCTTCGTAGAGCTGGTTGACGGCTTCATTGTCGTTGAAGTCAACTGGCGTGTTGACCAGATCGTCCATAAACCTATTGGCTGCGTTTCCGAGCATGATAGGGATGGTTGTCTCTTTTGGGGAAATCATGTCCAGAAAATAGCTTTCAGCAGAGTCCCCGTACGGTTTCATGCAGGCCGAAAGTGCGCTGACATCAATCAGATAGTCGGGGTCAATGATGACCATTTCAGCCGTCCGCTTCTCGTCGTCTTTAAATTCAACGCCCAAAATGTTGACAGGCATTCCTGGAGAAAGTATGCGCAGCGTTCGTGAAAGATGCGGCACGTGGATCAATAGGTCGCCATGATTTGAGGTGCAAGAAAAGGCTTCTTTTCCGACGTTCACGATGATGGCGCGTAGTTTGTTAATTCGGTGGCCTTTCTTGTAGGCATGTTTGCGGGTTGGTGTGGCAGTTCCTTCTGTGCCTTTTAGATCTTCTGGCAGCGGAATATTGTATAACTGACTGATGAAAAGACACAACCTGTGGTAATCATCGCTGAATGGGGCACCTGCGTTTGCATCGCAGGCTTCTTCTCCGTTCATGATGCGGCGGGCGTGTCTTCTGAAGGCGTCAATATCGTGGTGGTCAATTCCGGCATTTTGGCACACGGCGTAGAGTCTGGAGAAAAGACCTGAGAAATCAGTGTCGGATTTCATGGTCTCTTGCGAGCATATACGGCTCAGAATGCCGTATAGTTCGCGGTATTTTTCATTTATGGGTAAGTCGCTGCAGATGATGCGTCGGATGTAGTTGTACGTGTCGTTGGCTAAAACCATGTTTTTCTAAGTAGATGGCGTTGGTGTGTGGAGGTTGTTGTGTTAGTTCAGATTGTCAGTGGATGTTTCCGTCTGCCATTTCCTCCGGCGTGAGAATCTTCCGCTCCTTTGAATATTTGTTGCGTTTATGGGCTGCCTTCCCTCCGTTTCCCGATGGTTTGCTGGGGGCGTTTGTAGAGGAATGTATGTTTCCGCCGTATGAACGATAGCGTTCTAATACTTTGGAGACGTAGTCGTATGTCTCGTTGCCTATCATATAGCCGTATTTCACTGTCGGGTCACGGTAATAGCGGACATCGCTCAGTTTCTTTACGAAAACGGAAACATCATCCCATCGTGTTGCATCGTGCCCGTATTTTCTGGCCAGTGCCATCGCGTCTCGGATGTGTCCCTGTCCGCCGTTGTAGGCGGCCAACACAAATTTCACGCGTTCCTCACGTGAGCGGATGTCGCTGAAATGCGATGAGAGAATTTTGATGTATCGTGCTGCGGCATTGATGTTGGTTTCGGGGGAATAAAGTTGGTCGGCAGATATTCCCAATGTGGCAGCAGTTTGAGGCATGATTTGCATTAGTCCGCGTGCTCCAGCCCATGACACCGCATTAGGGTCAAAGCCCGATTCTTGGTAGCATTGGGCCGCAATGAGTTTCCAATCCCATCCTGTTGTGGAGGCGGCTTGTTTGAAGTGGTTGTCAAAAGTGGAGATGATGCCCTTTTCGCGTGAGACGTAGGGCGCATGTACGGTGCGTCTCACTTGGTGGCGTTCCTCGTAGCGTTGTTGCTCCTTTCGTGAGACCGACACAATGGGATTTTCAGTGTTCCATGCATCCAAGGCCTCCGCCAGTTTCTTCGATTCTGTTTTGACAGCCCACGAATATTCGCCACTTTTGTCGGTGGCTCCGGCCGCTTTCAGACCCTTTTCCTTGATTAGCCGAGTGGGCAGCGGCAGGGCGATGATGTCGGCATCGCCATTTTGCAGCATTTTAATGAGTTCCAGAGTGTCGTGGGCGGTTTCAACCCTTACTCCAAGTCCCTCCCGGTTGGCAAAATCGGCAGCCAATGCATATTGCAGTCCCATAGGGTGGCCCTGATAGTCGTAATAGGTGTCGGGGCCGCTCATTGTGGCAATGATTAGTTCGCCTGATTCTTCGATTTCCTGTAAATCATAATCCTCATTGCTTTTTGTGTTTTCCTCACGCATGAAGGCGCCGTTGTCGTTCTTCTCCTTGCCGTTGTTACAGGCAAGGAGGGTGACGGCAAGCATAAGGATGGAAAGGGTGGCTGTTTTCATTTTGCTGGTGGTGATATTGTACGGGGCGGGAAAATGTCGTGCATCTTGTAAAGAATACGTTTTCTCCCATTTGTCGTTTTAGTGTATAAGATGCCACAGGGCTGTGAGCGGATGTTTCCATACCATTCGTGGCCCGGCATATCGCATAACCTTTTTGATTTCTTCCTTTCGCTCTTGTTTGTAGCAATGAATGGGGCATCGTTGGCAAGACGTTTTCTGTTCGCCAAACTTGCAGCGTTCGAGCCTTTGGCAGGCGTACAGTGCCAATGATTCGCATTCAGGGCATAGGCCGTCACTGTATTTGTGTTTTGCGCGGCAGTAAATGCGTATCATGAGAAGCACGATTCTTTTTTCCTTTTCGATTCTCTTTTTCATACCCGTAAAAATTGTGTTTGGCGATGGTGAATCTCTCACACCTGCTTATAAAAAAAGCGACAGACAGACACTGCCCGAATGTGGGATGGTCTGGTTGTCGCGTTTTCGTAGTGTGTTGAACGTGTGGCAGGTGTCTTGGACTGCTGTTTCAAACGCCCGCTTTTTGTCTTGCTTCAAGATGTCATAAAAAACACCTGTGCAGGGCGCTTGGGATTTCAGACCAGGATTCTCACTCCGCCTTAGTCTTCAACAACGATAGTTCTTGTTGTGGCAATGCCAGCAGCTTTGGCAGCACCGCGGAAGATTTCGTCTTTACGGTCAATCGTGAATCTGCGGAATTTTCCTGGAATCTTGAGCAGTTTCGTTTTAGCCTTGTTCATGGCTTCCTCATCTGTAATCCATTTTTCGGCACGGTAGGTCTGCTGGTTGGGCATGTCATCGTATATATATCGGATGTTCCGCATTTCTACGTTGAATTTGCCATCGTCAATACGGAAGATAAGTTGGTAATAAAACCGCACGCGGTCCATAGTCCATGCCTTACGCTTGAAATAGAGATATTCTTCCATGCTGGCGGCAATGATGCCCGTTGCGCTGTCGGCTTCCGTGATGCGTGCCTGTGGCAGTTGGTTTTCCCCTTCAACGATGTGCTTCTGGGTGTAGTCGCGCAGCAGTTGGAAAAGTTCGAGGCGTGTTTTTCCTTCAGCTTTATAGTCTTTGTCGAAGTAAACAAATCCCGATGCGTTTACGGGAACAGCTCCAGCCATGTATTTTGAGAGGTCGCTGCTGGTTTGCGCAGCTCCTAAGAGTGGCAGGATGGCAAACAGAAGTGTGATTATTCTTTTCATGTTATGCAGGTTTGTTTGATTAATGCCTTGCAAAGGTAATGCAATTTTATGATGTTTACAAATGAGTGGACACAAAAAACGCAAATGCCTTTTTTATCGGGCGTTGTTGTGTGGCTTGTTGGTTGTCATGCCGTTTTGTACCATGTATTCTGTTGTTTGCAAGAGTGAGAAGGCATACCTCTTTAATTTTCTCGAAGCTTCAGAAGGTTTGGCGGCTTTTATTTGTGGCAGGGCATATACATATTCCTTTCCTGTTTCTGCGTTAAACACGTAGAGCGTGTTAGCGTCCCTTGCCGCAATGGTTTTGTCGGCAGTATAGAATGTCGCCGGGTGTGGAGTGTCAGAGAGCAGGTCGATCCCCAGGTTGTTTTGCGTGTACGGAATGCGGAGCATGCCGAGGATGGTCGGAGCGATGTCAATCTGTCCTGTAAATTGGTGTCGGATATCTGGCTGTATGCCATTGCCGTGAAAAATCAGCGGAACGTGGTTGAATGATTCAGGCAGTTCGCAGTCTGCTTTTCCGACCAGTTTACCATGGTCGCCGACAAACACGAAAATCGTGTTCTTTCCCCATGCCTCCTTCTTTGCCTTCTTTATAAATTGGCCGATGCAGTCATCGGCATATTTAACGATTTGCTCTTCCGGCGTGAGTTTTGGATCGTTGAATCTTTCGGGGATAATGTAGGGCGGGTGGTTGCTGATGGTCAGCAGTGTGGCGAAAAACGGTCGTCCGCTTTCAGCATGTTTCCTCAAGACGGGAAGGGCGTACGAGAAGAGAAAATCGTCGGCCACTCCGAAATGGTTGACCACCTTCTCCTTGGGATAGTTTTCCTGCGAATATATCTCGTCATATCCGTTGGTGCGGAAGAAGGCGTTCATGTTGTCGTATTGGCTCTCGTGTGTCATGAAAAACATGGTGTCATATCCGTTTTCCTTCAAAACCGTCGGCAGTCCCGAATATTGCGGGATGTTTGTTCCTTTCATTGCGTTGCGGAACATGATAGATGGGAAAGAATAGAGCGTGGCGTAAAGACCGTGGTTTGTGTGATTCCCGGCAGAGTAGCAGTTGTCGAAACTGAGTGAACTGTTGAAAAGGCTGTCGAGTTGCGGTGTCAGATTATGTTTGTTGCCAAAATGTCTCATGAATTTTGCCGACATTGATTCCATGAGCACCACCACCACATTCTGCCCAGTCTTTTCTCCTTCGGGTTTGACAATTCTTGCCATCGGGGAAATGCCGTTCAGTCCCTGTCTGCCATAGAGACTTTGCGCCTCGCGAAGCGCTTCTTCTGGTGGCATCAGATGCAGTTCTTTGTTTTCGGGACGGAGATCGTCTAATGTGCTGTTGAGCAATGCAAAGGTTGCATTGACTCCCAGGTTGTTCAATACGGGGTTCGTGCAGAAATAAGCGGCACTGACTTTGATGGGGTTGTAGCCCAGGCGACCTCTGATGCCGATGAAACAGAGCGAGCCGAGAAACAGGGTCAGAAGGCCGATGGCGGTAATGCGCTTGCAGGCCGACGGCTGCATGCTGCCAGTGGTAATGTCCTGTGGTGTTTTAGCGAACCTCTTGCGCAAGCGTCTGAGAAACCAAATGAAGAGGACGGTTGAAGCGACAAAGAGCAGAATGTAGGGGTAATAGGCGCTTTCTCCAAAAATCATCCCCATAGTTGTCGTGCCATATTCAGCCCAGTTCCAGATGGAGGCGTTGAGCGGTTTACTGAAATAGACAAAATATGGGATGTTGCTGGCTGCAGCCATAAAGACCAATGTGTAGAATGCAGCGTACCAAATATTTATCGTTCGGATAAATCTGTTCTTCCACAAATTGAGAGCCGTTGCCACGCTTGTGGCCAATAGGGGAAGGGCTGTGATGTAGCATGCTATGACATTGTCGAACCACAGGCCGCGAAGAAAGGCAGCGCATATCCAACTTGCGTTTCCTGCAGCGTCGCCTGTGATCTGTTCCTTGACGGCTATGTAAAAAAACAATCTGATGACAGACAGCAGCAATAGGGCTGCAACATGTACCGAAAGCAGGTAGGTGTATGGCCGTAAGATTTTATTCATGTTCTCTTTTTTTAGTGATGGAAAAATCTTGAGTGATTTCACGGGAATGTTTGTTGTGTGGCTTTTCAGTGTGGGGGAAAAACCTCAGATTGTCTATCGCATCGGTTCGATGATGGTTTTCATGTCTTTTATTTTTTCTCCTGAAATGGCCCTCAGTACGGACTTTGTCTTGCTTCGTCTGATGGCGACATAGGAACAGTGAGCTTCGATATCGATACGTCCGATGTCACAGCCTTTTAGTCCACCCTTTTTGCATAAGAATCCCAGCACGTCGCCCTTGGATACTTTCTCCTTCTTTCCGCGTCCGATATAGAGTGTGGTCCATTCTGGAACGGTTGGCGTTTTTTCTGAATGAATGATTTCCATGACCTCAGCGTCCGGTATGCCGGAGAAGGCGGGTAGGGGTTCTTCTGGTCCGAGGATGACATAGGAAGCTCCCCGGTTTTCCCAGCGTGTGGAGCGTCCGTTTCGGTGTTCAAACGCCGCTTCGTCCGTTGGTATGTGGTAGTGAACGATGTGTTTCACTTCGGCAATGTCCAGTCCGCGTGCTGCAAGGTCTGTAGAAACCAGAACGTTGCTGCCGCCACTTCTGAATTTATAGAGTGCGCGTTCACGGTCACGTTGCTCCATGCCTCCGTGGTATTTTTCGGCAAAGAAATGTTCCTGTTTCAAATATTTGTAAACGCGTTCAACGCTTTCGCGATAGCTGACAAAAACGATGGCTGGTTCGCCGTTGAGCATGATGAGCAGATCTCTCAGCGTTTCCAGTTTGTCTTTTAGTGGAGAATTAACGATGTAAGTGTCCAGTCGTTTGTCGTCGGCAGTTTTCAGATAATTGAGTGTGATGGATTTGGAGAGGGATATGTATTTTTCGAAATCTGATGGTGCGTTAGTCGCCGAGATGAGCCAGGTGTTGATGTCTTTTGGCAATGCGCTGCGCACTTCCTTCATTTCTTCGCTGAATCCCATGTCGAGACATTTGTCGAACTCGTCGATGATGAGCAGGCGGATGCCGTTGCTTTCAATGGTGCTGTTTTTCAGATAGAAATTGATTCTGCCTGGTGTTGCAAAAATGACTTGCGGTTGGAGCTGTTTGTAGATGCGAAGGTCCTCAGATGTAGCGTGTCCGCCGATGAGGCATTGTGATCGCAGTGGCGACTTCATTCTCAGCAGCAGGTCGTTGCTCTGCAAGGCCAGTTCGCGTGAGGGTGTCACGACCAGCACCTGTATTGATGGGTTGCTGTAGTCAACGTGGCGCATGGCAGAAATTAGGTAAGCCAGGGTTTTTCCAGAACCAGTGGGGGAGAGCAGCAGCAGGTCGGAGTTAGGGTTTCCTTTTGTTTTCTCCACCATTTCTTCCTGCATTTCAGAAAGTTGGTCTATATTCAGTTTTTCGAGTAAATCTTTCATGGGGATAGGAGTTTTGTTGTATGAGAGTCTTGAAAAATAACGGCACATATTTGTTTTGAAAAATGTCATTAAGGAGATGTGTCGTTTTTGGAATTGTTGTGTGGCATGCAGGTCAAGAAATCGATTTGGTGTCTTCTTGAGTCCCTGAGCCAAATTGGAAAATTCCAGTGCTGCACGGATAGTGGTATAAAAAAAGAGCACCTCGCATGAGATGCTCCTTTATGAAGTGGGCGCTGAGGGATTCGAACCCCCGACCCTCTGCTTGTAAGGCAGACGCTCTGAACCAACTGAGCTAAGCGCCCTTTGTTTCTCAAAAGCAGTGCAAAATTACGAATAATTTTTTTTACCTCCAAAATTTTCAACGTTTTTTTTGCAACATCGGTTTATGCCGCTTTGCGTTTGGTGGGCGTGGCGCTCACTGTTAGTCGTTGAAATACAGTTGATAGCATTAGTCGTTTAGCGCCTTTAGAATGTTTAAAATTTTTCTCTCGTCGCTTTCGTAAATGCTGAATTCATCCGTTCCGTCATTCCCCATGCACACGTTCGGGTTCCTATAATTCATTTTGCTTTCATGTATCGATGAGGCCGAAGCGTGGATTTCCGTAGCTCCAGTCTCTTCGAGGATTTTGCGTGCGTTTTCTTCGTTCACCCCACATCCGGGCATGACGACAATGCGTCCTGCTGCTTGCTCAACGAGGTCTCGCAGTTTCCTGGTGGCCATCGTCGCTTTTGGCGCCTGTCCAGAAGTCAAGATGCGCCGGCATCCTAGTTTGATGATATCTTCAAGTGCCAGTTCGGGGTTGCAACACATGTCGAAGGCTCTGTGGAATGTCACCTCCATGCCTTCTGCGGCTTTCATGAGGGCGTTCATGGCATCCATGTCCACGTGTCCGTCCGCTCGCAGCGCTCCTAAAACAACACCGTGCGCTCCGCAGTCCTTTGCCATCAACACGTCCTCTTTCATGATGTTGATTTCCTCGGGCGAATAGAGAAAATCGCCACCGCGTGGTCTGATGAGAATATTCTTTCGCACATGTGGAAGTTTAATCACTTCGCGTATCATGCCTGCGGAAGGGGTCAGCCCGCCTTCTCCCAATCCCGAGCAGAGTTCAACGCGGTCAGCACCTGCACGGCTGGCAGCAAGGGCGGCTGCGTAGGTTGATGTGCATATTTCTAAAACATATTTTGTTTTCATGGTAAAAAAACGGACAGTTTATAATGGTCTGTGTATGGGGAAAAGAACCATGCTTTCGTCCCGTCTTTAGGTGGCTGTCGTCCACGAAAAATGTGTCGTGTGTGGGCTTATGTGTAGCAAACCAGCCGAGAAATACAGGTCAAAATTGCTCAATTAATTCTTTCACCATTACTTACAGAGAAATTTACGGCAAAATTACATACAAAATTCTTAACTTTGTCTCAGACTTAAGAAAATCATCCAATATACGTATGAAAAAAATAGTATCAGACCTCCTGGTCACAGAGTCAGTGCTTTTGCGTGAAGACTATGTGCTTCTAAAGCTCAGCGCTGATCGTGACGAGTTGCCAGAGGTGCTTCCAGGGCAATTTGTGGAAGTTCGTGTCGACGATTCCCCCTCCACATTCTTGCGTCGCCCCATCAGTATCAACTTTGTCATTCCAGAAAAAAACGAGATTTGGCTCTTGGTGCATGCCGTTGGCGACGGCACCAAGAAAATGGCTATGCTCAAAGCCGGCGACAGGCTCAACTGCATGCTGCCTCTCGGCCGCGGTTTCTCTTTGCCGGAGGGCGAGGGGAAGCGCGTGCTCCTCGTTGGCGGCGGTGTCGGAACAGCCCCCTTGCTCTATTTGGGCAAATGTTTGAAAAACGCAGGGCATCATCCAACCTTCCTCTTGGGCGGACGTTCAGCGGCAGACATTTTGCAGGTTGAACTGTTTGAAGCCTATGGTCCCGTGTGTATCACCACAGAAGACGCCTCGCGGGGCGAGAAGGGTTTTGTGACCAATCATTCCGTTTTGTCTTCAGAGCGTTTTGACGCCATTGCCTCTTGCGGCCCCAAACCCATGATGAAAGCCGTGGCTGCATTCGCTGCTGCCAACAATGTCGATTGCGAAGTGTCGTTAGAGAATATGATGGCATGCGGATTGGGTGCCTGTCTCTGTTGTGTTGAAAAAGACAAAGAGGGGCACAATGTTTGCGTGTGCAAAGAAGGACCAGTGTTCAACATAAATCAACTGCAATGGCTAATCTCCAAGTAAATATAGGTAAACTGCGGCTTAAAAATCCGGTTATGACCGCGTCCGGGACCTTTGGTTATGGTGTTGAATTTGCCGATTTCGTTAATCTGAATGATCTTGGCGGCATCATCGTGAAGGGCACCACCCTCCATCCGCGCGAAGGCAACGACTATCCGCGCATGGCAGAAACCCCGTCGGGAATGCTCAACTGCGTGGGATTGCAAAACAAGGGTGTCGACTATTTCTGCGAAAATATCTATCCGCTCATCAAAGACTATGACACCAACATGATTGTCAACGTGTCGGGGTCAACACCAGAGGATTATGCCGAATGTGCTGCACGCATCGGCGAACTTGAGCACATTCCAGCCATCGAACTCAATATCTCGTGCCCCAACGTGAAAAACGGCGGCATGGCTTTTGGTGTCACCTGTGAGGGCGCTGCAACGGTGGTGCGTGCTGTGCGAAAGGCCTACGGTAAGACACTTATTGTCAAACTCTCTCCCAACGTGACAAACATCGCTGACATCGCCCGCGCTGTTGAAGCTGAGGGGGCAGACAGCGTGTCGCTCATCAATACCCTTATGGGGATGAGCATTGACATTGAGCGCCGCTGTTCCCGCCTGAGCATCGGGACGGGCGGACTGAGCGGTCCCTGCGTAAAACCTGTTGCCTTGCGAATGGTCAACCAGGTGGCAAAGGCCGTAGGCATCCCTGTAGTGGGATTAGGCGGTATTATGAATGCCACCGATGCCATTGAATTTATTATGGCCGGGGCCACCGCAATTGAAATCGGCACAGCCAATTTCATCGACCCCGCCGTCACCGTCAAGGTGGCTGAGGGCATAGATAAATGGCTCGACAGTCATCATGTGGCGGATATTCACGACATCATTGCTGTAATCTGATACCTCGTTGGCCCTTCTGGTAGCATTTTGTATAATGGTCCGGAAGAAGATACAATGTAGAAGAGGAGGGGGACCCTGTGCAATTTCAGTTGCCCGCTTCTCCTTCCATTGCTGCTTTGCCGAAAAAAATATCACGGCCACCCAATTGACAGGCATTGCCAAACCACATAAAAAGTGTAAATTTGCAGGCGTGTTCAGACCCTCTTGCGGAGTTTGAACATACGCTCTTATTAAAAATTCCATCAAAGTCCCATGAAAGAATTGGCTTTAAAGTATGGTTGTAATCCCAACCAAAAACCCTCGAGAATCTATATGACAGAGGGAGAATTGCCCATTGAAGTGCTCAATGGACGTCCTGGCTACATCAACTTTCTCGATGCCCTCAATGGCTGGCAGCTCGTTAAAGAACTGAAAGCGGCAACAGGCGTCCCTGCTGCCACATCGTTCAAGCATGTCTCGCCTGCTGGAGCCGCCATTGGTCTGCCAATGAGCGAAACTCTGAAGAAAATATACTTTGTCGACGACATCAAAGAACCCTTGACCCCCATCGCAACGGCTTATGCACGTGCACGTGGTGCCGACCGCATGTCGTCATACGGCGATTTCATTGCGCTTTCCGACATCTGCGACAAGGCAACAGCCCTGCTCATCAAACGCGAGGTGAGCGATGGCGTCATTGCCCCTGGATTCACCGCCGAGGCGCTTGAAATCTTGAAGGAGAAGCGCAAGGGAACATACAATGTCATCAAGATAGACCCAGATTATACGCCTGCACCCATAGAACACAAGCAGGTCTTTGGTGTCACCTTCGAACAGGGCCGTAACGAAATCGACCTGACGCAGAACAGTCTTTTCGACAATATCCCGACAAAGAACAAGACATTCACGGAAGAAGCCATGCGCGACCTGAAAATAGCCCTCATCACGTTGAAGTACACGCAGAGCAATTCCGTTTGCTACGTGAAGGACGGACAGGCCATCGGCATCGGCGCCGGTCAGCAAAGCCGAATCCATTGCACGCGTCTGGCTGGAAACAAGGCCGACATCTGGTGGCTGCGTCAGCACCCGAAGGTGATGAATCTGCCTTGGGTGGAGAAAATTCGCCGTGCAGACCGCGACAACACCATCGATATCTATATCTCTGAAGACCACGATGACGTGTTGGCCGATGGTGTATGGCAGCAATTCTTTACGGAACGTCCAAAGGTGCTCACGATGGATGAGAAGAAAGCGTGGATCGCACAAAACACGGGCGTCTGCCTCGGTTCTGACGCCTTCTTCCCGTTTGGCGACAACATCGAACGTGCCCACAAGAGCGGTGTCGCTTATGTTGCTCAGGCAGGAGGAAGCGTACGTGACGACCATGTCATCGCCACCTGCGATAAATATGGCATCGCCATGGCTTTTACTGGCATCCGCTTGTTCCATCATTAAATAGACGAATATCACTTACTTAGTCTTAGTAATGGTGGAAGAATAAGTTGAGCAATTTTGACAGGCATAAGGAATAACTCCTTACTCCACAAAATTCGTCAAACTAATTTTTACCATTACTTATTTTCAAATAAAACACATGGCAACCGACAATTCAACAACAGCAACAACCTTTGTGCCACATCGCAAGGCCTCAGACGAAGAAGTTTCCCAGGCCATGACCACAGGCATCGTTTTCAAAGGTTCAAAAATGAGAGGGCCTGCACCGGCTGCTGGTGTAAAAACGAAAGCGAAAAAGAAAGGCTATGTGACAGGAGCCCACGGTTCGGGCGCAGCCAGGAAAAAGGCTGATATCAGAACACGGCGGGCCAACAGGCATAAGAAATAGTATTTTGAGTAATGGTGAAAAACAATTTGACCAATTTTGTGGAGTAAGGATTTTTTTCTTATGCCCTGTATTTTTGTTTGTCAACTTATGCATTTACCATTACTGATTCTAAATCAACAAAAAAAGTTTCCGAAACGTTGCAACAGCGTTTCGGAAACTTTTTTGTAAGCAGTGGTCGGATTTTTTTTCGCAACGTCCTCTCGTGTGCATTTGCTTAAGAGAAACGAGTGGTTGGCCCTGCGTGGCGCTTTAAACGGAGAACTGCTTTGCCGTCCTCGCTCATCTTCCGAACTGACGACCAGTTCCAGAAACGTTGCCGTTTTCAGAACCGCGTGACGGACGGCTGTTGGAGCGGTCTCGTGAAGGGCGGTAGTTGCTTCCCCCAGGATTGCTGTAGCTGCCGTCGTTCCTGCTTGGTCTGTCGTTTCTGCTTGGTCTGTCGTTTCTGCTTGGCCTGTCATTTCTGCTTGGCCTGTCATTGCGGTTTCCTTGCCCCGGTGTGTATCCGCCTGCTGGTCGTCCCGTTTCGCCTCTCCCCGGCCTTTCCGGTCGCGGGGCATACCCTGGTCGGTAATTGTCGTTGGGCTTTTCTGGACGGTATCCTCTGTTGGGGCGTCCTGGTTCCGGACGGCGGATGGGGCGTGCGCCTGGAATGTTGTCTCTCATGCCGCGTCCAGGGCGGAAACTATATCTGCGATAAGGGCTGATGTCATTATGCCCCCTGCGTGTCCACATGCCGCCGCGGTAACTGATGTAGATGGCTGGACGTTCGAAATAGTAGTAGCCCCGCCGATAGTGGTCGCAGACAGGGAAATACCATGCGTATCTCAGCCAGCGCACAGGGCGGTAGAAATAGTCGAGCGATGAATAGAGGGCATATTGCCAGTCAAACAGGATGCAACGCAAGTCGTCGTCCCGGTAACTCTAATAATAGCCGTAGCAGTCTGATGCTGTATTGATGCTCATCAAGTAGTCGAGATTGACGCGGTAAGCACAGTCGAATTGCGTCGGAGTGAGGTTCAGCTCATAGGCCATTTTGTCTGTCAAGAACCACTGCCAGCAGCAATCCTTTTTTTCCATCTGCGGTACGACAACTCAGAAAATGTGGCTGCAGACTGACAAGCTCCGTATTTTCCAGTCCCTCTGGCTTATCTCTGATATCCATCAGTTTTTTTACCAGTTCTTCCGATACCAGGCTTCCCAGAAGTTCCTGTTTTATAACAGATACCGGCTGTTTTTTCACGGGATCCATAAGGAAGTTTCCCGTATCAAAAAATCCATATGTCTGCTGTATCTTCCCCTGATATTTAAGCGTGACCGGATAAATATTCCTTCTGCCAAATCGGAAGGTCTCGGCTGCACACCCCAGTGTATAAAATGCACCGTAAATCCCTGCCACAAAAAGCAGAAATGTTTTCACCGTCATGGTCCTTTCCGTTTCCAGTGCCTGATAGATCCCGCCTACCACAAAAGCTGTGAAATACAAAGCCAGAATGGTTTTCGCAAGAAGGCCTCCTTTTTTCAGGCGAAAAGCAAAGGATGCCATAAAAAAAGCGCAGCCGCCATGGATCAGTACAGCAGCAGGAAAAATAATCTTAAAAGGTACACAAAGAAGCAGGCAAGATACAAAAGATCCAAAGGCAGCGGATAACACGCATCTTAAGCGTTTCCCGTCAAGATGCAGAAATTTTCCCACAAGTCTTAAAAGCATATAATCCATAAGGAAATTCGTCATAAAAACGATATCTATGTATATAGTGTGATACATAAGATTCCCCCGC
>ERZ773112.50-NODE-50-length-72935-cov-6.768647_pt1 | contig 72935 bp, 97 predicted proteins | sample MGYA00580566_ERZ773112 | MGnify/ENA primary metagenome ERZ773112 (study PRJEB29015, sample SAMEA2737842) | human gut metagenome | biome: human gut; feature: human-associated habitat; material: faeces | place: China | collected 2012 ... | reverse complement strand
TATAAAAATTATATACAAATCTGAAAATTACGCAAACCCTGCATATTTGACAACAAAAGATTTGTTGCGATGTTTTAATCGTAGCGACAAAAGCATTGACAGCTTTATAAACGCCATTGCGGATGCCGTTGCAATCTAAGTTTTAAAAAATTCGTTTGACGGATTACTTATTATATAATATAATTATTATATAATAAATAATCTAAAAAGGAGGAATATATAATGAAATATAAAGAAATTGAGGCAAAAACAAGAGGTATTGATTTGCCTGTGACAGCAGTCAATGAAAATGGCGATAATGTCATTATTGATTGTGCAGACGATTGTTATAGAGTAGCAACACTTCAAAAAATGGGTGGTGCAAAACAGACATATTCCACCCGGACGGGACAACAGAAGAATTATACGAAAGGTAGGCATGTATAAACAGGTAAATATACAGATATAGTTGAATAAATTAAAAGGTTAAAGACTCAGAGTTCAAACAAAATGGACTTTGAGTCTTTTTCGATTTTAAAATTCGTTTAGCGGTTGCGAATTGAAACAAAACCGGTACCATATTAGAATTAAATCAAATTATTAATTATAAATGGAGGATTTACTATGAATAAAATTTTATATCTTGAAAAAAGAGGTTGCAATTTTTCGGACTTTTCAGACGGTGTTCACATGAAAACTGTATCAGATGTTGGAAATTATCGCGTGTGTACGCCTAACGAATGTGTCATCGGCAAGGATGGAAACAAATATTTTCTTGAGTTTTCAAACTGGGATAAATACCATTACAGAACAGAAAATAAAAGAACAGGAAAGCCGTTAAAAAACCCCGTTCGTGAGTTAATAATGGCGAATGCGGTACATACAGATACACAATACACCGCAAACGATGGATTTTGCTATCGCAATTCAAAACTTGAAAAGCAAATTAATTCAATTGATAGGTTATATACACTTGAAAATATTTTACAAATTGTAAATGAAATCAGCAAAGACAACTACATTAAAATTGAATTTATTTAATTAATTAATACAGAGCAAATATAAAGCTGATGGGCGGAGGTCGGGCAATCTGATTTCCGTTAAAGCTACAAGCCATAAATCCAAAGTAATGGCTATGTTTGCGAAAAAATTAAAAAACAGGAGTGTTGTAAAATGAAATTTGAAACAATGCAATCGGAAATTATGGCGAAATGGTCAGAGCATTTCAATGGAAAATGTGATGTAAATTTTGTAGGTGATTATCCGGGTATGCGCGGGCGCTTTATATGGATCGCAATGAAATTGTCGGAAAAAACTGTTGTATGCGATGATATTTTTCAAATTAGATTTATAATTGATTTACCGGATAATTTCAACAAATTGGAAGAGTTGCCGAAAAACTTAACAATTACTACCAAAAACTTTATTGGCACAGACTTGGCACTAGGCTATAATATCAAGCCGGAACCGGAAAAAGACAAAGGTCTTGAATATGGGTTCCGAGCAATTCCCTTTAGGGAAACAACAGGAACGCCGGAAAAGATTATACAAGTTATCGGAAAATTTATTGATAAACTTTACGAACAGTTTACAGCAGATTACAAGAATGGAAATATTACAAACAACTATATTGAAATTGTAAAAGAAAATTTGAAATAATTAAAAAGCACTATGCTAACAACAGAGCTTTTGAAGGGCTGAGCTTATCAACCCTATCCCATACCAAATTAAATCAAATTATTAAAAAAGAGGTAACAAAAATGAATTACAAAATGAAAGTAGTATTATCAATCACTAACGCACCGAAAGGATTTCCAAATGAAAAAGTGTTTAAAATGGAATGTTCATTCTTTTATGACAAAGAACAGTACGGCAACGGTTATTTTCTGACTATTGAAAGTGAAAACTTTGAAACTAAATATTTTGATTTAAGATATGACAGGTTATTTAAAAAAGCAGAAAAAGAAAAATGGCTTGAGGATTGGGCGAAAAATTATTGGAATGGTAAAAATGGAGCGTGGGCAGTTAAAACGCTTGAAATTATAAAGGAAGAATAAATGCAGCTTGATAATCTAATACAGAGTGACTACACCCGCAGAGGGTGTAGGTAATGTAGCTGGAGGCGGTCACAAGCCCGCAGAATCTACATAATAAAAAAATTTAAAAGGTGGTAAATAAAAATGAAAAAAGAAGCTATGTATAAAAGATACGCAAACCAAAAACCGGTGGGAGGTACATATATTAGTGATACTCTTGGGCTTCGGGTTTACAAGCCTGATGCAAACGATAAATACGACTGTGATTATATATGCAGCTGGCGCAGTGGTGAAAAGGAGTGGGGCTTTCATAAACATATAGTGCACTACTCAACCGATGGCAGGGCTTTTATTCGAAAAGGTTTTTTAAGAATCTATCTGGATGAAGTCTGGATGAAGTATTGACGGAGAATATTCAGAAAATCATATTGATTTATTCGTTCAAAAAATTGAACGATAATTATATTGATAGGAGTAATAATAGGAGGAGTTATTATGGATGAAATTAAACAGTATGTAGAAAACGCTATTACAGACGGCAGAGAGGTTACAAAGCACTATGCTAACAGATGTGACTATATCTTTATTAAAGAGAATGACGGGTGGATTAGCATTATTGATATAACATACGGTATATATAGCACTGTCATTCAAGCAAAGGATATGAAACACGCTTTGGAATTTATCGCATTAAGAGAACCGTTAACCGTTTTGGTAACGATTTTGTAAAATATATATAAGGATGTTTGGGAGAATATTCTTAAAGGGACATCTTGTCCCTTTAAGAATTAATACCGCTTTAAAGTGTTAAACAAAAGTATCTAAAGGGACAAATTGTCCTTTTAGTAAACACCCGATAAATACTACATAATTTGGCGATATTCATCCTTAATTGAATATAATGCCCTAAAAACACATATAAAATACATATCAATCAAAAAGTCAATCAGAAAGGAAGTTATATGAAAATGGAAAACACATTACAGACAATTCAGCAGAAAGAATTGTTGCTGACTGAAACAAAGCAAAAGGAATTAAGAGAGCAGTATATAGACCGTGTAGATGTCTTAGAAAAGGTTAAAAGCCTTATTATGCTGCCTGATATTGAGTTTATGACGGTTGCTCAAGTGGCGGATTTTTATGAGGTTGAGTTAGATACTATCAAAAGAGTTTATCAGCGTAGTAAGACCGAGATTGACGAGGACGGTGTTGTCAATCTAACCTCTAAACTTCTAAAGGAACAAGTTGTTCCTTTAGATATTATAAACCGCACTAAAGCATATGCCGAGGTTGAATTTAAAGACGGCACAAAGCTGATTTTGCCAAACAGAGGTTTAAAAGGTTTCCCTCAACGAGCTGTATTAAGAATAGGTATGTTGCTTCGGGATAGCAAGGTTGCAAAGGAAGTCAGAACACAGCTTTTAAATACCTTTGAGGAAGCACCTGCCGAGGCTAAAACAGTGAATATCAATGAGGAGTTGGATATACAAGCGAAAATCGGTCAAGCGTTTCTGTCAGGTGATATTATGCAGATTGCAGAAGCCGTTACGGAGGGGATGGCTTATAAAAATAGGCATATTGCTAAACTTGAAAGCCAAAATGACGATTTAAAACTTGTAAATGGTACATTGACAGATAAAACATTATATTGGGCGGATAGAGCCTGTCTGAATAAAGCAATCCGTACTATGGCTAATGTCAGAGGTGTTCCAATAGGTCAGGTATGGAAAGAATTGTACGATGAGTTATTATACGGTTATCATATTAACCTTAAAGCAAGAGGTGGTAAGCCGTATATTGCACATATCAGAAAAGAAGAATGGGCGAATGTGGTTAAGGTATTTACCGCTATGTGTGAGAAAAGATACCTTAATACTGCCGATATTTTAAGGAAATCGAAAATAAAAACAGAGGATAAATCAAAGGGCGGAAAGGAAGATTGATGATGAGCTATCCGATTGTATTTCAAACTAAAGTTGTTAAAATCAATGATAATGAAATTATCCATTTCAATAGAGTTGGTTGCAATAATGATGATGAAGGCAGAGTGGCGAATGTATATGAAGCAAAAATCCGTACTATTGAAGATTTCAAGCGTATGGCTGAAGGATTTATTATAAATTCAAAACCTTATAAGGAAACAGGGGTATTTGAGCTCAAGGTTGGTAGTAAATGGTGTTCTTTCTATGATTATGGAATGTATTTATTAAGAGCATTAAAACGGGCTGATAATTTGGAAACATTCAAAAATAATTACGCCTTTAGAGCTACCGTTATAAAAGGTGTTGAGGTTACAGATATTGATAATGGTATTCATAAAGTGTTCTCAATCATAGAATATCCTGATATATTTGATATGTTCTATGAATTAAGGTCAGATAACAGAGTTTTTGAAGGCATTGACTTCGGTAAGGCTTCTTGCCGCAAAGTAATTGATTATATTTACGATATTAAAGATTCTATTGATTTAATTAAAGAAGGATTCCCTATTGAATGTTACATTAAAAAGAATAAAAAGGAGAAATAAATAATGCCAACTAAAGCAAGAAAATCAGCAGAAGTAAAAGCTGCCGAGAAAATAATCAAACTAATGGATAAAGCAGATAGAAAGCCCGAATACGCAGGTGCATATATTAATGATAAAGGAAAACAAGTTATAGGTTGTATGTTTATGGTGGTTAGACTTAATGAGCCGTTACCGGTTGCTCAAGCAAAGCAGAAGATGACCTTTTTTGACAGAGTTTTTGATATAAACAAAGGAGAGGAGCAGACTATACTTGAAATTCCTTCGGTTGCGGACTTAAAAGACTATATTAAAGCTAAAAAGGAGCAAAATCCTGAAAAATACAAAGGCAGAAATAAAGAACCTATATCTTATGACTTTGGTATAACGGAAAGTAATGTAATACTTCCGCTTGTTAATGCGGAATATCTGTCAATAATGCTTGAGGTATTAGGGAATGACAGTCAGGTAACTTGGAGTCATCCGGCTATAAATCTAAAAAAGACCTATAATAAAGGCTATATTTTCTTTAAATCAAGTAAGGGTGACGGAATACTTTGCCCTGTTCGTAGGAATGATATATAAAGGTGGAGAAGTTATGAACAATACATATAGAATAAAGGCTCGCAAACAGCGACAGAAGGCTGTCAGAGCCGAGATAATTATAACTGTTATTACATTTGCTATTATGGCTGTTATAGGTTATAATGCTATTTTCTGCGGTTGTAAATGGCTATGCTCAATAGTGTGAACATAGTTTATGCAACAAAATGCACAAACTTGCAAACTTGCAAAAATCAGTTAAAAATGCAGGATAAAGCATAAGGATATACATATAGTGAACTTGCAGAATTTCAGCATTTTTGCAAGTTGAATTGGGGATTGAAATATGAGATATAAATTACTTAGAACGATAAACAATGAGCCTGAAACATTCGGTGTGTACGATACATTTTCTCAAGCGTATTGGGAAATGGAAAGAGATTATTATAATTATATGTCTGACTGTAAAATCATACATTACAATGAAATTTGCGCCAATGAGGCTGTTGTGGTTGATAACGAAGATGAGTGCCATTGGCTGATTATAGAGGAAAGAGAGGAATATAATGTCTGAATATATTATTGAACATTTTACTGCAAATGTAAATTATAGAGAGCAGTGTATGAGAGATTGGTATTTAATGTCAATCTCTGAAAGAGCTGTATATGATGATAACTTTAATGTGTATATGGCTGAAAGGTTATTAAAGTGAGTGATTTGTTTACTGTCTGTGGGTGCAGTAATCAAACCGAAAATATAACATTGTACGGTTTATTTGATAATTACCCGCAGGCAATAAAACAAATAAACATACTGTTGCCTCTGATTAGAGATGGACAGATAGCAGATAGACAAAAAGACACCATAGAATATATAAATTTGCTACAAAATTCAAAAATAATTGGTAGTTTTTGGTAATATAATTGCAATTATTTTTAAACTGTGATACGATTAATAAGAGGAGAATATAAAAAATAACGATGTAAGGAGTGTTATTAATGGGAATGGATAAATTCAGTCCAAAAGAATTAAGAAAGAGGTATAGCGTTCAAATTCCGTCAGGAGGATTTGACTTACCAAATGGCAGAAGTATAGATTTTTATACATTACCAGAGGAAGAAATGAAATTAGTATTAAGAGAATTAGGTTGGTTTGATGAACCATACATTATGATTTATGTAACCGCAGAAGTAAATATTGAAAATGGGATTGATAGATTTAAGGCTGGTTATTCTTCCGTAAAAAGAAAGAATTTTAAATTATCGCAAGTAACTTGGAATGGCGGCTATCCTTATATTAGGAGAGGCGGATGTAGACTTTATATTGATAAATGTAAAACATACAAAGTTGAGAACCGTTAAGAACATTTATAGGAGTGGGTAGCTTTATGAAAAAAATCAAACAAATTAATAATTTTGTTATTAAGCAGGATACAGCACGACAAATTTCATACTTTGGTAACATAATGGATAATCCTAATTATTTAAAATGTTCCGTGTTTAGTTTTGACGGGAGATGCTTAGAGGATAGGCTTACTCTTGAACAGGCAGAAAATTTTTGTAATACAAATAAAGGTTTTATATAAAAGAAAGGATAATACATATGATAATAACAAAAGATGAAACGACAAGAAAAGTAAGAGTTGATATTGATAAATTGAAGGTTGGAGATACTGTGTATGTGCCTTATTTTAAAGGTTACAAATATCCTTATTGAAAAAAAGAGATAATAGAAAAGGTCTCACCTAAAAAGCAAAGTATAAAAACTAATTTTTTATTGCGAAGGAATAATGATTGCATATTTTACTTTTTTGAACATCACCCAAGTATGAATATAGAAAATTCAATCTGTAAAGCACAAGACGAAATTAAAAAATTTAAAAATTATATTTATGAATTTAGTTTTGATTTGTGTAACACTTTTGATGATGATAAAATTGTAGAAATTGCTGACAAAATGTTAGAGTTAGAAGAACTTATTGAGTCCGCCAAAAAGAGAGCATAACTTTTTTTGGCTCTGATATTAAAGTAATGAAAAGAGAGGTGATATTTATGTATAAAGTAGGAGACAAATATGTTTTAAAAAGTACAAATGGAATGAAATATATTTGTATTATTGAGAATATTAACGAATGTAGAGAACCAAGCCTTAAATATGCTTTAGATGTCATAGATGAAAATGATGTTAGTTATTATAAATCTTATAGAGACTATTTCTTTTGTGGAGAGGAATTTATGAGCAGGCTTGCAAAATATTAAGGTATTTCTTGAAACTCAAGAAATACCTTAATAGTAAACAAGTATATAATAGAAAAGAGGCATCATCAGGATTGTGGAAGGTCGAGATGATACCTCATAACACAAACACAAGCCACTCCATTTGGAGAGGGTTAGCGTTAGCCTACCCTATTTGGTAGTGTTCATTATACATAATAGCAAAAATTGGCAGATTTGTCAATCACATTTTAGCTGAAAGGATTTGAGAGAAATGATTAGTTTTTTATGCGCAGGATGGTTGCTTTACCATATAATTGCAGAGCAATGCTGTATATGGCGTGCGCAGTATCAAGGTTACAAAGAAAAAAAGAAACAAGAAGAATACAACAGACTTCAATGGGAAAGAAACAAGCAAAAAGTATTGTCAGAAAAATTAACTTGTGAAAATTCTGCCATTGACAATTAATTAAAGAATGCATATAATAGTATATTCGAACAGATGTTCTATTATTAAAAGAAAGGATGGAAATTAAAATGAACAAAGAAATTGAAAGCAAAATAAGAGAATGTTGCACATTTTTGATTGAACAAGAGAACGGATTAGCTTTTGTAAGAAGTATATTTTACCCACCTGTTATTTCTGGCGATATATTAGATTTTACGAAAGGTGGAGACTTTCCTATTGATATGAGCATATCCGATGTGTTGGACTATAAGTATATAATAACAGAACTTGCAAAAGTAAGACCGATAACAGAATCAACTGATTATTTCAACAAGCATATAGTTGAATACATATTTAATGCAAAGTCGGCTATTACAGGAGAGAAAGCTATAATCAAAGGTTATGTAGCTGATAGTGAACACAATGCTAAAATATGGAGTGGTGGTTTTATATACAAAGGTAAATTTCACGAGGGTGATTGGGGATTGCCGGCAAAGATTTTTAAGATTGCTGATAAAATAAGGAAAAAGAGAGGACTTAAAAGAAAATTTTTAAATTTTTAAAAAAACTATTGACAAATGAAATTACATAATGTATTATAGTGGTACAGAAAATAATTAAGGCTTAAAAAATATTTCGCTTTTTACAAAATAAAATGCGATTTACCTATAATTATATTTCTGAAAAATGATTTAGAAAGAAATTCAGAAAATTAAATTAAAATACCAAACGGAAGGAGAATGAAAATGAGAGTCAATAATAATTGCACAGAGGAAATCAAATGTGGAGATGTATTTTTTGCAGATTTGTCTGGCGAAGGCTCTCTTCAAACAGGTTTAAGACCTGTTATTGTGGTTAGTAATGACACAGGTAATTATTTTAGTTCAGTTGTAACAGTAGTTCCTCTGACTTCAAAAAAGAAAAAAGAATTACCCACACACACAACTTTATATCCTAATGCTATAAATGGATTAAATAAAATTTCAATTGCTTTAGCTGAACAGATAACTACTATACCGCAAGATTATCTTGTAAGGAAGATAGGTTGTCTTAATAGTAAAGAGATTAATAATGTTAGATTTGCAGTATTAAATATGCTTAGTATGAGTTGTTTGGCAAAAGTAGTGTATGATAAAAAGAAAACTAATTTGGTTACTAAAGCAGTGTAAAACAATTGATAGAATTTGATGTCAGCCGTTGACAAATTAAGTTACATATTGATATAATAAAAGAAATATGTAATTAAAACAACAGAAAAGAGGTTTTATGTTAATGGCTATATCAGAGCAGCATATTGATATTATAAGAGAAGATATTACTGACGATGATAAGAAATTTTCTGCAATAAATACCACTGTAAAATCAGTTCATCAAAAATATCTTATGACTCTTAAAATGAGAGAACTGTCAAAGGAAGAAAAGCGAATAGGTAAAAGTTGTCTTAAATGGAGTGACAGTGAACTTTTTGATTTTATATCAAAAAGTCCTTATTCAGAGGATATGAATTTATTTAGGGTAGTCTTACGAGAGTATTTTCAAATTAACAACCAAAAATTCCCTGTCATAATAGATAAAGTCGATTTTTTAAATGTCGTACCGGATTGTGTTACTGATATGAAATGGGACAAATACAGCATTATAAATGTCAATAAAAATCTCTTTGACAATATGGCAAGAAATAGAGAGGAAGCCTTTGAAATATATAGTTTGTTTTTAGCGTATTCACTATTGTGTTATTACAACGCTAAAATCAAGGCTGATGATATTTTTGAATGTCAAATACAAAAAAATGGAGATAAGTATTATCTTTCGTCATATGGAGTGACTTTTTCAGTTGATGAAAAGACAAAGAATTTTTTTAAAGCGGTCACAATGACAGCTCAAAGAAATAACTATTCCTTTAAAAGTTATAGAGATTGTTGGAGTCATAAAAGACAGGGAGATGACCGTTTTAAATCTTTTTCCATATATGCGATTAGATGGTCGGGCATATACCGAAGGATGTATGAGTATGACTTAAAAAATGATGGTGTTATCTCGGCAGGATTTATTCAAAGGAAACTGTTAATTCAGTTTGGACATCCGAAAATAAGAAATAATGATGATTTCCAAAAAGCAATTAGACGATATAATCAATGGCGAAAAACTTTTGGTCTAAACTTTTGACCTATAAAAAGTTAATTCTGGCTATGTGCTATAATGGTGCATAGCCAAATAATAACAAAGGAAAGATGTAAAAAGCGAACTTATAATAAATAAGAACTGAAAAACATAAAAAAACAACTAAGTATATTAGGAGTGTGTGTATGAGCCAGCAGTTAGCTATTACAGGTTTTTTTGAAAGTAATAAATTAAATACTGAATCACAAAATCAAAGTCCTGTTAGTAATAATATTATAAGTCTTGAGGATTTCATAACAAAAACAAGTATGACTAAGAATATTGATAATAATTCTTTTAAAGTCAAGGCTCAAATTGTTGCTGATGATTATATTAAAACAATTGAAACAAAGCATAATCCCACTGATGCTTTTAGTGTTGAGGAAGTTAAGCTATTACTTGACTATCTATATTCTCAAAATGGTAAATATCCGATTAATGATATTCGTAACTTTGCTTATATTACATTGAGCGTAAATGTAGCCCGTAGAGTTGGTGATATTCTTAATTTAAGGATTGGTGATGTAGTTAATATCAAAAATGGTGTAATTGAAATTGCCGACCACCTTTGTTTAAAAGAACAAAAGACTGATAAATATGCTCGTGTGAAAATTAATTCATATGCCCGAGAAGCCTTAAAATTCTATCTTGAAAAACTTGGGCAGTATAACCTTGCAAAGTGTTTACCGGCAAGCAAATTGTCCGATTGGCTGTTTCCTCAATGTTATAACAGAGAAAAGCCAACTACACCTGATAGTATGCGTAAAATGATTAAAAGGCTTATAGACAAAATAAGGGTAGTTAATAAAGGCTTTGCAGACCGTATAAATGAAAGTTGTCCAGAATTATTCAGTAAGCATTATGGTACTCATTCATTGAGAAAGACCATTGCAAGAAATGTTATTGATAATTCAAATGATGTTAAAGATATTCAACTTACAACTGAATTTTTAGGACATTCAAGTCAAAAGATTACTTCTACTTATTTAAATATTCAAAGGGAAGAGCTTGATGACTATACTGAAAAATTTGGTATTGGAATTAGTTTAGAATAAAGAACAAACAAAAATATATAATATGAAAATCAACTGTAAATTTTCGGAAGTCTTTTGTTGCAGATTATATATATGGAGCTATGGTGTAATGGTTAGCATAGCAGACTTTGACTCTGTTGATTAAGGTTCAAATCCTTATAGCTCTGCCAATAACAAGACAAGTATAACTATATTATAGAATTATAGATTATGCTTAAATAACACCTCCTTTTAAAATAAAACAGACACATAACGGATAAGTGTCGCTATAAAGAATTGCTTTATGGTTGCCTTATAAGCTGAATCCGTTATTGACAAAAGAAAGGTTATTAATGTAAGAATTGATAACGGTTGGCGGTGGGTTTATATATATCATTTAAAGAAAGGAAATTTTTTATGGATAAACTTATATTAACATTAAAGCGATTAAGGGTTGGAATTTCATTTACAAGTGTTATTGTTACTGTTGTATTGTTCTTTATTTGCAGAGAACAAGCGGTATCTTGGAGAGGAAATGAAACGGTTGGTGGAGAATGTATGCTACTATTTATTCCACTTATTACAGATATTGTGTACATAAATATTAGAGATATTATCTTAGAACATTACAGAATGAATGTGCCTATATTAAAAAGAAAAGTACCTAAACCAACTATTAAAATTGATAAAATATTATCGGTAAAAAGAAAGGATTTTACATAATGATTGATTGTTCAAGAACTGAAAATTACTTTAAAGAAAAGGCAAGAATGACAAAAAAACGAAAGTATGGAGTATGCAAACTTAAATGTACAAATTGCCCTTTAAGCGTTAAGAATAATGGTACAGGTGTTTCGTGCGAAAGTCTTGAAATGTTTTATCCTGAAAAAGCAGTTGTAATTGTACAGAAGTGGTCTGATGAACACTCACAGAAAACTTATTTGAGCGAGTTCTTAAAGCATTATCCAAATACTCCGCTTGGTGATAACGGAACACCTGATACAATTTGTCCTTACGAATTAGGGTTGGTGAGTATGGAAGATTGCAAAAAAGGTCGCCATTGCATTGACTGTTGGAATCAGACTATTAAGGACGGTGAAGAAAGTAAATGATTGAATTATGTAGAGCTAAAGAGGAAAATACAGGTGAATGGGTGTATGGTTATTACACTTTATATCCTAAATGTTATGGATTACATCCCTGTATAATTACAGGAACAGAATATGGATGTATTATACCTAAATTTATTGATTTGAATACTTTAGGAAGCTGTACTGATATGGTTGATGTAAATGATAAAGAAATGTTTGCGGGAGATATCCTCAAAATCAGTAGTCCTAATCCGAACTATAATTATTTAACTGTAATTTATGATAAGTTTTGTACTTTGTGTATAAATGTACCCGAAGAGGGATCTGATGTTTGTGCCATTGGATTTGCCCAGAGTACTTGGAATGAATACGAGTGCACAGTTGAAGTTATCGGCAATATCTATGACAATCCGGAACTTTTAAAGGAGTAAAAATTATGACAAGATATGAACTCGAAAGACATTTAGGAAAATATGTTGAAATTGTACTTTTTGACGAAACGGTGATTGAGGGCATTTTACATAAAACAGGTGAAAAAGCCTTTGAAAATGACGCTAATTTGTCAATACCAAAGTTACGATATTTCTGCACTTGTGGGGATAAGGTTGTTAGCAATTGTGTTTTTAGATTGTCCCACATTAAAAAAATCAGTCGTATAAAAATTAAACTTAATGTTGTTATTAAACTTAAAGTTGTTGACGAAGTTAAACTCTCAAAGTGGGTAAAAAAGAAAGACAGAAAAGTAGGTGAAGCGGAAGCATACTGCTTAACTTGCGGGAGAGAGGTTGTTTATCAAGTCATTAACAACCGTTATCAATTTGAAAACTATTGCCCACATTGCGGAGCAAAAATGGATTTGGAGAGTGAGAGTAAATGAAACTTAGACAGGAAATTAATAACATTCGTGACATGATTGACGGCGAACTCAATCGCATTATGGTCACGGACGATATAGAAGAGATAAGAAGGTTGACATATTGTTTATTTTTCGACATAAATAACCTTATCTGCAAAAATCAACAAAGAATTGCTAAATCGTTGAGAGATGAAGAAAATGACTAAAACATTTTGTAAAAAATGCGGATTGCAATACTCAAGTTATTGCTCGCCAAATACAACAAATACAAAAAAAGATTGTGTTAAATGTTGGGGGATGCCAACTGATACAGATTATATTTATTAATAAGAAAATAATTAATTTAGAAAGGACAAGAATTATGAATTTTACAGAGATGAGAAACAAATTAATTGAAAATTTTAATGATATTACAAAAGATGTAACGCATTTGTTTGAGGTAAATGTAGATAAAGACGAAATGTGGAATTTGTACTTAGATAGTTTTCCTTTAGGTACAAATAAAATTTATAGGGAGCGTAGAGAGCACGACTGTTGTTGCTGTCGCCAATTTATCAAGACTATCGGTAATGCGGTTGTCATTAAAGATAATAAAATTACAACAATTTGGGATTTTAAAACAAATGACAGTACATATCAACCCGTATTAAATGCTTTATCAGCCTTTATAAAAGCCCACGCAGTAACAGATGTTTATGTTAGTAAAGTTAAAAGAATTGGAACTTTACAAAATTATGAGGAAATGGAAAATGGTGTTATGCACGAATGGACTCATTTCTTCTTAGAACTTCCTAATAAGTTTGTGAACACCACTTCTTGTTCTATTGGAGAAATTAAGGGCGATTTCAGAGATACGAAGAATGTTTTTAAGCGTTCTCTCGATGATATTGATATGGAATCACTTGATACTGTTATTGAACTTATTAATTCTAACACTTTATATAGGGGGCAAGAGTGGAAGAACTCATTAATTAAGTTCCGTAGATATAAAGAAGAATACGATAAACTTAAAACAGATAAAAAGAAAAATCTTTTTGCTTGGGAACAATCTGTTAAGGTCGGCAAAACAATTGGCAGAATCAGAAATCATAGTATTGGAACACTTCTCGTGGATTTAAGTAATGGAATGGATTTGGACACAGCAGTGAGGAGTTATGAAAAAATTGTTGCTCCGAGTAATTATAAAAGACCAAAAGAAATTTTTACAAAGAAAATGCTTGAAGAGGCAAAGAACACTATTACAGAACTTGGTTATATGGATTCTCTTGGCAGAAGATTCGCAACGCTTGATGATATTACCGTGAATAATATTCTTTTTTCTAACAAGGACTCTGCTAAAAGGATTCAAGGTGTGAATGATGTTTTTGGAGAAATGGAAAAAGAAGTTACTGCAAAGCCAAAAAAGTTTTCTAAGGTTGAAGAAATTTCAGTCGATAGATTTATTTCTGATATACTTCCATCTGCAAAAGAGGTTGAAGTTTATCTTGAAAACAAACATTCAAATAATATGGTTTCTTTAATTGCTCCTGAACATAAAAATGCAAAAACAATGTTTAAATGGGATAATAACTTTGGTTGGGCTTATGCCGGTAATGTAACAGACTCTATAAAAGAAAAGGTTAAGTTAGCAGGTGGAAAGGTCGATGGAGATTTAAGATTTTCTATCCAATGGAATGAGGATGGCAGTGATAACTGCGACCTTGATGCACACTGTAAAGAGTCTGCTTGTGATTATGAAATTTATTTTGGTTCTGCTAAAAAGCCTTATTTTTCTCCTACAAAAGGGCAGTTAGATGTTGATGTCATATCCCCGGATGGAATGGTTGCAGTTGAAAATATTACTTGGGCAGATAGAAAGACTATGAAGCCCGGTAAGTATTTATTCTTTGTGCATCAATACAGCGGTATGGCAAAAAAAGGATTTAGAGCAGAAATTGAGTTTGACGGTCAAATTTTTTCATTTGATTACAACAAGTCAATGAGGACAGATGAAAATGTTTCAGTAGCAGAGGTTGTACTTGATTCCAACGGAGTATTTACAATTAAAGAGTTAATTCCTTCTTCTGCTGTGTCCTCAAAAGAGATATGGAACTTAAAAAGTAATCAGTTTGTACCTGTTTCTGTAATTATGTATTCACCTAATTATTGGAATGGGCAAAATGGAATTGGACATAAGCATTATTTCTTTATGTTGAAAGATTGTTTAAATCCTGAAACGCCAAATGGATTTTATAATGAATTTTTAAATAATGAACTGTTAAAACACAAAAGAGTTCTTGCAGCTCTTGGTTCTAAAATGAGTGTTAATAAAGTAGAAGAGCAATTGTCTGGAATTGGTTTTTCGGCAACAAAGCGTGATGAATTGGTTGTAAAAGTCAAAGGTAATACAGAAAGAGTATTAAAAATTAAATTTTAAAATAAAAGGAGAATAATATTATGGAAGTAAATATTTTTGAGTATGCAGTAAGAAATAAAATCAGATTCCCTTTTAGAGGATTGATTTCAGTTGAAGATTTATGGGATTTATCTCTTGCAAATTTAGATTCTATTTATAAATCTTTAAATAAGCAAGCTAAACAATCTGACGAGGAAAGTCTTTTATCTACAAAGACAGATGTAGACGCAGAACTTGAAATTAAAATTAACATTGTGAAGTATATCGTGTCTACTAAGTTAGAGGAGAGAAAAGCAAGAGAGAATGAGACTATGAAGAAAATTCAAAAGCAAAAAATTATGTCTGCTATTGCAGCAAAAGAGGATGAAGCTCTGCAAAACAGTTCTATCGAGGATTTAAAGAAAATGCTCAATAACATTGAGAACTAAAAAATGATAAGTTGAGCCGTCATAATATAGTTGTTGCTCAACTTAAAATATAAGTATAGATAAAGTGGGGGGGGTAATATGTCCGAATATCATATTGGGTGTGGGATAGCTGGTATTTACGCTGGAAGATTAAATAAAGCAAAGACAATGTGGCTACAAAAGAATGATGTTACAGAGGACGCATTAGCGAGTGTAAGGGATTATCTACGAAGCCATATTGAAGATGGTAAAAATAGCTTCGGCTATGAATGGTGTGCTAAAGATGGCAAGGTAGTATCACTTGTGGTGTCTGTAAGAGAGGGTAAGATTTATGAGAGTTGTCCCAATAATGATGTATAAAACAAAATTCAGCCAATCAAGTTATGAAGTCTTTAATATTAAAAATAATAAGAATGGCTATCCTACATTTTTAATTTATGAAAGAAATCAATGGATATGGATAAAAGCCAAATATTTTAAACCTGTTGAGGAGTGAGATTGTTCAACGACTAATTATGAGAAAATCAAAAAGATGTCAGCAGATGAAATAGCAACAGCTATCTTGAAAGGTATATCAAGTGACCCTTGCGACTATTGTAATCACGATACTTGTGATAACAGATGTTATTATAAGTCAGATTACGAGATTATTAGGGATTGGCTTGGAAGGGAGATAGGAGAATGACAACTGAAAAGATTAAGCAAATCTGCGAAAAAGGATTTGCTACACATAAAGCAAAGCTTATTCAAAACACTGACCGTTACCTTATTATTGATTGGCGAAGGGCTGACGGAAGTGGTGAATATTATGTGAATTACATAGTAGATAAGAAAAGAGGTAGTTTAATTGTCAGCGGCGATTTGGGTGATAGTATAGCTACTTGGTATAACCATATTAATCCGTCAGACCTAAAAGATTGGGTAAAAAATGATATTGGCTATTACATAAGTAAACTTCAATGTTATTCATGTTTGTACTATTACGAAAGTGATAACATTGTTGCTGATATAAAAGAAAAATTAAAAGACGTTGATGTTGATGATTTAATATCGGCATATAACGAATATAACTATTGTTGTGTACGCACCGAGGAAGAACTTTGGGATAGACTTGACGATGATGTATCAACTTGTATCTACACTGAATCTTTTATTCCTGCTAAAGGGATTAAGGATTTTTGTGAAGAACTTGATTCAGATTGTTGGGAGTGGATTTATGATTGCGGTAAGCGGATACATCCTCGTGTTTATTTATGGGCAGATGGCTTTTATAGAGCGTACAAACAGATTGAAGGAGCGATTTAAAGAAATTCGGAAATTCCGAATAATCTATAAGTAACGAAAAGGAGTATTTTAATTTGTTGAAGATATATTATGTGAAGAAATATGTATCTATTGATAATGATGAATGGAAAAAATTGGTTGTAATGCTTACATAATGTCTAATGATAGTTCGTCTGAAAAAATAATTTTTAAAAATAAAAGTTTTGATGAGTGCTTTGAATTTTTAGGAAATCATTATATAAATGGTTTATCACGGTCAGAATCAATTTTTAGACATAAACCACTTATAAATGTTCATTACAGTTGTAATTTGACTGAAACACTTTATAGGTCTTTTAATACTATCTCTTGCAAACAAACTTATACAGAAATAGATATGACTCTTGACGATATAATGAAATTTTTTTCAGCGGAGCAAACAATCGAATACATTAAAGAGAGAGGTCTTAATGTATGTCCTGTGTTAAATAAGTAAGAGTTTACCAATATATTAGTATAGGAAAGTAACGAAAAGGAGCAATAAAAAGTGTCAAAAAAAATGATAAAAGGATATAAAGGTTTCAACAAAGGATTAGTATGCAGAGATAAACAGTATGCCGAAAACACGGTGTTTGATGAAGATGATGCTGTCTTATGTGAAAGTGGTATGCACTTCTGCGAAAATCCGCTAAATGTGTTGAATTATTATCCGTACTATAATTCAGATACAAAAAGTTTTTCAGAGTATGCAGAAGTTGAAGCACCAGAAGATGTTATAGAGAGTAATTGTGAAAAGTCTGTTACAAAACAACTTAAAATTGGTAATAAGATTTCTTTTGATGAATTAATTAAAGCAGGTGTTGAGTTTAATTTGTCAAAAGCGAAATTTGATAAAGAAAAGTCTATTGCTACAGGCAATTGCAGTGGAGCAAGTGCTGTTGGTAGGTGCAGTGGGGCTATTATTACAGGCAATGGCAGTGGAGCAAGTGCTGTTGGTTGGCGCAGCGGAGTAAGTGCCACAGGCGATTTCAGCAGTGCAAGCGCTGTTGGCGATTACAGCGGAGCAATGGTTACAGGTTGGCACAGCGGAGCAATGGTTACAGGTGACGATTGCGGTGCAATGGCTACTGGAACTGGCAGCGGAGCAGCCATTATTGGCGATTACAGCGGGGCAAGCGCTACGGGTAGATGTAGTAGCGCAATGGTTGTAGGTAGGTATTCTCAAGCAATGTGTAAAAACAATAGCGTTGCCATTGCTGTTGGTGGAGGTTCTATGGCTAAAGGTGACATTGGTTGTTATATTGTCCTGACTGAGGTTGAGTGGGTTGAGTGGGGTAGCGAAACAGACGGATATAAAATCATTGATTGTAAGTGCTTTAAGGTTGACGGAAAGATTATTAAGGCAGATACTTTTTATAAATTAGTTGACGGTAAACCTGTTGAAGTGGAGTAAAATGTGTACTGTTTATGTCTATTTTTACTCACTAAATATATTATATTATTAAGTTTTTAAAATGAAAGGAATAATAAAATGAATAAAATGAATGGGAGAAATATAACTTTACATAACACAGATTTTATTGGGAGCGTTATTGATTTATCAGATGTAAAAATTAAAGGAAATAAACTTGTTATTAATCTTAGTCCACAACAATTAAAAATACTAACTTGTTCTATTTTTAATGACAAAGTTCAGCTCTCAACTTTGAAACCAAAGGATGAATTTAAGATTGGCGATGAAGTGTTTATTGTTTTAGAACAGAATGGTGATAGGACTGAGGTTATTTCTAAGGAATTTGCGTATAATCATACTTTTGGTGGTAATTCTTGTTGGAAAGTATCTAATATTCGTACTCTATTAAATGATGTGTACTACAATAAGATTGTAAAATTGGTTGGGGAAAATAATATTATTATAATGAAGCGTGATTTAACATCTCTTGACGGATTAGATGATTACGGCATTTGTCATGATAGAATTTCACTTTTATCTGTGTCAGAGTATGCTAAATATCACAAGATTCTTGGTTTAAACTCCGACTATTCTGATTGGTGGTGTCTTATTACTCCTGCATCAGCGCCGAGTAATAAGTTTCGTCATGATATTTGTTATGTTGATGATAAGGGTAAGGTTGTTTCTTTCGGTTGTAACCGTTTTTGTGGCATTCGTCCATTTTTTACTCTTACATCTTCAATTATGGTTATTCCAAACAAAGGTTAATAAATTGATTATTTCAAAACGAGGAGGTAAAAGATAAATGTCAATGTGGACTCATTTGCAAGGTGTGATTGGAGTTCGACCAATGCGTAGAACAGACATTGAGAGTAGATGTGTCATAAACAATTTATAGGTTTTTTGCTAATGCAAATAAAAGAAACTATAAAAAGTTTTAAAGATGATTTAAAGCGAGATTTTATACTCTTAGCGAGTCAAATAATAAAGGTCAACCGTTGAGTTTCGGAAACCATTTAAAGACGGAATAATGTTAGCAATGAAAGGTGGTGAGATAAATTTCAGAGAATTTAAATAATAAAACAGTTGAAGAAATAATGGAATCACTCCCAGAAAAGATAAGAGAAACTGTAAAGAATGTGTATAATACAGCTTACAGAAAAGGTTTAGCAGTTGGTGCATATTCTATTTCAACTATCGTTCTTCAAAAATTGAGAGAAAATAAAAATCCTGCTTTAGCAAGAGCTAATGTTATTAAGTTCTTGATGAGCAACAAGAGTGTGGCTCGTAATGAGCAAAGTAAAACTAATACTGAGACAGAGAAAGGTGAAAAGTAATGAGATTAAATGGCAATTTTATCATTGAGAAAGAGGCAACCTGTAATGGTTGTGCAAATCTTGACTTCAAATACAAGCAGTGTAGAGCTTTAAAAGAAAAGCATTGCGTAATTGGTGATGAGCAGATATACACATATGATGTATTTAAAAGTCTTGATTGCTTTACTGCTCCTTCAAGCAAAAACGAGGGCGAGTATGTTACAGTCCTGAAAGCTAAAGATTGCAAAGGATACATACCGAGAAAGAACAAAAGGGTAATAAACGATGATAGTAACAATAATAAAAATAAGAAAGGCTGATGTATATTGAGTAATAATAAAGGTTTAGGTTTGAGACAGACAAAAGGTTATTTTCAGGTAAAAGGCAAGGTAACAGGTGTTGAAAAGGAAAATTTCTATACAGAAGGTAAATCACAAAATGGAAAAGATTACCGCAGAATTAATTTTGGAGTAGAGTATCAGCCTGATTGTTCGGTATATGTACAGCAGTTCGGTATGCCACAGGACTATGTTTATTATTCTAAACAAGAAATAACAGGTAATAAAAAAACAACAGTAACTAAAAAGGTTAATTGGAGTGATAGATTTAAGTCTACAGAGGACGGCTATAGACTTATTGGTGTAGCTTGTGGAGTAGAAAAAATAGTTGATAAGAATGGAAAACTTATAAATAGTAGGAAAAACCTTACTCAGTTTGATGCTTGCAAAGAAATTGCAGAACACTTAAAAGATAACGATAGTGTTTTTGTGAAAGGCAACATCACATATTCTACCTATGAGGATTCACATAAAACAAATTTTGATTTTACACAGGTGTCTTTGTGTAAAGACAATATTGACTTTGACAACGAAAATTTTAAATCAGAAAATAAATTTAAGCAAGAAATTGTTTTTATGGGAATAGATAAAAGCAAGGAAATTGACGGAGAATTTATCATCAGCGGCAAGGTTGTAAATTATGATTCGATTGAAGATATTGAATTATATACTCGTGACAACAAGTTAGCAAGTATCTTAAAAAAGAATTGTAAACCATATAACCTTATTGAATTAGGCGGTAATATTTTTGCGGAATTTGGCTCTGAAAAAGTTGAGAGTGATGATGAATGGGGCGTTGGTATTGAAATGAATAAGGTAAAAGCTCCGTACTCTATTAAACTAATGGTTAATGGCGCTGATAAAAGTTCTCTTGATACAACTACATATAGTGAGGAAATTATCGAAGAAGCTCTTGTAAAACAGAAAGCGAATAACACTGCAAAAGCAGAATTTTCAACAAAGACAAGCAAGTCCGACAGTGATGATTGGGATGATGTTGATGGAGAGGAGTGGGATTAATAATATATGGTAATTCGTAGAGCAACAGCAATTAAAGAAAAACTTGGTTTTTTGATTTATGGTAAGCAGGGTACTTGGAAGTCAAGCCTTTGCCTTGAGTTTGCAAAAATGAAGAGAGAGGACGGCAAACCATTTAGAGTCCTTTATATAGATGCCGAAGCAGGTTCGATTGATAGTTACCTTGATAAACTTGCAGAGCAGGGTGTTGACAGCAGAAATATTTTCATTGCAAGTACACAGTCATTGACAGAAGCAAGAGACCTTATAAAAACAGTTTCGGCAAACGAAGAAATTTACTATTTTGATGACGAGGATAATGAAGAAAAAACCGCATTAGACGCAGACGGCAATATTTTCATTGCTGATGCTATTGTTGTAGATGGATTATCTCTTCTTTACACGGCTCGACAGCAAGGTATTGTTGAATTTTCCAAAAAGAGAGCTAATGTTCGTGCTAAAAAGAAAGAAATTATTGGTGAGGAAAAACTTGTAGCTGTTGAAGGTGCAGGTTTAGAAGTAAAGGACTATCAAACTCTGAAATTTGACGGACAGGCTTTTATTCTTAACTTGCTTGCAAGTGGTAAACATTTTGCAGTAACTTGTAGAGAAGAAGATGTAAAAGAGAGCGTAAAGGATAAAGAAGGCAACATTAAAATGATTGCAACAGGCGAAAAAAGACCACAGGGTTTTAAAGATGTTGCTTATAATGTAAAGACTGTTTTACATATGTTGCAGGACGAAGAAAGTGGAGATGTAATTGCTCTTGTCGAGGGTAAGGACAGAACTATGATATGTAAGCAAAATGAAATTATTGAAAATCCGACTCTCTTAACTTGGCAACCTGTAATTGACAGAAATAAGAATAAAAAAGATGTTACAACCACAAATACTTTCAATAAAAGTGTAGATGTTGAAGTTGAAAACATTAAAAATGATTTAATATCTGATGATACCGAAGATACAACAGTTACAGAAGTGTCTGCTGATGAAATTAAATCAAAAATCAGCTCCACACTTAAAAGTTTGACAAGCACCAAAAAGGCTAAGGCTAAAAGCCTTATTGAGAAAGCTGAATTACCAGTAAGATATAATACTATTGATGATATAGATACACTCAATAAGTATTTATCAATTATTGAGTCAGTAATTTAAAATGGCTCTGTCGGTAAAATGTTTTTACTGTAAAGGGAATATAGATTTAAAGCAAAAATATGATGGCAGTTTTGTTTATGACAAAAAGCATTACTGCCATTGTCATTGCTTTACTGAATATAAAACTTCTTTAAAAAAAGGTAAAAAAAACATTGATGAATGTGAAAAATATTTAAAAAGTTTAAAACAAAATACTCAATTAATAGTTTTAAATGCAAAATGTAATACTTTACTTATAGAATGGTATTGTTTATTTTTTAGTAAAACGACAATAACACCTTATGCAAAAAAACTCATATCTCAAGTAGTGAGTGGCGAGTATAAAAATATTAATAAGCCTATTCCAATATATGAACTATATGATATGTTTCGACTTAAAGCTGCCGAATTAAAAGATATTAATACAACATTAATATCAAAAAACAAACAAAGAGGTATTAAGTGTAATGTAGATAGTATATTCGCTTATGATATAGCTGTAATTGTTAATCAATATGACGATTATGTCCAATGGAAAGAAAACATTAAGCAAGATAAATTAAATCGTAAACGAATGTTGGAACAAAGGTTAAATGATAAAATTGATTATAGTTTATACAAGAATTATCATAAACAAAGTAATAAAACCATCTTTGATATAAGTTCAGTTATAGATGAGATTTAAAAAATAACAAGATGGATTACACAAAATAAGAATAAAGACAGGCGGTGCTATTTTATTACAGAGGATAAAGAAATAAAATTAAATAATATACAAAATGAGATATTATTCGTTGGGGCAATTTACAAACAACCTGCATTGCTTGTTGAGTATTCAACGCAAATCAGGAGTAAATATGATTTCTCCGATGAAGTAACAAGATTTTTTTATGACAACGCAGAAGTTGTTTACAAAAACAGAAGCCAAATGTTTGATAACGCAATTATTACTACATATATGACCGAAGATAACGAGCGTTATAAAAAATATATTAATTATGGTGGTTGGGCTACAATTCAAAAATGGATAGATTTAGCCTTGCCTGAAAATGCTAAATCCTATGCAGAGGTTATAAAGAAGTATTCTTTGTTAAGAGAATATGACAGAAAAGGTTTTGATGTAAGTAAGATTGTTTCTCATCCTAAGTTTGAATCTTGGAGTTCAAGTGACATACCAAGACTTGTAAGGTCAAAAATAGATAGGGTTTCTACTGTTATTTTAGGTAATGCCGAAACAGAAATATTAAATTCTAATATTAAAGAAATGATACTAAAAAGACTTGAAATACCAGATATGGGTGTATCAGTTCCTTATCCTTTGTGGAATGAAATGTTTAGAGGTTTAAAGACTGAATCACTGATGTGTGTTGGTATGAGGTCAAATGACGGTAAATCAAGATTTATGTTTAAGTTAATTGCTTATTTGGCGTTATATCAGAAACAACAAGTTTGTGTATTACTTAATGAAATGTCTATTGAGAATATGAAATTTTGTTTGTTGACAACAGTAATTAATAATAAAGAATTTGAAGAATTACACGGAATACATATTAATAAAAAGGAACGAGAAATCACTCTTGGCTTATATAAAGACGGTAAAGGTGAATTTGTTATCAGAAAGCAAAATGCTGACGGTGAATTTATTGAAAGCTATGAAGATTATTACACAAGAGTAACAAATCAATCAACAGAATTTGAGAATATTCTTAAAGTGGCTGATTGGATTGAAAAGGAAAGCAAAGGTTTGATTTTTGCTGTTGATATGGTATCAGCTTACGATAACCAAACACTTGAACTTGAAATTCGTAAACAAAATATGATTACTCAAACAAAATACTTCTTTTATGATACATTAAAAGACACTGACAGTACAGTCGGTGATTGGACAGGATTAAAAATCACTACGACTATGCTATCAGAATTAACAAGGCAACTTGATATTTTTATTTACTGTTCGATACAGCTTACTGATGATACCAACTTTGTGAAACCAGAGGAGTTGTGTTCTTCAAATATTGCAAATTGTAAACAATTAAAGCATATATTAGACTCATTGGTCTTGTTTAAATCGGTAGATTTAAAAGATTATAATAAATATAAGTATCTTGTTTATGATTCGGAATGGGGAGATTTTGGAGAGAAAGAACTTGATACTTCTAAAAAATATTATATTGGTGTGACCGATAAAAATAGAGTTGGTAATAAATATAAAATGGTATATCAAGTTGACCTTGATACCAACGAATGGTATGAAATGGGGCAATTAGTAATAACAGGAAGATAGTAGGTGAATAATAAATGGAAGCTCAAAAGCTAAAAGAATATATAATAAATAATGATTTAATATATAAAGTTTTAGAAAAAATTGGTTGTCATAGCATTAAAGACAAAGGGGAATATTATCAATGTGCTAATCCGGACGGAGACAATCAAACAGCTATTACTGTATATAAAGATAGTCTAAATGTTATTGATTACACAAGAAATATTGAACAGAATAATACTTCTGATATTTTTAGTTTAGTTATGTTTTTTCAGAAATGTAATTTCTTTCAATCTATGCAATTTGTATGTTCTTGTGTTGGAATAGATTATTACTACGATTTTGATAGTGAACTTCCTGAAAGTTTAAAAATTACTAAGCTGTTATTTGAATTAAGTAATTGTTCTACACAAAGTGAAGAGGAAAATCCTGTAAAGCCTATAAGTGAAAAAATTTTATCTTATTATTTCCCTTATGTCAATGATATGTTTTGCGAAGATAATATTGATTATGAAACGCAACAATTATTTGAAATCGGGTTTGATTGTGAAACGAATAGAATAACTATTCCAATCCGTGATGAAATAGGTACTTTGGTAGGAGTTAAGGGGAGATACTTCTACCGAGAAGTTCCTGATGAAGTAAACAAGTATTTATACATTGAGCCTTGCTCGAAAGGTCAAATATTGTATGGTCTTAATGTTACATATGACTATATAAAAGAAGAAAACACAGTTTATGTAGCAGAATCTGAAAAAGGTGTTATGCAAATGTTTTCAAGTGGTTATAGAAATGTTGTGGCTACTTGTGGCAAGAAAATAACTAAAACTCAAATACATAAGTTGTCAAGATTATGTGGTAATATAGTGTTTTTATTTGATAAAGATGTGGGTGTTTCTGAATTACAAGGGATAGCAGATAAGTTTATTAATGGAATAAATCTTTATGCAGTTATTGATGAGGGCGGTATCTTGGGGGAGAAAGAGTCACCCTCTGATGATTACATAAAATTAAAACAGTTATTAAATGATAAGAAAAACATAATAAATTTGAGGTGATAAAAAATAAGTAATAAATTAAAATATAAATTAATTGAGAATAGTAAAAATGATTTGAATAATATAATTGATACAGTTCTAAAAAATAGAGGTATTGATAATATTAATGAATATCTTTCTTTGACAGATAAAGTTTTATATTCGTATAAATTATTTAAGAATATAGACAAGGCTGTTCAATGTTTTAATAAACATACTGATAATAACAGTAATATCCATATTGTTGTTGATTCTGATGTTGATGGTTATACTTCGGGTGCTATTATGTATTCTTATATTAATGATTTGTTTCCAAATTGCAGATTGTCTTATTCTCTACATACAAAGAAGCAACACGGATTAACTAATGACATAAAAATACCAAAAGATATTGAATTATTAATTATTCCCGATGCAGGTAGTAATGATATTGAAGAATGTAAAAAGCTGAAAGAAAACAATTTAAATCTTGATATTATAATTTTAGACCATCATATTATTGAACAGGATAATCCTTATGCTATTGTTGTTAATAGCAATGACGGTGTTTATCCTAACAAAGAATTATCTGGTGTCGGAGTAGTATATAAATTTTTACAGGCTCTTGATGATGTAAACCTTGAGGATAAAGCTGATAGCTATCTTGATTTAGTAGCTTTGGGCAATATTGCAGATATGATGGATATAAGAGTGTATGAAACTAAAAGACTGATAGATAAAGGATTGATTCATAAAAATATAAAAAATAAAGTTTTTCGTGCATTTATTGAGCGACAACGAGATACCATTCATAATAATGTGTCAATTCATAACATTCAGTTTTATATTGTTCCGTTAATTAATGCAATGATTAGAATGGGTAGACAAGAAGAAAAGGAATTAATGTTCAAAGCTTTTATAGAGCAAGATGAATACTTTGATTACAAAAAGCGTGGTTCAAATGAAATTGTAAAAGAGGATATTTATACAAGAGTAGCTCGTTTTTGTAGTAATACTAAGACAAGACAACAAACAGCAGTTACCAAAGTTATGTGTGAGATTGAGCCGTTAATTGATGAAAGTACAGATAAGGTTTTGTTTATTAATGTAAGTAAAATTCTTGCTGATACCTTGACAGGTGTGTTAGCTACTAAGATTGCTGAAAAATATCAAAAGCCAACTCTTTGTCTTAGAAAAACTAAAACAAAAGGTTTATATGGCGGTTCAGGTAGAAATTATAAAAATAGTTCTATCAATAGCCTAAAGGATATTTTAACTGATACAAACTGCTTTGAAATGGTACAAGGTCACGGCAATGCTTTCGGTTTAGAAATTGCTTCAAGCAACATTAAAAATGCAATAAACACTTTAAATAATCTTAATATTGATAGCGGTAACACTTGTAAGTTTTGTGACTTTATTATTCAATCAGATGATTTAAACATTGAAACAATGAAAAGGTTGTCTGATGTAAGCGATTATTGCGGTCAAAATATAGACGAACCTTTGATTGCCATTGAAAATATTGAATTAAGCAGAGAACAGCTTAAAATAATGGGGAAACTTGGTAATAGTTGGAAATTTGAAACTGACAGTGGTGTTAATATTGTGAAATTTAATGTTGATTTAAAAACTGATGAAGTTCTTAACTCATTTGATGATTTTAGTGACTATGAAATCCTGCTCATAAATGCTGTTGGCAAGGCTAATATCAATTATTACCAAGGCATAGCTACCTGCCAATTTATTATTGATGATTATGAGGTGGTGAATAAGTGCTAAAAGAACAAATTGTACATTTACATAACCACTCGTATTATTCATTGCTTGATGGATATAGTTCGCCTATTGAATATTTACAGAGGACAAAAGAATTAGGGTGTTCAGCTTTTGCTATTACCGAACACGGCAATGAATATAGTTGGGTGTATTTTGATAAGTTAAAAGAAAAATATCCAGATATAAAAATGATATTTGGTGTTGAGTTTTATGAAGCATTTGATATGAGTGTAAGCGACAGTGAAAATAAATATTTTCATTTACTTGCTTTGGCTAAAAACGAAAAAGGCAGAATAGCTATTAATGAGTTGATTACAAAAGGTGAGTTTGAGGGATTTTATTATCACGGTAGAGTTGATTTAAGTGCTATGAAGCCTTATGGTAAAGACCTCATTATTAGTTCTGCTTGTCTTGCTTCTAAGTTGGCAAGAGAAGATGATTTTAATAAGTGTATAGAATATGTTAATGAATATAAATCTGTATTTCCACATTTTTATCTTGAAATGCAATCACACAATACAGTAGAACAGTGTGAGTATAATAAAAAGATAATTGAACTTGCTAAGGCTACAAATACTGAATTTATTATTACTTGTGATTCTCACGCTTCAACCAAGGAGGATTTGTATTATCAAGAGTATCTTGTAAAGATTGCTCACGACAAAGATACTCTTGGTGAAACATATAAAGATTGTTATATGCAATCTCCTGATGAAATTCATAATATTATGGATAAACAGATTGGCAGAGAAAATGTAAGTCTTGCAATGGCTAATACCGTTAAGATAGCTAATATGATTGATGAAGTGCATATGCCATTTCAAAAGCCACAGTTGCCAACATTTCCTATCCCAAAGGGATATAAAGATAATTATGAATACTTAGTTAAATTATGTGAAGATGGTTTTAAACAGCGTGGACTTGATAAATTATCTGTTGATGAACAAAAAATTTATAGAGACCGATTAGAATACGAATTATCTGTAATTCATCAAATGGGGTTTGACGGATATTTTCTTATTGTATGGGATTTGATTAACTTTGCTAAAAGTAATGACATAGCAGTTGGTGACGGCAGAGGCAGCGGCGCAGGTTCAATAGTAAACTGGTTATTACATATTTCTACATTAAATCCTATAAAGCATAATCTTATTTTTGAAAGATTTTTAAACCCAGAAAGAGTGTCAATGCCTAATCCTTATTGGGCATTTGTTGTGAACTTTATTACTCAAAGGTGTGCTTATAATAATTAATAAGTGCTAACGGTATCAGTTGAATAAGACTTCATATCAAGGCTTACAAGCAGATATATGATTAAAAAAAGACGAAGTAACTGACTAAGAGAGCCTACGGTCTCTAATGAGATAGCAGGTAATACCGTGCTAAGTTGATTTACATTATATATAAATATAAACAAATAAAAAATAGAAAGGATGATAAACTTTATAATAAAAGTAGTTAAAGACTATCCAATGTATTATGTTTCAGAGGCGGGAGATGTATATAGTTTACATTCTGGTAAGATGAAAAAAATGAAACTTTGGCTTGATGGACAAAAAAGATATTATATGGTGTCTTTATGTAATGGGAATAAAGTACCTAAGAAAAAATTAGTACATAGATTAGTTGCAGAAACCTTTATTCCGAATCCTAATAATTTACCAGAGGTTAATCATATTGACTACAATAATAAAAATAATAATGTACAAAATCTTGAATGGTGCGACAGGGGTTATAATATGGCTCATTGTTTCAAAAAATATACTCAGATTAGAAATTATAGACCTTGTGTTATATATCAAGATAATAATTTAATCAAAGAATTTCAAAGCGTTGCTGAAGCAAGTAGATATGCTACTAAATATTTAAATATAAGCGGAAGTAGTCTATCAAAATATAAAACATTTAAAAACTATAAATTAATATATGTAAATCAAAAAGTGTAACGACTAATTTGTACAACAGAAGATGAGTTGCTGTTGGAAGTGCAACAAGATATGAATATCAAGATATAGTCTAACCTTAAACTTTATAAAATAAATAAAGGCTTATGAAAATAAGCAGAGAGGTGGATATTGACACAGACTTTAATAAGAGAGATGAAGTAATTAGGTACTTAATGGACAAATATGGTAAAGATAATGTTTGTCAAATTATCAATTTTAATTTTATTACGCCTTGCGTAGCAATTAAAGATGTTGGTAAAGTATTAGGTGTTCCATATAAAGTAACAGATAAGATAAGTAAAAAGTTTGTTTATGAGAACTTTCAAGAAAACTTGGATAACGATAAGACAATTATTGAAGAATATGCTCAATATACGGATTTATTTGACATAGCAAGTCACTTGAGTGGTAGAGTGAAAACAGTATCAATGCACGCAGGCGGTGTGGGTATTGTAGACACTAAGATTACTGATTATATGGCTATGCGTTGCGGTAAAGATAATGCAAGAGTTATTAGTGTTGATAAAAGGGTAATTGAAGAAATTGGCATTATTAAATTTGACTTACTTGGTGTTGCAACACTTTCAGTTGTTGACGATAGCGTGAAACAATCTCATTTGAGTTTAGATTATTTCAACGCAAGTAATGAAGATTTTATTAATGATAAAGCCACATATGAATTATTGGCAAGTGGTAGGACTGATGGTGTATTTCAGGTTGAAAGTCAAGGTATGAAAGATATATTAGTCAAATTAAAACCGACTAATATTGATGATATTTCTGCCGTATTAGCATTATATCGACCTGATAGTATGGGTGCGTTGAACGATTATATTCAATGTAAATGTGGAGAAAAACAAGCAGAGTATATTCACGAAGATATGAAACCAATTCTTGAAAGCACATATGGCTGTATGATTTATCAAGAACAAATGCTTGATATTGTTCGTAAATTTGGCGGAAGAAGTTATGGTCAGGCGGACCTTTTCAGAAAAGCAGTGGGCAAAAAGAGTGTAGAGTTAGTTAAGCAAGAATCTGCAAAATTGTATCAAGAAATTATAGATAACGGATATAGTGAGGAAATTGCTAAAAAAATTAGTGATGACCTTTCAACAAAAGGTGGCTACCTGTTTAATAAATCACATTCGGTATCATATTCTATGTTGACATTTAAAACAGCATATCTCAAAGCTCATTATCCACTTGAGTTTTTCACTGCTTTGCTAAATAAAAATAAAGGTGATTATGGTGCTATTAATAAATATATTCTTGATGCGAAAAGTTTTGGCGTAAATATTTTACCACCACATATTAATAAATCCGAAGTGAATTTTTCTGTCAATGATAATGCGATAATTTTTGGTTTATCAGCCATTAATGGTATAGGTGATAAATTTGCTAATGAGATTGTAGAAGAACGCAGTTCCGGCGGTAAGTTTACAAGTTTAAATAATTTTAGTGCAAGAGTATCGACTAATAAAAGTCAAATAATCGCATTAATTAAATCAGGTGCTTTTCCTTGTAATGATAGAGAAAAAATGTTGAAAAGATATTTTAAATCTTTAATTCCTCATAAAGAATACACACCTGTTGCAACTTTGCCCAAATTACCAGTCTTGAATGAGATGGGGATAGATACAAATTTAATTAAAACCAAAGAGGAACGATTGTCAAAATATAATATCCGTAAAAAAGTAATGTTTGAAATAGAACAAGAAAAGAAAGAGCAAAAAGCCTTTGATACTTATATGGAGAAATATAATAAGGATAAAGACTTTTGGGAATTTGAAATGTTATCAGTCTTTCTTACGGATAATCCGTTCAAAGAGGGTGTTCAATTTTGTAATACAGATTATGCTCAAATTGAGAATGATTGTCTTTGTACCCTAATTGGTGTTATATCTAAAGTGCAAAAGAAAAAAGATAGGTATAAAAATCAGTATGCTTATGTAAATTTGTATTCCACGAACGGTATTATTGAACTAACAATATGGAGTTCGGTATTTAAAAAATACACAGACTTCATTAAGAGGGGTGAAAAGATTGCTGTACTTTGTTGTAAACGGTCAAATGATTGTTGTGAAGTTCAAGCGGTTAAATCATATGATAGGTGGTTGTACTTAAAGAAGAACGGAGGTAATATCATTAATGGCAATTAAAAGTAAGCAAAAAAACAAGCCCACAACAGTAATTTTCCAAGCTAAAATACAGCAGCAGCGTTATTATAATGATGATAGTTGCTTTGGTGTTTATGTATTCACAACTCAAAATGAAATACCTGAATATGATAGTTTAAAACCTCTTGTTTTAGCTGACGGTAGTAACTGTAATATATATATGTCTATTTTAAGCGGTTCTATGCAACAACTTATTATTGGTAATACTTATGAAGTCGAAGCTGAATTAATTTATAATAATAAATATAAATCTTGGCAATATCAGCCGATTACAGTAAAAGAAAATATGGAATTTACCGAAGATAATCAGCGTAATTATTTACTTTCTATCTTAACTGAAAATCAAGTGAATAATTTACTTAGCGTTTATCCTGATATTGTTGAAAGAGTAATTTCTAATAATGAAATTGATATTTCAAAGGTTAAAGGCATTGGAGAGGCAAAGTGGGAAAATTGCAAAGCTAAAATTATTGAAAATTATAATATTTCTGATATTTTAACTATGTTATCACCTTTGGGTGTTACTTATAATATGGTGAAAAAATTAGTTATGAGTGAAGAACAACCAGAATTGTTAAAACAAAAACTTCTTAAAAATCCATATATGATGACTAAAATTAAAGGTCTTGGCTTTAAACGAGTAGATGATTTAGCCCTAAAACTAAAGCCAGAATTGAAACAGTCGATTGAAAGAATTATAGCTTTTACAAAATATTATTTTATAGCACTTGGAGAAAACGAAGGGCATACATATGTAAGGCTTGATACTTTTAAAAATGAGATGTCGAACAACATTTCTGAATGTATGAGTTTGTATGATGATTTTATTAATTCTCAAAAACGGACTAATCTATTTCTACATTTTAGTGGAAATAAAGTTGGCTTAAAAGAATATTATGACAATGAAACAGCAGTGTTAGGATTAATTGAATATCTTAGTGGGTTTAAACCAAAGAAGATTGAAAACTATGATGAAATAATTAAAAGAGTTGAAAAGGAACAAGGCTTTAATTTTAATGATGAACAAATTGAAGTTATCAATCGGGCTATTAATCAACCTGTTGTTCTTATTACAGGCAAAGCCGGCAGTGGTAAAACAAGTATTACAAAGGCATTGCTTAGTGTACTTAGTGAAAATTCATTAAAGGTATCTTGCTGTGCATTGTCGGCAAAAGCAGCTCAAAGAATTACTGAAGCTACAGGGTTCCCGGCGTCTACTATTCACAGATTACTACAATGCCAAGGTGATGAGTTTTCATACAATAAACTAAATCCTTTGCCTTGTGATGTGTTGTTAGTTGACGAGTTTTCAATGGTAAATACGAAAATAGCATTATCTTTAATGTCAGCAGTAAAAGAGGGAACAAGAGTTATTATATGCGGTGACAATAGACAGTTGCCACCTATCGGATATGGTAACATATTTAATGATTTACTTAATTTAAAAAATCCTATATATTCTGTTTATAAACTTACAAAGGTGCATAGACAAGCAGAAGATTCAGGTATTTTAGTTGACGCCAATAAAATAAGAGACGGCATTGACCCAATCCCTATTAAAGAAATAAGAGTAGAATCGGGTAAAAATAAAGATATGGTTTATCGTTTTGGTGAAAACCGAGAAGGACTAAGGCGAATGGCTATTAAGTCATATTTAAATGCTGTTAAAACTAATGGATTAGATAATGTTGTTATTATAACACCAAGAAAAGATAAGTGTATAAATTCTGTAACAGAAATTAATAATATTATTCAAGAAAATTTAATTCCTAATGCTCCTAAAGAAATAAAATATATCAATCAGGTTTATAAAGTTGGTGCAAAAATAATTCAAAGAGTAAACAATTATGAAAAAGAAGTGTTCAACGGAGAGATTGGAACATTAGTTGATATTATTTTTGCCGATAATGGCAACATAAACGATAGTGTTATCAAGTGTGAATATAAAAATATTACTAATGAGAAAGAAAAAAGAACAGTTGAATATGAGTATAAAGAATTGGAGCAAATACAGTTGGCTTATGCTCTTACAGTCCATTTATCGCAAGGTAGTGGTTACAATTGTGTTATTGCCATTATAGACAACACTGATTATATATTATTAGATAACTGTTTGTTATATACGGCATTAACACGAGCAAAGAAAAAATGTTTATTGTTAGCTGAACCGTCTGCTTATAAAAGAGCAATTAAAACCAATCACACTATTAGCCGTCAGACTTGGTTAAGCCTTATGAATGAGGACTAAAAAATAAAATATCAAAATATCAAAATATTTATTGACTTATTAAACTTAATATGTTATCATATATACTATAGTTATATTATATAATTAAATTCACTTTTTACAATCTTGGAATTACAGCAATCAATAGATACGCAGAAAAATTCAGCGTGTTTATAGTTGGCTGATATTTTTTACAACATTGTATTGTAAAAAGCGAAAATATTATGTAAGTAGCAATCAATGTCAGAAAGGTGGTGTTGCTTATGATTTGAGATAATTATAAATAATAAAAACATAGAAAGGAATGATTGAGTGGTACAGAAGATTGAATTAATAACTACAAAAGATGTTTCAGAATTTACTGATGTAGTGAATGGAATTGATGAAGAAGTAACTTTAATAGGAAAAGATGAAAATGGCAAAGATTGGACTATTAGTGGCAAGAGTTTTTTAGCTAATTTGCTTTTGGTTAATTCGGTAAATCGAGCAAAAAACAATCCTGCACACAAGGTAGATTGGAATACTATTACTTGTATTTGCGAAAAAGATATTTATTCAAACATTAAAAAGTGGGCAGTTGGCTCGGTTATGGAGTGAGTAAATGAGACATCGTACAATTATGCTAAATATAAATTTACCAAACAGTGATTATCAGGAATTTTTATACAAAGCTGAAAAATTAAAATCAGGCATAGTAGAAATTGCACAAGGTAATAATGTGCTTTCAGGCAAAAGTTTACTTGGTCTATCTCTCATAGATAATAATAAGCCACAGAAACTGATTATTAGAGGCTTCTTTGATGATAGCTTTGTTGATAGTTTTAAAAAATGGGAAACAAAGAAACATAAGTAGGGCAAATTGAATATGTTTAATAAGAAAGGGTGATTTTATCGGGTATAAATTAACAGTTGCAGTATTATCTTTATTGATTATTTTAAGTGGGTGTGGACGATATATTAATTCAGCTAAAAATCCACCCAAAGCTAATAAGATAAATTTTGTTAGTACATATGACACTGTTCAAAGAAAATCAGTCGAAGAAACAACTATAGAAAAAACTACAGTTTCCACAACCGAAACTACTATAAGCAAAGTTGAAACTAAACCTGCTGAAACTATTGTAATTGCAGAGAGCAAAGAAGAAATTGAAAGCTATTCTGAAATTGAAAAATATATTGAAGCAGAAACAGAGCCGACAGAGGAAAGTGAAAATATTGTTACGGATAATAATTCTGATACAAATATTGATTTGCTTGCAAGGATAATTTATTTTGAGGCAGGTAGTTGTTCTGAATATTGTCAGTGGCTTGTTGGCAGTACCGCAATGAATTTAGCAAATGAATATGGTAGTTTGGAAACCGTTGCTTTTAATTATGATATATTCAATGTGGCTAATATCTTATATACAGATACTCCAAGCAATTTATCTTATTCAGTTGCTACAAGAATAATTAATGGAGATAGAGATATAAATGTAAGAGCTTTCAGAACGGACTATTATCATTCATTTGGTAGTCCTTATACAAATGTTGACAATGTTTATTTTAGCAGTTATTAAAGGAGACAATGATTTATAGAGGTGGTAATGTATATGTTTGTGAATAGTAACACTGGTAAATAATAAGTTAGGAGGAATTGAATGAAGCAATTTGAAAAGACAGTTTATGTGAGCCACAAATATGGCGGCGACAAAAACAATCTCAAAGAAGTTGAAGAAATCATTAGAACACAGCAAAAAAGACATCCGAATTATATGTTTATTTCACCGTTGCATATGTTTGGTTTTCTGTATAACGATATGTCTTATGAAGATGGGCTTGAACTTTGTCTACATCAGCTTGCAGAATGCGATGAGATATGGGTAACAGGCGATAAATGGTACGATTCGACAGGCGTTATTAAGGAAATTGAGTGTGCAAACGCACATAAAATTGATATTTTGTTCGTCAAAAACGCAGAAGATAATCCGCACAAAGTTGACAACGATGAAGCATCTATGACAACAGCACCAGTTATACATAAATATGACAATGTATGCGAGAACACTAAAAGTGCATACATAAATGAGGACAATATTATTCGTACATATATAGCTCATAATGTTGTTGACCCTCCTGTAAGGAATTTTATGAATATATGTGGTGTACAGATTCATGCTAAATGTCCTTTCTGTAAACTTGTAAATGTAATTACGCTTAAGGATGGAGCTCCATCAAGAGTACCTTGTGATGGTTGCCATAATCTACTTGACTTTAGTCATCTTACATATGGCGATATTCTTAGAAAGTGAGGAATAATTATTATGATTTTAGCAGAAACAATTAACGGTATGGTGAGTGAGGACTACAAGGAAAGATTTATTGCAGAATATCAGCAGTTAGTAATCCGTTATAAGGGATTGAAGAAAATGCTTGATAATTGGGATAAGGGAGAACTATCTTTCGTTCCGACTTGTCCACGCAGTACATATGATTTGCAGATTAAAGCAATGAACGATTATAAGACTATACTTGAAGCAAGAGCAGCGATAGAAAATATTAATATAAGTTGAGGTGATTTATTGAAAGTAATTAAACGAGATGGCAGAGAAGTTGATTTTGATAAGAATAAAATCATTAAAGCTATTAGCAAGGCGAATGACGAAAGCAAAACTAATAATGAAAAGACTTTAAGTAAATCTGAAATACTTAATATTGCAAATGAAATAGAAAGAAAAATTAATCACAGCCAAAGGGCATATTCTGTTGAGGAGATTCAAGATTTAAACGAGGAATTTATTGATAATTTTGGTTGTTTTAAACTCGCCAAAAGGTATGCCATATATCGTTATAAAAGAGGCTTGGTTAGAAAAGGTAATTCAACGGACGATGCAATTTTATCATTACTCGACTTGAATAATGAAGAAATTAAACAGGAAAATTCAAATAAAAATCCTACTATTATTCCTACGCAACGAGATTATATGGCTGGCGAAGTTAGCAAGGATTTGACTGATAGAATTTTGTTACCGCAAGATATTGTAGAAGCAGATAAAGAGGGTATTATTCACTTCCACGACAAAGATTATTATGCTCAACATACATACAATTGCTGTTTATGTAATCTTGATGATATGTTACAGAATGGAACTGTAATTAGCGGAACTATGATTGAAAAACCACACAGCTTTTCAACAGCTTGTACTATTGCAACTCAGATAATCTCACAAGTGAGTTCCAATGAGTATGGGGGTCAGAGTATAACTTTAAGAGACCTCGCACCTTTTGTTGATGTTAGTAGGCAGAAAATAAAAGGTGAAATAGAACAGGAATGTCGGGACTATAGTATAGAATTAGACGAAAATGTAGTTAATGTCCTTGTCGAATCACGACTAAAAAAGGAAATTACAAAAGGTGTTCAGACGATACAGTATCAAGTTGAAACATTGATGACAACTAACGGTCAAGCACCGTTTATTACTGTTTTTATGTATCTCAATGAAGCAAGGAACGAGCAAGAAAAGAATGACCTTGCAATGATTATTGAGGAAGTTCTTAAGCAGAGGTATCAAGGCGTAAAGAATGAGAAAGGCGTATGGATTACACCTGCTTTTCCAAAGCTGATTTATGTACTTGAAGAAGATAATATTACTGAAAATAGTAAGTATTGGCATCTGACTAAGTTAGCAGCTAAATGTTCAGCAAAAAGACTTGTTCCAGATTATATTTCTGAAAAGGTGATGAAAGAATTAAAAGAGGGAAATTGTTTCCCTTCGATGGGTTAAACGGCTCATCTAAAACTCCGTGAACATAAATCAAAATGGTGTGCATTACACGAATAGGAACTGTAGGAAATGACAGTTAAGTAGTGTGCTAACAGGGGACTTTCGGGGTGAAACTTAGACTTGAACTATCCTGTGCCAAGACGCATATGCGTAAGGTCAAGAGACTATCGAAAGCATAACACAAAATAGTTTTGTGCGAGGAAGCGAGTAGAGTACATCTGAATAATGATACAGATGGAAGTGCGGAGTGAGCGAGTTAGCATAATAACTCCCAAAGATATAGTCCAGACTGTTGATACCGAACAGTCAGTGTAGAAGCTTTTTATCACCGTATAAAGACGAAAACGGAAACTATAAATTCTATGGTCGATTTAATAAAGGTGTTGTAACAATTAATCTTGTCGATGTAGCTTTATCATCGGGCAAAGATAATGATAAGTTCTGGAAAATTTTTGATGAAAGATTGGAACTTTGTCATAAAGCGTTACTTTGTAGATATGAAAGATTAAAAGGTACACTTTCAGATGTAGCACCTATAGTGTGGCAATACGGAGCATTAGCAAGACTTAAAAAAGGAGAAACCATTGATAAGTTGCTTGTTGGTGGATATTCTTCAATTTCGCTTGGTTATGCAGGGTTATATGAATGTGTCAAATATATGACAGGTAAATCTCATACTGATACCGAAGCAACACCGTTTGCACTTGAAATTATGAAATATATGAACAAGAAGTGTGATGAGTGGAACAGTCAGTTAAATTTAGGTTTTTCTTTATATGGTTCGCCTATAGAAAATACAACATATAAATTCGCAAAGTGTTTACAGAAAAGATTTGGAATTATAGAAGGTGTTACTGATAAAAACTATATAACAAATAGTTATCATATTAATGTTAGGGAAAATGTTAATGCTTTCGATAAACTTAAATTTGAATCGCAGTTTCAAAAATTAAGTTTAGGCGGTGCAATTAGTTATATAGAAACTTCTAATTTACAAAATAATATTGAAGCTGTTTTATCAGTTTTTAAATTTATTTATGACAATATTATGTATGCCGAATTAAACACAAAGTCTGATTATTGTCAAGAATGTGGATATGACGGAGAAATTAATATTGTTAAAAACAATGATGGTAAATTAATTTGGAAATGCCCAAATTGTGGTAACACAGATGAAAATAAGTTGAATATTGCAAGGAGAACTTGTGGGTTAGTTATAAGCCCACTTTAAACCGAATAAATTGCGGGGAAGTCCCCATAACCTTAATGGCTACAACATAGTTGGAAACGGCAAGTGTGAATGCGGTATAGGATTAAATCTGTCAGTCTGAAAGGATAGAAACCATAAAAACATTAAGCAAGGGATTACCGAGTGTGCAAGTCACTCTTACGCAACGAAACTCCTTAACAGGTAATGCTGATGGAGGACGCTCAACGACTATAATTTCGGGGATTTGTTTCTTTCTTATATAAAAAGTATAAAAAGAGAAAAGGAGAGTGTAGTAAATAATAAAAGAAATTAATGATTATACAGGGTATTTTATTTCCGATAATGGAGAAGCATTTTGCAATTTAGGAAAAGGAAATCGAAACAAAGGGAAAACCTTTTCTTTGTATAAGCTAAAACCACGCATGACAGCGAATGGGTACGCTCGCATTTGTGCCAGACAAAGTTCTACTGGCAAAAGAAAAGATTTATATATTCATCGACTTGTGGCGGAGAATTTTATTCCAAACCCTCATCATAAACGATATGTTAATCATAAAAACACTGTTCGTAACGACAACCGAGTAGAAAACCTCGAATGGTGTACAGCAAAAGAAAACACGGAATATACATTGAAAGTCAATCATATTGTAAGAAACCCTGATAACGGACAATATGTCAGTAATTATACATACAAAGCATAAATTAAGTTTAAGAAACAATGAGATTGTATAGTCTACTCCCCTAATAAATATCGGGAAACCGAGGGTATAGAAGGATATAGGAACAAACTTCTGGAATCAAGGAAGAACACAAGAAATCAAAGAAAGATATATCCACTTAGGTGGAAACGAATAACGAATAATGAATTATATCAAAATAACAAAAAATGATATAGCCAATGGGGTTGGTATTAGAACGGTATTATGGGTAAGTGGTTGCACTATGCGTTGTAAGGAATGTCATAATCAATCAACTTGGGATTTTAATGCAGGTCAGCCATTTACAAAAGATACGATGAATGAGTTGTTAAATTCACTAATTCCCGATTATGTTGCCGGTTTAACATTATCAGGTGGACACCCATTGGAAAAGCAAAACCAACAGCAGATAGCCAATATAGTAAAAACGGTTAAAGCTAAATATCCAACTAAAACTATTTGGTTATACACGGGTTATTTATATGAGAATATATTGAAAATGCCATTTGTGATAAGGAATATATTGCCTTATATAGATATTCTTGTTGACGGAAAATATGATTGCACCAAGCGAGACATCACGCTTGCTTGGTGTGGTTCGTCAAACCAAAGAGTTATAGATATTCAGAAAAGTTTAAAAGAAAATAAAGTGATTTTATTTAAAGAGGAGTGAAAAGTATAGAATTTTTAAAAAACCCCTTTAATTATACGGGTGCAAAATATAAATTACTACCTCAATTATTACCACTATTCCCTGACAGAATTGATAATTTTGTGGATTTATTCGGAGGGGGGGAGAAGTATCATTAAATGTAAAGGCTAATTCAATAGTTTACAATGACAAATGTAAGCCGTTAGTAAATATTTTTGAAAATTTAGATAACGATTTCGTTGATGAGATTAAAGAAATTATTAATAAATATAAACTTGATAAATGGAATAAAGACGGCTTCTTAAAACTTCGTTCTGTGTATAACAACTCGTTGAAAGATAATTTAAACAGAGAAAATGCTGTTGCCTTGTATTGTTTGCTCGTACACGCATTTAATTATCAGATAGCTTTTAATAGCAAAGGTGAATATAATATGCCCTCTGGTGCAAGTAGGTCATATTTCTCTAAATCTTTGGAAACAAAATTAAATAAATACATAGATGAAATAGGTAAAAGAAATATCAAATTTTATAATGAGGACTTTCATAATTTATCATTTGATAATCAGGATTTTAAAAACACATTTTATTATTGCGACCCGCCTTATTTGATTACAGTAGGAGCGTATGAGAGAGATTATTTTTGTAAATGGTCTGAAAGTTATGAAAGAGAACTGCTAAATTTATTAGACATTCTTGATTATAAACAGGCTAAATTTGCTTTATCAAATGTCTTAGAACATAAAGGTAAAAGCAACGATATTTTAAAAGAATGGTCTAAAAAATATAATGTCCATTATTTAAATATAGATTATAAAAATTGTAATTATCAAACAAAAGATAAATCGGCAAATAGCAGTGTTGAAGTTTTAATTACGAATTATTAAGGAAATACAATAACATTTTTATGAAAGGTTGATGTAGTGCGTTATCAAGGCGGAAAGAGTAGAATTTCAAAACAAATTTCATATAAAATTAAGAAAGTGACAAATGCAGTATCAAGGTGGCAAATCAAGAATTGCAAAGAGAATAGCGAACATTATAGACTCGTGCTCAACGGGGGGGTGCTTCGTCAGCTTGTTTTGTGGGACTTGTTCAATAGAAAGCAAGTTATCGGTTAGCTTTGGCAAAATGATATTAAATGACAAACATAAGTATTTAATAGACTTGTTAGTAGGTGTACAGAACGGCTATGAATTACCAGAGTTTATTTCGGAAGAACAGTACAAATACATTCGCAAACACAAAGATGAAGATAACATCTTAACTGGTTTTGTTGGCTTTGGTTGCAGTTTTGGTGGCAAATGGTTTGGTGGATATGCAAGAAATAAAACTAATACAAATTATGCTTTGCAAAGCAAAAAGTCTTTGTTAAAAGATATGAGTACACTTCAAGCAGCCTGTTTCACTTGTCAAGACTATAAAGATGTAAAACTTCCAGAAGGTTGTGTGATTTATGCTGACCCACCATACAATAATACAACAGGGTATGGCAACGAAAAATTTGATAGTAGTGAATTTTGGGAATATGCAAGGGAAGCAAGCAAGGAACATTTAATGTTTATTTCAGAACAAGAGGCACCAGATGATTTTGTTGTCATTTGGGAATGTCCTTTTACAAGAACTCTTGATAAAAATAAACAAAATCAATTTAAGGTAACCGAAAAATTATTTATACATAAAAATTGGCTTAAACAGTTAAATAATGATGAAATAAATTAGTAAGGGAATGATATTTAAAATATGATTATTGTAAATGATTTTCCAATATCAAAAGAAATCATAGAGGCATATTGCAATATGGCAATTGCGGTTAGAGATAACTTAAATGCGTTGCAACTTTGTTCAGAAAAATACAATGAGTTTAAATCAGAATTAGCTTCATATAATGGAAATCTTGATGATTTACTACATCAGATTACTTTAGACAGTACAACTGATAGTCAAAAAGTAAAATTAATAAACAAATTGTCCGAAGTAAAAGCAGAGCAGACAGCAGTGAAAGATTTTATAGAGGTATTTCTCCCTATAAAAGAATGGCTTTCAAAAAATTATTATATACTTGATGAACTTAAATCAGCAATTAATAAAACAATTAAAAACAAAGACAGACAAGTTAAAAGAAGATATGTCTATAGAATTAATATTGTCAAAGAAACGCTAAATAAGGAGGACTAAAAACTAATTGATACAATTAATTAATAATGATTGTTTAAATGAATTATCATTAATTAAAAGTGAGAGTGTTGACCTACTTGTAACAGACCCCCCTATAAAACAACAGCGAGAGGTAATTCAGGTAACAGTGGTGGAATGTTACAGAAAGAGATAAACAGAAAAGGTAAAGTGTTTAATTATAATAATATTGATTGTGTTAAATATGCACCAGAATTTTATCGGATATTAAAAGACGGCAGTCATTGTTATGTTATGACAAATCATACAAACTTAATACATATGCTTAATAGTTTTACAGATTTAAGAACTATTGAAGAAAGAGAAAGAAAAGTTAAACCTTATGGCTTCCATTTCATTAAATGCCTTATTTGGAATAAAGGGAATAAGATAATGGGGCAGTATTATATGTCGCAATTTGAATATATTTTATTCTTTAGAAAAGGTAAGGGTGTAAAAATAAATAATTGCGGAACAAGTGATATTTTATCTATTCCTAATATAAAAACAAAAGACAATAATAACAGGAATTTACACGATACCGAAAAGCCTGTTGAACTAATGAAAATTCTTATAAACAATTCTTCTAAGGAAAATCAAACTGTTATTGACCCGTTTATGGGGATAGGTTCAGCAGGAATTGCAAGTAAAGAATTAAATCGCAACTTTATTGGTATAGAAATTGACAAAGATTATTACAACATTGCAAAAGAAAGAATAAACAATACTACATATAATGAGGTGATATAATTAGCAAAATCCAATTAATAAACAGAGAATGTATTGAGGCTATGAAACAAATTCCCGATAAGTCAATAGATATGATTTTATGTGACTTGCCCTATGGAACAACTCGAAACAAATGGGATATAGTAATTTCATTTGAATTATTGTGGAAAGAATATAAAAGAATCATAAAGGATAATGGATGTATTGCTTTATTTTGTGACGGATTATTTATGGCTGATTTAATGAAATCGAATACGAAAATGTGGAGATATAACCTTGTTTGAGATAAACAAAGAGGTAGTGATTTCCTTAATGCAAATGTAAAGCCTTTAAAATCTCACGAAGAAATAGCTATCTTTTATAAAAAGAAACCTACATATAATAAACAAGTTTGGTATTCAACACCTTATAAGATGACTAAAAACGGAAGTTCGTCTAATAATTACGGTGATAGAGGTGTTGCTTATACTGAATCACTTGACGGGGCAAGAAACCCATTATCTATATTAAGTTATGCAAGGGACGGTAACAAACTTCACCCAACACCAAAGCCGGTTGCATTATGTGAATATTTAATTAGAACATACACGAATGAAAATGATACAGTTCTTGATAATTGTATGGGTTCAGGAACAACAGGTGTAGCTTGTAAAAATCTTAATAGAAATTTCATTGGTATAGAAATTGATGAAAACTATTTTAATATTGCAAAAGAAAGAATTGGTGAATAGCATTATAAACCTTAGATTGGGGTGGTAACTATAAAAAGAATAATTAAGAAAAGTATGGCACAAGATACTGTGAATCTAAAATTCTTTAAGTGTAATGCTTGTAAATGTATTTTTGAAACAACTATAGATGATTGTGATTGGGTTTGCCCAATTAATTCTACAACTACAGTTTTTATATCACTTTGCCCGTCTTGTGGGAAGGTATGTTACAAAGAAGAAACAAAGGAACAAACAATGAGAGAAAAAGAACTTGAAATAAACGAGCTCAAGAAAAGGAATGAAGAAAAGGGAAACAATTTGATAAAAATAGAAAATGAATGTGTAGATTGTCCTAAAGAAATAGGCTGTATTGGCGACCTATGTCCTTACAAAAATGTTACACGATATTATTGCGACTGCTGTGAACAAGAAAGTGAACTATACAATTTTGACGGGGAAGAATTGTGTGAGGATTGCGTAAGAGCAAGGCTTAAAGAGTGTTTTGAGGATTATACACTTGAAGAACAGGCGGAAATATTAGGACTTGATTTGAGTAAAGTTTAAACATTAAATAAAATACAATTTAAAATAAAGGAGAATAATTAATGCTTTATTTAACAGATTTAAGTTTAAAATATGCAATAGATATATGTTTAGTAAAACCCAATTATAGTGTGACTATTGGAGTTCTTGAAAAGACAGATATTATAAGATGTTTTGATTTTCTGAATCAAAATATTAGTGAAATTAGTGAAAGAAGAAAGACAAAAAATATTCCTGATGTTTTTGTTATCAATAGATTTTCAGTTAAACTTGATAATATTCAAACACAAAATGAAATCATATTTAACAATGGTAGCCGTATTAGTATTATTCTTCCATCGGCAAGCAAAAGGTGTATTCGTTGTCATTTATTAATTATTGATAATAGAATTGATGGCGATACAAGGGAAATATTAAAAGTATTTGGAATAAGAAATTATGATAAAGAAAAAGAGCGTGAAGAAAAATTTAATAAGGAAGCAAAAGGAGAACAACTTATGAATATAGTACAAGTTAATTTTATTAATAGTATTACGCAGAAAAGATATACATATAAAGTTCCAAACGGTATTAGTCTTAACAAAGGTGATATTATTCGAGTGAGAAATAAAGACGGTAAAGAAGCTATTGCCGTTTGTGTAACCGATAGTGAAAATCTTTCTGATAATGCCGTTGATATGGTTATGGACGGTCTTGATGTATTAAGCGATGTTATAGGTGTTTATAACTTAGTTAAATTTCAGGAGATGACTAATGAGTAACGAGTTTAAAAATGGGAGTGGTGAAATAGTCATTTTTAATGAAGATTGTTTCGTAACAATGAGTTCTATGAGACAATCTTCTATTGATGTAATTTTGACAAGTCCATTTTATAACACAAATAAAAAAGCAGGTAATAACAGAACACTTGAAAACACAAAAGTTTTAGATGGTCAATACAATTATGTTAGATATGACACCCACATCGACAATATGACGAATGATGAATACTGTAAATTTACAGAAAAATTATTTAATGAATTTGACAAGATATTAAAAGATAATGGTGTGGTTTTATACAACATTAGTTATGGTTCTGAAAATACAGACTGTATGTTTAGGGCAATCAATTCTGTCATTATGAATACACCATTCACCATCGGAGATGTAATTGTGTGGAAGAAGAAAACTGCTTTACCAAATAGTTGCTCACCTAATAAACTTACGAGAATTTGGGAGTTTGTGTTTGTTATTTGTAGAAAGATAGAAATTAAATCTTTCAAATGCAATAAGAAAATCACAAGTTATCGTAAGACTGGCCAGGCAGCATATGAGAATATCTACAACATAATTGAAGCAAGAAACAATGACGGAAGTTGTCCTTATAACAAGGCGACATATTCAAGTGAGTTATGTGAAAAGTTGTTGACATTATATGCTCCTGAAGGTGCAACGGTTTATGACCCATTTTTAGGTAGTGGTACTACTGCTGTTGCTTGTAAGAGATTAGGACTTAATTGTTATGGCTCTGAAATCTCAAAGAATCAATGCGAATGGGCATTTAACAGATTAAAAGAGGTTACATATGATTCGGGTTCGACATAGAGGGCAATTATTAAAACATAATGAGCTTAACAAGATTCCGAATAATTACATATTAACAAAAATGCAAAAACAAAATAAATAACAAAAGGACAAAAAGATTGACTGGTCTATGTGGTTATTTTATACAGCGTTATTTTTAATAATTATTTTTATTGGTTCGTACATAATGTTTAGATAAAAAAATAATACAATGAAATGTAACAAAGGAAATAAATAAATTATTAAGAAAAACAAGGAGAGTTAAGATAATGAAAAATAAGTTTAGTTTTAAATTAATAGCAATTATTCTTGCTATTATTGTTGCCGTTTCAATGATGTTTGTATTCGGTTTCAATGGCGTTAAAAACAAGGCGATTTCTTACGAGGAACAAATCAGTACGGCGCAGTCTGACATTAAGGTTCAGGAAAAGCGCAGAGCAGACCTTATACCTAACCTTGTTGATTGTGTTAAACAGTATGATAAGCACGAATATGAAACCCTAATGGCTGTCGTTGAAGCAAGAGGCACATCGTCTGATAATTCTGTAAACGAGATTCAGACTATGATTAACGCAGTCGCAGAGGCTTATCCAGAATTAAAGAGCAATGAAAACTACAAAGAATTGATGTCGGAACTTACAACCACAGAAAATTTGATTGCAAATTATCGAAGTAATTTTAATAAATTTGTTAAATCTTATAATCAGTATGTAAGGCAATTTCCGAACAGTAATATTCTTGATATGCTCGGCTATGAGGTAATCGAATATTCATACTTAAATTATGACATATCGGAAGATGCACCAACAAATCTTTTCGGAGATTAACCTATGGATAAGAGGTTAGTAACCAAGCGTGAAATCCTCTTTAGTATTGTTATTATTGCTGTAATGCTTGTGTTTGGTTTTATGATTTCATCTGGAATAAGTAATTCTTTAATGAATGATTATCAGAAATACAACACAGCATTACAGATAGACAATAACAAAGATGTATTTCAACACGGTATGAGAACAAACATAGGTGATGCTTTCGTATATGGTGAACTTAAAGCTGTTGATACAGTTTCTTATAATGAAATCGAGGGAGACTTTTCCTACATAAAGAAAGTCAAAGAGAAATATACAAGACACACAAGAACGGTAACAAAAACGAGAACTAACTCAAAAAGCGAAACCGAAACATATACGGAAACAGAAGAATACTATACTTGGGATTATGTTAGTCAAGAATCAAAAAGTTCTACAAAGATTGATTTTATTGGTGTTGAGTTCCCTTATGGTAAAATTCATTTGCCAAGTGAAAGAGAAATAAAAACAATATATGCAGATGGTGATTGGTGGCATTCATCGGGAGATATAAGATATGTGTATTATGCTGCTCCTGCCGAATGTAAAGGAACACTATACGCTGTACTTGGGAATAATACAATCTCAAATGTTAGTTTTAACTATGACAAGAGCATTGAAGATACAATTGAAAGTCTTGAGTCAGGATGGCAAATAGTAGGCTTTTGGATTATTTGGATAACATTCATATGTGGGATAGTTGTAGTTTTCTATCTTATTGATAACAGGTGGCTTGAGGATAAAGTAAATGGTTGACGAAACAAAACTATACAGAATTACAAAATAAAAGGAGATAAAATGAACAAACAAATTTTTATTATTAATGGCTCCGGTGGAGTAGGCAAAAGTACATTTTGTAGAATGCTATTTTTGTTTAACAACAAGTTTCCCGGTACAAGCGTACCTATAAAAATAATTTCATCAGTAGACCAAATTAAAAAAATTGCAGAATTTGTAGGTTGGAACGCTAAATTCAAAACCGAAAAAGATAGAAAATTTCTATCTGACCTCAAAAGCCTATGTAGTGAATATAATGATTTTATATTTAATTATATTGCCGCACAAATTAAATCATTCAGAGAGGACTATAAATATGTGTTATTCATACACATCAGAGAACCAAAAGAAATCGAAAGAGTAAAACAAGCATTTAATGCTAAAACAATTCTTATTAAGCGTGACAGTGTAAAACATATTACGTCCAATAAATCCGATAGAGAGGTGTTTGACTATGACTACGATATTGTAATTAATAATAACGGAAGTAAAGATGAACTTCTTGATGTTGCTAAAGAATTTTGCGAGGACTTATTGGATAATGAAATTAAAAGTGAATATCAAAGTAAGGAGAATTAAATGGGCAAAGTAATTATTTTAACAGGAACAACTAAAAATCCAATTACATTGATTGGTGAAAGAGCCGGTTATTGTTGGGGCGGTGATGTGTCAAACCCCGAAAAAAATTATAAGCGAGGTCTTGATTGTATTAAATCAAACCACGGCAGAGCTTTTGAGTTTGTAAATATTGAAACTGTTATCACAGGTTATTCAGCAAGAGTTATTCGTGAGTGGTACACACATATTGGTGGTAGTCCTACAAGACTACAAGAGAGTACAAGATATGTTGATGGCACTAATTTTGATTATGTAATACCACCAAGTATTAAATCAAACGAAATTTTAGAGTATTATCATAATGCAATGATGGCAATAAAAAAAGCTGTCACAAACCTTAAGTCTTGTGGTGTTCCAAAAGAAGATTACGCTATGCTACTTCCTTTAGGTATGAAAACAACTATTGTTGACAAGAGAAATTTAAGAAATATTGTTGATATGTCGAGACAAAGAGAATGTAATAGAGCGTATTGGGAATATAGGAATTTATTTGCGGATTACAAAAAGGAATTATCCAAATATTCTGATGAGTGGAAAACATTGACTGATTTATTATTTATGCCAAAATGTGAGGTTTTTGGTTATTGTCCAGAAAAGAATAGTTGTGGCAGAAAGCCGAGAAAGGATTGATTGTTATACAGCAAAAACATTATTTAGACATTGAGAGACTTAAACCTAATTATTTAGATGCGTTTTCGGAAGGCGATGAAATCGTAATTCAAGAAAAAATTGATGGAGCGAACTTTTCAAATAGTAATCAATGAAACGATGGAAATTAAAGCTAAAAGATAAAGAGTATGAACCAATCGTGTATGCCAAAACCAAAACGGATGCAATAACTTATTTTAAAGATGAAGTCGTTGAGAATGTAACGCTTTATGAGAATAGGGACTATTTATCGTATATTAACAAAATGCTGAAAAATGCAATATTAGAGGGCGTTCAACATCGAAACAATAATTATAATCGTGAGTGGTACAAAACAGATACAGCATATGGGGCTTTGAGATTTCGTTTGATTAAAGACTGTAATGATGACAATTATTTTGATTATACCGGCTATCAGTTCGTTTCTAATGATTGTAAAGTGTTACCTTGTACATATGAAATGTCAACACCGCAGAAAGTTTGTGAAAAATACTTTTCCGACTCGCCTTATTGCGAAATTTATTCATATAGGTTATATGGAGAACCAAAACTTGTTAAGCCAGCAGAATTAAAAGGTTTTAAACCAAGTTTTATTGTTGACTTTATATCGAATAAATGCAGGTGTCATTGTTTTGTAAAGGACAATGACTTATGGATAAAGCATAGGGATTTCTTTTCTAAATCGCATAGACCTGCTCCTGAAGATATAGGCACACCGCTTACACATAGATTACAGAAATATTTTAATTGCGACAAAAATTACTTAGATAAATTCACATATCCTGACAGCTGGGGAGGTATTGTGTTAAGGAATGAAGCTTGGATGGTATTTCGGAATATAAAGAATTTTGTGTTGGTCGATAAAATACCACCAGTTGTTTTTGTTAAAGATATGTTTTTGAGCGCTGACCTGATAAAGAAGTCAAACATATACAATTTATCAAACGAATGGGATAGATTTTTTGAAAATACATTAAGAACTTATGTTAAATATTTAAAAGGAGAGATTATTTGAAAGATTGGACAGGCAATTACAAGAGCGTTTATACAACATTAGGAGCAAGCAATCACACTGATAAAGTAAGAGAAGAAAATGATTATTACGCTACCGAACCAAGAGCGACAGAATTATTACTTGAAGTTGAAAAGTTTTCCCCTGATATTTGGGAATGTGCTTGTGGAAGTGGAGAAATTTCCAAAGTTCTTGAAGATAATGGTTATAATGTAAAATCAACAGATATTGTTTATAGAGGTTTTGGAGAAGAACAATCGATTGACTTTCTTGATTCAAAAGAAAATACATATAATGGTGATATTATCACCAATCCTCCATTTAAGTACGCACTTGAATTTTGTCAGAAAGCATTAAGTATTATATCTAACGGACATAAAGTGGCAATGTTCTTAAAATTGCAGTTCTTAGAAGGTAAGAAAAGAAAATCATTCTTCTTGGATAATCCGCCTAAAACTATTTATGTTTCAAGTTCAAGATTGTTGTGTGCTAAGAACGCTGACTTTCAACGAATGAGAGATGGTGGCGGTAGTGCAGTAGCCTACGCTTGGTATGTATGGGAAAAGGGATACAAAGGCAATACAGTTGTAAAGTGGATAAATTAATTATAAAAAATGATTGAAAAATAAGAAAGTGAAAATTATGATTGATAAAAATTCTCCTGTTTATCCAATGGTAAACAGCCTTTTTGAAGAAGATTGTCTTATTGCAATGAAGCAAATTCCTGATGAATCAATAGATATGATTTTATGCGATTTGCCTTATGCTATGACACAAAATCGTTGGGACAGTTATATACCACTTGATATGTTATGGGAACAATATTTGCGTATTATTAAGCCAAACGGTGCTATTGTACTTACTTCTCAAGGCCTTTTTACGGCTAAGCTGATTCTTAGTCAACCAAAATATTATAAATACAAGTGGATATGGGAAAAATCTAAGCCAACAAACTTTTTAAATGCTAAAAAACAGCCTTTAAGAAAACATGAAGATGTATGTGTTTTTTATAAAAAACAGCCTACATATCATCCTCAAATGACACAAGGGGAACCATATGATAAAGGTATCAGAAAAAATCAGTTGAGTGGCAGTTATGGCGATTTTCAGCCTGTTCATGTTTCAAGTGAAGGTGAACGTTACCCTACAGATATTATTTATGTAAAAACGGCTGAAAGTGAAGGAGAAGTTGTACATCCAACACAAAAACCGATTGAGTTAGGAAGGTATTTTATTCGCACATACTCTAACCCTGGAGATGTAATCTTGGATAATACATTTGGTAGTGGTTCTTTTTTAGTTGCCGCACTTATGGAAGGACGCAATTTTATCGGAATTGAAAAAAACGAAAATGTAGCATTATTTAAAAAAGATGATATAAATTATATAGATGTAGCAAAAAGGCGTTTGTTTTTGGCTTGGAAAAGCTTAGATAAAAAGACAAAAAAACATATTGTAGTAACAAATCTAATTAAAGATTTTGAAGAAGTTTCAAAACAAGCAGGTATTAAAGTATAAAATGAGAATTTTAAAACAAGGAAACAAAAGCCAATACAACCCACCTGTATGATATTAATACAAAAAAGTAAAGAAAGGAAAGATAGATTTGAAAACTAATTCTTATAGATATGTTAAAAAAGCAATACCGATTGAAGCCTTTAAGTACGAAGGTGATTTAAGTGCCAATGGTAAATATTGTGTTCCAAGTTGGGCTATCGAAGCATATGAAAACGGAACACTTTACTATAAAGAAGCAGATGATAGTTCTTCGGAATTATTTGTAAAAACACTTGAGGGTGATATGCTTTGTGAAGTAGGTTGTTACATTATACAAGGCGTTGAGGGTGAAATTTACCCGTGTAGAAGTGATATTTTTGACAAGACTTATGTAAAGGTGACAAACGGTATCTCTCACAACCCTTATACTGAAGAAAAATTACATTGAATAAATCTTGGACATTGTATTTGAGTAAGGAGTCCTAATACATAATGACTTTATCGTTTATAGCAACAGTTATTATAACTATTTTGTTTGTTATTATAGGTATTAGCCTTGTTGGTTGGCAAATCAAAGAGAAAGCCTTTACAGATATAAATCGAGAAGTAATACTTATTATTATTGATTCATTATATTTTGCAAAAGTGTTTGTTATATTATTAAGCGCATATATAAATTTGAGGTGATTGTACGGGAATAGGAGAAATAATGCTTTTAATTTTAATAATTGTCCTTGCAATATTGATGCTTATAGATTATTTTGCGGACGAAAATAGAAAAAAGAACAGCCACAACAAATATAATAAAAATTTTTCTGAAGAAAAGTATGGATTTACTGTTGTAAGTCACAATTCTTTGTTTGGATTCTATGAAGTGTATGATAATGAAACTAAGGTAATGTATGTAATCTCTGACGATCATCACAACGAGGGGTCTATTACTCTTCTTGTTGACGAAAACGGCAAACCTAAACTGTATAAAGAAAATTAAAAACAATAAAACCTTAAAAAAAGAAAGAGGTGGTTATGATTTCTCACAAATATTCAAAACCAAAATATTCAAATCAGCAAATATATCTATCGTCAGCGAAGAAACATTATTTCAGTTTTGATGAAGTTAGGCGTATTTATAAGGTTTGTGACGATTTTAACATTAGATTGAAATGGCATCAAAAAGTAAGGCTGTTCTTTATTGGAATTATTCCAAACAAGATATTCAACAAACTTTACGACTTTAAATATTTAAAATATTCAAGAAAAATTAATAAGACAATCAAACCATTCAAATGCAACTTAAAATAAAAAACAGGTGAACAAAATATGATTTTAGTAACAGGAGATATTCACGCCAATATAGATATACATAAATTGTCATCTAATAAATTCCCTTTGGGTAATTCCCTAACTCGTAATGATTATCTTATTATTTGTGGGGATTTTGGACTTGTATGGAATAACAGTGAGTTGGAAAAATGGTGGAGAGAGTGGTTAAATAATAAACCTTGGACTACTTTGTTCATAGACGGAAACCACGAAAATTTTGACTTGTTAAATTCATACCCCGTTACAAATAAATGGGGTGGTAAAGTTCATCAAATTGAAGATAATATTTATCATTTAATGCGTGGACAAGTTTTTAATATTGACAATAAAAAGATTTTCACTTTTGGTGGTGCTAAAAGTCACGATAAAGATAACAGAGTTAAAGGTATATCTTGGTGGGAAAACGAATTGCCAACGCAAGATGAAATGGACGAAGGTATAAAAAATCTTGAAGAGAATAATTGGAATGTAGATTATGTAATAACCCACTGTTGCGATTCTAAAACAACAAAAGCTATATCTATTAATACAAATATATCTGACGATGAGTTTAACGAATACAAATACGAATTTGAAACTGATTACTTAACAGATTATTTGCAAATGATTGACGACAAACTGTCATACAAACATTGGTTCTGTGGACATCATCATATAAATTGTATTATAGACAATAAAGTTCTTTTATACAATTCTATTATCAACTCGTTGACAGTGCTTTAAATTGTTTATGTTTAGCTTGTGTTAAGAAATATTTTAAATAACAAATATGATTATTCATTAATAATAAAAATGTAATACAAGCCAAATACAGAGCAAATAGAGGTACTTTACAACTACTAAATACAAACAACAAAGAAAGGACAAATACATATGAAAGTAAATATAAAGAAAATTAATTCAAACGCAACAACTCCGACCTATGGTTCAACCGAAGCAGCAGGGCTTGACTTGTATGCTTTGATTGATACAGAAACTAATTCCTTATTTATTCCGTCACACGCAACAGTAAAAATTAATACAGGTATTGCGATGGAAATTCCAAAAGGTTATTTTGGTGCAGTATATGCTCGTAGTGGTTTAAGCATCAAGAATGGTCTTAGACCTGCAAATTGTGTTGGTGTTATTGATAGCGATTATCGTGGAGAGATTATTGTAGCACTATATAATGACTCTATGGAAGATAGAATTGTTTATAATGGTGACAGGATTGCTCAGATTGTAATTACACCATATCTTCATATCGAGCCTAACGAAGTAACTGAACTTTCAGACACAGAGCGTGGTGAGGGTGGTTTTGGCTCAACAGGTATGAAATAAAAATCAAATAAATTATGGTATCAGTTTATGGATAAAATGATTTTTACAGTTAAAGAAGTTTCAGAGATAATTCATACCAACCAAACATATGTATATTCATTAATTAAATCAGGTTTGCTACCAGCCTTAAAGCTCGGTTCATATAAAATACGGAAAGAAACTTTAGCTAAATTTCTTGAAGATTACGAAGGTTGTGACTTGACAAACCCCTTTGAATATGTGTATAATAAACAAGCACATAGTTGACATTTACTGACACTTACTATTACCACTCGTCTTTTTTGGTGGGCAATTTCTATATTCTCTTTTCTGTCCTCTTTTTGTCCACCAAAATTGAGTTGGCTTGAATTATTACAGACTAAAATAAGTTATAATAAGTTATTCATTATTGGGTTATTTGGCTATTTTTGTGTGTTTAAAGTCATAATAAATTAGAATAAGTTATAATAAATTAAAATCTGAAAAACGGTTTAAGAGTGGGTAATAACCCAATGGTAGGCGCTACAGTTGCATGTGCAGTTGCAGTTTACGAGGGATTAAATAAATAATAAACCTTTCGGTTAATGCAATTAGGGAGGTCGCAGAGTTTTTTCTGTGACCTCTCGTTTTGAGTTCGGATTTATACAAAGTATATAACAAGGGGTTATAATATGAGTAATTGGAACACATTTTTAAAGTCTGTACCTGCCGGTGTGATGATTGGATTGGGCGTTACAGCATTTATTTCATCTGAAAACAAAGTATTCGGTTCAATTTTGTTCTGCCTGGGACTTTTTGGTATATGTGCTTTTGGGTTTAATCTTTTTACAGGCAAAATCGGCTATGTTATTCCTACAAAAAATAATCCGAATTGCCTTATGATTTGGCTCGGTAACCTTGTCGGTTGTCTTATAACAACAGTTCCGCTGAGGTTTGCAAATCCTAAATATAACGAGGCAGCTGTTGTTCTTGCTGAAAATAAACTTTCGCAGAATTTTTTGCAGACATTTATTCTCGGCATTTTTTGCGGTATGATTATGTATATTGTTGTAGAAAATTACAGCGCAAACAGCAGTCCGCTCGGCAAATATCTCGGTATTTTCCTCGGTATTCCCGCTTTTATATTTGCAGGCTTTGAACACAGTATTGCAGATATTTGTTATTTTTCTTATGCAGCGTCATCACTTGAACAGGTTGCGAAAATGTTTGTTTACATATTAACAGTATCTGTCGCAAACGGCGTAGGCTCTATAATTTTCAGAGCATTTACTGTAATGTATAAGGAAAAAGTTAAAAAGTAAATTTGAATATAACATTTATATGTAAAAATATTCGGTCGGTAATTGTTGAAATTGCCGACCTTTTGCATTTTTATTAAAAAGGTATTGATTTTGTTGAAAATTTATGCTATACTTACAAAGTAATTGCAAGCCAGTTAAGCGTGCAAGTAAGTGAGCGGCAGGCCCTGTACGATTGGGGTCTGTGAATCATGTCAGGCGGGGAACCGAGCAGCATTAAGCAGTATTGCCGATGCGATGCAGTAAGTCTGTCGTTCACTTATTTGCATGATGCCGTATAATATTCGGCTGACGGCTTGCATTTTTTATTGAAGAGAGGTGTTTTGTATGTACCGTGTGCTTTACCGCAAGTGGCGACCTGCCGTGTTTACCGATGTTTCGGGACAGGAGCATATTACCTCGACTTTGCAAAACGAGGTTTCGTCCGGCAGACTTAACCACGCTTACCTCTTTACAGGCTCACGAGGAACAGGCAAAACCACCTGCGCAAAAATTCTTGCCAAGGCTGTAAACTGTCTTAATCCGCAAAACGGCAATCCTTGCGGCGAATGTGAAATCTGCAAGGGCATTGATGACGGAAGTATTCTTGATATTGTCGAGATGGACGCCGCATCTAACCGTAAAATTGATGATATTCGTCAGATAATTGACGAGGTACAGTTTAAGCCCGCAAAGTGCAAATACAGGGTGTATATTGTCGATGAGGTACATATGCTTACCACAGAGGCTTTTAACGCTCTTCTTAAAACGCTTGAAGAACCGCCCGAGCATGTAATTTTTATACTTGCCACTACCGAGGTTCACAAGCTGCCGCAGACAATCCGTTCAAGATGTCAGCGATTTGATTTTCACAGAATACCGCCTAAGGCGATAGCAGACAGAGTAGAGTATGTGGTTTCGCAGGAAAATGCAGAGATTACCGAGTCGGCGGCGCTTATGCTTGCATCTGTTGCAGACGGCGCACTTCGTGACGCACTTTCACTTTTGGACAGTTGTCTTGCCGTAAGTTCTCATATTGATGAGGAAGTAGTCCGCAATGCAGCGGGACTTGTAAGCAAAACATATCTTTTTGAACTTGCAACGGCTATAATTAACAAGAATCCCACAAAGTCGCTTGAGATAATAGACAGGCTGTATTCCGAGTCAAAGGATATGGCAAGGCTTTGTGATGAACTTGTTGAACATTTCAGAGCATTGATGCTTATTAAAACAATCAAAAATCCGAGAGATATTCTGATAATGTCGGACGATGAGTTTGAGCAGGCGGTTACGCAGTCGGATTATCTTTCGCTTGCAGATATAGTTTTCTATATGGATGTGCTTTCAAGGGCATATCAGCGAATGGGCAGGGGAACAGGCGACAGAACAGAGCTTGAGATGGCTCTTGTAAAGCTGTCGGCAACCGAACTTGACGGCACGGTAGAGGCATTGACCGCAAGAGTTACTGCACTTGAAAAAGCGGTAAAGCGTGGAATTACCGTAAATTACGCACAGCCTGCACAGCAGAGCGTACAGGCGGAAGCTGCGCAATCGGCAAGTGTACCGAATACACAGACCGAAGTTGAAGAACCGTTTGCAAAACCCGAACCGGAGCACAAGAAAGCACCTGTTGCAAAGCCTGCACCGGAGGTTAAGCCTGTTGCGCAGAGAGCAAGCGTAAACCTTGACGAACTTTACGATAATGCAGTGCCTTTTGCAAGATGGGTAGAAGTAGTTGACAGCCTGAAATCGGTTTCAAGGTCAATAGCGGCTGCCTTTGCAGGTTCGACAGCTTACGAAAGCGGAAATTACCTTTTGATTGACACAAACAATGAGCTTGCGTTTGATTTGTTAAGACAAAACGGCAGAAGAACAGAAATAAAGCAGACTTTACTTGAATTGACAGGCAAAAATTACAGCCTCGGACCTTATAAAAGGTCAACACCTAAAAAAGTTGAAAAAACCGACCCGCTCAACTCTCTTGTGCAAAGCCTTGAGGGCAGCGGAGTAGAAATAACACAAGAATAAATATGTAATTGAAAGGATGTTTTTAATATGAAAGCAAGATTACCAAAGGGCTACGGCAACGGTGGCGCAAACAACATTCAGCAGCTCGCTCGTCAGGCTCAAAAGTTACAGGACGATATGGAGCAGGCTTCACAGGAGCTTGAGGCAAAAGAATACACAGCTACATCGGGCGGCGGCGCAGTAAGCGTAACATTAACAGGTAAGATGGAACTCACAAAGATTGATATTTCTCCTGATGTTGTTGACGCCGAAGATGTAGAGATGCTTTCCGACCTTATTATTGCAGCTACAAACGAGGCTTTAAGAGCTGCTCGTAAGGAAAAGGAAGACACAATGGAAACTATTTCAGGCGGACTTAACATTCCGGGAATGTTTTAATAATGTCTAATTATAATGTTGCTCCCCTCGAAGTGTTGGTGGAGCAGTTTGAAAGAATGCCCGGTATCGGTCACAAAACAGCGCAAAGACTTGCATATTATGTGCTTAACCTGTCAAAAACAGACGCAGAGGCACTTGCAAAGGCTGTGACTGATGCTCACACAAAAATCCATTATTGTGCAGAGTGCTGTAATCTTACGGATAAAGAACTTTGTCCCGTATGTGCAAATCCCGCAAGAGATAAGTCGGTTATTTGTGTGGTTGAAACTCCCCGTGACGCCTCAGCAATCGAAAAAACACACGAGTACAACGGTGTGTATCATATTTTGCACGGCTCAATTTCTCCGCTTAACGGAATCGGCCCCGATAACATTACCATAAAACAGCTTTTGGCAAGGTTTAACGGAGATGATGTTAAAGAGGTTATTATGGCAACAAACCCGACCGTAGAGGGTGATGCAACAGCTTTATATATTTCAAAGCTGTTAAAACCGCTCGGAGTTAAGGTTACAAGACTTGCCTATGGTATTCCTGTCGGCGGCGACCTTGAATATGCAGACGAATACACACTTGCAAAGGCTCTTGAAGGCAGGAGTGAAATATAATGGCTTCATTAAAAACAGTAGCGCAGAACAAAAAGGCACATCACGATTATTTTATTGAAGAATCTTTTGAGGCAGGCATTGAGCTTTGCGGAACAGAGGTAAAATCAATCCGTGCAGGCAGAGTAAACCTTAAGGACAGTTGGTGCTCTATAGTTGAGGGCGAAATTTTCATAAACGGAATGCATATTTCTCCCTATGACCACGGCAATATTTTTAATCGTGACCCAATGCGTGTGCGCAAACTGCTTATGCACAAAAAAGAAATCAACCGCCTCTTTGGTATTGTAAAACAGACGGGCTATTCGCTTATACCGATAAGTCTTTATTTTAAAGACAGCAAGGTTAAAGTGCAGGTGGGTCTGTGCAAAGGTAAAAAACTTTACGATAAGAGAGAGGATATGGCAAAACGCTCTGCAAAACGAGATATGGAGCGTGCCATTAAGGAGCAAAACAGATTTTAAATTAAACAGGCAAAAACAAGCAAAAAGCGCGTAACAGTATAACTTTTCGCAATCAAAATTATAAAAGTTCGGTCAGAGAATGTCGTAAAAATGTGATAACCTCTGACCTGATTTTTTATTAAGGTCTAGTAAAGTGATAATCGAGTGACAACGCTTGAAAACCACTAAACTATCCGTTGCGATTATAAAATCTTAACAGTGCAAATCATAATTTTAAATAAAATCCGTTCAACACAAAATACCGTTGCGTTTTGGTTGCAGAGGTATTTATTTTTTTGCTGTTAATTTGTATAAAAATGGCGTAAAAGATTGACTTTTTGTATTATTTGAATTAAAATTATATAGTAGCTTAGTGCGGAAAAAACAGCACTGCTTTGCGGTGCGAAAGGAAAATTATATGAAAATCAAGAGCTTGTTTGTCGGTGATACCGACAATACTTTTATTCAGTTTTTCAGGTATTGCTTTGTAGGCGGTTTTGCCTTTGTTGTTGATTTTGGCGTAATGACGCTTTTAACAGAGGTTTTCTCGGTTTATCCCGTGGTTTCGTCAACCGTTTCTTTTGTTGCGGGTTTGTTGGTAAATTACCTGCTCAGTACATTTTGGATTTTCAAAAATTCAAAAATAAAAAACAGATTTGCGGAATTTCTTGCCTTTGCACTTATCGGTGTAATCGGTCTCGGAATTAATGCCGCAATTATCTGGCTTTTCCAAAATCCGCTTGCGACAGGTCTTGTGTTTGGCGGCGAATCTGCTGTGGTAAACGGCGAAACAAAGTATTTCTGGCTTTGGGGTATTCAGTATTACCACATTGGCAAGATAGTTTCTACTGTAGTTGTATTTTTATGGAACTTCTGCGGCAGAAAATTTATTTTATTTGATAAGAGCAAAAAATAATTTTGTTACAGATAGAGAGGAAATATAATGAAAAAAGTAATTATTATCGGAGCGGGTCCTGCCGGTATCACAGCGGCAAATGAGCTTTTAAAGGACACAAAAGGCGAATATGATGTTACAATTCTTGAGGAAACAGAGCGTATAGGCGGTATTTCTCAAACGGTACGCTACAACGGCAACCGTATGGACATCGGCGGTCACCGCTTTTTCTCAAAGAGCGATGAGGTAATGAATTGGTGGAGCGAGCTTATGCCTGTACAGGGCAAGCCGTCTTTTGACGATAAAATTCTCGGCAGAGAAAAGCCGCTGGTTGAAAACGGCCCTGACCCCGAAAAGGACGACAAGGTTATTCTTGTGCGTGACAGAGTTTCAAGAATTTACTATAACAAGCACTTCTTTGATTATCCCGTTACAATGTCGGCGGCAACAATTAAAAATATGGGCTTTCTCACCACAATGAAAGCAGGTTTCAGCTATCTTAAATCCGTAATGTTCAAAAAGCCCGAAGATTCTCTTGAGAATTTCTACATTAACCGTTTCGGTAAGGTACTTTATTCAATGTTTTTTGAGGGCTATACAGAAAAGCTGTGGGGCAGACATCCGAGTGAAATTTCAGCCGATTGGGGTTCACAGCGTGTAAAGGGACTTTCAATCAGAGCCGTATTAAAGGATATGTTCTCAAAGGCATTCGGCGGCAAAAAATCATCAAAAGAAGTGGAAACCTCGCTTATTGAGCAGTTCTGGTACCCAAAGTACGGTCCGGGACAGCTTTGGGAGATTGCTACTGACAGAGCGATTGAAAGAGGCGCAAAACTTCTTAAAAATCACAGTGTAAAGAATATTGTATGCAAAGACGGTAAGATTACAGCCGTTGTTTGCAATACTCCCGAAGGCGAAAAGACTATTGAGGGCGATATTTTTGTATCGTCAATGCCTGTTAAAGACCTTGTTGCAGGTATGACAGGCGATGAGCCTTCAAAGGAGATTAAGTATATTGCAGAGAATCTTCCTTACAGAGATTTTGTTACGGTCGGACTTCTTGTTAATAAACTTAACCTTAAGAATGAAACCAAGATGAAAACTCTTAACAATATCGTACCCGATTGCTGGATTTATGTTCAGGAAACCAGCGTAAAACTCGGTAGAATTCAGATTTTCAACAACTGGTCGCCGTATATGGTGGAAGACCCGGAAAATACAGTATGGATCGGACTTGAATATTTCTGCTCCGAGGGTGACGATTTCTGGAATTTAAGCGATGAAGAGTGCATTAAGCTTGCTACAAAAGAACTTGAATCAATGGGCGTTATCAGTTCAAGCGAAGTTCTCGACTCTCACCGTGAGAAAATCAAAAAGGCTTATCCCGCTTATTTTGATACTTATGCTCAAATGGACGAGCTTATCAAGTATCTTGATACATACACAAACCTTTACTGCGTCGGCAGAAACGGTCAGCATCGTTACAATAATATGGACCACTCTATGCTTACCGCTATCCGTGCCGCAGAAGCTATAAAGGCAGGCAAGACAGACAAGGGCACAATTTGGAATGTAAATACCGAAAAAGAATACCACGAAACAAAGTAATCGGTTTTGGAGGTAATCTGATGGAATTTAAACCTAACCATTTGGTGAAGGATGAGCACAGCTTTGTACAAAGGGAAAATCATCCTTGCAGCGGTTTTATAAAATTTGTAACTTCACATCCGTACATTGCGGTTGCAATATTGTGCCTCGCAAGCACGGTTATTACAACGAGCACATCATTCGGAAGTCTTTTGCCGATATTTGCGATTGTTCCTATGCTCGTTGTATTATTTGCGGGAGTTCCTGTCGGAATTTATTTCAGTTCAAAAAACACAACCGATGACGACAGCAGAAAAAAGATGGCTTTGTTTATGTCTGTTGCCTCATTTGCAGGTGCGATAGGGCTGTTTTTAATAATACTTATGAAAGGTTCAACGGCTTTTCATATTCTGAATTACGGTTTGCTTGTGTCGGCGCTTGTGCTTATTTACCTTGCCTGTACAGACAGACTGACGGATAAGGCTTTTGTGGTTGTGATTTTTGCACTCGGCTTTGTGTTAAGGCTTGCCTATGTGCTTTATACCGATATTTCGGTAAGACAACACGATGTCGGAAATTTCGATATGGAAATAGGTCATTGCGGATATATAAGATATTTTTACGAAAACTTTAATCTGCCTGATTTTGATGTAAGAAATTACTGGCAGTTCTATCATCCTCCGTTCCACCATATCATAGCGGCATTATGGATGCGTTTGCAGACATTTTTAGGTATAGATTACTATGCTGCGGGCGAAAATGTGCAGATTCTCACACTTTTCTATTCATCAATCTGTATGGTTATTTCATATAAGATTTTCAGACAATTGGGTTTGAAAGGCAGAGGTCTTGTATGTGCAGTCGCAATAGTGGCTTTCTGTCCAACTTTCTACATAATGGCAGGCAGCGTAAACAACGATATTCTTTCGATTGCCTTTATGCTTGCGGCTGTTTTAAATACGCTTTATTGGTATAAAAATCCGACTTTCCCGAGAATTATGGCAATTTCTCTTTGTGTTGGCTTGGGAATGATGACAAAGCTTTCCGTATGGATGGTAGCACCTGCAATTGCGTTTGTATTTTTATATGTTTTCTTTAAGAATTTAAAGGACTTTAAAAAGTACCTCGTTCAATTTCTATGCTTTGGCGTTGTGTGTGCGCCTCTTGCACTGTGGTGGCAGGTAAGAAATCTTTTGAAATTCGGAGTACCGCTTACCTATGTGCCGGCACTTTCAATTACAAGCGACCAGTATATCGGAAATTTGCCGTATGCAAAAAGACTGTTTGACTTCGGTTTAAATCAGTATGCAAATGTAGGCGATCAGTTTGTCACCTACGGTGCGTCATATAATGAGTACAACCCGCTTGTGGCATTGTTTAAGACATCAGTGTTTGACGAACTTATAAACACAAACAATTATCCGAAAATTGCAGGGTTTAACATTATTTTGTTCTGGTCTGCGGTTCTTATCGGAATATTCGGATTTGCGGCAATGATTTATGCTTTTTGTAAAAGGAAAAATTCAGCCCTTAACAATGCACATAAAATATTTATTGCTTTGATATATGCAGTATTCTTTGTATCATATTATATTTTCTGTTTCCAATTCCCATTTGTATGTACAGAAAACATAAGATATGCAGTACCGCTTATAATACTCGGAGCATTCTTTACGGGACTTGCGGTGCAGTATTTAGGCAAAGCTTCAGACAAAAAATATAAATCAGTTGCAAGAGGTGCAATTTACACTCTTGTAACGGTATTCAGCGTTTCTTCTGTACTTGTTTATTATATAGTAGGAATGCCGTAACAGTATAAAAGCTCTCTTTTGAGGGCTTTTTTGTTTATCTGAAAACATAAGTGTAAAATAATGAAATTTCTGATAATTATTTATGCAATTTAATGTAAAAATCTCGATATAATTCACTTGTTTTTACACGAATAAATGTTATAATATAATTATGATTGAAGGAGGATTGGCTTATGTACAGAAAAATTATGGAGTATTTAAAGAAATGGAAAGAAAGTAAGTATAGAAAACCGTTAATTTTGCAGGGGGCAAGACAGGTTGGAAAAACATATACAGTGCTTGAATTCGGCAGAGAATATTATGAAAATGTAGCATATTTTAATTTTGAAACTAATCCGTCATTAAATAAAACTTTTGATGAAAATATAACCCCCGATTATCTAATTCCTATTTTATCGCATATTGCGGGAGTAACAATTGTAAGTGAAAAAACTTTGATTGTATTTGACGAAATACAATTATGCGAAAGAGCACTGACTTCACTAAAATATTTTTGCGAAAATGCTCCTCAATATCATATAATTGTTGCAGGCAGTTTGCTTGGAGTAGCCGTCAATCGTTCAACTTTTTCTTTTCCTGTAGGCAAAGTGGATATCAAAACTATGTATCCTATGGATATTGAAGAATTTATGATAGCAATGGGCAACAAAGACCTGACGGAAATGATAAGAAAATCATTTGAAAGCAATGCACCTATGCCGGCGGCATTGCATGATATATGTATGCAGTTATATCGTCAATATCTTGTAGTCGGCGGAATGCCTGAATGTGTTTCACTTTTTGCACAAACAAAAGATTATGTGCTTGTTCGACATAATCAAGACACAATTCTTGCAAGTTATCTTAATGATATGAGCAAATATAATAATCTCAATGAGATAAAAAAGACAAGGCTCGCCTATGATAATATTACCGTCCAACTTTCAAAAAAGAATACAAGATTTCAATATAAGCTAATAAAAAAAGGCGGAAGAGCATCTGAATTTGAAAATGCAATTGAATGGCTCAATCTTTCGGGCATAGTTTCACAGGTTTATAAAGCGGAACAAATAAAAAAGCCGCTTGAAAATTATCGTGATATTGATTCTTTTAAAATATATGTATCGGATTCGGGGCTTTTATGCGCAAAAAAATCTTTATCTGCTAACGATATACTTTATATGGTTGATGAAATTAATGAATTCAAAGGCGGAATGACAGAGAATTATGTTAATGTTCAGTTGACAATTAACGGACATAAGACATATTATTGGGAATCCGACAGGGGCGCTGAAATAGATTTTATAATACAGCGAGCTTCGGATATTATTCCTATAGAGGTAAAGTCTGCTGACAATACAAAAGCCAAGAGCCTTGGCATATATATGAAAAAATTCAATCCTAAATACGCAATAAAACTTTCGGCTAAGAATTTTGGATATGAAGATAATAAAAAAACAGTTCCTTTATATGCCGCCTTTTGTATTTAAGCGGTTGAATTTATAAAAATCAGATAATTTTCGGGCTTCTTGATTTGTAACGGATTTGTAACTTCAATAAACAGAGATTTTAACGAGTATGTATTGATTTTCATATTTAATTGGTGTATGATTAGTTAGAATTATAATTGACATATTTTGTCCAATTAATTTTATGAGGTAATAATATGAGGATAGTAATTGTCGGATGCGGTAAAGTCGGCACATCTATAGCGTCCCAGCTTAATGCGGAGGGGCACGACATTGTTGTAGTTGATATTGACCGCAACGCTGTGCAAAATCTTTCTAATTCCCTTGATGTTATGGGAATAGAGGGTAACGGTGCATCGTATGAGGTGCTTGCGGAGGCTGGGGCGGAAAAGGCTGACCTTGTTATTGCGGCGGCGGCTCTCGATGAAGTAAATCTTTATACCTGCCTTATGGCAAAAGCTGCGGGTACAACACACACTATTGCAAGAGTAAGAAATCCGCAATATGCGGCGGATATTCACCGTGTTAAAGATACTCTCGGTCTTTCAATGTCTATCAATCCGGAGCTTACGGCGGCAAAAGAAATGAGCAGACTTCTCAGATTTTCGGGTGCTCTTGAAATCGACACTTTTTCCAGAGGCTCGGTTGAACTTATAAAAGTCGCTCTTCCCGAGAATTCTTCAATAGCGAATAAAAAGATAAGCCAGATTGACATTTTAAAAGGTAAAGTCAGAATTTGCCTTGTCGAAAGAGGTAACGAGGTATTTATTCCTAACGGTGACTTTGTACTGCTTGGCGGTGACAGAATTTCTGTTGCGTCAAAGGCCGATGTGGCGGCAAAATTCTTTAAGCGTATCAGCGTATCAATCGGTAAAAGCCGAGATGTGATTTTGCTTGGCGGAGGTAAGATTTCGTTCTATCTTGCAAAAAACCTTATTGCTTCGGGTGCAAGCGTAAAAATTATTGAAAAAAATTCTGATCGCTGTTGGGAACTTACAAACATACTTCCCGAGGCCGTTGTTATTCAAGGTGACTGTATGGATCAGGATCTTCTCTTAAGCGAAGGTGTTGAACACGCCGACGGTGTGGCTGCACTTATGGACTATGATGAAGAGAATATCCTTATTTCTCTTTATATTCAGAGCGTGTCAAAGGCAAAGGTTATTACTAAGGTAAATAATACTTCTTTTGACTCTATTCTTCACGGCTTGAAAATAAAAACAATTATTCACCCTAAAAATCTTACGGGCGAGTATATTGCAAGTTATATCCGTGCAATGCAGAATTCACTCGGCAGTAATGTAGAAACATTGTACAAACTCAATGATGACGCTGTAGAGGCGCTTGAATTCAGAGTGCGCAGTACATCAAGAGTAACGGGTATTCCTTTGCAGGAACTTAATTTAAAAGATAACTTGCAGGTTATCAGCATTAATCGTCACGGAAAAATTATACTTCCGCAAGGCAGCGATAAAATTATGTGTGACGATACCGTAGTTGTAATTACTAAGCATAAAGGCCTTAGCGACCTTGATGATATTTTAAAGCATTGAGGTTAAATAACTATGAATAAACGAAGTATTATTTATATTTTGGGTTGGGTGCTTATAGTTGATGCCGTTGCAATGCAGATAGGCACAATTACATCTTTAATTTACGGTGAAAAAGAAGCGTGGTATTTTGTGCTTACCGGTGTTGTAAGCGCAATACTCGGTGTACTTGCTATAAAGGTTAAAAAGCCTAAAAATATGGTGCTTTACCAAAAAGCAGGTTTTGCATCAACGGCGCTTAGTTGGATTTTGCTTTCGCTTGTAGGCTGTATGCCGTTTTGGCTTAGCGGAGAAATCCCGTCTTTTATAGATGCTTTTTACGAAACCGTATCGGGTATCACTACAACCGGCGCAACAATTCTCAATGATGTAGAGGCGCTTAGCAAAGGTATGCTTATGTGGAGAAGTTTTCTTCACTGGTTAGGCGGTATGGGTGTTATCGTCTTTTTGCTCGCAATAATCCCTAAACTCGGCGGACAGCAGAATATTTTTCTTATGAAAGCAGAAAGCCCCGGTCCTATCATAGGCAAGGCTGTACCTCGAATGAGAAATTATGCCACTATGCTCTACGGCATTTATATTACTCTTACCGCACTTGAGTTTATTTTGCTTTTGTTTGGCGGTCTTAATGTATTTGAGGCAATAAACACAAGTTTTTCAACTGCCGGTACAGGCGGATTCGGAATATATAACAGCAACGCAGCGGCTTTTGACAGCTATTATGTGCAGACTGTAATTGCCGTGTTTATGCTTTTGTTCGGCATAAATTTCTCGGTATATCTCTGCCTTATTGCAAGAAAATTCAAACAATCGCTCAAATTTGAGGAATTGTGGATATACCTTGGAATAGTAGCGGTTTCAACTGCAATTATTGCATTTAATATCAGCTCGATTTACAAGCCGTATGACGCTTTCCATCAGAGCTTTTTCTATGTATCATCAATTATTTCTACAACAGGTTTCGGACTTACCGATGTTAATAAATGGCCTGAACTTTCAAAAACGGTTATTATAATTCTTACATTTATCGGTGCTTCGGCGGGCAGTACGGGCGGCGGATTTAAAATTTCCCGTATTATCCTGCTTTTTAAGGAGGTAAGAAAGGAATTTTCTCTCCTTGTACACCCACGAAATGTTAAACTCGTAAAAATGGACGGCAAGGCAGTAAATCACGATATTATGCGTACCACTTCAATGTATTTGGTGCTTTATATAGGTGTGTTTGCCATTAGCTTTTTGCTTGTTTCCATAGACAATATGGACTTTACAACAAGTTTTACGGCGGTAGCGGCAAATCTTAACAATACGGGCCCGGGTCTTGGTGCGGTTGGCCCTGTAGGAAATTATGCCGATTTCAGCATTTTGTCAAAGATAGTATTTATTTTCGATATGCTGGCAGGCAGACTTGAGATTTACCCGCTCTTGCTCCTTTTTGCACCGTCTGCATGGAAAAAATCGTAATATTTAACCACCTCACAGCAAATAATAGTTGTGAGGTGATTTTTAATGTCAGAGGCAATAAACATAGCGATTGAAAAAGCAGAGAAACCAAAAAGGATAAAATTCACCTTTTATCAAAAGATGTTTTTTCTGTATTTTCTCAATATAACGGATTGGATATGCACTGAGGCTTTGCTTGCAAGCGGATACTTTGCAGAGGCTAATCCTGTTATGCAGCCTGTTTTAAACAATTTTTGGCAGACAATTATAATCAAGGGAGTAATTCCCCTTGCGGTAATTATGTTGAGCTGTTTGGTAAACAAATGGGCGAACGCAGGCGACAGTATTATAATAAACGTAATGCTGTATGTGGGTATTTCTATATATATGCTCGTAAATCTTTGGCATATTTTCAATTTTGTATTGCTCTTTTTCATATTTTAATGTAAAATAATAGAGAATGAGTAAAGACGGAGGTGTTGTTTTTGCCCGCATTATCTGTAAGTAATCTTACAATGACATTTATAGAAAGAAATTTGTTTACCGATGTATCGTTTGAGGTAGAGTCAAGGGATAAAGTTGGCTTTATCGGTGCAAACGGCGTGGGCAAAACAACTCTCTTTAAAATATTGGACGGCGAAATTTCACCTACATCGGGCAATGTGGTTTTTGCCAAGGATACTGTTGTCGGCTATATGGAGCAGCATGCCTGCAATAATCCACGAATCAGCATTTATAACGAACTGCTGTCCGTGTTCGATTATTTGACCGATACAGAGCAGGAGATAGCCGAAGTAACAAATGCGATAGAAAATAAAGACGGCGACTTAAATGCGCTTGTAGAGCGCCAGACAAGGCTTATTGACGAGTTTGAAAGACTTGGCGGACTTACATACAAAAGCCGCACACGCTCGGCTTTGCTCGGGCTCGGATTTATGGAATCCGAACTTGATATGCCTGTCGGAAATTTAAGCGGCGGTCAGCGTTCAAAATTAAGCCTTGCAAAACTTTTGCTTTCAAAAAGCAACTTCCTTTTGCTTGACGAGCCTACAAACCACCTTGATATAAGCGCAGTAAATTGGCTTGAGAGCTTTTTGCGTGACTTTAAGGGCGCAATGATTATAATAAGCCATGACAGATATTTTCTTGACAATGTTACAAACAAGACGATTGAACTTGAGCACTGCAAAACAATGTGCTATAAAGGTTCGTACTCTGAATTTATCAAGAAAAAAGAGGCATATAACGAGTCTTTAAAGAATAAATATGAAAATGACTTAAACGAAATTAAGCGTATAGAGGGCATAGTAGAACAACAGAAACGCTGGGGCAGAGAAAGAAACTTTATTACTGCCGCAAGCAAGCAAAAAGAGGCTGACCGTATAAAGGCGCAGCTTGTTAAGCCTGAAAGCGAGCTTGATACCGTAAAAATGAGATTTACTCCGAAGATTGAAAGCGGCAATGATGTTCTTATGTGCAGTAATCTTTCAAAATCTTTCGGAGATAAAAAGCTGTTTTCTGATGTAAACATACATATCAGAAAGGGCGAGAAAGTATTTATTCTCGGCGGTAACGGCTGCGGAAAAACAACTCTGTTCAGAATTTTAACGGGAAAATGCCCGCAGGACAGCGGCGAGTACGAGTACGGTACAAATGTAACGGTAGGTTACTTTGACCAGTTACAGCAAAACCTTAACCTTGAAAATACCGCCGTAGATGAAATATGGGATACTTTTCCTCAAATGACTCAAACAGAGGTACGAAGTGCGCTTGCATCATTCCTTTTCAGAGGTGACGAGGTATTTAAACCTCTTTCAAAAATGAGCGGCGGAGAAAGAGCGAGAATTTCGCTTGCAAAACTTATGCTTAAGGGCAGTAACTTCCTTTTGCTTGACGAGCCTACAAACCACCTTGATTCGGCGTCAAGAGAAGAACTTGAAAAAACGCTTGCCGATTATAGCGGCACTTTGCTTATAATCAGCCATGACCGTTATTTTATCAATAAGTTGGCAGATAGAGTGCTTGTGCTTGATAAGAACGGTATAACCGAATATCTTGGCAATTACGATTATTATGTTGAGCATATAAGAACCGAGCAGACCGAAGTTAAGACAGCGGCGGTCAAAAAAGAAAAACCGCAGAATGATTACTTTTTGCAAAAGCAAAGACAGAGTGAAGAACGCAAAAAACAGACAAGACTTAAAAAAGCGGAAGAGGCAATTGAAAGACTTGATGAAGAAATAGCGCAGACACAGGAATTGCTGTCAGGCGAGGAAGTAGCGGCTGATTACGAAAAACTTATTGAACTTACAAATAAACTCGAAGAATTGCAGAAAGAACAGGAAGAACAGTATGCAATTTGGGAAGAACTTTCAGATTAATTAAATATAAAAAGCCGTATGAAAATACGGCTGAATATCCATCCGTGGCGCAATTGGATAACGCAACAGATTCCGATTCTGGAGAATGGGGGTTCAAATCCCTTCGGGTGGGCCAAAAAAATAAAAGACACCATAGTTGTGGTGTCTTTTGCTTTTTTGTAACATAAAGAAATCTAAGGGATTTGAAGCCGACCGTTAAGAAAACAGTCCGGTGGACTGTTTTTAGGGAGGAGCGTTGATGATATTATAATTGAGAACAAGCCGTTATATACGAGGCAGAGAGTAAAAGAATAAGAAAGAGTACTTCGGGTGGGCCAAAAAATAAAAAACATCCTTTGCGGTGTTTTTTATTTTTATATACAAAGGAAAAAAGGGATTTGAAGCCGACCGTAAAGAAAACAGTCCGGTGGACTGTTTTTAGCTTTTACCGCAACAGCTAAGCTGTGAGGATACCACTGTGGGGCAAAAGAAAACAGCCCTTGCAAATTGCAAAGGCTGTAAAAAGCGAGTATAACAAAGATTATCTCTTTGAGAACTTTTCACACGCAAAGATTGGCTTGTTTACAGGGCTTTTGCGTTTATTTGTTGCTTGTGTGTTGTGTACGGAGAACTATGGAATGCATTATAATACTATTCTATTACGTTGATTTATTATAATTTTCTAATACAACTTAAGTGATGAGTAATTACTCATAAAATATGCCTTATCCTTAAAAGGTAAATAAAGATATTTTCCTTTCAATAAGTCATCTGCATTAATAAAGTATATTCTTTTATGAAGTGCTTTAGCATAACTCAATTCATACTTAACCCAAAGAGACTTTTCAGAATTTTGAGATTTTATTAGAATTACATTTTTTGATTGTTTAATTCTTGTTTCAATTATTGATTTTGTTGCGTCTCCAACAAGGTTCCTTTTAAGATAGTCATCATCATTAAACCAATCGCAGTAAACATTCTTTTTGTTTTGGTTTAAATAGTATATTAATTTTTGTACAGCAGCATGATCTTTACTACTATGAGATAAAAAATAATCAAATGATTTAAGCCTTTGTTCAGGTGAATTATTTATCCTAAATTCTAATTCTTCTGGGATTTCTTTAATATTAAATTTTTGTTTTGCGTATTCTCGCATTTCTTTTCTTTTCTTTTTATTCGTAGTGCGAAGTTCCATATGTTTTTGACTACGAAGTTCAGTATAATGATAAAACTGCTGCAAATAGGAAAAAGCCATTAGTCTTAATTGGAAATTATACTCAGAATGGGCTTTTCTGCTAAAAAATTGAACGATTTCCGGTGAATAGTATTTAGTGAGTTCATACATAATATATACCCGATCTTTTTGAGTTGTTCCCTTTCTATCGTATAAACCCATCATCTTCTCAAAATAGATTGGTTCCATTTGTTGAACTCGGCTTTTTGCTTTAGCAATGCGATCGTCAATCCTTTGAATTTTTGGTAACCGTTCTTTTTTTATCTTCTCTTCATTTTGAGTTCTTTGAACTTCAGAAAAACTATTACGATAATTAGCTTTGTAATCTTTAGATAGGATAGCTTTGGTTTGAGGAAGAATGGAAATCAGTTTTTCGGGTGTTACTGTTTTATATCGAGCCTTTTTACCAACACGAATTAGTTTTCTATCAGCTCTGGTGTATTCTTTATATTTTTCCTCAAGTAATCTCCATTCATAGGGATAATATTTTTTTAATTTTTTAATAATACAGTTTAAGTCAAACTCAATTGGCAAAATAGGACTTATCTTTTTGACATAAGTATTAAAACTATTCTTTGTTTGCGTTAAATCTTTTGCATACTTGTGTTTTGTAAATCCAGCCATAAAATCTCCATTATTGTTTTAAGTTGCTACAGTACCACTCACTATTAATACATCGATGAAATTAAAATATGAATTAATAAACAAAAAAACAGAAAGTGAGATCAACAAACCATATAACGGAACGAGCGTTTTTGTAAACATTACTCTAATAATACATGGTGCCTTGCGCTCTGTTTTATTAGATTTCATCCACATATTTTTATTATAAGGATTCAAGTCATATTTGTAATGTTCGTTCTTATGTCTGTTTGCTATAACCCACTCATATTTCCACCTATACAATTTTTCGGTTTTCAAGAAAAAAGCATCGATATACCAAAAACATAATGTAGATACTAAGACTATTAAACTTAGAATTTTTATATCGATATTCTCGGGCAATAATGCGAGTATTACTGAAGCCAAGGTTATTGCCCAGCCCTTAACGACGAATGAATTTTTTGCCATACGATTTATGCAAGCTTGTATTAAGTCAATTTCTTTTTCTAAACACTTTTGCTTATCATCCACAACAAACACCTCATTTAGGATATTTATTTCTAATTTTAATTGCCTCTTCAATTAGCTTCTCAATATTGTTTTTTATATCTTCGTAAACGTATTTGCTACTCACATAACTCGAGTCAAAAGTTTTTATTATAGAGCTAAGTCTTACCTCATTTGAATCCGCTGGAATTGAGTTTTTTGTAATATAGTTGAATGTAGTATCAATACAGAAATAATCAAATGGGTTTTTTCCTCGTTTGGACTGCTTTCCTGTACTGTCCTCTAAAGAATCAATATAAATACCAACGATTCCCTTTCCTTCTTTCCAAGCGTGTTCTATTTCATATTGAACCCACTTGCGATTTGCAGTCTCAGCGCCAATTAAAACAACTACGCAAGAGCGCCACTTCATTTCATTGTCTATCCAACTTTTAATTGCGAGATCGCTTTTTCGCCGTACAGTTTCCCAGCTATTATCTGAAAACAGTTTTTGGGATTCAACGACTCCCATATTCCTTACCTGTGATACTCTCCATGCATCATTGTCATAATGAAAGCTAAAGAATACTTGTCTTTTTATTTTAAACACCTCTTTCTAAATTATAACATATTTTTAATGTTCTTTTGATACCATTCATGAGGACGCAAATCTGATTGAAAAGCATATTTAAATAAACCATATAGCTGATAATACTTTCTGTTATCATTTACGATTCTTATTAATTCAGAAGTCTGCAACGGAATGATCTTCATTCCATCAACGCTTTTAGTATAATCCTGAGTGTCATAGAACGGCATATGCTTTCTACCCCTAAAATCGGCAATAACATTTATATCAAGGTATGTTGTCGCAAAGACACAATAAGAGTTAATGTTTCCTGTTCTGATAAGATGTCTGCCCAAGTGTCTGGAAACAGGCTCCATCTCCATACGTCTTTGATTAGTGCTATCCGCCAGAGTTGCTTCAATCAAAAGAGAATGAGCAGGATAATATTCTGTTTCGGGATATTCATATACAATATCCGCTTCACCACCGGCGGCGTGTGTTTTGGGTAAGAGATCAGCGTCAAGGGACAATTTCATATAATCAAGAATCTTACCGTGCCTTTCACTTGCTTTGTACCACAAAATAC
>ERZ773112.34-NODE-34-length-80244-cov-4.970707_pt1 | contig 80244 bp, 58 predicted proteins | sample MGYA00580566_ERZ773112 | MGnify/ENA primary metagenome ERZ773112 (study PRJEB29015, sample SAMEA2737842) | human gut metagenome | biome: human gut; feature: human-associated habitat; material: faeces | place: China | collected 2012 ... | reverse complement strand
GAGGAATATATCAAGCTGACCGTCGGAATCGACATCAATATTTTCCATAATGGAGTACACTTCGGTACAAACATTTTTTACAGTGAGCTTCTCCTCCGTCCCCGTGCAGACATAGACGGAAAGTATTTTGCTCGAATCGTTTTCGTAAAGGCTCTGCGAAACGAGTATAGCGGGATATCCCGTCTCCGTCATCTGAACGAATCTGACAAAGTTGACACCGGTGCCCGTGCCCGAAAAGTCGCCCACGGAGACCCATTTGCCGTTTACGTTGTCAAGCACGTTCATATGCTCCTTTGACGGCTCGTTTTCGAGCTTATAAAATACCAGAGCCTCATCAACCCCGTCATTGTCGATATCATGGAGCACAAAAGCGGAGCGGTAATCGCCCGAAAGCGGAGATATCAAAGAGATATCCGAAGAAGAAGCGGCCTTTCCTTTTCCCGTGGCGGCGGCAAGAAACGCGCTTTTAAGCTCACTGTCAACGCCTGCGGAAAGCGGAGGGCGCATAAGACCCATAGGCGATTTCATTTTCGCGCCGCTGCAGCCCGTAAATGCCGCAGCAAGCAGGCAAAGCATAATTACCGACGCAATCAGCCGTCTTTTCAACGCCATTCTCCTCTCCGCTTAAAGCCTATTTTTCATCGTGATATTATAGCATATATTATACAAGCTTTTCAACACCCGCGGGCAACAATTCACAAAAAATCCACAAACGGCGCATTGAAGATATGCGCTAATTTTTTTGCTTTGCAAGCCGTATTTAAACAAAAATTCGCCTTTCCGGCAAATTCATGATTTTTTGTCGTTGTATTTCTTTTTAACAAAATTAAAAGCATTCATCGGTGTTAGTATCAATGATAATATCAAACTCGGAGGATTAAACCTATGGAAAAGAAAAAAACCAGCAAGCAGCTCATTTATGTCGTTATGGCGGCACTTTTTGCGGCTATGATAACCGTTTTTACCGCGTATGTTCTTCGCATTCCCGCCGGTAACGGATATATACACCTCGGCGACTCTTTCATTTTCCTTGCGGCCTCTCTCCTGCCCCTGCCCTACGCAATAGTTGCGGCGACTGTCGGCGCCGGACTTGCGGACGCCCTGACTGCGCCCATATGGGTCATTGCAACGGTAATAATAAAATCCGTTATCGTCCTGCCGTTCACTTCGAAAAAGGACAAGATAATAAACTCGCGCAATCTTATCGCCCTCATTCCCGCGCTCGTAGTCACCTGCGTCGGCTACTATCTCGCCGATAAGATCCTCTTCGGCGCATGGGGAGCTTTCGCGGCGGTTATCCCGAATATTATTCAGATTGCCGCAAACGCCGCAATATATATCATCTTCGGTCTTGCGCTTGACGCCGCAGGCTTCAAAAAAAAGGTTCTCAAATGAGGAGGCAGCAATCTTGGCTGATATAATTTACACTTACAGAAACAAAGTTTATCTCAACTTAACCAACCGCTGTCCGTGCAGCTGCACATTCTGCATACGTTCAAACGCGGACGGACTCGGCTCGGCGAACACCCTTTGGCACAAGTCCGACCCCACGGCGGAAGAAATCACCGCGGCAATTGAAAGCTTTGACTTCTCGGGCTTCCCCGAGGTCACGTTCTGCGGCTACGGCGAGCCGCTGTGCGCGTTTGACAATCTCGTCATGGCGGGAAAGCTCATAAAGCGCAAGTACCCCGACATAAAAGTTCGCATCAACACTAACGGCTTGGGAAACCTCGTCAACGAAAAAGATACCGTGCCGGCACTCGCCGAGTTCACCGACACCGTTTCGATAAGCCTCAACGCACCCAATGCGGAGCGTTACAATGAGATATCAAGACCGAAATACGGCGCCCGCTCTTTTGAAGAGATTCTGAGATTTGCCGAGGAATGCAAAAAGTATATCCCGACGGTCAAGTTCTCGGTAGTTGATGTTATAACCCCGGAAGAAATAGATGAATGTCAAAAAATCGCCGACAAAATGGGCATTCCCCTGCGCGTGAGAACAAAAGAAAACTGAGCAGTATAAGAAAATCCGCTGTCTTTTTCAGACAGCGGATTTTTTGCTTTATTTTATGAGATAAACTCTCGACTCATAGGGGCGAAGCTCAATATTGTTTGACTTACTCTTGCAATCGTAGTTTGAGATTAACAGCTCGGCCTTTGTGATGTCGAAATCTGCGGGAGCTTTGAAGTTCACGCGCTTCTCGGAGAACGAGTTGATAACCAGCATTCTCTGTCCCTCATAGCTGCGCTCATAGACGAAAAGCTTTCTGCTGAGCTTGTTGTACATCTTGAAATCGCCGTAGATTATAATGGGATTCTCCTTGCGGAGCTTGAGCAGCTTTCTGTAATAATGCAGAATGGAGTTTTCGTCCTTCTCCGCCGCCTCGACATTTATTTCCTTGTAGTTCTCGTTTATATAGAACCACGGCTTATCGGCGGTGGTGAAGCCGGCATTTTTCTCTGCGCTCCACTGTACGGGCGTTCTCGCATTGTCACGCGACGCATACTTTGCGACTTTCATGACCATGTTGTGCGTGAAGCCGAGATGGCGCATGGTGTGATAGGCGTTCTGGGTCGAGACATCCTCATACATCTCAATCTCCGGCAGACCGATATTGACCATACCTATTTCCTGACCCTGATAGATAAACGGCGTGCCGCTCTGGCAGATATACATCGTTGCTAGCATCTTTCCGCTCTCGACTCTGAATTTCGGGTTGCCGTATCTGTTTATGATGCGCGGTTGGTCATGGTTCTCGATATAAAGGGTATTCCACGCCTTGCCGTAGAGCTTCGTCTGCCAATTATTATATACATTCTTGAGCTTTCTGAGGCTGAACGGCGCTCTTATCCAGCTGTAGAACATACAGTCGGCTTCCATATGCTGGAAGTGGAACATCATATTGAGCTTCTGATTCTTGTCCTCCGCGATGAACCTCATGGCGGTTTTCGGGGTCATCATGGGCGCTTCGCCGACCGTCATGCAGTCGTATTCATCGAGCACCTTTCTGAACTCGCCGAGATATTCCTGAAGATGGGGCCCGCTCTTGTAATGCTCAATGCCCGTGGCGACAGGCAGCGGGAAGCCGTTGGGCAGACCCTCGGCCTTGGATATGAAGGTGATAACGTCCTCGCGGAATCCGTCAACGCCCATATCGAGCCAGAAGCGCATGATATCCTTTATCTCCTCGCGCACCTTGGGGTTATCCATATTGAGGTCGGGCTGACCCTCGGCAAAGAGATGCAGATAATACTGATTGAGATTCTCGTTATACTTCCACGCGGGACCCGAGAAGGTCGAAAGCCAGTTGTTCGGAGGCTTCTTGCCGCCCTTTTTGCCGTCGCGCCAGAAATAATAATCGTGATAGGGATTATCCTTGCTCTTCATGCTCTCAAGGAACCACTTATGCTGATTCGAGGTGTGATTTATGACGAGATCCATTATGACCTTCATGCCCCTTGCGTGAATGGCCTCAAGCAGCTCTTTGAACTCGTCAAGAGTGCCGTACTCCTCGGCAATGTCCCTGTAATCGGCTATGTCGTAGCCCATATCCTCCTGGGGGGACTTATATAGCGGAGAGAACCAAATGGCGTCAACGCCGAGGCTCTTTATGTAATCGAGCTTTGACATAATTCCCTTGATATCGCCGATGCCGTCGCCGTTTCCGTCGCAGAAGCTTCTCGGCCATATCTGATATACGGCCATTTCCTTATACCAGCACTTATTTATGCTCATAGTCCGTACCTTCCTTCTTTTTTATTTACCAGCCGAGCGTTTTGAGATACTCGCGGCTGAGCTTTACTGAATTAATCGGCGTGTCTCCGGGTGCGGGTCTGTCCTGCTCTACGACCACCCACTCAGCGCCTGCCTTTACGGACGCGTCAAGTATAGCGGGCATATTCTGAACGCCGTAGCCGACGGGTCTGAAGCCGAAAGCCTCTTCCGACGCGCTCTCGCCGTCATCCTCTATGCCGATAAGCTCATAGAGCTTTTTAGGCTTCTCCTTGCCCTGCATATGATAATCCTTGAGATGAACAACGGGCGCTCTGCCGCTGTATTTGAGAACATATGCGGCGGGATCCTCTCCTGCGACTCCGACCCAGCAGGTGTCAATCTCCGTCTCGAGTCTGTCAGCGGAAATCTCCGAATAGAGAATGTCGAGCGCATATTTGCCGTCAAGCTTTTTGAACTCGAAATCGTGGTTGTGATAGAGCAGCCGAATACCCTGCGCGCTGCAGACATCGGCAATTTTCTTTATGTCCTCTATCGTGCGGTCAAAGCCCTCTGTTCCGGGTCGTCTGTCCTCCGGAAGATAGGGCACGACGATATATTTGCAGCCTATTTCCTTATAGGTTGCAACTACCGCCTGCGTGTCTCCGAGCAGCTCGTCGAGCGGAACATGAGCCGAAACGGGAGTAAGTCCCGCGTCGGCAAGTATCTTTCTGACCTGCTCCGCGCTCCTGCCGTAAAGTCCCGCAAATTCGACTCCGTCATAGCCGAATTCCTTGACTTTCGCTATCGTGCCCTCAAAATCCGCTTCAAGCTCATCCCTGACGCTGTAAAGCTGAAGTGCTACCGGTAATGCCATTGTTTATACCTCCGTGAAATATTATATTTATCCTCTCCGCATCTTATTTGCCGGAGAGCTTCAAGTCTTTTTCGTATGCCGCCGTCACAGCCTGCATAACAGCATTTGCGAAGCCGTTTTCGTTGAGCGCCGCAACGCCCTCGACAGTTGTTCCGCCGGGCGAGCAGACTTTATCCACAAGCGCATAGGGGTGCTCCCCGCTCTCCGCTATCATCTTTGCACTGCCGAGCACGGTCTGAGCCGCAACCTTCAGAGCAACCTGCTTATTCATGCCGATTTTCACTCCGCCGCGCGCAAGCTCGTCGATAAACATATAGGCGAACGCGGGCGCTGCGCCTCCGATAACGCCGAACGCAGAGAAGAACTTCTCGTCAAGCTCGACCGCCTCGCCGATAGACGAGCAGAGCTTTGCGACAAACGCCTTTTGCTCTGCGGTGACGCGGCCGTTTGCGCAGTATGCGCTGACGGACTCGCCTATAGTGGCATTTATATTCGGCATAACGCGCGCGAGTGCGGGCTCATAGCCGAGATAAGACGAAATAGCCTCGAGGGTTTTACCCGCGGCGATGGAGATTATAAGCGGGTCGCGTTCTTTCAGCAAAGAATCAAGTCCGCCGAGCAACTTTTCAAAACCGTAGGGCTTTATTGCGACAACTATCTCGCTGCATTCGCTCACAAGCTCCTCAAGGCTCGACATCGCATTGACTCCGTAATCCGCTGCGACCTTTTCGCGCTTTTCGGGGTGAATATCGTAGACCGCTATATCCTTGCCCTCTTGGGCACCAGACGATACCATCCCTTTTATAATGGCGTTTGCCATATTGCCCGCTCCGATAAAACCTGTCATATTAAACCTTCCCTTCGGTCAACAAATTAAATTTATATAAGCCCCTCAAGGGACTGAAAATCCGGAATAAAATCTTTTTGTGCCGAGCGGCGGCTCTGCACATAGCCGTTGTCAAAGCCGAGCTCGATCATCGTATTGAGCGCTATCTCGTATTCGTATTTTGAAATGCGCCTGTCAAGAGGCGGATGCTCGGCAGCCTTGGCGCAGGGCGTATACTGACTCATCAGGCTGACCACCGTTCCCTCGGGCAGGGTTTCCTTTATCCAGCGAAGTACTTTCTTAGTATTTGAAACAGCCCCCGGAAGCACGAGGTGGCGCACAATTAGTCCCCGTTCGGCTATGCCGTCATCGTTGAGCTTCAGCACTCCGACCTGGCGGTTCATCTCTTTTATCGCCTCGCCCGCGCGCTCAAAATAATCGGGCGCGTTGGAATATTCCGCCGCAAGAGCGGAGTCGGCGTATTTGAAATCAGGCAGATATATATCGACAAGCCCCTCAAGCATTTTGAGCGTATCTAACGATTCATAGCCCCCGCAGTTATATACAACCGGCACGGGCGAACGGTATTTTTCGAGTATCCGCGCCACGGAATCGGCATAATGAGTCGGGGTGACAAGATTAAGATTGTGTGCGCCCTTTTCAATGAGCCTGTCAAAGGTTCGCACGACCTCGTCGTCGGTCATCGGAATGCCCGCTTCTCCGCCGCTTATCTCGCTGTTTTGGCAATACACGCACCTGAGGTTGCAGCCGCAGAAGAACACGGTGCCCGAGCCGTTTGTGCCGCTGATACACGGCTCCTCCCAAAAATGCAGCGCCGCCCGCGCGAGCCTTACGGTATTCGGACTCAGACAATATCCCTGCTTGACATCGCGGTCAACACCGCAGCGCCTCGGGCACAGCGTACACAGCATAACGGTTCTCATTCCTTTCTTTGGATAATTATACCATAATGCAGCGGGAAAATAAACAGTGAAATTTATTATAAGTTTGCTTTTTTTAACTTTATAGTGTATAATTAAAGCAGTTCAAACGCTTTCCGAGAGGTGATCGCATTGCTCCTGACTGTTGACATAGGCAACACCAATTTAACTATCGGCGCATACAGCGGCGAAGAGCTGAAGTTTGTTGCGAGACTCGCCACAGACCGCTCACGCACGGAGGATCAGTACGCCATTGAGCTCAAGAGTATTTTTGACCTTCACGGCTATGCTTTCGACCAATTCAGCGGCTGCGCTATAAGCTCCGTTGTTCCGGAGCTCACCGGCGCTGTCGCCCATGCGGCAAAGCGCATAACCGGGAACGACCCCGTCGTGCTCGGCCCCGGAGTTAAAACAGGCATTAACATTCTGGCGGACGACCCGTCGCAGGCGGGCGCCGACCTCGTTGCCGCTTCGGTGGCGGCAGCCAACCTCTATGAACTGCCCTGCTTTGTCATTGACCTCGGAACCGCCACAAAAATCAATGTCATAGACGAAAACGGAGCCTTCTGCGGCTGTGCCATAGCTCCCGGGGTTGGCATTTCGCTTGAGGCGCTCTCCGCAAGAACTTCTCAGCTCCCGGCAATAAGCCTTTCCACACCCAAAAAGGCCATAGGGACAAATTCGATAGACTGTATGCAGTCGGGCGTCGTTTTCGGCACCGCCGCCATGCTCGACGGACTCTGCGACAGAATGGAACGGGAGCTCGGCAAAAAAGTCAAATCTTTTGTTGCAACGGGCGGCCTTTCCGGCGAGATAATCAAAAGCTGCAATCATCAGATGATCTATGACCCCGAGCTTATTCTCAAGGGACTTCGTATAATATACGAAAAGAACAGAAAATAATAAAACCGCATATTAAAAGCAATGCTTTTGATATAGACTCAAAAATTTGCGCTGCATCCTTAAAGGAGCAACAGCAAGGAGGAAAAAATCATGTCAAAAACATCGTCTGCCGCATCGCGGCAAAAACTCGTGCGTCTCGTGCTCACGGCACTGCTCACCGCGCTGATAATCGTCATGGCGTTCACGCCGCTCGGTTATCTCAAGTCCGGAGCCATCGAGATAACGTTCATCCCCGTACCGATAGTTATCGGCGCCGTTCTTCTCGGCCCGGCCGGCGGAGCATTTTTAGGCGCGGTATTCGGAATAACAAGCTTTATCCAGTGCTTCGGAATGAGCACGTTCGGCGTTGCGCTTTTCAGCGTCAGTCCCCTGCGCACCGCAATCGTCTGCATTGTGCCCAGAATTCTTATGGGCTGGCTGACCGCGCTTATCTTCAAGGCTGTTGCTTCGAAGGATAAAACAAGCTTTGTGCAGTATCTTGTAGCGAGCATATCGGGTCCTATACTCAATACGGTGCTGTTCACTTCTACTTTGCTCCTTTTGTTCAGCGACGCTCCGATAATCCTTCAGCTCAAGGAGACCTTCGGCGCGACAAATGTTTTTGCCTTTGCCGCAGCGTTTGTCGGAATCAATGGACTTATCGAGGCGGCCACCTGCGCCGTTCTCGGAACAGCGCTTTGCAAGGCGCTTTCGGTCGCCATGAAAAAGATGAAAATTTAACACTCAAGGTACTTGGCTGTGTCCGACTCTTTTGAGCTCGGGCGCAGCTTTTTTATTTGCGCACGGCTTCGGCGCTATTTCTCTTGTGCAATATTCACAAACATTTTTGTGCTAATTTTACAAAAATCGGCTTTTTCTATTGCTTTTACGACAAAATTGTGATAATTTCTCCATAATATATTTTACGCATAAGCGGTGATTAGGTTTTGGAGATAATAACGAGATTCGTAAAGCGTTTTTGCACGGCAGCGGCTGCAATAACGTTTATTTTTGTATTGTCAATACAGGCGCTTGCAATATCTTTGGACGGTATCGTGTCGCACGACGAGGTACACAGCGCTAATGTTCAGATGCAGTGCGAAAACAAAAACGGCGGAAACGGCATTTGCACGCTCGTCACATATTACACAAAGACCGAAAGCGGTTCTCTTTATGTCGCGATGAGCGGAGATATCTCTTACGCCGAGCTGACCGATGAGAGCCCGATAGTTTATGAAATATATATCGACGGCAACGACCCGATAAAAATCGATATTACAGGCAAAGCCGAATATGACGAGCAGCTGTTCAGCGTTAAATCGCGCGCAAAGTTTGAGGGAGACGGAATGACCTGCGAGGCGCTTATAGACAGAAAATATTCGTTCGGCGCCGACCCCGAAATTTTCGTCAGAGTCACCGACGACAGCGGTATACCGTCAAAAATGTTTGAGATAGACACCTATATAGCACCTTCGGAGACGACCGTCGAGCAAAGTGAAAAGTCTAACAGTACGAAACCCGAAAGCCGCGCAGGCAGCACAAAAACCGGCAGAAAATCAAGCTCCGACAAATCATCGGCGGAAAAAGAAAGCACAACAAAGAAAAAGAAGAAAAGCTCAAGGTCAAAAACAAGCTCAAAATCTAAAGCTAAAACAACAAAAGCAAAATCAAAGGCAACAAAAACAAGATACAAAACGACAAACGCGGGCACTTCCAATTCCGAGCAGTTTGCTTCGGCAAGGGAATTAGCCAGCGACAGCGTAATAAATTATGACGGCGAAATCGAGACCTACACTCTCCCGAACGGCGGAAGCACGCGAAATGCTGCGAGAGTAAAGCAGGGTGTGACCGCAGTCGGAATAACGGTAATAGTGGCGGCAATGGTATCAATATCGCTTCTGATGTTCAAAAAGTCCGGCAAGAAATAAGTAACAAGACCTCCGATGCACTTTTGTGTATCGAAGGTCTCTTTTGTTACGGCTTATTATTTTGTCAGCAAGCTTGCGGCGGCCTCATCAAGAAACAGGGTCACATCGTCATGCTTTTGAAGTATCGATGCCGGGCAATGCGGAGTTACTTCTCCCTCCACAGTTGCCTTTATCGCTTCGGCCTTGCTGTCGCCTGTTGCAATAAGAATGATTTTTCTCGCTCTCATTATAGACCCGATACCCATGGTTATGGCGTAATGAGGCATGGCGATATCGGTGAAATACTTTGAGTTGGCGGCTATAGTGCTGTCAGTAAGCCTGACCTTAAAAGCCTCGTCCGTGAACTCATCCGCGGGCTCGTTGAAGCCGATGTGCCCGTTTCTGCCGATTCCGAGCAGCTGAATGTCTATCCCGCCAGCAGCCTTTATAGCCCGAGCATACCGCGCACTCTCCGCAACGGGTTCTGTGTTTCCGTCAAGGAAATTTATGTTTTCGGGTGCTATATCGACCTTTGAGAAAAGATTCTCTTCCATAAAAGAATAGAAGCTGTTCGGGTGCGCCTTCGGCAAATCGCAGTATTCGTCAAGATTAAAGGTTTTAACGTCTTTAAAGCTCACCTTGCCGCCGCGGTACTGCTCAATCATATATTCATATGTAGGAATCGGGGATGCTCCGGTTGCAAGCCCGAGAACCGAATTGTGCTTTGCGTTGACCGCATCGCAGAAAATTTTGCCGACCTTTTCGCCGACCTGTGCCGCTGATTTCAAAACAATAACTCTCATTTATATTCCTCTTCATTCTTAAAATCCACGATAGATTATAACATCAGTTTCCGGATATTTCCATAGTTTTTATAAAAAAAGTAGAAAAACATCAAAAAAAATCTACCAAAATCAACATAAATATGCTATAATATTATCGCTCAAAAATTCAAGAAGGAGAATTTCAATGAAAACAGCAAAACGCACACTATCCGTTCTGCTTGCGCTGCTCATGCTCGCCTCCTGCCTCGCTATCGGCACCTCAGCAGACGGCAGCTATGCGCTCTCGAAGCAGGAATGGGACAGCTACTGGGAAACCGTAAGAAACGACAACACGCTCATCGCGCTCACCCCGGGTGCAGACGCAACGCAGCTCAATTTCTGCTGGCACTCGGATGATACGGCAAAAAACGGCGTTGTTCGAATCGGCAAGAGTGCCGACATGACCTCGTTTAAAGAGTTCGTAGGCAAGGCCTCGACCGACAGCTATACCGGTCAGAGCATCTACAAAGTGACGGCAACCGGACTTGAGCCGAACACCGTTTATTACTATGTCTACGGCAGCAACGGAAAGTTCAGCAGTCCCGTTATGTACAGAACTCTCTCCACCGAGAAATTTAAGCTCCTCTATATCAGCGATATCCAGGTCAGCAGCGACGTTGAAGACGGACGCGAGGAAGCCTATGTGTGGCAGAAAACTCTCGGCACCGCACTCGACAAGAACAGCGACATCAGCTTTATACTCTCCGCGGGCGACCAGACCCAGCACGGAGACAGAGCAAACGAGTGGGCGGGTACGCTCTCCCCCGCGGCGCTCAGATCTTATCCCCTTGCGACAACCGTCGGCAACCACGACCGCAGAGGCAAGACATATCCTCTCTATGTCAACAACCCCAACGAATACCGCGGCACGACACCCGCAAACGTTGACGAGAACTACTGGTTCCGTTACGGCGATGTGCTTTTCATCGTCTATAACACCCAGATTTTCAATGTTTATGACCAGTATCAGTTCACCCTTGACGCTATCGCCAAGAATCCCGATGCCACATGGCGCGTAGCCGTTATGCATCACGATATCTACGGAACGGGACACCACGCCGCAGATGACGACAACAAGCTGCTTGCGGCTATATACAGCGCGCTTATCGACAGATTTGAGATAGACGTCTGCCTGACCGGTCACGAGCATCTTTACGGACGCTCCTTCTTCATGAAGGACACAAAGCCCGTCAAGAATCAGAAATACAATGCGGACGGCGCAGTTGTCGATCCCGTCGGCACCGTATACTTTACCGCGAGCTCCGCTTCCGGCAAGAACCGTATCGAGGATTACGATTACGAGTGGCTTGATTTTAAATATGTCTCCGAAGAGCCGAGCTATTCGACCATCGAGTTTACGAAGAACTCTTTCACTCTCAAGACCTACGGCGTCGACAGCGAAGAGCTAATAGACGAGTGCAAGATAGTCAAAACCGACACATCCTACTCCCCCGTCGACCCCAACTACAAGGGCATGGACACCGATATGCTTCAGCGCTATCTCGGCAAGTGGTATATCGTAATACAGATAGCAATTGAGGTTGCCAGATATATAATAAAGATAACAAGCGTCATCGCTCCGGTTATTGCGAAGATTATAATTAAAATCCTCAAGGAGCTTATCCCGCAAATAATCAATATTCTCTAAAAAATTGCCGCACAGTCGGCGCCAAAGAGACACAGTTTTCGCTGTGTCTCTTTTTTCTGTCCGGCTCAGACTCGACGCTCTTTATTTGTAACTCTTTTGTAATTGCAAAACCGCTTAAAATGTGTATAATAATTAGGTATATTATAAGTTACCGTATGCACATACTATATGCACAAAAAGGGGGAAGTCAAGTGGTCTTTTCGAGTCTCGTGTTTCTTTTTATTTTCTTTCCCGTGACTCTGTTCTTCTATTTTATTATGAAGAACGACAAGGCAAAAAATATTATTCTTGTCATTGCATCGCTTATATTTTATTCGTGGGGTGAACCCGTTTGGGTGTGCCTGCTGATATTCAGTTCCGTGCTCGACTATTCGGTGTCGCTCGGAATTGAAAAATACCGAGGCAAAAAGATAACAAAGCTGTTTGTAGCGCTTTCTGTCATTATCAATCTCGGATTGCTCGCGGCTTTTAAATACAGCGGATTCTTTGTTTCAACGCTCAACGGCATATTCCGCCTCTCGCTCCATGTTCCGACCTTCTCTCTGCCGATAGGCATTTCGTTCTACACATTCCAGACGATGTCCTACTCTCTCGACGTCTACAAGGGCGAAGTCAAGGCGCAGAAGTCGTTTATCAACTTCCTGATGTTCGTCTCGCTCTTCCCGCAGCTCATAGCGGGACCGATTGTCAGATATTCGGATATTGACACGCAGATAGACCACAGGACAATCACAATAGACGGCTTTGCAAACGGCATGACGAGATTCATGGCCGGCCTCGGCAAGAAGGTGCTCATAGCGAACTACGCGGGCTCCCTTGCGGAATCGCTGCTCAAGGATGTCGACAACGCGGCGGTGCTCAGCGTATGGATAGGCGTTCTGTTCTATGCATTCCAGATATACTTCGACTTCTCGGGATATTCCGATATGGCTATCGGACTCGGGCGTATGTTCGGCTTCGATTATCCCGAAAACTTCAAGCATCCTTATATAGCAACTTCGATAACCGACTTTTGGCGCAGATGGCACATAACGCTCAGCTCCTTCTTCAGGGATTATGTCTATATCCCGCTCGGAGGAAACAGAGTCAGCCTGCCGCGTCAGATACTCAACCTCTTCATCGTCTGGGGTCTTACGGGACTCTGGCACGGCGCGAGCTGGAACTTCGTGATATGGGGACTCTACTATTTCGTATTCCTCTGCCTTGAAAAGTTCGTGCTCAAAAAGTTCTTTGACAAGATACCGAAAGTCATTCGCTGGATGTATTCGATGTTCGTTGTGCTCATCGGCTGGATGATCTTCTACTTCGAGGATTTCTCGGCGATGAAGTCGGCGTTCTCTGTAGCGTTCGGCGCTTCGGGCAACTCGCTCACCGATCCTGTTATGAACGCAATGATAATCAACAACATCCCGTTCATCATAATCGCCGCTATCGCCTGTGCGCCTGTAGCAAAACTCGTCAAGGCAGGCATAGCAAAGCTCAAGCAGCGCGCCCCGGTAACAGCGCCGATATTCGGCACCGTTTTCAATGTAGCTATGCTCATACTCTGCGTAGCATCGCTTGCAGGCTCGACATATAATCCGTTCCTGTATTTCAGATTCTGAGGAGGCGTTAAGATAAAATGAAAAAGCTTCAAAAAATCCTTACCGTCGTCTCTTTCAGCGTTGTTATGGCAGTCTTTGCTTCTGTCGGCTTCTACAGCTTCTTCGACAAGGACGAAAAGTCTTCGGCGATGGAAAACAGAAATCTTGCGCAAAAGCCCGCTATATCAATCAGCTCATATTTTTCGGGCGACTTTGCCTCAAAGTTTGAGGAATACTACAACGACCAGTTCCCCGGCAGAAACGGACTTGTCAAAATAAGCAACAAGATAAAAGCTTTCTACTCGTTCCTTAAAATCGGCGACGGAGCCACCATTTTGCAGAACAAAGGCGGAGTAGGCGACGGCGAGGCTCTCTCACATGAGGCGGAGAGCAACACCGCCACCTCCGAGCAGACCACCGCCGCCCCCTCTCAGACCGAGGCAAACACCGAAACCACCCAACCGGAAAACGCTTTTAAAGTTAACGAGGGCGACAAAGAGACCGTCTACACGAACAATTATATAGTCCTCCTCGACAACCGCCTCATGGAGCAGTATACAAATGTCTACAAGAAGATGGATGTCTATGCCGAGACGCTCAATAAGCTCAAGTCTCAAATGCCCGACGTCAAGGTATACAGCCTCATGGCTCCGACTTCGATAGAGTTCTACGCTCCCAAGAAGTACAACTCCGGCAAATCACATTCGCAGTATCAGGGCATCAACTATATCTACGGCGAGCTCAAGGGCATAACTCCCGTCGATACCTATCCGGAGATAGCCGCTCACACGAACGAATATCTGTATTTCAGGAGCGATCACCACTGGACGGCTCGCGGCGCATATTATGCATACAGGGCGTTCGCAAAGACCGCAGGATTCACTCCCGTTGACATCAACACCCTCGAGACCGGCAAGCTCTCCCCGTTCCTCGGCACGCTTTACAGGGCGACGCAGAGCTCGGCGGTTGAAAAGCATCCCGACTATGTCGAATATTTCATTCCAAAAACCCACACCGAGGCCATAGCTTCCGACACTGACCCGACACTCGGCAGCAACTACAAGGTCAAGGTTATAAACACGGAAATTAAATCCTCGAACAAGTATCTTGCCTTCCTCGGCGGCGATCACGGAGTAACGAAGATAACCACCGACGCGCCGGGCGACCGCAGCATCGTAGTTATAAAAGAGAGCTACGCAAATGCATTTGTGCCGTGGCTTTGCAACAACTACAAGACCATCTATGTCGTAGACCCGAGACAGATGAACGTCAATCTTGCGAGCTTCGTCAAGACAAACGCTATAGATGAGGTGCTCTTCCTCAACTATATGTTCATCCCGACGAACCCGAAATATATGGCGGCTCTCGAAAAGATGGGTTAAGTTAAAATTACAACCGAAGGCTCTCCGTTTGGGGAGCCTTTTTGCTGTGTTTTTCAATAATAAACTAAAAAATCATTGTATATTTTTAGTATATATGCTATAATGAACTAAAAAAATAAGCACGGCTGAGGGCTGCTGCAACTAAATTAGGAGGATTTTTAAATGAGCGAGATACCCAGGACTTATCCGAGCTGGCTCAAGGGAGAGTTCAAGAGCGTACAGAAGGAGTACACGGAGCCGACAAAGCTTCTTGCCGACGACGGAACACTGCTTTCGCCCGGCTGGGCGCGGCACATGGTTTTTGACTATGACCGCACGAAATCGACGCCCACCATGCGCCGCAAGGAATGGGACTTCTATCAGATATCCGACGGAAGATATATGATTCAGATAAGCTTTGCCAATATTTCTATCGGCGGCTACGCTTCGGCGGCGCTGGTCGATTTGAGAAACCCGAAGAAGAACAAGAAGCTTGCGGCGGGCACCATCACCGCTCCCACAGCACTCTTCCTCGGCGGAAAGGACAAATATGTTCTCCCGCCCAAGGGCGACGTTCCGAACCACGTCAAATTGGAGATAAAGGGCATAGGCAAGGCCACCTTTGATGTTCTGACCGAGGAGCATAAGCGCACCATATATTTCAAGTCCGGCAATGTCGAGTGTCATTTTGAAATGGATATCCCGGACGGACTCGAGAATATCACGACCGTCCTCCCCTTCAAGGATCACCCGAAAAGCTATTTCATGACCACAAAGCAGAATTGTATGCCCTGCAGCGGCACTTATAAGTGGGGCGACAAGGTCTATAAATTCTCTAAGGACGACACGTTCTGCTGCCTCGATTGGGGCCGCGTCAACACCCCCTACAAGCTCGTCTGGTATTGGGGCAACGGCGCTACATATCTGACCGACGAAAACGGCAAAAAGCACATTTTCGGCTTTGAGATAACCTGGGGTATAGGCGACGAGAGCAACGCAACCGAGACCTGCATATTCTATGACGGCAAGGCTCACAAGTTCGGCGCCGTAGATGTAGAGACCTTCCCGAAGCCCGACAAATATATGGAGCCGTGGCATCTCGTCTCCGAGGACGGCAGATTCGATTTCGTGATGACTCCGTTCTACGACCACCATGCCGATACGAACGCACTCAATCTCCTTCGTATGCACTCGCATCAGGTTCACGGTATGTGGAACGGCACAGCCATACTTGACGACGGCACAAAACTCGAGGTCAAGGATATGTACGCATTCTGCGAATATGTCGAAAACAAGTGGTAATTAACCGACGCGAACCCTCCCGAGGGAGGGTTCGTTTTTTGCGGATAAGTCATCTGTCCCCTTGACTTTTTCTTCGCAAAAGGCGAAAATATCAGCGGAGAGTGATAACTATGGCAAACTTAAAAGAACACGGTCTTATTGTCTCATGTCAGGCGGTCAAGGGCGAGCCGCTCTACGGGCTGCACATGATGGGACATTTCGCCCGGGCTGCCGTACTCGGCGGCGCGTCGGGCATAAGAGCCAACTATGTCGACGACATAAACGAGATAACCGCACAGGTCGACGTGCCCGTAATAGGCATAATAAAGGCGGTATACCCGGACTCCGAGATTTATATAACACCGACGCTTAAAGAGGTCAAAGCCCTGCTGACCACAAAGTGCAGCGTTATTGCGCTCGACGCAACAAACCGTACGCGACCGAACGGCGAAAAGCTCGAGGATCTCATAAAATACATAAGAGAGAACGCGCCGCAGGTCGAGATAATGGCGGACTGCTCGAACTACGAGGAGGCAAAGCGTGCCGATGAGCTGGGCTTCGACTATATCGGCACTACACTGCGCGGCTACACGGAATACACCAAGGGTATTGCTATCCCCGACTGCGAGTTGCTCAGAAAGATGACCTCCACCCTGCGCGCACACATTATCGCCGAGGGCGGAATATGGGAAGTCGGTCAGCTCAAGGCCGTGCTTGACACGGGCGTTTACACCGTTGTTATCGGCAGTGCGATAACCCGACCCATGGACATTACCAAACACTTTATGAAGGCTTTCGGTGAATAATATGAAACACATAGGCATCGACATCGGCGGAACATCTATTAAGGGCGCCGTCATAGAAAACGGCACGGTTACAGCGAGAGCCAAGCGCTCGACGGACACCTCACGCGGGCGCGACAGCATAAAGGATTGTATATTCGAAGTTATAAAATCCCTGCTCCCGCTTATCGGCACCGATGCGGGCATAGGCATCGGCTCCGCGGGAGATATAGACCCCTATGAGGGCAAAGTGCTCTACGCGACCGACAATCTGCCCGGATTCACGGGATTTGAGATAAAAAAAGATGTTGAAAGCGCTTTTAACCGCCGCTCTTTCGTTGTAAACGACGCGGTGGCGGCATTTATCGGCGAGTCATATTTCGGCGCGGCAAAGGACTGCAAAAACGCCGTTATGCTGACCCTCGGCACGGGGCTCGGCGGCGCGGCGTCGATAAACGGAAAGCTGTTCACGGGCTCAAACTTCCACGCGGCGCGGATAGGACATATCCCTCTGCACATCGGCGGGCGCGAATGCACCTGCGGTAAAATCGGCTGCGCCGAGCAGTATGTCTCGGCAACCGGACTTATACGAACGGCGAACGAGCTTGACTGCCAATGCTTCAACTGCAACGAGGTTTTCAAAAAGGCTGCGGACGGTGACGAAAATTGCCGCGAGGCCGTAAAGCTTTTTATTTCAGACTTCTGCACGGTCGCGGACACGGTAAAATCTATCTTTGATCCCGACTGCATTGTTATAGGCGGCGGACTCATCGAGCTCAAGCAATACTGGCTCGAGGATTTTCTGAACGCTCTGCCCGAATCCGACGCAAAGCTTATCCGCCCCGCCGTGCTCGGCAACGACGCAGGCGCTATAGGTGCGGCATACCTGCTCGAAAACAGCGAAATATTATAAAGCGAACCGCAATGATTTTTTGGTCATTGCGGTTTTTTATTACTCAATCAGTTCTATTTGCGTGTTATAATACTGCTCCTGAAAATGCACCGCCCGTTCGACCTCGTCGCGGGTAAATTTCTTGTCCGGCGGAGCCATTATCAGCTTATCTTCAATATCATTTTTGCGGTGGGCAATGCCGATTATTCTGCCCGTAAAGCGCTCCACAGGCTCGTTGACGCCGATGAGATAAACATCAAGTTCCTCGCCGTCGCCGCCGAGAACACCCGGAATGTAACCGTAATTGAGCGGATAGACAAGCTCATAGCCGGATTTTCTGTGCACATATCCGATTGGACGGTCGGTCTCCATTGTAGCGGTCTTTCCGAGAAACGACCACGCCGTCGCCTTGCGGAGAATGCGGCTTATGAACTCCGCCTTTCCCTCGACATAACCGTTCCTGCTCCCGACGCTCCCGAGCTTTTCGACAAGACCCGTTTTCACGCTCTCATACTGCTTTGCTTTCTCCGGGAAAGCATTCAGAAAGTCGCGGAAATTTATGTAGTTTCGCCACTGCATACTGTTGTATTTCACAACGTGAATAAAGTGCGTCTGCATATCGCCGCCCTCATAGTAGCTTCCTTTGGCGAAGAGCAGCTGCTCGCCGTCCGTAGTCTTATCGGGGCGATAATGATAGCCCGATTGCAGCAGCTCGTTTTCGTGCGATAAAATACGTTCGAAGCTGTCTGCGGCAACTGCGATATCGATTATCGGCTTCGCCTTTATACTCTTTATAGATGTGCTGCCGATATGCTGAATGTCGCGGACGTCGCCGCCGAGAATTTCGAAAAGCTCGTTTACCGTGCGCTCGTCCTCCGTATCCCACTCATTTTCATGGTCATAAAGGCTTACGTCTCCGCGTTTTAGTCCTATCATATATTTCCCCTCCTTCGATTGCTGCGGGCTAAAATAATATCACAAAGCATAGGATTTTGCAAGAAATATCCGTTTGACGCGTGCACGGTCGGATCTGGCACAAATTTTCGATATTTTTTTATTTATTAATTGTTTATTTTTCTAAATTGCAAATCATTTTATTTGCGATTTGTGATACTATTTATTTGTCAGATTGCTTACTGTGAAATTTTTATTGAAAGGTGGATATACATGAATTACAAAATGCACCTTACTCCCGAAGAGGAGGACATCCTCAACGGCGGGAAAGGCGAAACCATGGCGAAGGTCATGAAGACCCTTGTCATGTACGGTGACGCTTTCGGCGCCACAAAAATGGTGCCTGTCACAAGCAAGATGGGACACCTTGTCACAAGCTTCGGTCTCGGAGTTATGCAGCCCGTCTATGATCTTATGGATCAGCTTATCGCGGGCAGCGCCGTTTCGAGCCAGAAGTTCTCCGTTGATCCAAAGCCCCTCGACCCCAATGTGCCCTCAAGCTTCCTGAAGAACATCGTTTTCAAAAAGTTCATGTACAATATGCAGGACAGCTACGACGCGCAGCTTGCAAAGCTCGGTCTTGTCGACAGCAAGTCCTACACCTGCACCTGCTACATGGATGAGGTCGGCAACATCCCCAACAAGGGCGATGTGCTCTCATGGGCAGAATCCTCCGCCGTTGTCTACGCAAACTCCGTTCTCGGCGCGCGCTGCAACAGAAACTCCGGCATAATCGAGCTTTTCGGCTCCATCATCGGCCGCGTCCCCTATTTCGGACTTGTCACCGACGAGGGCAGAAAGGCCACATGGATAGTCGAAGTTAAGACAACGAAGATGCCCGAGGCTCAGATTCTCGGCTCGGCTATCGGCATGAAGGTCATGGAGGATGTCCCCTATGTCAAGGGTCTCGACAAGTGGATAGGCACGGAGCTTGACGGCGATGCAAAGGCGTACCTCAAGGATTTCGGTGCGGCTACCGCCTCCAACGGTGCTGTCGGTCTCTATCACATCGACGGTCTCACTCCCGAAGCGGTCGAGCAGGGCGAGAGCCTTATCGCCGAGGGCGCAAAGGTCTATATCATTGACGACGCCGAGCTTGACAGGGTTAAGAACAACTATCCCGTCATGTGGAAGGATAAGAACGCAACTCCGAAGCTCTGCTTTGTCGGCTGCCCTCATCTCTCCTACGATCAGCTCGTCGAGTGGACGGAGAACGTCTCCGAGGCGCTCAAGAAGAACGGCAGAAGCAAGGTCTCGATACCGACTGTATTCACCGCCGCTCCGGCTGTTGTCGAGAAGTTCAACGCAACACCCAACGCCGCGAAGCTCAAGGCCACCGGCGTAGTTCTCAGCTACATATGCCCGCTGATGTATATGAACAACCCGCTTGCAGGCAAGATGCCCGTCATCACAAACTCCAACAAGCTCAGGACATATACGACCTCGCGCTATTACACAAGCGCCGAGATTCTCGATATTATCACAAAGGAGGCAAAGTAACATGAAACAGTTCAAAGGACGCCCCGTTGCCGCAGGCAAATGCACGGCAAAAGCTCTCGTTTCACACAACGGCTTTAACACCCTTGCTTCCTTCCAGAAGAGCCTCCAGTTCGGCGACAAGACCGCTAAGTGCGGCGATCAGAACAACCCCGATCTCTTCGGCAAACCTATGGTCGGCACAGCTCTCTGCCTGCCCCAGACTATCGGCTCGACGACCGGCGGAATGGTTCTCTACTGCGCAAAGGTCATGGGCAGAACTCCCGCCTGCCTGCTCTTCTCGGAGCATATAGACTCGCTCGCGGCTGCCGGAGCTATTCTCTCCGCAGTTTGGACGGACAGCCCGATGCCCACGGTCGACTGCCTCGGCGAGGAATTTTTAAACTATGTCAAGGACGGCATGACTATCACCGTTGACGAGGACGGAACAGTCACTGTCGAAGACTGATAAACCGAAAGTTAAAAAAGGCATCTGCGTGTGTATTCACGCGGATGCCTTCTTTTTATATGAGCTTAAACTCTGTCCATTTCTGTTTTTTATAGCGCACGAAGAATATCGCCCCGCGGAAGAGCAAATCCATACTCGTGCCTATCGCCACGCCGACAGCGCCCATGTTGAGCCACAGTCCGAACAGCGCGGAGAAGAACAGCCGCGCGGCAATAGTCAGCACAACGGAGACTGTCATGGTGAATTTGACATCGCCCGCCGCCCTGAGTCCGTTGCCGAGAGGTCCGGCAAAGGTGTATGCGAATGCGTTTATGGCGTTATTTATGAGTACCATAATGAGCGCAAGATGCTTCGCCTCGTCGGATATCGCAAAGAACTTCAAAAACAGCGGCGTCATCGCAAACACTGCCGCGTTCCACGCCAAAGACAGTATAAAGGTCAGCTTGTTGAGCTTTTTGAAATAGTGATTGGCGGCATCTGTATCTCCCGCCCCCATACACCGGCCTATAACGGTAGTATAGACGGGCGCCATAGCCATACCCATAAGCGCCGCGAGCGACCATATGCTCTGCGACACGCCCGTTGCGGCTATCTGATATGTTCCGAACTGCGCAACCATGCTGCTCAAAGCGACCTTAACGAGCTGATGCACGCCGTTTTCAACGCCGTTGGGAACGGCTATACCGAGCACCTTTCTGAGCAGTGAGCCGTGCCAAGCGAATATGCCCGATATAGTATATCTGACAGGCGTTTTCCTGTGCATGAAGCAATAGAGGGTTATGGCGACGGCGGAAATAATCCGCGCTGCCAGCGACGGATAAGCGACACCCGCGACGCCCGCCTTGAGCGCAAACACGCCTATTATATTTCCGATTATATTGACGGCATTTGCAAAGGCGGATATGTACATCGACACATCCGCTCTGCCGACGCTGCGGCACATGGCCGCGCCCGCATTATAGACCGCGAGCGCCGGGAAAGAGCACGCGGTTATGCACATATACTCGACGCACGCCGCCATAACATCGTCCTCCACCCTGCCGAAAAGCAGATTGAGGAGAGGGCGGGTAAAAATCAGTATGAGCGCGGACACACAGACGGAGCTGACGGCAGAAAACATCAACAGCTGGCTTGCCGCCTTGCCCGCCTGCACATTATCTCTGCTGCCGATATACTGGCTGATTATGACTGCGCCGCCGGACGCAAGGGCGGAAAAGAGGAAAATTATAACGGTGTTAAAGGAATTGACGAGCGACACGCCCGAAACCGCGGAGTCGCCGACAAAACTGACGACAAACGTATCCGCTATGCCGACGAGCAGCAGCAAAAACTGCTCGACAAAAAGCGGAATTATCATCGCCCGCAAATCTTTGTTTGTGAATAGTCTGTCATCCATTTAAGCCGTCAATCCTCAAAAACAGTATAGGAATATTTTATCACACTTGAAGAGATAAATCTACCGCATTAAAGCTAAAAAGTAAAATCTGCGAAACATATTTATTTGCAGTGTTCACACCTTACGGATACATCGAAGAAACAAAAAAATCCTACCCGAGATACTTCTTTCGGGCAGGATTTTTCGGTTAGAATCGGGGGCTGTTCATTCTACGGGGTCAGCTTTCCCATTTGCTGAGATGCTGATCGAAGCCCGAGAGCATGAACTGCGGATAGGCCTCATACTTTCCGGCGCGGAAGTCGCCGTCATAGGTGAGAAGCCAAAGGAAGAACCGGCTGTATTCCGTCCCGTAAGCTGCGGCGACGTGGGGCGCACCCTTGATTATATAGGTATGCTCCGGGAAGAGCGCGGTCGAGAGGTCGACGCATCTGTCGGGAGAGAGATACTCGGCCTTAGCGGGAACATAGTCGTCGCCGAGGGTTTGACCGTACTTTGCAACAGTCGCATAGCCGGACATCTGATATGTCTCAAGCACGCCGTCACCGTTGAAATTCGCGTTCTCATAGAGAGGCGCAAGCGGTCTGTCATAATGGGCAACCACAGCAACCTTGACGCCGTCGCGAATCATATTTTCAATCAGCGCGGTGCGGTTCGCCATCATCTTCTGAAGCCGCTCGCCGCAAGCGAGGAAGTCCGCATGTGCGGAGGCGTTATCGCCGAAAACAAAATCCACCGCTTCATCGTAATCCTCCGGCTGGAGAAGTCCCCACAGAACGGGCATATAGGCAAAATCGGGAATGAGCACGCGCTCATAGACATCGTCCTTGTAGTTGTCGATAATGCAATCCGTAACTTTTTGAAGCAGCTTGAACACGCCGACGAAGTTCAGCGTCTTCATCATCGCGGACACAATCTCGTTCGAGCCGGTAACATCGGCAAGCAGACCCGAGAAGTAGTTATACATCTCATCCGCTTTTATCGCTATCTTTCCGGTAAGAACGTCCGAAGCCACCTGCGCTCCGCACATGGTCGACGACATAAACAGGCAGCGGTCAACCTTGCTGTAGCCGTACTTCGAGAGATAGGCGACGGTCATTATGCCGCCCATGCTCGCGCAGACTATCGTGACTTTTTTATGACCCGACTTTGCTATCGCTCTGTCAACAGTCGCGGCTATTTCGTCCGCCACGGCATAGGGATCGCTGCGCCAGTCATATGTAAAGAAAAAAGTATGGTCGGCGGGAAGATTCTCGGCGCAGGCACGAGCCATTCCGCGCTCGCCCTCGGAGTCGTAATCCTCCCAAATTTCCGGATGATTCTCCGCACTCTCGGGATACTGATCGACGCTGACATTGTACTTTGACGTGCCGTTTTCCTTCATCGCATAGCCGTCAAGCAATTTGGCCGCATAGTCTATAACGGCTTGGGCAAAGGGGTCGAAGTTTTTCTCTTTGACCGCCCCGTAAATGCCCTTGCAGAGCATAAAGAGCAAATCTTTAATGCTGAAATTGAGGGCGTTGCGCTCATTCTCCGTATCCTTGTCGATATAGAGCCCCATCATATCCATTCCCCTGACCAGAACCACGGGGGTAATATTGCAGGCCGCGGGGTCGTGCGCTTTCTCCGCCTGTGCGGGCGTGTTTGCCGTCTCCGCACCCTTATACGCGAACGCCGGAGTTACAAAGCTCAGCAGCAGCGCAAAGGCGAGGAGAACGCTCAGAAGTTTTTTCATCATTTTCATCCTTCGTTTCTTTTATATTTTCCCGAGGTCCTTGAACACCGACCACGAGACTAATTCTATGTTGTTCTTATGCGCGGCCTCAAGGAGATCACCGCTTTGGAGAAGCTTAAATTCATAGACGCGCTTTGTCCATTCGCCGGGCTTGTCGTCTATCGGATACGCCGGATGCATAAAAATCTCGGTCACTCCGTCGATACAGTTTTCGACAGCGTCAAGATAATATTTTCTCAGGGTGTCGTAATCTTTTATACGATCCATTGACCAGGGATTTGACACAAGGTCATCAAGTTGAGCAACTCCGCGCCGCTCGCCCGCTCCGACAATAATTTTTTGAAGGCATTTTACTATTCCCGGGGCTTCCCTGTCAATCTGCCTCGACAAAAAGCCGGGTGTTTTCGGGAACCTGTAGGGCAGAGAATGCTCGGCGCAGAAATTATAGGCGTCAATATAAAAACGTCTGCCGTTTATTCCGTAGAGCGTGGCGCAGTGGTTGTCCGCGTGGTCGACCTCAACGCCCCTTGAACTGATGAAGTTATACTGAGCCTCAAGCTCCGTGCGGACATCGCGGCGGCGGGCGTGCAGAGCGAGCCCCACCTGGCTCTCATAGAGTCCCATCCCCTTTTCGCACAGCGACGGGGCGCCGCTGTTGCTCTGCCAGCGATTTTTGCTGTCATCTGAATTTATCGTCAGATGCACGCCGACGGGATAACCACCGAGCCTCGCAAGCTCGGCGGCGTTTGCAGCGTCGGGTGCGACGGTCATAAGCGAGGTCGAGGTTATCAGCCCGCCGCGCATCAGCTCGTCTATCGCCTTTGTCTGCTGTGGATTGTAGCCGAAATCATCGGCATTGATTATAAGATACTTAGCCATTTGCATTTTTCTCTTTCTTCTTTTTTAAAACGAACCAATCTTTATCCTCGTCTTTGAAATGCAGGAACAGCGTAAAGACGGTGGACACTGCCAGCGCGATAAACGGGAACACGCAGAGCAGGAACCGCGATGCCATATCCGGATTTGTTCCGGGATTCAGACCGCTCTCAAAGCCGAACGCCGAGCCGATAACTTTATAGCCGAGCGAAACATAAATTCCGCTCAGGCGACCCATGACGCCGATAAGACTCGTCAGCATTCCCTCGCGCTTTACTCCGTGGCGCTCATAGTCGTCATCGATTATTTTGGCGCTGATACAGTCGAGGGTAACAAGTATACCCGCAACTCCTATACCCATAACACTCATTACAGCGGCGGCAAAGAACATTTTTTTCGCAAAGAACAACGGAATGAAGCCCACGGTCATGATAATAAATCCGAGACGGAAAACATTCATTATGCCGATATTTTTTACGACATTAGACCATATGATTATGCCGATAAGGGCGAAGCCGAACACTACGGCGAGCATGACGGTAGTCATGGAGCTGCCGAGCTTCAGGGTATATTCCACATAGAACGGTACAGCCTGAGCAATAAGCGAAAATGCTGCGGAATAAAGCGCAAAAGCCAAGCCGTATATCCAGAACTTGCCGTTGGTGATAAGAGCGAATATCGCCTTAAAGAGATCGGGCTTTTCGCTGTTTTCCGACTCCGCTCTCTCTTCCTCGATGTTTTCATAGCATCCGAAGGCAGTATACAGTATAACCACCAGAGCTATCGCGCCGTATATAACAGCCGTGACGCCGTAGCCTATCTTCGAGGTGACAACGGGAGTGAGAACAATAGAAATGACCATTGCGACGAGCTGACAAATCTGCCTTATGGCGCTTGTCTTTGCCCTGAGCTCATCGGTTTTGAAAAGAGTCGGGAACAGTGCGCTGTAGTTTGCGTACATGAGTGAGTCGAGAGTACCTGCGAGTATGTACATAAGTAAAATATACAAATACGCCTTTCCCGAGTCGGACTGCACTCTTGCCGGCATATTAAAGAACAGCACGAACGCCAAAGCCATCAGCGGAGTGCCGATAACAAGCCAAGGTCTGCGCTTGCCCCACCGCGTATTGGTTCTGTCCGAAAAGAAGCCGTAGATAGGATTGTCAACGGCATCGACAAAGGTGTAGATAAACAGTATTTTCGCCATCTGGTCGGTCGTGATAAGACCAAGCTTCAGTACATAATATGCGGCCGCATATGACTTCAGCATATTTATCGGAATAGATGTGCCGAACATACCGAAGCCGTAGCGGAAGGGGGATGTGCGTTTTCGGTTCAAGGTGTTTGAAGGTTCCATCGGTTATCCTCCTTTTTCTCTTCAATAAAATATATCGGAGCTTGACATTTTGTGCAAACTCCATAAAAATAATTTCATCATTATTATAAAACAGTACATTTTGTTTTTCTTGCTATTTTTTAACAGTAATGAGTGATTTTTTTAATTTTATGTCTCGAGAGTCAATATAAGCTCTTGAAATCAGCAATAAATTGTGGTATTTTTAAGTAAATACGGCGAGAAGGAGTGAATCGCACAGATATGACGAATATTATCGACTACAAAACGCACCCGATAATCGGCAAATATTCCGTGTCCTTTCACCGTTGGGGCTCGTCGGGCACGGCAGCGCACGGACACAACTACTATGAGATTTTTCTCGTCACGGACGGTCGTTTATGCCACGAGGTAAACGAAAAGCCCTCGGAAATAGGCAAAGGCACGCTTTGCATGATATGCCCGGGCGACATTCACCGCTTGAGCCGCGTAGAAAATTTTTCGAGCGCGCATATGAACATCTGCATCGCGCCGAAAAAATTTGACGAAATCTGCTCGGCTATCGGGATAGACCCGCGGGAGCTTGAGACGCAGAAGCCGCTGACGGCTGTGCTCTCTGCCGAGGAGCAGGCATACTTCGACTCGCGCGCAAGTCTCATAAGCAAGCTCATAGGCGACGGATATGAAAAGGCGGTGAGCGTAATATGCTCGACCGCAGCGGATTTTATCTCTATATTAAACAGCTCGAAGCTAACGCAGAAGATAATCTGTCCCGAATGGTTTGAAGATATTATTGAAAAAATACACGCGCCGGAATACATGACGTGCAGCGCGGCGGATGTATATGAGATGAGCAACTTTTCGCCGCCCGTTGTCATTGAGGCTTTTAAGAAATATGCGGGCAAGACGGTGTCGGCATATCTCAGGGACGCAAAATGCGAATACGCCTGTCTCCTGCTCAGCGGAACCAAAATGACTACGCTCGAAATCTCCATGCAGCTCGGCTACTACAGCCTGAGCCACTTCAACAGGGTTTTCAAGAGCTATTCGGGGCTCTCACCGGCGGCATACAGACGAGAATATCAAAAATAGAGCATCCGCACAGTAAATCTGTACGGATGCTTGTCTGTTATTCCTGAGCCATTTTCATCAGGTCGTCCTGCGTTATTACGGGTATACCGAGGTCGTTGGCTTTCTGAAGCTTGCTTCCCGCCTCCTCGCCTGCGACAACATACGAAGTCTTTTTCGAGACGGAGGACGAGGCTTTGCCGCCGAGACCTTCGATTATATCCGTCGCCTCTTTTCTCGAGAGCGTGGGCAGAGTGCCCGTTAGAACAAAGGTCAGGCCTTTGAAGCGCTGATCGTCGCTCTTTTCTTTCAGCGACTTCATATTGACCCCGGCAGCTTTAAGTCTCGCTATAAGATCCGAGGTCTGGCTCAGGGAGAAAAATTCAACCGCACTCTTTGCCATTATGCCGCCGAAGCCGTCTATTGCCGATATCTCATCCTCGGAAGCGGCGGCGATTGAATCTATATCGCCGAAATGCTCGGACAGGAGCTTCGCCGCTTTCTGGCCGATATGGCGTATTCCGAGTGCGAACAGCAGACGCGAAAGGTCATTTTGCTTCGAGTGCTCTATGGCCTCAATAAGATTATTTGCCGACTTCTCCTGATGTCCCTCGAGAGCCGTTATTTCGCCTGCCGTTATGTCATATATATCGGCTACATTCGATATCAGACCCTCCGAGATAAACTTTTCGACGAGTGCATCGCCGAGCCCCTCGATATCCATGGCATCACGCGAGCAGAAATGGATAACATTTCTCAGAAGCTGCGCCGGACACTCGGGATTGACGCAGCGGACAGCCGCCTCGCCCTCCTCTCGGATAACGGGAGCGGAGCAGGACGGACAAATCGATGGCAAGACATAGGGCTCGGAAACTTTTGCGTGCGACACAACGCGCACGACCTCCGGGATTATATCGCCCGCTTTTCTTATGGCGACCTCGTCACCGATGCGGATATCCTTTTCGGCGATAAAATCCTGATTGTGGAGTGTTGCGCGGCTGACTGTCGAGCCTGCAAGCAGAACAGGCTCAAACACGGCGGTCGGAGTGAGCACGCCCGTGCGCCCGACACCTATCTCTATGTCTATGAGCTTTGTCGTCTTTTCCTCCGGCGGATATTTGAAAGCCACCGCCCATTTGGGGAATTTCGAAGTGCTGCCGAGGTGTCTGCGCTGAACAAAATCGTCAACTTTTATAACAGCGCCGTCTATATCATATTCGAGTCCCGAGCGTATCTCCCCGATGCGCTTGAGCTCCCCTATTACATCCGTTATATTATCAAATCGCGTGTAGAACGGGATTGTATGAAAGCCCTGCTCGCGCAGGAAATCGAGCGACTGCTTATGTGATGTCAGCTCCTTGCCCTCTATCTGCTGGACATTGAAAACGAAAATATCGAGTCCCCTGCCCGCGGTTACTTTGGAGTCCTTCTGTCTGAGCGAGCCCGCGGCTGCGTTGCGCGGATTCTTGAAAGGCTTTTCGCCGTCGAGCTCCTGCCTTGCGACAAGGGAGGCAAAGACGGATTTCGGCATATACACCTCGCCCCTGACCTCCAAAAAAGGAAGCGGGGTTTTTATTTTGAGCGGGATAGAGCGCACTGTACGAAGATTTGCGGTAACATCCTCGCCGACATCGCCGTCTCCGCGGGTCGAGCCGCGGGTCAGCACACCGTCCGTATATTCGAGCGAGACGGAAAGTCCGTCTATCTTCGGTTCGACCACATAATGCACATCGCGCTCGGTCTCTCTGACCCTGCGGTCAAACTCCTCTATCTCGCCGAAGCCGAACGCGTCCTGGAGGCTCTCCATGCGCACGCGGTGCTCTACCTTTGCAAAGAGAGTTTCCGCGCTGCCGCCGACACGCATCGTCGGAGAATCGGGCGAAACAAGGTCGGGGTATTTCTCCTCAATAGCCTTGAGCTCGCGCTGGAGCATATCGTATTCATAATCCTCTATCTCGGGGTCATCGTCGACATAATACTTTTTGCTGTAATAATTGAGCTTATCTCTGAGCTCCTGTGCGCGCTTTGCGCTCTGTTCCTTATCCGTCAAAAGGGATTCCTCCTTTAAAGCCTTCCGTTTTCTCTGCGGCTTATTATACCACAAACTCGGCATATCTAACAACCGTTTATTTTACTGTCTCTGAGGAATGTCTATTGTCACCGCCGTCTGAGGAACGGAGCCGATAACAATATTCTCGGCGATACAGTATTCATCCGAGAACTCCGCCGCACCCTCGTCCCCGCCCAAAAAGACATAGACGGAGCACTCGACTCTGAGCATTACCCTGTGGCGGGTCTGATTTATGCCCGCCGAGGTAAATTTGTCGGTTATCTGCGCGCTTGCGCCGCCCGTCATACGGACGGTTACGGGTATTTCGGGACCCGCTCCCGCAAAGACCTCGGAGCCCGTGACCGAGCCGAGAGGTATTTTTACGGTAAACCGTGCATTTTCTTCGAGCGCTTCGTCGACGGCGCGGACAAGGCGCGACTTAAAAAGATTGACGGACGCGGCATTGAGCGACATTGAATTTACTTTTCCGCCGCTGCCGCTTACACTCACAAGAGCCGCGCAGTCCTCGGGATTTTCGGATATAAACTTTTCTATACTGCTGCCTACCGTGCGCACGGCGAGACTCTTGGCGCGGGTCATGGCGATGTTGCGCACCGCCGGGCGAAGCCGCGCATCAAAAATAAGGACTGTGCAAAGCGCCAGCGTAAAGGCGCACAGAGCCTTAAACGCCCCGCGCGGCAGAGTGCGTATATTTAATCGACGAATTCGGCGCATAAAAACACCCCCGCAACAGTTTATGCGGAGGCAAGGAAAATTGTTATAGTTTTTCGAGGCCTCGACGGCGGACAAGACAGTGTCAACGGATTCGGAAATTATCGTCCTGCCCTTGAGCTTCTGCACAGCGCCGACGCCGGCGTTTATTGCTCCCGAATCCGAGCGCAATTATTAAACGGCACAAAAAATTTTCGTAATAATTAAAATGGCACAAAATGACGAAAAATATAATTACAAAAATATCGATTATGTCGCTTTATGCTATTGTTTGCCGGGCAAAAAAGTGTTATAATACTTCTGTTTGCAAAACCAGCAATACTTTTTCCGTCTGGAGGTAAAAAAATGTCATACGATGTAGCAATTATCGGTGCAGGCGTCAGCGGCGCAATGGTCGCGAGAGAGCTGAGCCGATATAACATCAAAGTCGCATTGGTTGAAAAATGCATTGACGTGGCAATGGGCACAACAAAGGCCAACAGCGCCATTGTCCACGCAGGCTTCGACGCAATGCCCGGCACTCTCAAAGCAAAACTCAATGTTGAGGGTACGGCAGCAATGCCCGCTCTGTGCGAGACACTTCATGTCCCGTTCAAGCCCATCGGCTCTTATGTTGTCTCTTTCTCGAATGAGGAGCTCGAGACTCTTGAAGAGCTCAAGGCGAGAGGCGAAGAGAACGGAGTTCCCGGACTCGAGATTCTCGACAAAGAGGCTATTCACCGCGAAGAGCCGAACCTCAGCGACGAGGCAGTCGCCGCGCTCTACGCTCCGACCGCCGGAATCGTCTGCCCCTACGAGCTGACGATAGCGGCAGTTGAGAACGCAGTCATGAACGGCGTCGAGTTCTTCCGCAATTTTGATGTTACGGCTATTGAAAAGAACGCGCAGGGCAACTTTGTTCTCAAGTCCGGCGCAGGCGAGATCGAGGCCGAGTATGTTGTCAACGCTGCAGGCGTTTTCTGCGACAAGGTCGCTTCTCTCATCGGCGACAATTCAATGACAATTATTCCCCGTAAGGGCGAATATATGCTCATGGACAGAGCGGTCGGCGACAAGGTCAAGCACACGATATTCCAGTGCCCCACAAAGATGGGCAAGGGCGTCCTCGTCACTCCCACCGTTGACGGCAACCTGCTCGTCGGTCCGAGCGCCGTCGATATCGACGAAAAGGACGACTGCGCAACCACCGCAGCCGGCACAAACGGTGTTTTCAAGACCGCGCTCAAGTCCGTCCCGTCGCTCTCGACCCGCGACGTCATCACCTCATTCGCAGGTATCCGCGCCCACAGCACCGGTGACGATTTCATCATCGCTCCCAGCGAGAAGGACGCGAAGTTCATAAATGTTGCCGGCATCGAATCCCCCGGCCTCTCCTCCGCTCCCGCTATCGGTCTCTATGTCTGCGACATGATTCTGCAGGACATGGGCGAAGTCAGCAAGAAAGCGGACTTCATTCCCGGCAGACCCGCTCCCGTGCGTTTCCGTCACATGAACGCAGAAGAGCGCAAGGCTCTTGTTGAGAAGAACAGCGCATACGGCAGAGTTATCTGCCGCTGCGAGACTATAACCGAAGGCGAAATTCTCGACGCTATCCATGCACCCGCAGGTGCTGTTGACGTCGACGGCGTAAAGCGCCGCACGAGAGCCGGTATGGGCCGCTGCCAGGGCGGCTTCTGCGGCTCAAAGGTAGTCGAGATACTCGCAAGAGAGCTTGGTCAGGAGCTTGACGACATTACAAAATGCGGCGGAGAGTCCAAAATCCTCTTCGGCAAGACTAAGTGATTTGCGAATTTTCGCAGCATGAAAGGATGAATACTAATGCTTAAATATGATCTTGCCGTTATCGGCGGAGGCCCCGCAGGCATGGCCGCCGCGCTCAAGGCGCGTGAAAGCGGAGTTGAAAAGATAATCATACTCGAGCGCGCAGAGACCCTCGGCGGTATCCTTGAGCAGTGCATACACACCGGCTTCGGTCTGCACTACTTCGGCGAGGAGCTGTCCGGACCCGAATATGCCGCGCGCTTCATCGAGCTCGTTGAGGACACCGACATTGTCGTTAAGACCGACACTATGGTGCTCTCCATCTCCGACGACAACGTTGTCACCGCAGTTAACAAAGAGGACGGTCTTATTGAAATAGACGCTACCGCAGTTATCCTTGCCATGGGCTGCCGTGAGCGTCCGAGAGGCGCGCTCAACATAGCGGGCACCCGCTGCGCAGGCGTTCTCTCCGCAGGCACCGCCCAGAAATATGTCAACATCGACGGCTATATGCCCGGCAAAGAAGTCGTTATCCTCGGCTCGGGCGATATCGGTCTTATCATGGCGCGCCGCATGACCCTTGAGGGTGCTCATGTCAAGATGGTCTGCGAGCTCATGCCCTATTCGAGCGGTCTTACGAGGAACATCGTACAGTGCCTCAACGACTTTGATATTCCGCTCAAGCTCAGCACTACCGTTATCGACATCCACGGCAAGGAGCGTCTTGAGGGCGTTACCATTGCACAGGTCGACGACAACCGCCGCCCGATACCCGGCACAGAGGAATATGTCCCCTGCGATACGCTCATGCTTTCCGTCGGTCTTATCCCCGAGAACGAGCTGAGCAAGAACATGGGCATCGAGTTTGACCGCGTCACCGGCGGCCCTGTAGTTGACGAATACAGAGAGACTACTCACCCCGGCGTTTTCGCCTGCGGCAACGTGCTGCACGTTCACGACCTTGTTGACTTCGTTACCCTCGAGAGCCAGACGGCCGGCGAGGGCGCAGCGAGATATATAAAGAACGGCGGAAACAAGGAAAAGAAATATGTCAAGACCAGAGGCATCAACGGCGTGCGTTACATCGTACCGCAGAAGATAGCTCTGGGCGAGGATGAGGACGTTAAGCTCTTCTTCAGAGTCGGCGACGTTCACAAGAACGCCAAGGTAGTCGTTACCTATAACGGCGAGACGCTCATCAGCAAGAAGCGCCCGAGACTCGCTCCCGGCGAGATGGAGAACGTCATCATCAAGAGCGATATGCTCAAGAACTTTGATGAGAACGGCATAATCGAAATTCAGGTGGAGGAATAATCATGGTAAAAGATATTATTTGTGTCGCCTGCCCCATGGGCTGCCAGATTTCCGTTGAGCTCAGCGACAGCGGAGAGATCCTCAGCGTTACCGGCAACACCTGCAAGCGCGGCGACGCCTACGCGAGAACCGAGTGCACCAACCCCGAGAGAAGCCTTACCACGACTGTCAAGGTCAGCGGCGGCGTTCACCCCGTTGTTCCCGTTAAGTCCGCAAAGGCTGTTCCGAAGGACAAGGTCAAGGACTGCGTCAAGGAGATAGCAAAGCTTGAGATCAAGGCTCCGGTCAAGATCGGCGATGTTGTCTGCGCGAACATACTCGGCACCGGCGTTGATATCGTTGCGACGAACATCTGCCCCGAGGCATAAAAGCATATAGACAAAACGAAGCATCCGCAGGATGAAAATTTCTGCGGATGCTTTTTTGCGAATTTTTTTTAATGCTGTCAGCTTGCAAAATAACTTTCGAGCGCATCGGACAATTTCTGCCCTTCGCCGAGCTTTTTTAGCACTGCGTCGGAATGGATATAAGCTGTTTTCGACGATTTTTCGGAATCAAGGACAAGCTCATCGCCGCTGATATCAAAACAGTATTCGTCTCTGCCGTTATCATCACAGAGAACAAGGCGGCTGTCCTTTTCTTCGTAAGTACCCGCCGAGCAATCGCTCATGTCACTCCTGTGCATGAAATATTTACCGTCTGCGGGAGAAAGAGAAAGTTCAACATAGAGTTTTATGCCGTTTTGCTCGTTCCTGCCGAGATAGGTTATAGCATCGGTGCGAACAGACGACGGTGTGAAAAGAGCTTTGTTTTTTATGCACTTCTCCGCTTTATCGGAGCTGTTTGAATATTGCAGCTCCGGCACGGGGTCAGACTTTTGGGGAAGAAATTCGAGCCCGTCTTTCTGCTTTTTGAATGTAAATTTATTTTCCGTCCCGGCGTTTTTCGCGGTAAGCATCAGATAATCGTCATTCTCCTCATAAGAGCCGCTCAGAGCGACGAAAAAACGGTATGACTGCAAGAAATTGAAGGTCTTATCTTTTCTGTTGAGTGCAAGACCCGCATAGTCGTTATCCGACTTACAACCGAAATATGCCATGCCGTTTTCATCGGCGGAGGCTTTGACAATATCCGGAATATCGCCGGCGCTGCGCCCGGGAAAGAAGTGCGCTGCCAGCGCGGCACATACGGCGACAACAACCACTATAGCTATACAGATAGTACGTTTGACCGAGCTTTTCATTTTGGCTCCCCTCTCTTAAAGGATTTATCCGAATCTTTTTTTGGTATTACCAGTATAGCAGTTTTTTTCAGAATATTCAAGCAAACTTCAAGTTGTTCATACAAGTTTAAAATATTGGGTGTATCATATAGACTGTGAAAATTGATTCGATTGACTTTTAATGTGTATTCTGTTAATATCAGTATATAATAAAATCATCTTACGGGAGGTCACACAATGAGAAATGTCATAAGGATAAATGACGGCTGGCTCTTTACGCTTGACGGAAAGACCGAGACCGTCAATCTTCCGCACACCTGGAACGCCTTTGACGGTCAGGACGGCACAAACGGATATCTTCGCACAAAGGCAACGTATTCCAAGGAGCTGCCGAAATCGGACAAGAAAACGTTCCTCGAATGCAAGGGCGTCAATTCAAAGGCTGAAATCAGAGTCAACAACGAGCTTGTCGCAGTTCACGAGGGCGGATATTCCGCGTTCAGAGTCGATATCTCCGACTATATCAGACACGGCTGCCGCGTTGACATAACCGCCGACAACTCGCCCGACGAGTCCGTTTACCCGACGATGGCGGACTTCACCTTCTACGGCGGCGTTTACCGCGATGTCAATCTTATCGAGGTTCCGGACTGCAGATTTTCCATGAAAGATTACGGCTCGGACGGAATCTATATCACCCCGCGCCATGTAGGTGAGGGCGGCTGGGAGCTTAGCATAAAGGCGCTTATCGACAACGCCGACTGCTCTCACAAGGCTCGCTTCACGCTCATTGACGCAGAAGGCAACGAAAAAGCTTCAACAGTTGCGGATCTCCGCCCGATAATCAGCGCCAAGCTGCCCGTTGAGGATCCGATACTTTGGAACGGCAGAAAGAATCCGTATCTCTACACCGTAAGATGCGAGATATTTGACAGCTCCATAGGTGAAGTCACCGACAATATCGATATAAGAACGGGTCTGCGCGATTACCGCATTGACAGCCACAAGGGCTTCTTCCTCAACGGCGAGCACATCAAGCTTCAGGGCGTCTCCCGCCACCAGGACAGAGAGAATATGGGCAACGCCATAACCGAGAAGCAGCACGCCGAGGACGTCAAACTTATCCTCGACGTCGGCGCTAACTCGGTGCGTCTCGCCCACTATCAGCAGAACAGCTATTTCTATGACCTCTGCGACGAGAGCGGTCTGCTCGTTTGGGCGGAGGTGCCGGTCATCTCCCGTTTCAGCTCCAAGCGCAATAAGAACGCGGAGCAGCAGCTCGTTGAGCTGATAAAGCAAAATTACAATCACCCGTCAATTTTCTGCTGGGGCATCGAAAATGAGATAACAATAGGCGGAAGCGCGAGCAAGAGACTCATAACCTTCCTCAAGCGCATGAACAAGCTCGCGAGATATCTTGACCCGACGAGATACACCACCTGCGCTCAGCTGTGTATGTGCCCGGTGACCTCTCCGCTCAATCATATCACTGACATTCTCGGCTATAACCATTACTTCGGCTGGTATATGGGCTCTTGCAATGAGTTTGATAAATGGCTCGATGAGTGGCACAGAGAGAATCCCGAGGGCAAGCTCTGCCTTTCAGAATACGGCGCCGAGGGTATAACAAAATACCACTCCGACTCCCCTATCCAGGGCGACTACAGTGAAGACTATCAGGCACTGTTCCATGAGCACTATATCAAGGCGATAAACGAGCGCGACTGGCTCTGGGGCTCATATGTCTGGAATATGTTCGACTTCGGCTCGGCTTCAAGAAACGAGGGCGGAGTCAGAGGCAGAAACAACAAGGGTCTTGTTACCTTTGACCGCAAAATAAAGAAGGATTCGTTCTGGCTTTACAAGGCATATTGGAGCGACAAGAAGTTCGTTCACATCGCCGACGAAAGATATGTCAACAGACCCGCCGGAAAGAGCAAAATAAAGGTCTACTCCAACTGCCCCGAGGTCACGCTCGAGGTAAACGGCAAGGCCTACACGCAGAAAGCGGACAAGGTGTTCATCTTCGAGGATGTTGAGCTCAAGCTCGGCGAAAATGTTATCAAGGCGCGCGGCGGCAAGGCTCGCCCGGCACACACGATAACGGTAAACGGCATAGAAAAAGCCACCGACGAATACAAAATGCCCGCGGAATACTCCTCATTCGTGCGCAACTGGTTCGTTTCCGACGACGGCAAGGCTGACCCGAGCAAGCTCTCCGTCGAGGACAGAATGGGCGATGTGCTCGGCAACGACGAGATAAACAGGATAATCAAGAACGCCGCCGGCGACTTTGCGGCAAAGGCCGTTTCAAGTCCCCTGCTCAAGCCCATCTATCCGATAAAGATCAAGACGGCAATGAAAATAGCCGGTAAGCTCGGAGTTGACGAGCAGAAGCTCGCGCTTGCGGACGGATTCTTGCAGACCATAGAGAAGAGCAAATAATAAAAATCACAAAAAAGCACCGCTGAAGTCAAATTTCAGCGGTGCTTTGCTATTCAGTTATATTCGTCGGTGTCCTCGTTCAGATCCTCGTCATCGGGGTCGTCCGGATCAACATGGTCGTTTTGCTTTGAGCTCCCCTTTCCCGAGACGCCGAACACGGTGCCGCAGCAAAGTCCTATGCCTACTCCGAGACACAGACACACGGGAAGTCCGTCTGTTACACTACCCATGACCAAGCCTAACGCAAGCCCTATTGCAAGGCCTATTCCGATGCCTGCGCCGGAGACTGATTTCTTGCTCTCTTTCATCAGACAGTCGCCGCCGCTTTTGTCTCGGCTTTTTCGGCTTTCTTCACGGGGAAAACATTCGTGAAGTTGAGCAGGAAGAGCAGAACATATGCCGCCTGCATCGGGATATTTTCAATGATAGCGCTCTTGCCGACAGTCAGCAGGAGAACGAGCATCGTAAGAAGTATCGCACAGAAAACTATAAGCCCGACCATAAAGCGACCCTTGAGCTCTCTCGCTTTGTTTATGAGCAGGAGCACCATTGGCGCGGCGCAGCAGAAAGCGAACAGGAGCGCCCCTGTCCAATGCGCCATGCAGCGCGCGGAATCGAGATGAATCTCCTCGCCCATTGACGGGCAGTTGATGGTAACATAGATAGCGGCGCTTCCGATTGAGCCGAGAATAACGCCCGCTCGGCTGTGGTAGCCGAATTTACGATAGGCATAGAGCGTGTTGGTGAACACAGTTGCCGACGCGATAACGCCCCAGCCCCTGAAATGCCACGGGAAGTCGAGTCCTATCATGCTCGCGGTGATAAACTTCACCTTTTCGATGAAGGGCTGGTCGCCGAAGAAGCCGTACCCCGTGACATAGACGCAGCCAAAAATAACACCGAAAAGGCAAAATATTTTCATCGCCTTGCCGGGCTCCTTGCCGTAGAGCAGGACTTTTATGTAGACGATAAACATGGCAAGGCACACGCACGAGACTATGACCCATACGGGATAGAGCCACTCTCGCCCTATCATGCCGCTGATGTCGGCATGAGTGACGCCGTCAACGGTTCGCTCCTCTGCTGTCGCGTAGTTGACGAGCACTATCTTGCGCATGAACGCTGTCATCCATACCGCATATGCGGCGATAATGGCAATCCACATTGCGGCATACGCCTTAAAGCTCGGCTGTTTTTTCACTTTTGACATTGTTACACCCCTTGTTACCCTGCAACACCTAAAACTTTACAAGCCTTGCGTCGTCTGATTGCGTTTAACTGCGTCTTCAAACTTGACAGGCGGTAGCCTGCCTGCGTTTTCATCCTTGTTTAACACAATCATACTTGCAACCAGATGTAAACTTTTAGATGTTGCAGGGTACTTCGATAAAATTTTATCGTTTTAATTATAAACTCTTTGGGGACGGTTTGTCAACAGTTTATTCTTTGTCTAAAATATAAGAGACTTCTTTATAGGGCTTTCCGTCTTTGAAATAGATTCTCGGCACACGGCGGGCAACTCCGCAGACGAACTCGTAGTTGAAGCTCGCCGACATATTGCCTATCTCCTCCGCGCTCACGGTGCAGCCGTTATCGCTACCCATGAGAATGACCTCATCCTCAATATTCAGCTCGCCCTCGATATCGGTTACGTCTATCATGAACTGATCCATGCACACTCTGCCGATTATCGGCGCGAACTGACCGTTGACTATCACCCTGCCCTTTGATGAGAGCGCACGGGGGTAGCCGTCGGCATAGCCCACGGGTATGGTTGCGACACGGGTCTCTCTTTGTGTCACGAATGTGTGACCGTAGCTGACTCCGCAGCCTGCGGGGACGGTTTTAAGATTGACTATTTTAGTGCGCAGCTCCATCGCGGGAACAAGCTCGATTCTCGATTTGTCGACCTCCTCCGAGGGATAGAGCCCGTAGAGCGAGATGCCGAAGCGCACCATATCATAGTGCTCCTCAAACTCCCCTACTGCCGCCGAGTTGCTCAGATGCTTTATCGGTATGTTTATACCCGCCTTTTCAAGCTTATCTATAAACGCATCAAAACGTTCCGACTGGAGATGCGCGGTTGTTTTATCAAGCTCGTCGGCACGGGCATAGTGGCTGAAAATACCCTCAAGGACGAGATTCGGGAGCTCGATTATCTTCTTTATAAGCTCAACGCTCTCGTCGTTATCCTGAAATCCGACACGCGACATACCGGTGTCGAGTCCGATATGAAAACGAACGGTCTTTCCGAGGGCAACCGCCCTATCGGACAGATGTTTCGCCATTTCATAGGTGTAGATATTCTGCGTGATACCGTAGTTTATCAGCAGATCGTCCTGCGAGGGCGAGGTATAGCCGAGAATAAGTATCGGCTTCTTTATACCCGAGCGGCGAAGCTCGACCGCCTCCTCGATAATGGCGACTCCGAAATAGTCAACCTTATCCTCAAGCTGATGCGCAAGCTCGACCGCGCCGTGGCCGTAACCGTCCGCCTTTATTACCGCGAGAACCTTCGTGCCCTCGGGTATGCAGCGTTTGCACTCGCCGAGATTATGGAGGATCGCGTCTATATCTATCTTTGCATATATACGATGATATTTCACCGTTATCGCTTCCTTTGTCAGATTATTTGCGCAAGCGGAGCGGTCTCGATACCGTTTGCCATGAGCTCGGATTTAATGCGCCTTGCGAATTCGACTGCCTTGACTCCGTCGCCGTGCAGGCATATCGAATCGGGCTTGAGCTCGATTGTTTTTCCGTTTATCGACTCGACCGTGCCGTTTTTAACCATACCGATAACGCGGCTGACCGCCTCGTCCTCGTCGGTTATGACTGCGCCCGGCTTGCCTCTTGCGACAAGCGAGCCGTCATCCTCGTAGGCTCTGTCCGCAAAAACCTCGCTTGCGGCTCGGAGTCCGATTTTCTTTGCCGCGCTCATCATCTTGCTGCCCGAGAGGCAGAGAAGAATAAGCTCGGGGTCAAATTCATAGACAGCCTCGCATATGGCGGCGGCGAGAATCTCGTCCTTGCCCGCCATATTATAGAGCGCACCGTGGGGCTTGACGTGCTCAAGGCGGCAGCCCGCCGTCTTGCAAAACGCTGCGAGTGCACCTATCTGATACTGAACGAACGCTTTCGCCTCGGCGGGCGAGACGTTCATATTTCTTCTGCCGAAGCCGACAAGATCCGGAAAGCCGGGATGCGCGCCGACCGCGACGTCGTTTGCGTGCGCGAGCGCTACGGTCTTCTGCATCACGAGCGGATCGGACGCATGGAAGCCGCAGGCTATATTGGCGGACGAAATATATTTTATGACCTCATCGTCGAGACCCAGCTTATAGTTGCCGAAGCTCTCGCCGAGATCGCAGTTAAGATCTATTTTGTGCATATCCGTACCCCCTGTCAATATTTAAGCTCGACATTTTTAACGTCGGTTATAAGCATATGCCCGGGCGAATGGGTTATCGCTATGGGCGGCTTTGTGCTCATGAGCGCCGACTGCGGAGTGACACCGCACGGCCAGAACACCGGCACCTCGCCGGGTTTTATCGTAACGGAGTCGCCGAAATCGGGCTTCGAGATATCATCTATGCCTATAACGGACGGATCTCCGATATGTATCGGCGCACCGTGAACCTTGGGCATGGCGGCAGTCGCCGCGACGGCGGTAACTATCTTGTCATAGGGCAGAGGACGCATACTCACGACCATTTTTCCGTGGAAAATTCCCGCCGGCTCGCACTCGATGTTAGTGAGATACATCGGTACGTTTCTGCCCTCTTCAATATGCCTTATCGGCACATTTGCGGCAATCAGCTCCGACTCGAAGGAGAAGCTGCAGCCAATGAGGAAGCTGACAAAATCGTCGCGCCAGAGATGCTCGACGCTCGTATATTCGCCGGTCATAACTCCGTTTTCATAGACCCTGTATTTCGGGATATCGTTTGCGATATCCGCGCCGGGAGCTATTTTCTTCAAAAAACGCGAGCCGACGTCGCTGACTTCGAGAATCGGACACGGGCGCGGGTTGCGCTGGGCGAAAAGCAGGAAGTCATAGGCGAGATCCTTCGGCAGAACGCAGAGGTTCGCCTGAGCATAACCCGCACACATTCCCGAGGTGTTGCAGGTTATTGCACCCTCTCTTATAAGCTGTCTGACATCACGCGGACTCATCGAAGAATAGTCCATTTTATATGCCTCCAATCAGGAGTCGGATGTAAAGGTATCCGCTCTGAGAATATTAGTCTGTAGTTTTTTGAGCGCCTTTTTATCGGCCTTTATGCGTTTTACGGCATACTGAAGGTCGACCTTTTTAAATCGCAGAGTGCCGCCCGGACGAAGCTGGGCGAGCAGGGGCAGGTCAGAGGTGATAACCGTCGCTATTTTTGCATAGCCGCCGGTAGTCTGTCTGTCCGCCATCATAATTATCGGCTTGCCTGCGGACGGTATCTGAACCGAGCCCGCAACTATGCCGTCCGAAATAATATCGACGCCGTCAATGCTCTCTACCGGCGCTCCGTCGAGCTTTATGCCCATTCTGTCTGAATCGGCGGTGACGGAATAAACTTCTGAATAGAAGGTATTTTTGCCCTTATCGGAAAAGTAATCATCCTGAGGGCCGGGTATAACATGGATAGTAACCGTGCCGTCTGCACGCTTTTTGGGCTCATACACGCGGCCGACCATGCTGAATAGCCAACCCTGCGGATGGCGAAGCGGAATTACATCGCCCGCCATGAGCTTTCTGCCCTCAAAGCCTCCGGTTTTGCACTTTAGATTTGTAGACATACTGCCCATAACGGGAGCGATATCAAAGCCGCCCGCCACGGCGAGATAGCCGCGCAGTCCGCTCTTTGCGCTGCCGCAGTCGAGCACATCGCCCTTTTTAATGCGTATGGCGCGGTTCATCGGAAGCTCGGTCACTTCTCCCGTTTCAAAATCGGTCACTGTGGGAGTGAACTCGGCTCCGGTTATCGCTATGACATTGTCCTCATCAAAATAAACCTTCACGCCGAGCATGGTCATTTCGAGCACTCCGTCCTTCTCGCTGTTATCGACCAAGAGGTTTGCTGCCTCGGCGGCAAAGCGATCCATCGCGCCGCTCTGCTGGAAGCCCGACGCCATGTATCCGCAGCGGCCGAGATCCTGAACGGTGGTGAGCATACCGGGCGAGATTATATGCATACTCATATCAGTTCCCCTCCCCGGCAGTTATTTTGCACTCGTATTCATCGCGGCTGACAAGCTCCTCTATTTTTCGGTACTCCTGCTCGTCGACGGCGAAAAATCTGATGTAATCGCCCGCGCTGTAAAGTATAGGCTCGGCGCGGTTCGGATCATAGGGTCTGACCGGCGTTCTGCCGATGAGCTGCCAGCCGCCCGGCGACGCGAGCGGATATATGCCCGTCTGCTCGCCGCCTATGCCGACGGAGCCCGCGGGAATACTCGTTCGCGGGTTTGAAAGGCGCGGAGTGTGCAGGCGCTTATCCATATCACCGAGATAGGCGAAGCCCGGCAGGAATCCGAGCATAAATATGAGATAATCTCTGCCCGTGTGTATGTCTATGACCTCCTGCTCGGTGAGTCCGGCGTGGGACGCAACAAAGGCTATATCCTCGCCGAATTCGCCGCCGTAGCAGACGGGAATATTGAACACACGCTTCTCTCCGGCCGACGCCTGATCGAGAGATTTTATACGCTTTTTGAGCTTCTTTATCAAAGCCTCGCAGCCCGTCCGCAAGGGGTCGTAGCAGACGAGCAGGGAACGGAACGTGGGTATACATTCCGTCACCCCGCGTATCGGCTTACGAGACAGCGAGTCAGACAGGCTGCGTATCTTTTTGTTTATTTCGGGGTCTATTATTCTGCCGAACTCGACATTGACCGCCGAATCTCCGGCAGGAAGAAACAACGTTTCATTCATAGTTTTTTACCCCTTTTTTGGTTATTCGCCGAAAAAGCCCTTATCGATGACCTTTTCGAACCAGGTCTTGCAGGTCTCCTCAAGCTTCAGCGAGTAGCTGACGCACTCGCGCATGAGGTTGACTATCGACATATTCAGGCTCTTGCCGAAGCCGTCGATAGCCGGGATGCACCAGCCGTACATATCAATCATACCGTTGCGAGCGGCGGTGACTATTGTATCGCCCTCAAGCTCTGCGGTATGCATGATATCGAGATCCTTTTTGAGATAAGCAATCGCCGCTATCATCGCGTAGCAGCCCCAATCAGAGACAGTGGCGGTGATTATGTTATCAGTGACGGTGCGCACAGCTATTCCGCCGCCGCAGCCGCAACGGCACTCGCCCTCGTCGGCATAAGGAATGTTCTTATGCAGATGAGAAGCAATTGTGCCCATGCCTATCTCGTTGCCGAGGTCGCCTATTGCGATATTGAGCACGCCCATGTCGCGGAGCTTATCGAAGAGGATATCCATTTTGGCCTCGAGATGAGTAACATCGAGTCCGGTGGCGTTATGATATACGCCTATCTTATTCTCGCCGGGCGCCTCAATACTGATAACCGCAGCGGGCTTGCCGTGGGAGATTATCTCGTCGACGCAGCTCTCCGCCTTGGCCTTATCCTTTGTAAAGGGCACGACAGCCATGGATATCGGATATTTTTTAAGCTCATCTATCGAATCATAGAGATGAAGTCCGACAACTGCGGCCATAGCCTTGACCGCGGGGACGTTCTCCTCCTGGCAGACGATAACGGGCTTTGCGCCGAACGCTATGACGAGCGCACGCGCGAGCAGGACGGAGCTGATAACGCCGTCCGTCTCGGCACTGCCCGACGGGGGCAGAACAAAGCCGGTCATTATATATACGAGGTCATCCTGCTTCAATGTATCGCAGAGCTTTGTCGCGGCATTCATGCAGAGAGGTCCGCCTGTATATTCGCGCGCGGCGGGATAGAGGATATGGCAAACGCCGTAGCCTCTGGGGTCAATGTTGGAGATATTGTCGAGGCTGTCTCCGAGATTGAGAACAGTAAGCTCTTTTTGCGTCATACCGCTCCCCTCCCTCAGACAGTCGTGGCGTCAATAAACTCTTTGACGAGATATTTCTGAAGGATGTCGATAAGCTCGGGGGCTTTGCCGCCTACGGGCTTGCCGTCTATTTCATCTGCGACAAGGCAGAACGAGCCGGACGAGGAAACTATGACTTCGTCGGCATCCATAAGCTCGGCGACGGTGAACGGAGTCTCGTCAACCGTGATGTTGTTAGCCTTGCACGCTCTGATAAGATGGGCGCGGGCAATACCAGGAAGGATATAGTGATCGGCGGGAGCGGTCTTGAATATGCCGTCCTTTATAATATGTACGTTGCTGTGAGCGCACTCCGTGACTCTGTCGCCGCGATGGAAAACGCTCTCGTCGCAGCCGGCCTCGACGGTCTTCTGAGCCGCCATAACGCTCGGGATGAGGTTGAGGGTCTTAATATTGCAATGAAGGAATCTTGTGTCCTCAAGGGTTATGAGCTTAATGCGCTGAGAAAGATCCTTGACCTCTGCGGGCTTGATTGTAACCCAAATGTTGGCCTTGCCCTCTTTGGGGAAAGCATGGTTGCGGATTCCGGTTCCGCGGGTCGCCTGCCAATAAACAAAGTTATTGCCGCTGTCAACCTTGCTGACCATATCGTTGAGGATGTCTTTCATCTCATCCTTTGTGCAGGGAAGCTCAATGCGGAGCAGTCCTGCGCTGTTGAAAAAGCGATCAATGTGCTCGTCGAGAGCAAAGATGACGCCGTTGCGGCTGTAGGTAGCGTCATAGACGCCGTCGCCGAAATAGCAGACTCTGTCGTTCATGGGAACCATCATTTCTTCGAGAGGACCGAATTTGCCGTTGTAGTACCCAAGGTTTTTCATTTTGAATATCATTCCTTTCCCTGCACATATGCAGGATATAATCAGCAGCCATTCAAAAACGCGCATTGGTGAAATGTAACAAAAAGGTGCATTTCTCAACGCGTTTTTCAGCATAATAATTATACACACTATTAAATATAAAAGTAAATAGTACGATTTACTTTCAATATTTTTTTGCGAAAAATCGAAGTTTTATGGAAATTTTTCGGAATTTTTTCGAGGTGCAGAGACAAAAATTTCGGAATGCGACAGAAATAGAAAAAGCGTCCCGCAATCGGAACGCTTTGTTGATTTTTCACATATCTGCGATTATCCGTTTTCCGACGAATTCGCCCGCGCATCCTCGCTGACGGAAAGCGCATTTGCCAAAATGACCGACGCTATGCCGCCGACTGCAGAAAAGGCAAGAATATCGCCGTCGAGCGCGGAAAGAATCATAATAACAAACGATGTGAACATATAGACCGCGCAGCCCGCAGAGCGAAAAATCTCGGTAAGATTCAAGAGAATATACGCGAGCAGCTTCAGGAATATAAACGCCGCAGGCAGGATATAGACGAGGAAGCCCAAGATGCCGTAGTTGAGCGCAACGGTTATGGGGTCGGAATGTACCTTTGTCGCCGTCTTTATCGAATCCGTCTGATCGAACAGCGCGGCAAATCTCAAGCCGAATAGCTTAGTCTGAATATCCCCCTCGCCGAACATCTTTGCATAATAGACCGTTCTGTCAATATTTATCGCACCGGCGTTCGGAAGTGCGGGGCTTCTGAGGGCTCCGAAGCCTATCGCGGCAGCGGGGCTGCGATTTTCCTCCGATGCCGCTGTTCCCGGCTCCTCGGTGTCGGACTTGTCGGTGGTGTTTTCGGTGACTGTTTCCGACTCCCCTGTGCTGTCTTCTCCGGGGAGGGTCGGAATATAAGGTTTTATAAAGCTCTCAAGATCGGATTTGTCCGGCAAGGTAGGCTTCGTCTGCCACCATTTTGTGGTCTCGGTGCTTATTTCTGAGGTTTCTTCCGAGGTGTCGTCAGTGCTGTCTCCCGCAGGTTCTTTTGTGGACTCTGTCGCAGGAGTTTCAGAGCTGTTATCGGTAGTCTTCTTTGTTGTATCGTCATCTTTCTTGTCGCTTCCGGGCACATAGCCGGAGTCGAGGTTCGGGACATAGTCGGAGTTGCCGTCATCATCTTCGTCATCAAAAATCGGATCTTCTCCGTTCGGGTTGACTGTCGGCGACTGCTGACCGTTATATGTATAAAACAGTTCCTTGAAGCTCAATCTGCCGTCAAAGCTGCTCTTGACGGGAGAAACGGGCAGAAACGCAAGGACAAGCACGCAGAAAAGCGCACTCGAAATAAACGCGCGCATCATGGGCGGGCGGTTCTCTTTTCTTCCGTCTCTCCACGAAGAAAAGGTCCAAATAAAGAGACCCGCAGAGAATATGACGGACACAAAAAGTACGGGCTTAGAATTTGAAAGCACTGCGCCGACGAGAAGCAAAACACTGCCCGCCGCCGGGACTATCCATGAGAGCGCCGCGTCAATCGGCTTTGCGTTCTCCGCCTTTTTTCTGCCGAGGCGCGAGACCAGAAAAACGAGCGCGGAAGGAATAAGCAGGGCGAGTGCCACCGCAAACGAGGTCGAATAGTGGAAGGTGCCCTTCTTGGAAATATAGTTTATGACAAGAGTAATCGCATAGATAAGCGCCGTTGCCGCAATAACCGAGGGATGCACTCTGCGTCCGACGGTCTGCGCGGTCTCGAATATAAGTAGGAACATAAAGGCAAAGAAGAACGTATCCGCCATGAGTCCGAGCATATAGAGGAACGTAACATGGTCGCCGCGGGTCGCGCTCATCAGGCACATCAGTATGATATATGCGGCCGCGATGCCGTTATAAATCTTAAACAGCCGGCTGTATCTGCCCTTGTAAAAGCCGAGGGTAAACACGGTGACGGCAGCTATTATGAGTGCCCTTACAGCACCCGAGAAGCTGATATAATTCGCCTTGCCGAGATTGATGACAACAGATGAAATTATATCGAGCAGCGGCTGGATAACAACCAGCGCGCAGGTTACGATATAGAGCAGCGCACCCTTTTCGTTGTTTGAACTTTTGACAGTTTTCTGATTCTTCATAATTCACTGTCCTTCCCGAAAATCATTTTCATTTTCCGCTTTGATTATACCACAAACCGCAAGAATTATCAATCAGTATCAGAGCGTTGTAACCGCCATTCCGCGGCTCTCCTTGAACTCGACAAAATCGTCATAGTTGCCCGAGTGGTCGATAATGCCGTCGTCGCATATTTCGATTATCCTGTTTGCCACGGTATTGACTATTTCATAGTCGTGCGAGCAGAACAGGACATTGCCCTTAAATTCCGACAGTCCGTTGTTGACGGCGGTTATGGATTCGAGGTCGAGGTGGTTCGTCGGCTGATCGAGAATGAGCACATTTGAGCCGAAGAGCATCATTCGCGAGAGCATACATCTGACCTTTTCGCCGCCCGAAAGGACGTTTACGGGCTTCAAAACCGCGTCGCCCGAGAACAGCATTCTGCCGAGGAAGCCGCGGATATAAGTCTCTGTCTGATCCTTTGAATATTGACGCATCCAATCGATAAGATTGAGGTCGGAGGAAAAGAATGCAGAGTTATCCGCAGGGAAATAGGAGCGCGATGTGCTCAGTCCCCACTTGAAGCTGCCGCTGTCCGGCTCCTCCTCTTCCGTGAGTATCTTAAATAGCATGGTTATCGCCTGCTCGCTCTTTGCGACAAAGGCGATTTTATCATTCTTGCGCACGGTGAAGCTGACATTGTTGAGCAGCTTTGCGCCGTCGACCTCTTTTGTGAGTCCCTCTACGGTGAGGATATCCTTACCAACTTCTCTGTCCATATCGAAGCCGACAAACGGATATCGGCGGCTCGACGCGGGCAGCTCCTCGATAGTCAGTTTATCAAGCAGCTTCTTTCTCGAGGTCGCCTGACGGGATTTCGATTTGTTTGCAGAGAATCTTGCGATGAACGCCTGAAGCTCCTTCGCCTTCTCCTCATTTTTCTTGTTCTGCTGTTTTATAAGCTTCTGGATAAGCTGGCTCGACTCGTACCAGAATTCGTAGTTGCCGACATACATCTTTATCTCGGAATAATCGATATCGACTATTCTCGTGCAAACATTATTTAGGAAATGGCGATCATGCGAGACGACAATGACCGTTCCGAAATACTCGCTCAGGAAGTCCTCAAGCCACTTGACGGCGGCTATATCGAGGTCGTTTGTAGGCTCGTCGAGCAGGATTATATCGGGGTTTCCGAAAAGCGCCTGTGCAAGCAGCACCTTGACCTTCTGCGAACCCGAGAGAGGCGACATCTGCTCATAGAGCAGGCTCTCGTCAAGGCCGAGACCCTGAATCAACTTCGACGCATCGGACTCCGCCTCCCAGCCGTCGAGCTCGGCGAACTCCTCCTCGAGCACGGCGGCGCGCATTCCGTCCTCCTCGCTGAAATCCGGCTTCTCATAGAGCGCGTCCTTTTCTTTCATTATATCGTAGAGGCGGCGGTTGCCCATTATCACGGTGTCGAGCACGGTGTATTCGTCAAAGGCATAGTGATCCTGGCGCAGCACCGACATCCTGACCGTCGGCGGGATTATAACCGAGCCGTGCGAGGGCTCGAGCTCACCGCAGAGTATTTTCAGAAATGTTGATTTGCCCGCGCCGTTTGCTCCGATTATACCGTAGCAGTTGCCGGGCGTAAATTTGAGATCGACGCCCTTAAAAAGGGTCTGTGTGCCGAAATTGAAGCTGAGATCGGATACTGTTATCATCTTTTTCTCCCGTTTTGCGTTGCACCGACTCATCCTGTCGGGTGCAATATTGTAATAAATATCTGCGGGCAAACGTATTCACCCGCAGTTTAATATGATACCACAAATACAGAATTTCTTCAAGTGCGGAGAGGATAGATGGTGGGATGGTACCACCATACCACCGTGTATAGCCATAGTTTTCTTGGCTATTGTAATTTTTCAGCTTCCTCTATGAAAATAATCGCCTCCTCCAAGTCAGAAATGTTTTTATAATATTCAATTGCGTTGTTGTAAAGCTTGGCAGCATCTTTTTTATACGTGACAGGGGATATTTCTACAGCCTTCTTAATGTAACCAACAAATTTCTTATCATACATTTTATCCGCATCCATACACCAAGCCAGCGTCATATAGCTCCTCGCCGTAGTTTTTCCGTTTTCCGAAAAAATCCGCTTTGCTATTTCAATAGCCCTGAGTGCATAATCGTAAACACCGGAGCTTAGCTTAACAAAAGTCGGCTGTGCAATTTCATAGGCCTTACTGAACCTGGCAATATTATCATATGCAACTGCAACATAAAAGCTGTTCTCGCCAAACAACCTCAATTTAATTTCCAAGGATTTTTTAATGTCATCAATACTGTTTTTATAATAAATATTAGCTTTATCTATATCCACATCCTTTAATCTTTCGCCTATTCTGCTGTTACAAGCCGCTCTTTGATTGAGAACCAGCGCAAACAATCCCTCTCCTAACAAATAATCTTCTTCATCATATTGATTTATGTATTCTTCCGCCGTTTTCAAGCACTCAAGCGCTTTGTCATAAAGCTTCATATCATAATGTATTATTCCTTCGTGATAGTACAAATGCGCTAAGCTTATTTCAACACCATCAAACAGCTCTTTCAATTCAAAAATCTTCAAATCCTCCAATATAGATAAAGCCAATTCAAGTTTTTCGTGAGACTTTTCATCCATTAGTCTTGTGTTGAAAGCAATATTATCCATCACCGAACTGTACAGCTTGCCGAACTCCGGAAGCTGTTCAAACTCATTCCTAATAAACCAAAAATACTCTATTGCCGAATGGCAGTTAACAGCTGTAATATTAGCCGCTTGAATGTCTTTCGAATTTGGTATTTGATTATTTCTTGCTTGCTCGGATTCACCGGCAATATTATAGGCAATTGCAATATAAAACTGCTTTCTTACATCATAAGATTTAATTTTTCGTGCATTCTGTTTTATAATAGCAAATACTTCATCTAATAGCGTCAATTCCGAATGACGATATGACATCCATAAAATCAATGTTAAAAAGGCTATTTCACTGCTTTTAAATTGTATTTTCTCAGCTTTTGTCATCAAATTAATGCTATTCTTAAATACATATTTTACAGTTTCGTAGTCAAATCCATTTTCTTCGGCATCTTCGAACATATCCATGCCTGTAGTATCTGAATAATGTTCTTCCACAGTTTTATTAAAAGCTTTTATATAACGCTTACAAAAATTAACAATAAGGCTTTTGTATGGATTCTCATCAATATGATATAATCCGGATTCGTCTCCTCTTAACCAATCGTTTAGTGCCTTATGATAAAAACAGACTACATCCCCTTGCAATACCACAAAAGATTTCATTTGCAAGAAGAAATTACCGGCTGTCCAATCAGGCACTTGCTCTCGAACAACTTGTTCCAGCACTCTTCTGTTTATACTTCCTCCGTTTGCCAGCATAATACCCAGAGGCAATTTCACTTCATCAAATTCGTTTTTATTAAAAGCTCTTGAAAAATAATGTTGTAAGAGACCATTGTATCCTTTAGGCACAAGCAAAATATCATCAATAGTTTCTAATTTCATAAATCCATTCTCGATAGATTGTATCAACAAACGAGCATAGATGAAAGTCTTTTCGCAACGTGACGTAAGTTCATCAAAATATACATCATTGATATCCTCTTTTTCTAGATTTTTTCTCAAATAACGCTTTACATCATCATCGCTTTCTCCTGTATCCAAGCGTGCTATCTGACAATCTTGTCCCAAATAATCAAAACAACTTAGTACATTACCGGTTTCTCTTGAAGTAAGAATAAATTTAAAAAAAATAGGCCATCGGTCTTTGGTTGTCAATAAAAGATTTGCAACTGGATTATTTCCGTTATATTCCGCTTCATCCAATGCATCAATACTTATTACTATTCTCCCCGGATTTCCATCTATAAAATGAACCATATCACAATGAAATAGATGCTCAAACAATTCGATATCAGTTAGCCCCGAAAAATAATTTGAAATGTCGGACAAACGTTCTTCGGAAAACACCGGATATGCTTTGATTGAATCTATCAAACTCCTGCGATACTCCGGCATTTTCACAGCAATCTCAAACGCCAAAGTGCGAAGAATGACATTGCAATCGTTTTTTCCTTCTGTCTTGTTATACTTAACAAAATAGTACGCATATATATCTTCAATATTATGGATGCAATGGGCTATAAATTGGCTTTTTCCGTAACCGGGCCCGCCAATCAACAATAAATAGTGCTTGTCCCCAGAGATAAAATCAAAAATCTTCTCCTTAAGCCATGTCCGATCTTCGTATATGTAATTTCCCGCCTCATCGCTCTCATGTTGTAGTAAATCAAACAAATCAGTTTTAACAGTATTTGACGGATTGAGCACTTGAACCAAAAAATTAATGTCATATTGATATATATGATTCTCTTCCTGCTCAATTCTGTCAACAATTTCCGCCAGTTTTTCCTCAAAATATCCGTCTTCAAAAAAATGCTCACTGGCAAAATCATAGTGATTTTTCCACTCGGACATATCCACCCACTGAATTCTTGACACTGTCGGCGGTATTTTCATCGTTTCCTGACTTTCCAAAAGAATTGTCACAATTCTTCTTCCCGGAATAGATACAGCTATGGACAATTCATCCAAACACACTCCGGATTTTCTCAATGCTTTTTCACTTAAAAAGCCAACAACATTATCGCTGTTTTTAATATTTGTGTAAATAGCACTTCTCCAGTCGGAGTTTGGCCAGTTTGTTACATCAGCATCTTTTAACTTATCAACATCAAGCCAAACATTATGATTCCTTTTTCTCAGTTGTTCAATGATTGCATCGACAACCTCTGGAACCTTTCGAGATGAATTATCGTCTTTGTGTCCATAGCTGACAAATATATTCAACTCTTTTTTTCTCTTCACATCAATGCACCCCATTCATATTTTTTTGCAATTCACATTTTTCAACATCAACAAGTCTTGCTCGATTGCTGGCTTTTTAAAAATTAACTACTTCTTATTACCTCCTTATCATTTAAAATAAAACAACTATGTTGTTCAATAAACCTTAAAAAGTATTTTCGTCGGGCGAGTCATACGCTCTTACAATATCATCTGCCCCAATCTCCGAATCATCATCTGTGCCAAACAGTTCACCGAACTTTTTGTTCGGCTCCTCACGTCTGCATCTGTCGGGTACCGCTTGTGTATGATGATAATCTCTTTCTTTTACAGTGTAATTAAAATACCGCAAGGTTTTTGTCTCGTTTGCGGAGAGTCGGATTATACTCGAAACAGATCACTTAGTTTTTGAGCGATATTTGAAGAGTCACATATCGTTTCTATTCCTAACTCCCTCCCACGCTGAATCTCCATATCGTTTTGGGAAACAGCACTCGAATCAACAAGCAATACCGGTATCGTGTTGATTCCGAACGTTTTTGGCAGCGTGTACAGCTTGTGATAGAATTCATGACTTATGGCATTTGTCGCCTTGCACTCAACTGTTAAGGTTTGGAACCCTTTCGTCAAAACCACATCTATTTCATTTTTCGTTCCGTGCTCTTCGCTCCATGTTACTTCAACACCCATGCTCACGTCGTCAAAAAAGCCGGATTTTAAAGCTTCATAATATGTATGCAACTTGAACAAATATCCTTCACTTAACAAAAGTCTTATTATCGGCTCTCCCGCAAAAGCAAAGGACACTGTCGGTAAATCTGATTCTTTAGCCGGATCATTCTTTCGCAGGAAGCGAATCAATCCGTATCTTTCCAACGCTTCCAGCATATTCCAGCACAACTCATAAGCCTCTTCGGGTAAGGCCAAATCGGATATTAGCATCGGCTTATAGTTTACCCTGTAACCATCCGGCAATCTTACAATATCCAGCAAACCGTCTTGAGATATTCGTAACGGATCCGACATCAAGCTATTTATCGCTCCCCTTACGCACGGAATCGGAGCTTTAATGACAAGCTCTTTCATGTTTGAGGATCTGTCTTCCCACGAATAGCCTGCAAAAAAAGCATTCTCCGAGCCGTTTAGTGCAGAAAGAAATTTTTCCAAAAAATCTTCACAAAAATCGGGAACATATAACAACCAATCCGGTGCGTCAGGATTAAAATCGCTATTATCGCAGTGAATCTCGATCAATTTGCAGTTCGTTTCACAGAACTCCGAAATCGCCTTACACAGCATCTTCCACGCAATACCGCAAGCGTTCTTATCTGATATACAGAATTCTTTCGCTTGTCCGGAATAGAGCTCCCATGTCTTTTTATATGCAAAATATAAATCCGCCTTTGATTCTTGAAGAAATCCTCCTTTTGAGGTATACAAATCTTCCATAAAAAGAATCGGAGAATTTTTTACATATTCCAAGGAAGCGGAATCATCATCTGTGATAAAGCTCCGTGTTATCGCATCAAATCTATACACGGGAAGCTTTCGTTTGTTCGCTGTCTTTTCGTCCTCTGCCACATAGTTGGCACTTTGCAGAAAATCGCTGAGTGCTGTTTCATTAATTTCTATAGCAGTAAATTTTTGGCTGCTTTTCTGCATCAAAAATCTATGCAATACGTTTGTCTGTTGTCCGCAATTATACGGCAACAAATCCACCGCACATATCCTTTGAATCCCCTTGATTTTATAAATTAATTCATAAGGAGTGTCGCATTTAATGTCGAACAGCAGTTTAATGTTGAATTTAGTTTGCAAACCGTGCTTATCGACAATATTTGATGCATAATTCAACGCCTCCACAAGTCCCGATTTGTCCCCGGCCATCATATTACTGTCAACAACATAAGTTATATATTTCGGATTCAGCATAAGTGCCGACGCAATATTGGAAAAAAGTCCGGAAGATGTATTATCGGACTTTTTTTCGAAGTACAGAGGCACACAAAGGTGAAGAGCCGTGTTATATGTCAATATAAACGGAAGGTTCCTTATAAGTGCATCATCCTTCATTTTCCAATCTGTGAACGAAGTGTATTCGACTATCGGCAGCATATATTTACCGAGTTCGTTCATCCGATCTGTCACTTCTTTAAGTTTGCATTCCTTCGCATACCGTATGATCTGTGTTACAATATGCTTATATTTGTTTAAAATCTCTTTGCCGTTGTCCAAATTATCAAACAAATCATTAATGACACCTAAAAGAGATTCGCACAAAAGCAAAAGCTTACGATCGCCGGCTATGCTATGACATAACAATTCACACTTATCGCGTATAACCTCTTTTGTTCTTTTGTCTTTAATTATTTCCGCCCAATGTCTATGAAATTCAACGCTTAACCGGTCAAGCGGGTCAAGAGTCTGTGTGCTAACTGCCGTATCATTCCATCGAGCCCTGTTATCGGTTTTCTTGATATTCCATTCCGGAGTGCTTAAACCTAAAGAAACTTCACTCGGAACGATACACGGATGACTTTTGTTTGCTTCGTTTTTCGTTGTCGTTGTGAGAGCATATATCTCGTTGAGCGGCATAGTCTTCCAGCCATTGGTAATTTTTTCCAAAACCCATCGCCTGTGCTCATACCAGATTAATTCTTTAAATTCACGCCATGCTTCACTGTTTTGTATTATTCCGTTTTTATCAAATTGAAATCTCCTTGAAAACTCCAACGCAGCCTTTTCCGGATTATCAAAGTCCAATTCAATTCCCACGCTGTGAAGCTTATAAACGATACTCAAAGAGTTTTCCATAGATGAGCTGAAATTGTATTTTTTTCTGAATTCCTGCTCCGCACCTTCAAAATCGTTTATATAATCCTTGTACCAAGACATATGGATGTTGAACGCCATCTGCTTGAGAAATCTATATTCCTCAGACTCGCTCAAAACTTCGGCAACATTTACAGGATAAAGATTTTTCTGCGTTCGTTGTCTGTACTGTCTATACTGAACATATGCTATTGTCGTTGTGTCTTCATCAAACACCGGAGTATTATCGGTGTTTTTAAGGTTGGCGCAGATATTCGCAACTCCGGAATTTAGAGTTTGTTCGTTCAACGCAATAAATACATAAGAATACTTTTTTTGCTGTATAACCTTTCTGAGCTTCTTTTCTGTAATTCTTACGGAAGTCTCTTCTGAAAAAGACAAATCCAAGTCTACATCACAAAAGTCGAGATATCCATACGGATTCGAGCTTAAATCGGGATACTTGGCAGTTATATTTCCATCTATAACAACAAAATCCCGCAAAGATTTTCGCTTATCGAGATAGTCTTTTTTTCTTCTTTCGCAATCCTTTGTTGCTACGGTTATATGCAGCATACAATCTTTTATCTGCGACAGTTCAAGCGCAAAATCAATAAATTCGGAAGCATAAGTACCGCAGCCGAGCACCAGTACATTATGAACCTTCTCTCCGTTTTCCCCGGTCGAAAAGAACTTATAGAGCGGACGTTTAATCAATAACTTTTCAATTGCTCCGGCTGCACCGTATTCTTTATCTGACGCCTCCTCTTCCTCAACAAGATTAAAGGATGTTCTGTATCCCGGTCGCTTTGCTGCCAATTTCCCGAAACCGGTGTTTTCAAGAATATCTTCAATATCCTTTACCATCTCTTCGACGACACAATATTTTCCGCACTCATCATTGAATCGATTCAATGACTTCTTTATTATCAGCGCAAGTTTTTCCTGAATCAAGCTGCTTCTTGTTTCATCTGAAGAATTCAGCAGTTCCGAATTCGCTAAATCAACAGCTATATTATCAAAGGCAGCTTTGCTGTATTCGGGCATCCCTTCACAAAAATGAACATTTTTAAAAGAGCCATTATTTTCTTTTATTACAAGTGCATAAAACAATATTGTGCCTATAGAATAAATATCCGATTGAATTCCGCATCTGTCTGTCCAGCAATTTTTCACCTCTTCGCTTCTGAAAAACCGTGTGCCGGCAGAAAAAACTCTCCGATTTGGATCCATGCCGTAAAGCAAAGAGTTTGTATCATAAAGATTTATAACGGCATTATCCTTGTCAACCTTGTTGGAATATAATTGCACTCCGAAATTATATGGATTCAAATCCAGATGATACAAAGCAAATCTATGAAGTACCTGTATGCATTTCGCAAGTTCAAGAATGCATCTGAGAATATAATCCGTCTCTTTAATATAGTTTCCGATATTGATATTCCGCTCATAGGACTCCTGCATTTTATTGCACAGTTCGTCCAAATACTCTTGGAATTGTTCATATCCTGCTTCGTTTTCCACCCACACATAAAAGGATGTATTCTTACGAACAATTTCCCTATCAAATTCATCGCTTTCGGGCATGGAAGGTATTCCACAATAATAACTGTAATGCGGAATATACTTGTTCAGATCTTCTTCAAAAACACTTTTGCTGTCTTTGTTCCTTTTCTCATTTATTATGGCATATGAATTTTCATAGGCACTTCTCAAGGCAAAGAAGTTTTCAAACGTCCCGTACTTAGCATATAACTGATTTCTGTTTGCATCATCTACAGATATCGTCCTGTCCAAGTGGACTTCAAAACCGGAATCATCAAAATCAACAGGATAAAACTCTTTCAATATGCCCCTTCTTGAAAGCTGCTCATCTCCAACGATTTTTCTAGCTCTGTAGCAAACGGCCGAGCTTCCTTTTCCCTCCAGTCCTTCAATGACAAATGAATCCGGCAGCGTATCATTACTGCCTGATTTTAAAGAATCGTCAACATCGTCGGAATTAAACCGCTTAGGAACATACGGAAGCAGTTGAATTATGCTGCCATCAGCCAATATTTTTCTTTGATCGTACAAATCGTTCATAGCGCTTCCTCTCTTTTTCGTTTACAAGACCGCCAAAAATGAACAGTCGTCAAACATCTTAACGCTCTCAAGATAGTCCTCTATGCCTTCAACGCTTTCGCTGCGCATTGCGACACGATTGTCTTCATTCATATAAAACAATTCTTTCCAACACCCGTCCGTGCATAACACAAATTGTGAGTTTTCAAAATAGCTTTCTATACTGAACCCGACATCCTCATTAGCAAAATCGGTTAAAACAGTGCAAGTCTCATTGTTTTTATAAGCGTTCACCGGATTCTTTTGGCATATGCTCTCCGGATACAATGCAAAAACTTTGCTGTCGCCCAAGACAAAGGTCATGACCTGCTGCCTTTTTTTGTGTACACATATGAAGCACAACGTGCTGGCAAAAGACATTTCATTTTCATTTAAGTCACCGGCGACTTTGTTTATCTTGTTCCTTATATTTGATAGGATGAGATTTATAGTTTTCTCCGGCTTGGAATCGAAATAATAATCTATGTCATCCAAAATGATCTTCGCGCTTATTTTACACGCAATCTCGGCGCCTTTTCTGCTGTTTTCGCATGATGACGCACCGTCTGCCACAGCATAAAAAGCCCCCGCAGCCGTTTCTTGAGTATATATATAATCTTGATTATCAAGATTGTTCTCTTTGTGGTATTCACCCGTCTTTGAATACTCTATCGACTGCAAATTAATTGTTTTTCCCTCCTCGAAAGCTTACATCATAGAAAAGCGATACGTTTTCCACAGATTTCTATATGTGAAATAAAGCAGTATTATGTCGAATAAATTCTTATGATTTACTTCCATAAAGCCACCGTCTATGAGCAAATCATTCAGCCCTCTATAGCTTTTCTCTCCAAGCTTAAAACGGTATTTCTCTTGTGCATAGGTATAGAACTGCGAAAAATCATTAAACGGTTTTTCTAAGTCTTTTTTATTTGAGATAATTTTTTCGTTCAAAATATAATTGCAAGCAGCAATCATCAAATTGGCTCTTGTAACAATCAGCGAGCCGTTGTTCTTAATCCCAAACGCAAGCCTTTTATTCTTCTCCTTGTAATAATTTCGGAAAGTCTTTTCGGCTTTTAAGATATCGTCAAAATTCCAACAAGCGCGAAGCAATCCCGCATCATAGCCAATAACGGGGTTGACATAATTGTCGTAAACAAACATTGAAGCGATCTCATCAATACAAACATCTCGTTTTTCCAAGCACTTGCCATTTTTTTCTTCGGAATCAAACACTATTCTAAATTTCTTTTTAATCAATCGTTTTGTTGACTTTAATCTGTCTATAGAGATCGGTTCACTATTCCCGTCAAAGATAAAAATATTGTCGTATTCTTTTTTCCCAATCATCGAGTATGATGAATTTTTCTTTGTCGCATTTATTTCATTGCGCGACAACGGGGTGCCATCGCTACGAAAAAACTCGGTACCCGTAGGTGCCATGAGATAACGAAATCTTTTTTCAAACTCGTCTATAGGCATCATTAATCCGGTTTTATATGCAATTCCGGTTCGCTCTGAGATCAGCTGCTCTACGTCATCCTTCGAAAGCTCTTTTTTGCCGTCGTAAACTCTAAAGTGTCCAATCCCGTTTCTTGCAATAAAATCATCCTGCTGTAATTGCCTTCCGTATTCATCGCGGAATCTAAAACCGCTAACCGTATCGAAATAGTCTACAACAACTTTTTCTTTCATCCGAGCTGTTTCCCGTTTTGTCGGCCGGCCATTATCGTCAATATATACATACTCTGTATGATAGAAAGGAGAAAGCAGCTCGCCGACAATATATTGAGCGGTCTTTGTTTCGGAATATATATTTGTATTCATTTCACGACTTCCGATTACCAAGCTGCATGTATTAGCTATTCCGTCATAGCTGATGTAACTGTTGTCTAAATTTATATTTTCTAATGAGGTTTTCATAATAAGAGACCTCAGCTCTTTAAGCTTTTTTTCCTCCGAATCACTTCTGTTTTGCTTGCAGTTAAGCTCTTGTATTTCACACCAAACGGAATTTGCATTATTAAAAAACTCTGTTAAATCCAACACAATACCGTCGGCATATTGATCTACTTCTCCCGGGTCATCACATTCCTTTAACGCTATTTCCATAGCCGCAATCCTGAGCACCTCGGTAAAACGTTTATTGGGCTTTTCACCGCTAAGGGCTTCGCTCAAATCAAGGCAGACGGTAATGCTGTCTTTTTTGCAAGCATACCTTCTGAGAATCATATCCTTAAAATCATTTACACCTTTGTGCGCAAATTCGTCAAACCATAATCGGTACTGCTCGGTTCCGGCCTCAATTTGATTTACAACTTCTTCTTCGGATAAAGCTTCTTCGGATTTATTACATTCGCTGATCATAAGTCTTGCATTAACAAATTTTTCCAAAGCAGTCATGTTGTTTTGTGAAATGAAGAACAAATAGATTACTTCCAAATAATTTTTATAATTAATGCCATAGCCACTAATATATTTTTCCCTTGCGGCACTCTCCTCTTTTTTTTCAACATCTTGAGCATTAAGAACGGCATTTACCAAGTTATCACTATAATAATCAAAGAAAAGATTTTTACGAATATCCGTTTCGTATTCGTCGGGGTTTGTATCCTTGTCGGGTATAACCATGGAGAAAGTCATCTCAAACGCTATCGAAAAAACATACAAGTCTTCTCTGGTAGGATTCTTGCTGGCAAAAAAGCCTTTTGCAATGGAATCCGCAACTTTCAGCATTCTAAAGTTATAGCTTTTTATACGTCCTCTGGCGTTATAATCGAACCTGTCAAAGATTGACTCGTCAACAGTAGCCGCGAACTCCGAAATAACATTTTTTTCCTTTCCCCGGGCATCAAAAAGTTCGCCGGCCGCCTCTAAGCGGTCGCGGTATTCGCTTATTTCTTTACGAAGTTTTTCACATCTGTATCCTTCTCCGCGCGCGTCCTTGTCATGGATAACGCCTTCACACCACCCAAATTGCTTAATAAACTGCTTCAATATCAGAAGACGCGTAGAAATGGCGTATTTACCGTTCACGTCCTTTTGCATTATATCTTCAAGAATCTTCGGTTTACCTTCTGAATTGCAAACAATATGTCCTTCGGAATTTTTTTTGCAAACAAACTCCGGAGATATTTTGTAAAGTCTTTTTACAACAACTCTTCTGATATAATCCACCGAGCTTTTATACTCGGTATATTTTTCAGAAAGCAGCTTAAAAAAGGACCTGTCAGCCTCTTCTTGGGTCTTAAGTTGTGATAAAGCACGGTTCAAATTTTCGAGCAATTGTTCATATTTCTTTTGATCGTATTCGCCCGGCAGCGCAGGAATGATGTCTTGGCTCGGCATGGCCCTGCTAACATAGTCGTTAATCTTTATGAGCACTTCATTAAACAGTGAACCGTACTTATCTCCTTTTTTTGCGTTGTTTACCGCAGTGATAAGTTCGTTGCGGAGGCTTTCAAGTTCATCACGCATCCAAAGCTGCTTGAACTCATCTCCGAGTTCATCGTGAACCGACATGAGCACTTTTGTATATTCCATTTCCGACATTGTAGACACATGCGGCACCTCTTTCTTATTCGCAATTATACAAGTATAAGTATACACTGCTAATTGCAAAAAAGCAACAGCGAACAAAACCTTGAAAGCCATAAAAAACCGCGTGTGAATTACAAAGGTATTTATCATTAGGTTTATTTTCCTTTGAAAAATCACATATAAAAGATAACAGTAAACTTCCGATTTTGGCTATTGGGAGTTTTTTCTTTATTATGTCTTTTACGCGCCGGACAGCACATTTTTTCGACCGTCCGAATCCGCAAGACATCGTTCATATTATTCTTGGAAAGTTATTGCTAAACTACTCTTACAAAAAGTCGGATTTCGTTTTAACAGTGTATATTCAAATTGCAATGATGTAAGCAGTCGCATTACCGCAATTCAATTTTCAAAGAGGGACAAACCGATATTGTTAAAGGTGAATATTTGAATATTATCCGTTGTTACGACGAAGCAATAAACGATTACATATTCATATCTTTTTTGCGCCGGCAATATCCCCCTATTTTCTTTTTGTTCCATGTTCATTAAACAAGATGCACCTTGATAATAACAAAAATATGTTTTATAATAGTGGAAATATATTTGTACGGTGGATTGACTTATGGTTATTTACGAAGGGCACAGAAGCGCAAAAGGCGAGTATCTTTATAATCAGGTGGACAAAAATCTGAACTTTCAAAAGCACACGCACTGCAACTATGAAATAGTGTTTTGCCTGGGTGGCTGCCTTGTGTGCGAGGTGGGCAACACAAAATATGAATTGCACAACGGCGAGGGAATGCTCATACTGCCGGGGTATATTCATTCTTACTCCACGCCCGAGGAGAGCGAGGATTATCTCTGCGTTTTTTCAACCGACCTTGTTTCCCTGTTTTACGAGAAAACAAAAATGAAGTCGTTTTCAAACACGCGGTTCTTGTTCGACGGCAGAGACGACATTGATATTTTGACGGACGAGAGCAGAAGTATTTTTGCAAAGCAGGCTGTTCTTTACAGACTTTGCGCCGCCGTGTTTGAACAGAGCGAGATAGAAAAAATCGATGAGTCCTATTTCGCACTCACCAACTCCCTCTCAATGTATATTCAAAACAATTTCACCAAAAAGCTGAAGCTTCAGGATATAGCAAAGGAATTCGGCTACGATTACAGCTACCTGTCCTCTTTCTTCAACAGGAATTTCGACATGGATTTCGCCTCATTCGTCAACAAATATCGCATACAGTTCGCCTGCGAGCTGCTGAAAAACTCCGACGAGGACGTGACCCAAATAGCAATGAAATGCGGATTCTCCACCATAAGAAACTTTAACCGCGTTTTCAAAAACGAAACGGGACAGACACCCAAAGATTACCGCAGTGCGAACAATTCAAATTACGGCTCGGATTCAAGCCGACCGAAAGCGGATTGAAGCCCAAAGGCTCATTGAGCTTTATAATTATATTCCTCACTTTTACAGCAAAAAAATCAAGACAGCGGGCGTGCCTCTGCCTTGATTTTTTATTTTCGCGGACTCGCATATCACTCTTTGATTTTGGGATACAGCTCCGCCCATTTCGAATATTTTTCACCGTAGTATTTCGTGAGCTTGCCGTCGGGCAGAACGCGAGTGTAGCCTGACTTGACGCCGCTTCTTAACCGCTCATAGCCGTCCTCCGGCAGGCAGGCTCTTGCGCCCAACAGTGCGGCACCCAAAACGGCTCCGTGTTCAACCTCCGGAAGCAAAAGCTCGATGTCCAGAACAGATGCGATGATTTTCACCCATTCTTTGTTTCGCGTGCCGCCGCCGCAGATTTTTGAAGTCTCGATATGTATTCCGAGATCCCTGATGATATCGAGATTTTGCTTTATCGCAAAAGCGACGCCCTCCAATACGGCAAGGGTCATCTCGTCTTTTGTCGTATTGAGCGACAGGCCGAAAAATGCGCCGCGAATATTCGAGTCGTTTATCGGCGAGCGCTCGCCCATGAGATAGGGCAGGAACATGACCCGACTTTTGCCGATATATTCGGAGAAAGCTCCGTCATACGATGATTTCGTTATGTTTTCGACCCACCATTTTTGACAGCTTGCCGCGGACAAAATGCAGGCGAGATAATGATATTCGCCCGTCGCGGAGCAAAATGTGTGTATCGCTCCGTTCGGCGCATAGTTGAACTCATCGCTTGCAACGAAAATCGTGCCCGATGTGCCGAGTGAAATATTGCAGTCTCCGCTTTTAATTGTATCCGTTCCTACGGCGGATGCCGCATTGTCGCCCGCTCCGATAACGATTTTGACGTTTTCGTTCAGTCCCAGCTCGTCGGCAACGGATGTTTTGAGCGTTCCTACCGTCTGATAGCTCTCATACACCTTCGGCAGATTCTTTTCGCTTATGCCGAGCACGGACAGCATGGTCTCAGACCAGCAGCGGTTTTTCGTGTCAAAATACAGTGTGCCCGCCGCATCGGAGCAGTCGGTCGCAAACACTCCGCTGAGCCTGTATGCCACATAGTCCTTGGGGAGCATGATTTTTTCCGTCTTTTGAAAATTCTCCGGCTCATTGTTTTTGAGCCAAAGCACTTTGGGCGCGGTGAAGCCGGAGAACGCGATGTTTCCCGTGTTTTGCTGGAGCGTCTCTTTGCCGATAACATTGTTGAGATATTCGGTTTCACGCGAGCTTCGGCTGTCATTCCACAAAATGGCGGGGCGGATCACATTGTCGTTTTCGTCGAGCACGACAAGGCCGTGCATCTGCCCCGAAAAGCTGACAGACGCAACGCTGTTTTTATCGATATCGGACACAAGCTCTTTTATTACGGATATGCTCCCGTCATACCAATCCTGCGGGTTTTGCTCGCTCCAGCCGTCTTTGGGATAATATACGGGATACTCTCTTTCCGCCGTTTTGACTATCGCGTTTTCGCTCAGCAGCATTCCCTTTACCGATGAGGTTCCTATATCGAGCCCTATGAAATAATCCATTTACCGCACCTCATTTAAACAGAATTCGATTTATTTCACCTTGAATTTTTTCCTGTCTGCCGGAGCAGGGCGTCTCGCAGGACTTTTTCTCGCAGGCAAGCTCGGACAGCTGCGAAAGCGTCGCTTCTCCGCTCCTGATTTTTTGACCTAATTCCGAGTTGAAAGAAGCATATTTTTTCTCGATAAATCCGTCAACCGTTTTGCTCTCTATGATTTCGGCGGCCTTTATTAAACCGAGGGCGAACGTGTCCATGCCGAGAATGTAGCCGTAGAACATATCCTCCGCGGTGTTGCTCGTCCTGCGGTTTTTGGCGTCAAAGTTAAATCCGCCCGTAAGTCCGCCGTTTTTGAGAACCTCATACATACACATCGTTGCGCTGTAAACATCAAACGGGAATTCATCGGTGTCCCAGCCCAAAAGGAGATCTCCCTGATTCGCGTCTATGGAGCCGAGCATACCGTTTATGGCGGAAATTCTTAATTCATGCTGGAAGGTGTGACCGGCGAGGGTCGCGTGATTGGCTTCGATATTCAGCTTGAAATCCTTATCGAGTCCGTACTGCCTCAAAAAGCCTATCGCCGTCGCCGCGTCGAAATCGTACTGATGCGTCATTGGCTCCTTCGGCTTGGGTTCGATATAGAAATCGCCCTCAAAGCCGATGCTTCTGCCGTACTCCACGGCCATGCGCATAAGAGACGCTATGTTTTCCTGCTCAAATTTAACATCGGTGTTCAGCAGAGTCTCGTAGCCCTCTCTTCCGCCCCAGAACACATAGCCCCTGCCGCCGAGCTTAACGGTAATATCGAGCGCTTTTTTTATTTGCGCAGCGGCAAAGCAATAGACATTGACATCGTTGGTGCTGCCTGCGCCGTTCATAAATCTCGGATTGCCGAACATATTCGCAGTTCCCCAAAGGCACTTTATGTCCGTGCCGTTCATCTTTTCAAGGATATAGTCCGAAATTTCATCAAGGCGCGCGTTTGTAACATTTATGTCTTTATCCTCGGGGACTAAATCGACATCGTGGAAGCAGAAATATTTGATTCCGAGCTTTTGCATGAACTCAAAGCCCGCGTCCACCTTTGCCCTTGCGTGCTCCATAGTGCCGGGAGCTGCTCCGAACGACTTATCCGCCGTGCCGACGCCGAACATATCCGCGCCGCTCGCACCTAAGTTATGCCACCACGCCATGGCAAACGGCAGATGCTCGCTCATTTTTTTGCCGAGTATCACTCTGTCGGGGTCATAAAATTTAAACGCGAGCGGGTTTGAGCTTTGCTCTCCCTCATAATTTACTTTCTTTACAAAATCAAAATATTCCATAATATCATTCTGCCTTTCTCATATATTCTTAATTAATCAAACAGTGACCTCGAGCTTGCGGCGCATCGCGTCCTCGCTGTCCTGACCGACATAGAATGTATATTTATCCTCTAAATACCATTCTCCGCTCTTTTCGTCATAGAATTTAAGGTCGTCTTTGTAAACGGTTACGGTCTCCTCGACTTCTTCCCCTGCCGGGACATTGATTTTCCTGAAGCCCTTGAGAAGCTTTACGGGATGATCCCCGTCCGCTCCCGCATAAACCTGAACGACCGTCTTTCCGTCGAAGCTGCCGATATTCTTGATTTTCAACGACACTTCTATACTGTCGTCCTTATTTTCGGCATGTATATCTGAGTATTCAAACTCGGTGTATGACAGACCGAAGCCGAACGGGAACGCGGGCTTTTTGCCCTCCTTGTCGAGCAGCGTATAGCCGTGATAGTAGCCGTAATCGATAACCCTGGTTTTATCTCCGGGGAACAGGAACTTCGGATAATCGTTCTCGTCCTCGGCAATTGTAAACGGCAGATGACCGCTCGGAACCGCTTTGCCCGTCAGGATATCCGCAAGCGCGTTTCCGCCCTCCATTCCGCTGTAGAAAGAATGAAGTATCGCTGATGCCTCGTTCTTCCACTCCTCGATAATATAGGCGCTTCCGCCGACAATATCGACTATCGTATTCTCGCAGCTTGCGCAGATACGGTGAATGAGCGCCACCTCGTTCGACGGGATGCGCAGCGAATATCTGTCGCCGCCGTGCACTTTTTCCGCCGCATCGTCATTGCTCGAGAAGTTTGCAAGATTCTCGCCCTCTTGCTTATAATCGCTGCCCACGCAAATCAAAACGCAGGAGCAGTCTTTTATTTCATCCAGCCTTGAAGATATATCGAGGCTCTCGCAAAGCACGACATTTTCTTTTCCGAACGCATTGCAAAGACCCTCATACGGCGTTACGGTATACGGACTCGCAACGCTGCTCGAGCCGTGGTCGCCGACATTGATTTTGTTGGCATACCGCCCGACAACGGCGATTTTTTTGATATTTTTAAGCGGAAGTATGGCGTTTTTTTTCAGCAAAACCGTGCCCTCGCACGCAACCTTTTTTGCAAGCATCGCATGGGCTTTGCACGCGATAACATCTTTGGATTGACGCTTGATTTTGGGTGTTATCTTTATTAAGCCCGCCAAGACGTTTTGAACCGCCGTGTCGATATCCCGCTGCGATATTTTTCCGCTCTTTAAATATATCGGCAGCGCGGTATAAAGTATCTTCATCGGCATCTCCACATCCATGCCGGCTTTTATTGCCTTTTCTCCGTTTCTCAACGCAAAGAGAAAATCGGTAATTGCAAAGCCCTCAAAATGCCACCGGCCGCGCAGAACATCCGTGAGCAGATACCTGCTCTCGCAGCAGTGCTCGCCTCTCAAAAGATTATATGCGCCCATGATAGACATGGCTCCCGCATCAATGCACTTCTTGAAATGAGGGAAATACACCTCCTGCAAGGTCTTTTCATCCGCATGAACATCTACCGAAAATCTGATGTTTTCAATGCTGTTGCAGGCAAAGTGCTTCGGGCAGGCGATAACGCCGTTATCCTGCACAGCGCGCGTCAACGCGGCGCCCATTTTTCCGAGCAAAAACGGATCCTCGCCGTATGTTTCCTGCGCTCTGCCCCAGCGGGGATTGCGCAGAAGATTAATGCATATGCCGGCAAAATAGTTGGCGTCTCCGGCTATAGCCTCTTTTGCTATAGCGGTGCCGACCTCGTATTCAAGCTCGTCGTTGAACGTAGCTCCCCTTGCCATGGAGACGGGGAAACAGGTGCTGTTGCCCATAACAACGCCGCGGGGCCCGTCCGAAAAAGCTATCGCCGGAATTCCAAGGCGCTTGACTCCGCCCGCAAGGCAGGGACGATTATTGTACTTTTTGCCCTTGGTTATCAAATCGTAGCAGTTTCGCTGAGCAAACTGCCTGCCAGAAAGCATTTTCAGCTTTTCTCTTAGAGTCAATTCGCTGCACAGCTGCCGACAGACCGCCTTCAGCGTTTCGCTCGTCGGAGATTTTTGATATAAGCTTACCGCTTCGTTGTAATTCATAATTAACGCTCCTTTGCAGACATATTTTTGTTTTATTCTATGTCCATTATACAAGATATATCTTGATAATAACAGAAATATGTTTTATAATAGTGGAAATATATTTGTGCGGTGGTTGATTTATGGTTATTTACGAAGGGCACAGAAGCGTAATTTGAATTTTATTTGCATGTATTTGTCGACGGTTATCCTATACTTATGAAAACACCTCGCAGGTGCAGCAGCTGAAGTGACCCCAAAAAGTTAGACAAATATTTTAGCAAAAATAGTTCAAGCAACCGAAAGGGCTTGCTGTCTGTGATTTGCAGGCGGTTTGCCTCGGTCCTACGATTGTTGTAATAGACCGGGCCGTTTAGGGGCTTTGTGATACGGTAAATACAGAACGCTTGGTCGGTGGCGGTATCATTGGACTTTGCCTTGATGACGCACTCCTTCGTGATAAGCCCGTAGTGCTGACCGCTGACCGGGTATTTGAGCAAACACTCGAACACACCGTTTCGCTCCTCGGTGACTTCGCAAGCGGCAGTGTCCGTCAGTACGCCAAGACCGAATGAGGAAAAGCCTGTTGTGTTAGGTAAATAAAGCACCGGAATCATGAAAGCCCACCTCCTTCCGGGCATAAAAATACCACCGGGGATTTCTCCCTGGTGGTGTGATAAGTGTGATGTACTTGTATGTCGGCAAACCGAAATTTGTTTTTTATCAGTTTCCATGTGTACAGCATTGGAACCACCGTCACTCCGGCAATGTTTCATTTAACCAGTCTTCTGCTTCCATCGGCTTTCCCATATAGGTCAATAAGGACGCGTACTCTCTACACAGTCTGTTCCATAGCTTTGGTGGCGTGGGTTCCATAGACATTAAGATATCTAAGCCTTCCAAAATCAGCGTTTCTGCTCCGGTCAGATCACCTGCGCCTTTTTTGCATCTAGCCCAAAGATATACAAGGCGGACGTTCTCCTCAGGATTTTTACGCATCTTACCTACATATTCCTGTTTTGCTTTATGACAGAAAGCGTCCGCCTCGGAAAACCTCTCTTTCTCCAGCAAGCATTTTGCAAGCTTACAATAATAGTTGAAGAAGATATCAACAAAGTATAAGGAGACATATGTTTTTTGTTTATTATTCTCTGTTTCATTGTCGTCATATTCCAACAAAATGGATATTATCTCGTCAATGTCCGTTTTATCACGGACATATTCATAAAGATTCATCAGTACCAATACTGGATCTGCACTCTTGGGGCCGTTTTTGAAAAAATGGTAGAGTTCCTCATGTAGTTGAGCCGCTTCGCTTTTCAATCCACACGCGCGAAGATGCACGGCAAAATTATAACACTCTCCCGAAGAAAAATAATCGCTATTATAAGCCCGGTCTTCCATTTCCAGAAGTGCCTCCTCGGAATCCTTTGAAGCTACGAAATCCGTGCGGGATCGTTCATGCTCGTTCAGGTTCTTTTGCCTGAGAAGATTATAACCGCGGCATAAACAGCGTAGCATATCACGATAACAGTGGAACGCATCTTTTAACAGCCCGATTTCGATATCCTCCATCTCGGATTTCTCGTTTGAGCTGATCCATTCCGACAGGCAATACTGTAGCTTTGCCAGTTGAGAATACGCCTGTGCCAGATCAACTATCAGAAAGCTTTGCCCGTTATCAATCGCCTTCAGATACCATTGAACGCCGTACCGCATCAACGCCAGCGCTTTTTTCACGCGTCTGACATCGTATTTGTTGTCAAAACCGTCAAACAGCTTTACGCTGAGAGGAATCTTGCATTCGGGCGCATCCGTCGGCACGTAATCTACGTCGAGATCTAACTGAAAATGAAATAAGTCCTCCCACACGACATCAAGATCATACGCCAGATAATTGCCGAAATCCCTACATAAGCCCGCTATGCGGTCAGCGTAGAAATCGTTCCGCTCCGCATTCAGCTGCCGATAGAAAGCGATTGCTTGTTCTGCGTATCCGACAATTGTCTCGTCGTTGCAGAGCGGCTCAATGAAGAACATCATGCAAAAGCGCGTCAGCGCATCCGCGTAGTATTCCCGCCATTGATAGGGGTTCTCATTATGTAAAGCGGAAAGAAGCTCTATCGACTTGCGCGCGTACGTTTCGGCCTTTTCTTTTTTCAATTCTCTCGCGGCATTCTCTTTGCAGAGATATACGATCCGTCCGGCGGAGTGTTGATAATAATAAAGTGCCAGCCGGTTATAAAACAGTGCCGTTTCTGCACGCATGCGATAGTCTGTTTCACAGGATGTCTCCAACAGCCTCAACGCCGCGTGAATGAATCCGTCTGCGACTTTTTCGTCGAATAGATTGACGAACGCTAGCAGAGAAAAGAGCTTTAGCATTTCTTCATCACAAAGACTGATATCCGTCGCGATCGAGAGGATACGCATTGTGCAATCGTGGATATACTCTGCATTTTCCAACTGCAACGGCAGATCCGCGTGCAGAAAAAACTCCAGCAACGAATAGAGGGAATCATATAATTCCGCCTTGCCGCCGCTCGAAGAAATCAAACGGACGTCTTTTTTCAGTAGCTCCGCCGCTTTTTCTGGATCTCTTTTTACACCCTCGCCGAATCTGTACATATTCGCCAGTTTTTTGACGGCCGGTTCGTAATCTCGGTCGGCGGACGCCTCGATCAAATCTGCTGCGCGCGCGTGATTTACCTCTACTTCGATCCCGTTCAAATAAGCCAGTCCTACGAAAAACAGATGCACGGGGTCGTCGTTCAGCGGACTTTCCGCAAGTTCTGCAAGGATTGACTGCAGCGCCTCTGTCAGTTCTTCGTCGCTACGCCCGTCAAGGCAGTCTGGAATGCTCTCGTACATTTCCTTAAGCGTCACCAAATGATCGTTGCTCATTGGACGCGACAGCACAGGTAAAACTGGCATTGCCAGTTCTCGCGCTTTCGGATACTCCGTTTTACTGATATAGTTCTGTTCGTTTACAAGATTTTCCGTCACGCAAAGGGCAAACAGCCGGCTCCTTTTCATTGCCTGCTCGATTGCCTCGTTAAAATCCTCGCCTGGGACTAGGTACTCGTCAAACCAAATCGCGACATCCCGGCAAAAAGGGATATCATGGATAATACGCATCAGCTGGTTGGCAAATTCCCGGTCTTTTTTTCTATAACTCAGAAATATCCTCGCGTAAAATGTGGCTTGTATTTGACGAATTATTTCTTTATTTACCAGAAAGGATGACAGAAACCGGACGATTTTTTCCTCGTATGAAAATGTCGTGATGTTGCACGCGCTCTTGTCGATGCACTGGAGATTTCCAAAACGGCTTGAAAAGAATTCTGCGAGCCCCGGCGTCTCTATAAGCGGCAGGACGGGAATATTGTGATCCAAGGCGTATTTTATATCAAAATCTCTCGCGCGGTTCTTTTCTAGCAGCATTTTTTGTGTAATCGGCACAATAAAAGCCTTCATTTCGCTCAATCTGAGCGAGTACTCCTGAATGTCATCAACCACATCACGAAAGGAACAGACCACGCAGTCAAAATGCTTTAGCAAAATGCCGGAAACGAATTCATAAAACAGGTCGTAGTCATCTGGATGACAGGTAAAATATACCTTTTGTTTATCATATAAACAAGAATAATTCTCCGGATAAAAAATAAACTCTTTCATACGATCCTCCCACTTTATCTATGAGCGTTGTTAATCATACTATAATTTGATCCGTAGAGAAAACGATTCCATTTTGTTCGCCTTCGCCGAACGTTTGATAAATAGGTGCCCCCACAGATTCCGGTTTATCGTTCTCATTAAAATATTATACCATATCTTTTTGAATTTTTCTACCACTCATAACTGAGAACGGCTTTACAGACAGCACCACCTTGGAATGACCTCGATCCTCGTCACATCACCGGTGCAATTGATGGTGCAAACACCTGGCTTGAAAACCGGAAACTCAGCCCCTTTGACCGCATCATTTTTGAGAACCTTGCCTTTGAAGCAATTCATCAGCTCACTGTCGATTTCGGTGTATTCGTCAATGACTGAAATCGTCCACGCATTTGTGCTGCCGCCCGATGAAATGTTGAGCGTGACCGCACCGCTGCCGTATAGCTTGATATACGTCTTACTCTCAAAAGCAGTCGGATTAGTGATGGATAGGCTTGCACTGTCTGCCGCCATCGGCTGCTGTCCCGCAAAGCTGTATTTATAAGGCTTGCAGTTGAAGGTTACGGTGAAACTGCCGACCTTGTTCAGCTGTTCCTCAATGTCCAGATTGCCGGAGATGACTCCGTAGCGGAAATACTCCGCATCGTAGGAGTCGGTGATCTCGTGGTATCTGTCCGGATCGGAATACAGCCAGCCCTTGATGTCCCCAGGACGGAGGCAAGGGTGACTGTGTTCTTCCGTGCGAGAAACACCGTGTAGGTCACCTTGATGTTGGCAAGGCGGCGGTTCGGGTTGATGCTGTCACCGCTCCGGCCGGGAATAGAGATATAAAAATGACCTGCAATATATATGGTCATCTTGATTTAGCAAGAAAGAAAATAATCTCTGAGGTTATTCGGGGGCGTTTGGGTCAAGCGTGTTAAAAGATGCTAAATCAGGAAGGATTTCAGATAATAGTGTCGGAAAAACATTAAAAAGTGTTAGACGCTCGGGGTTTCGGAGCTGTTTTAATACAAAAAAGCCCTGAACCCGTTGAGGCTCAAGGCTTCTGCGCCGGCTTCCCTATTGAACTCGAACCAACGACCCTTTCGGTCAGAAACATAGTCGCCTTGCAGGGGGGCCTAAAAATGCTTACCTTTTTGGGGAAAGGACGAGGTGCATAATGAATGAGTTTTCGCCAAAGACGGAAACGAATGATATGGAGCAACCGAGGACTGTGGAGCGCTTCGCAATGCTCGCTGTGTCTTCCTGCTCTTTTCGCTAAATGTGATTGCTATTTCAATTCATGAAGTGTTTGCGTTGCAAACATGAAGCGACTACTTCGTTGTCACGGAGTGTGCGCCTTGCTCGCAGGAAGTGCGCACGCTTTGATTTTTATGCGGTTCACCGCACTTCATTGGCGAAGCGTCTTCATTTTTCATGCACCGAAGGTGCGCTTAATTGAAAAATATAGGTGCTTTCACCGTAGGTACGCTGAGGGACTCTTTGATTTTTAGACCTTTAGCTTACGGTTAACATTCTTCGACGATTAGACGCTTACAGGGTTTTTCATTTTGTCTAAAAAGCCAAGCGCAGCTGACGTAAAATCCATCGGCTGCGCCTATATGTTTTTATATTATTCGGTTATGTCATCACATGGCTTTTTAAATAATATTGCTCACATTTCAACGCTGTACACATATTTTCCGCTTGAAACTTCAAGGCTCTTTCCGTCGGGCAGCGTGATGACAGCGCTCGTGTTAAACGGAACATTAATCGAGAGAACAAAAACGCCGTTTTCAAAATTCCAATTGATTTTGATAGTTCCGCTCGAAAGCTTTTTGAAACATGACACGCTCGTGAGTCCGCCTCCGACGAGGGGTGCAACCTTAAATTTTTTGTAGCCCGGCTCAATCGCTTCGAGTCCCGCGACGCGCCTATATAACCAATCACCGACTGCACCGTTCGCATAATGGTTGAAAGAAACCATTCCTCCGCCGACAGCGTTTATCAGACCGCTTCCCGGATCTTTTCCGAGATTGACGGTTCCATCGGGTCGAAGCGCGTCCCAACGCTCCCAAATTGACGTTCCCCCGGCTTTGACTTCATACAACCACGACGGGACGGTATCCTGAAGTAAAAGGTCATATGCTTCATTTATATATCCGTTGTCCGAAAGGGCGAAAAGGAGATATGGTGTTCCGAGGAAGCCGGTGGAAAGATGATTATCGGCTTCTTTCACGAGTCTTAAAAGGTTTTCAGCATATTTTTTTCTTTCCTCTCCGCTCACCATTCCAAAATACAGCGGGCAAACATAGGCCGTTTGAAACTCGTTTTTGAGCGTTCCTTTTTTGTCGGTAAAAACGTTCCGATATGCGTTTTCGATGCACTTTCGCTTTTCTTGAAACGCCTTAGCCTCCTCTTCAAAACCGAGAATGGTCGCAATTTTTGATGCGAGGGCGCAATCGTTGGCATAATATGCGGTTGAAATCCACTTCTTTTTTGCCATCCATTGCTTTTGATTTTCGTTCGGAGCGCACCAATCGCCGTAAGAAAATCCGTGCGACCAAATGTATCGCTCTTCCCCCGATGAAAACGCCGCCGCTTTCTTTTCGACTCCCGAAAGATATCTTTTCATCATCGGATAAAACTTTTCAAGAATGGTTTTGTCCCCGCTGTTTTGATAAAGCGCCCACGGGACAAGGAAAACACAGTCGGACCAGCCGGCCGTAATCTTTGTTCCGCCGAAATGTTTGACCCGAGGAACAACAACGGGGATTCCTCCGTCTTTTGTCTGCTGTGCTTTCACATCAATAAGCCACTTTCTAAGAAAGCGGTTCATATTGAAGTTGAAGCACGCTGTCGAAGCAAAAACGGAGATGTCGCCCGTCCAGCCGAGTCTTTCGTCGCGCTGAGGACAGTCGGTCGGGATCTCAAGGAAGTTTGAAAAACCGCTGTATCTGATATTCTTTTGAAGACGGTTAATGCTTTCGTTGGAGCAGAAAAAGTCTCCCGTTTCCTCGTCAATCGAGGAAATAACCTTCATTCTGACTTTGACGTTTTCAGGCTCAATTCCGCAAAGCTCGGCATAACGAAAACCCATAAAGGTAAATTTCGGGCAGTAGGTCTCTTCTTCTCCGCCGCAAACATATTCAAGCTTTGCTTTCGCCGAACGCAGCGACTTTGTAAAAAGCTCGCCGTTCAAAAGAACCTCCGCATGTCGAGCGGTTATCCTCTGCCCTTTTCTCCCTTTAATTTCAAGTTCGAGAACTCCGGCGCAGTTTTGACCAAAATCATAAATATAGCCGTTTTGGCTTTTTTGAATCTTTTTTGGTTCGAGCGTTTCGATTATTTTTGCAAATTTTCCGTACGATGCGACGAGGCGCGGAGAAATACGGGGCTTCTCTTTTTCGGCATTTTCGAAGATCGCCTTGCTTAAGGTTTTCGTTGCGTCGAATATCTCTCCGTTATAAAACGACACGTCTCTGACAGGCCCGTCAGCGGTGACGAGCCAGCTTTCGTCGGTTTTAATTTCGTCTTTTCGCCCATCGTCATATTCGATTTGAACAAGTGCTTTGAGCGCGAGCCTGTCGGCGCCGAGCTTATTACTTCTATTCAGGCCGAAAATCCCGACCGCCCAACCGCCCGCAACGGTGAAAACCAATTCGTTTTTCTCTTCGAGAAACGGCGCAATGTCATAAACCTGATATTGAAGTCGGTCTTCAAAGCTCGTGAAACCGGGAGCAAAGCGGTCGTCGGAAATCTCTTTTCCGCAAAGCGTGAATGAATAAATTCCTAACGCAGTTGAATAAAGCCGCGCTTTTTTCACCTTACCCGAAAGCAAAAACTGACGTTTGAAGACGAGCGGAATGGGGTTTTTTCCGAAACCGACGTGATAGTTCGGCTTCGTTATCCACTCCGCAGAAAAATCACCGGAAAGAAAGCCCGTTTCAAACTCCGCCGTTTTTTCGGCTTTGTTTCCGTAATTGTCACAAACCGTCGCTTCTACCGTATAAACCGTGCACGGAAGAAGAGTTCTTCCGCCATAAACGATATTGTCGACAGTAGAGCTTTGCTCTTCTGTCTGCCAAAGGACAGCTTCGTCACTTTTGACCTTGAGGGAATATGAAGAAATAAAAGCGTTTTCAAGCTCGTTTTCGGTTTCAAGAGTGAAGCGCGGATTTTCACTGTCTGTCACGGCAAAACCGCACAGATCATCGATTCGGATATTTTTAAGTTTCATTTTCCGCCGTCTCCCGTCTTTCTGAAAGCACCGCCTGAATTTTTTCGGCTTCTGCATTGTTGATTCTGTATAGCAACAAGAATACAATCGCACCAACAAAAACCACTATACCCGGAATCAAGCCGTCAGCAAGACTGAGGCCTAACTTTGTGTATGAGCCGTCGCCGTTTGCTGTCCATGAAAGAACGTAAAGCGAAAAAGCTGCGCCTATTCCGTTGCTTATTTTTGTAATCATTGAGGTCGCTGCGGCAATCACGCCCTCAGCACGCAGGCCGAGCTTGTAGTCCACATAGTCAATATTATCCGCCTGAATCGAATAATACAAAAGCTGTGCAAAGCTTGTTCCGCAGCTGCAAATTACGCTTGAGACGCAGGCGGCGACAAGGCCGCTCGTTTTGTCGTTGACCGCAACAAGGCGAACGAGACAACCGATCGCCGTGACGATCATTCCGCAAGCATAAATCCTGCGCTTTCCAATCTTCTTCGCGAGCGGAACGGCAAGCAATGAGACGGGGCCGCCGACAATTGCGACCGTATTCATAATCGTGAGCTTTCCGATCGAGCCGAGCGCGTGCGTTGCATAATATGGATTCGACGTTGCAACGAACGCAAGTCCAGTCTGAACAATAAGTCCGCCGATGAAGAAAGCGATAAGCGGCTTCAATTTAATTATTCTTAAAAAATCCTTTGCTTTATATCCGGCATCCTTGAGCGGTTCGACTCGCTGATGAATGCCCGTGATTCCGCCGAGCGAGCACGAAAGGATGATTCCCATAGCAAGCAGATTCATAATATTATAGCCCTTGACGGAAGAGTTGAACTTTGCGAAAACAATAGGAGCTATGAGGTTGAGTCCACCGCCGAGACCGTAAGCAAAATTTTTTAGCATTGCAAGGAAATTTCGCTCCTCCATATCGTTTGTCATTACAGGAAGCATACTGTTGAGTGAAATGTCCATAACGGGGAAGGTCACACCGATAAGCATATATGAAATATAGGCAACCATAACCTTCATCGAGTCCGAAACATATGCCGGACCCATCCATACCACGGCATAGTTCAAGGTGCAGATGATCGTTCCGACAATAAGAATTCGTCTGAATTTTCCGAACTTTGAGTTTGGCGCTCTGTCAATGAAATAACCGATGAATGGGTCATTCACTCCGTCAAAAACTCTTGCTATCAAAAACATTGTTCCGACGACCTTTGCGTCCATACCGAGTGTGTCGGTATAGAAAATCGAAAGGTATGCGTTGACCATGGTCATTATAGGGATATTTCCGAGGTTCACGAAGAAATATGCCACGCGTTCCTTCCAAAGCGGCTTATTCCCGAGCTGAAGCGTGGCACCCAATCCGGAAAGCTTTGATTTCTTTTCTTGGTTTTCTTTCATTGTTATGACCGTTCCTTTCCGCTGCGTGTAAGACACAAAAGGCTCGGAAAGCCTTGCACCGTAACACAGCATTGAAAATTCTGTGTTGAGACATGCTGGAGAATTTATATTCATTGCAGAGTACGTGGATGTGAGTAGGCACAGCGAAAGCTGAACCGCATTGTTGTGTGTATCAACTGCTCTTTCAAGCACAAATTACATTATTACTCCTATATTCAACAACGCATCTTTTCAATAAAAAGACGGCAAAAAAATATAATTCATCTTCCCTCTTCATCGGAATTGTAACATATCGTTGTGATTATTTCCACCACTTTCTGAAGAAATATACGAAATAAAAATCGCAATCAGCGCCTCGAAATGCTGTATAAGACATTTCGAGGCGCTGTTCATTCTTTTTATTCTACATATTTCCGGTCGACTGTCACCCCGCATTTGAATTTTATTTGCATATATTTATTTATCGCAGACGGTTATCCTATCGACCGTCTGTTTGATGATGAAGCCGTTCTGCGCGTCCGGCACTGCATCTTTATTATTTTCTGTAATTTTTGATTAACTGCTAAGAATCGCATTTTTCCTTTAAAATTTCGATTTTCCTCAAGTTCCAATCACTTTTCGTTGTGAACATTCCTGTATTCATTCGGCGTCATACCCGTAGACTTTTTAAACACGGTTTGGAAATACGCCTGACTTGAAAAGCAAAGATGGGTGCTGATCTCCGACAGACTTCGGTTAGAGTATCTGAGAAGCCTTTTGGCGTCTCTTATTTTACTTTTTATAATGAAATCTGTAATGCTTTCTCCGGTTTCCTGCCTGAATTTTTTTGTTACATATGTCCTGCTCTTTCCGATGAATCCCGCAACATCATCTATTCCTATCTGACAGTTTGTGTGATTTTGAATATACTGCATACAAGCATATATCTCTTTCGACGCATTCCGCGGGGCCTTCACTTGTGCAACCCTGTCCGTGAAATCAAGAAGCATGTTGTACTGCAGCACTTTAACCTCCTCTGTTGAGGAGGTCTTTTCACACTCCTGGATATACAGATCGATAAGGCGATAAGTCTCTTCAACTCCGAGTCCGCCGCCGATAGCGCCGACCTTGCCGACCATGGTTGCTACGCCTATCAAAAGATTTTTTGCCTGACGCAGCGGCGCTTCCGCAAGTTTTCCCTCCCGCAGGTGCGTTGTTTTCGCGGTGGAGGTCAAAAACGCATTCAGTTTGTCTGTCTCGCCGTCCCTTACAAATGAGAGGAGCATATTTTCAAACTGATATGTTCCGTGCAGAACCTGCTCGTCCTGTGATTTGTACAAATTCTCGGTATATGTAACCGCAAGCTTGTTTCCTACATCCGACGATTCTTCGAGAAACTGCTCCGCAATGTCAAACATCTCACCGTTGATAATAAAATTCAGAAGCGCGGTAAGGTTCACAAACTGATTATATGAGCAATTCGGAATGGAATACAGAAATTCCGCCAACGCATCCATATCTTTTTTATCCGTTAAATTTCTTCGCGCAACAGTCATAACCGTATCTTCCGTGATAGGCGTCGGAAAAACCGGGCCGAGAAGTACTCTCATCGGGCTGTTTTTTATTCTTATCTGCCCATACGTCCCCTGTTCAGGCAAAGTCAGGATATACATAGTCTGCTCGGCGGAAAACGACTGAGCCTCAAACAAAGAAAACAAATCGAGACTGCTGCCCGCCGACGAAAAAATATGTACTATAGCCCTTTCTTCATACACCGCCAGCGGTATATAATGTGAAGCGTAAAATAAACTGCATATATTATTTATTCTGTCATCCACAAATAGCACCCCCACGAACCTTATTTTATAATATTATACCCGATAGTGAAATACCGTTCAACTGTTTTTGATTAAAATCAATGTATAATGATTATTTTTTGCAGACTTTGTTGACTGATTTTGGGCATTGTGTGTTTGCCGCGTCTAAAATCACAGCAAAAGAGCGAAATCAAAAACAGGAGGATCATATATGAAAAAATTTATCTGCGCGCTTCTTTCACTGGCGATGCTTGCTTTATTTGCAGGCTGCCGCGACCAGAAGAACATCGAAACCGATACCACCGACGCATCCTCGGGAAGCGTTGAAGCTCAAGTTGAGAACCCATCTGCGGCTCCGCAGGACTCCACTGCACCGCAAACAGATTCCGAATTCGCATCCATTGAAGAGACAAAAGCAGATGCCTCTTCAAGCGGAACAACAGCCGTCCCGGCAAAACAGCCGTCTGTTTCTGTCGGCAAGTTTGCCTTCATAAAGGATAAAAAAGGCGACATTCTGCGATCCGATTCCGAAAGCAAGATATGGGCGGGAGTCGTCGGCGATGCATACATACTGCTCAGAAACACCTCTGACGCAAACGAGTGGGGTGAAAAAGGCAGAATCTACGAGCTTCACTGCGCCCAGTTTGCGGGAAAATATTCCATGTGGAGCGACGGTTTCTGGGAGATCAATGACGATGGAACGGAGCTGACCCTCACACCTAAAAACCAGAGTGAAAACGGCAACATAGGCGTTGCCGCCGGAAAAAGCAAGACATTCAAGGGTCAAAACGGCGTTTTCTCCGTTCCGGTAACATTTGAGCAGGGCGGAAAAACAACTATCAAAATAGATTTCAACAAAGTATCGAAATAACACTTCGACGGCACATATTGATAAAAGGGTGAACTTATGAAAGAAATATCCCTGCTTGAAAAAAGCATACTAAATACAAAGTTTTTTGATTCAAAGATAAAAACCTGCTCGGTGTCATGGAAAGAAAAATACCTTGGGCACCTCATCGGTCCCCTCGGACTCATTCTCGTTGTCAACACTGTCGCCGCGCTCGTTGAAAAATTTTTCACTCAGCAGGTCGGCGCAATGTACGGCGAAGGCAACGCCGCGATGATATCCGCAATGGGCAAAAAATATGAGATGGTAATGACTGTTGCAAAGATTCTTGCCGTCGCTACAGGTCTCTTGGTGTCGTGGCTCATTTCGCACACAAAGTCAAAGCAGGGTAGACTCCGTCCGTGGTATCTGATCTTCGGATTCTGTTCCGTTGCAATAGCGGCGACCATCTTCCTGTTTTCGGGAAATACTCTGGGTGATAACTACTGGTACTATTTCTTCACCCTGCTCATATGCTATCATACAATCGGAACCTCCTACTTTTACCTGTTCCGCGACAACATAGTATCTCTTTCAACTCACAACGCCAAAGAGAAAGCTCAGCTGACTTTTATACGCAAAATGTCGTGGACTCTCATTTCCGGCATACTCATCGGAATGCTTGTCTCTTCGGTCATTATCCCGTTATGGCTCCAGTATGATATCAAAGGATATGCTATACTTATGATAATCCTTTCGATAGTCGCCGTTCCGCTTGTGCTCATGGAGTACTATTTCACCAGAGAGCGCATTATCGAAGATATCGCACTCGAACAGGGCATTGACAGAGAAAACAATATTCCTCTTAAAGAACAGATGAAAGCACTGTTCACCAACAAATACTGGGTCATTCTGACTTTTCTTGGGCTTCTGGGAGGAATTGTTGACAACTACAAGGGCGGAAACGTTCAATATTTCTATATTCAATATATGCTCGGCGGCATCAACAACGATTTCATGCAGATGATCTATCAGATCGTAACAGGAGTTCCGCTCGGTATCGGTGCATTCCTGATATACCCGATATCCAAAAAAGTCGGAATAAAGAATCTGACCGTCGGCGGATATTCGCTCGTGCTTATCGGCAGCATCATCGGCTGGATATTCCCGGATAAAATGATTCCTGCTCTGATAGCGGGACTTTTAAGAAACCTCGGATGGCTTCCCAACGCATATATATTTGCAACGCTTACCTGCTTTGCATTTGACAGCATCGAATACAAGTCGCATATCCGCCTTGAGGGACTTCTCGGCACAGGTATTGTCACTGCTGTTATGACTCTTATATATGCACCGTTTGCCGGCGGATACGAATCGGCTATTCTCCGCCTCGGCTTCGTTGATATTGCCGGAGTTATGCCAAACGAAAAAGTCAGAGCCTTTATGACCCTCTCATTCTATCTGTTCGATATTATTCTTTCTACAGCGTTCATAATTCTGCTTCCATTCGTGGATGTAGAAAAGAAGATGCCCGAAATTTCCGCCGAACTGCTCCGCAGAAAGAGAGAAGCTGTCCTTGCCAAAGGTGAAGAGTGGATCGAACCGGAAGAGCTGGACAGCCTGGAGGCAGAACGCGACGAGCGCGAATACGAAGAAAACAGAATAAAGGACCTCAAAGCCCTCTGTGAAAAGAAGGGACTTGACTTTGAGGCAGAAAACGCCAAATATCTCGCCGCAAAGGCAAAGAAAGAACAGAAAAAGGCGGCGAAGCTCGCCAAAAAACACGGTGAATCCAAATGATATTCGATTTTAACGACGGCTGGACGCTGACAAAGGAAAACGGCGAAAGCTTCTCCGTTTGTCTTCCGCACGATGCGATGCTCGGCGAAAAGAGATATGCTTCGTGCAGAAACTCGGTTCAGAGCGGATACTTTCCGGGCGGAAAGTACAGATACACAAAAACATTTCAAATCAACGAAAGTGACATCGGCAAAAATATACGACTGCACTTCGGCGGTGTATACCGCAATGCAGTTGTGAGCGTAAACGGCGAAGCCGTTAAAGAAAACAAATACGGTTATTCGCCGTTTACCGCCGACCTCACCGAAAAAGTCACGAGCTGCAAAAACACCGTTGAGGTCCTTGCCGACAACAGCCTTGTTCCGAACTGCCGCTGGTATTCGGGCAGCGGAATATACCGCCCCGTATATCTTGAAATTTCAAGAAAATATGCCCCGACTTTTCTGAAGATA
>ERZ773112.11-NODE-11-length-113002-cov-20.395849_pt1 | contig 113002 bp, 115 predicted proteins | sample MGYA00580566_ERZ773112 | MGnify/ENA primary metagenome ERZ773112 (study PRJEB29015, sample SAMEA2737842) | human gut metagenome | biome: human gut; feature: human-associated habitat; material: faeces | place: China | collected 2012 ... | reverse complement strand
GAAAAACGGTATATTTTGTAAGTATATTTTTCTGGCTGATTGAAATTTTAAAACCTGGCTCCCTGCTTCGCACCAACTCTATTGCTTTTTTATGCAAATATGCTATTGTAAAATTAAATATATATTCTGGAAAATATTATGTTGCCAATTAACTATTTACACGAAAGGAAAACCATGATTATAGTTATGGTATTCATGATTACTTTCAATAACAACGTATATGCTGCAGAATTAGATAATATGCAACATAACGACCAAGCATATGTGTTAAATTCATTTTCAGGAAATAACTTGGAAAGTATTTCAGTTCAATATGCTTGGAGCGCCGCATTCTCCTTTGAGGAAACACAAACGCTCTTAAAACAAACCGGATATCCCCACGGAATAAGAGGTTTGCGATGTTCACTATGCTTCCATTCCTTTAAATAATCCATTATTTTTCTATACATCACTGCACCTCCATGAAATGTTTACTTTTGGCATATCAATTATTCATGTAAAAATCAACGTATTTTTCATTTGTTTTTACACTAAATTGCATGAATTATTTCTAAAATTATACATTATTTAACACGATTCCCCGTATTACGATCAAATAATTAAAAAAGAAACCGGGCATCCACGTTGTAAACATGAACTCCCGGTTCCACTTTTTTAGTTAAAATTTAAATACTGCTACTCCGTAAGGCGGCAGCTTATATCCGATCGAATAATCCTGTCCATCGCAAGGCTTCTTTTCCGCCTTGTAGGAAACCGGACGTTTTGTATCCTCTGTGTCGCTTCCGCCAAACTGCGGATCTGCACTGTTTAATACCAGCTTATAGGTATGTCTGCCCGGCACACCTACCCGATAATCGTCACGCTCTACCGGTGTGAAACTGATCACAAAAAGCAGGTTATTCTTTCCATCCTTACTCTTTCGCACAAAGCTGAAAATACTGCGTTCGTAGTCGTTGGCATTCATCCACTCAAATCCTGCCCAGGTCGTATCCTGCTCATACAGACATGGATTTTTGCGATACAGATGAAGCAGCGCCTTTACCCAGTCCTGCATATGTTTGTGTTTCGGATCATCGAGCAGATACCAGTCTAACTCGCGCTTCTCGCTCCACTCACGCTCCTGCGCGAATTCCTGTCCCATAAACAACAGCTTCTTGCCGGAATGTCCCATCATGAATGCGTAACCCGCCATAAGGTTTTTAAACTTATCCCCTTCGAGTCCGGGCATCTTGTTGAGCATGGAACATTTCAGATGTACGACCTCATCATGGGATAATACCAGAATGTACTTCTCACTCTCATTGTAACTCATGGCAAAGGTCATCTTATTGTGATTGTCCTTTCGGAAATACGGGTCAAGCTTCATATAGTCAAGGAAATCATGCATCCAGCCCATGTTCCACTTGTAGCTGAAATTAAGTCCGTCATCCTCTACCGTACCCGTCACTTTCGGCCATGCCGTTGATTCCTCTGCAATCATCACAGAACCCGGATTTCTTCCGAGAATCAGCGTATTGATGTGCTTGAAAAACTCAATGGCTTCCAGATTTTTATTTCCACCATAAATATTCGGAACCCACTGTCCATCTTCCTTCCCGTAATCCAGATACAGCATGGATGCAACTGCATCCACACGAAGTCCGTCTACGTGATAATTCTCAATCCACATCAGCGCACTTCCGATCAGGAAGTTCTTGACCTCATTCTTTCCGTAATCAAAGATTTTGGTTCCCCAGTCCGGATGCTCTCCTTTGCGCGGGTCTGCATATTCATAAGTTGCAGTACCATCAAACTCTGCCAATCCATGTGCATCTTTTGGGAAATGTGCCGGCACCCAGTCAAGGATCACGCCAATCTTGTTCTTATGGCATTCGTTGACCAGATGTGCAAAATCCTCCGGTGTTCCATAACGGGAAGTCGGTGCATAATACCCCGTTACCTGATATCCCCAGGAACCATCGTATGGATACTCGGAAATTCCCATCAGCTCGATATGGGTATATCCCATGTCTTTCACATAAGGAATCAAGGTCTTTGCCAGATCCCGATAAGAATAAAATCCATCATCCTCACGCCCCGGATGCCGCATCCATGAACCCGGATGTACCTCATAAATTGCCATCGGCTGCTCATATACTTCCTCTTTGGAAAGTTTTTTTCTGGCATTCATCCATTCCGTATCGGACCAGAGAAAATTGGAAATATCTGTGACAATGGAAGCGGTCTCCGGACGCAGCTGTGCATAGTTTGCATAAGGATCTGCTTTGTACAGCTTTTTTCCGTCCTGTGCGATAATCAGGAACTTATACATACAGCCAATCTGGACACCCGGTACGAACAGTTCGTATACCCCCATCGTCTCCGGTGTCACACGTTTCATCTCATGGGACGTTTCATTCCAGCCGTTAAATTCCCCAATCACGTATACACGGTCCGCATGCGGTGCCCAGACATCGAAGCATACTCCCTCTTCTCCTTCAATTGTCATTTTGTGAGCACCCATCTTGCGATAAATATCATAATGTGTTGCCTGTCCAAACAGGTAACAATCCATCTCTGTAAAATTACTCATAAATACCCTCCCTGTCTTCTCTTATCTATCTTACTCGAAATCCTTTTCCGTTAGTACAATTCTGTCATCATCCGTATAACGGCTGGCGGTCAGAATACTGATAGCTTTCTTTAACCCTCCATGTGCCTCCCGGTGAATTGCTTCATCCACAATGTCTTTCACCTCTGTCAGGGTTGTAGCCTGATCCAGTCTCTGAATATTGCTGATCCGGTTATACAATGCCAGAACCGCCATATCATCAATTTTGTATCCAAGTTCCCTAGAATAAGAACGTGCAAACGTGACCAGCTCATCATTTGTAAAAATCGGAACTGAGATCTGTTCACTGAATTTTTTGGCAAATGTTTCATTCTGCGCAAATAATCTCTTGATGCCCTTGGATGTGTCTTCGAGTATAACGAAAAGACCACTCTCATCTGCGTCCAGCAATCCGGATAACTCCGACACGGTCTTTTTCTCCATATCTCCTGCCTGTTCAATAATCAGGCATCCTCCTGCCACCTTATCCAGCAGCCCGCCGACATTTTTCTGGTTCAATGCTTCCGCATGGATCTTTCCAATCTTTCCATCCAAAACCCCGGTCTCCTGCTGCAGGACTTTGATCATGCTGGTGGCAAGTGTTGTTTTTCCACTTCCCTGTCCGCCTTTAATTACGAGATTCCCCCTCGATGCAGTTTCCTTATTTTTCAGATGGGACGAAGCAACTGTCAACGCTTTGCAGAGCTGATCCTCCATGCCCTTCACCGGCATAAAATACGAAAAAATCGCTTTCTGTTCATCGGTCAGTTCTACAAGCGGGATATTCTGTTTTTCCTCTTTTCCCAGATCCACCGGTGTGTCTACCTGTGGGATATGTATGGTTTTTCCTTTCCAGGAAGAGCGATCTGTTTTTCTTCTTACAAAAGCAAACTCTTCTTCCCTCTCCTGTGCAAGTGTTGGTTTCTGTGGCAGATCCTCGATCGGAACCTCCTCAAAATCCTTTTTCTTTGTTTCTGTTTCTGTTTCCATTTCTTCTACACCACGATTCTCATTTAAGTTTTGGTCATCTTCTGTCACATCGGATGTCTCTTCTGCCGGTTTCTGTGCGGCAGCTTCCGTCTTTTTTTTCTGCTGGGAACGTACCATTTCTTCTAAAGATACTCCCTCTGGCCAAAGTTCTTCGGCATCTGTATCCCTGGCAGGCTGTTCCTCTTTTTTGTTCTCTTCCTCTTCTTCCTTTCGTTCTTTTGGATCATCCGCTTCCGGCGGTGTTTCCCTTTCCAGCGTCTGTGGCGGTGTTTCCATCGTTTCCTCCACAATATCCGCCTTCTCTGCCAGTACCGCATCCAGTTTTGGCAATACTCCTGTCAGGCGGTCCATAATATCGCCTGCCTCCTGCAGTGCACGTGCTTTTGCGGATTCGAGTTTCCGCTTTCTGGCATCTTCTAGTGCAGCTTCCGCAGCCTTGCGCATTTTCTCCCACTCACTCAGCACTTCCTCAATTGTCATCTGGCCTGTGATCTGATGCTCAATCATGTTTTTCTCATTTGTCATCATGCTCATCTGACCATCGGAGTCTTCTCCCAACAACTCTTTGAAATTTGTCTTGAGTGAACCATCAATCTCCTCATCTGTCTCAATGTGCCGTGTATTCTGTTCCGGCTGTGCCTCAGGCTTTTCTTCCTCCATCTGCATTTTCAGATAAGGAACATCTTCCACCATACGGTTGATATTGTCCAGCGTATCCGTGACGGTTTCTTTTTCGGTTGCATCCATGATCTGCTGCATACCCTTTGCAATTTCCGCCTGAAGATTGACGGTATTAAACCGTTCTGTGTTTACTTCTACTTTTGGAATTGCGACCGGATCATGCACGGTCTCCCCGGCACGCGCCATCTCCTCCACATCAATGTGTGTCAAACCTGCTCTGTCATCTTTTGCCTGACAAAACGACCGATACTTTTCTTCCTGTGTTTTCGTCAATGGCTGATACAGCATTTTCAGTTCCAATGCACGCTCTACATATGGCCCATCTCCAAACCAGAGAACCAGCTCATCACATGCATCAATACACTTCTCACTCATCCCTGCTTTGTGATACAGATAAGCAAGCTCATATGCCCACTCTTCCGTATATTCCTGCTCCTTGAGTTCTTCAAGAATCGGTATCAGTTCTTCATAAGAAGCCCCCTGTGCTTTCTGTATATCATAGCGAAGTACATATTTAAGGGTGTCATGAGGCGCAATCTCCACAAACTCATCATAATAATCCTGTGCCGCCTGAAAATCTTTCATCTTGACCGCCACTTCCGCAAGACGGTAAATAATCATTCTTCCGATTGGTGAGCGGTCATATGCCATCAGCAAAACTTCCCGGCTCTCCTCATAACGCTGTACTTTTTCGTACACTTCCCCAGCTTTTACCAGACCATTTACATTTTTGACCTTATTCCAATTGATGGTATCTGCAATATCTGCTGCCTCATCATATTTCTCTTCCGCATAGCGGGATTTCATCTGATCAAGCTTCAGATTATATTCGTATTTGTCCAATTGTTATCTCCTTAAAGTATCCCCAAACAGGTCTATCTGTCTATTTTCAAGTATACCATAGGCGGCAATTAGTGTCAAAAAATAATCCGAAAAAAAGAGCTGCACACAAACGCGTACAGCCCTTGAAATTACTGGTCTTTCTTTGTTTCGTCTTTCTTTCCGGAATCTTTTAAAGTTCTCTTTTTCTTTTGTTTTTCCCCGTAATATATGATCGCACCGGTTGCCTCATTCACACCGGCCGCCTCCACATATGCCTCCGTTACGGTTGTAAGGTTTTTCTTCCGTATGCTGTGGTTTACCAGTCTGCGGATAATATAGTAAATCATCGCAAACACCGGAACTCCAAGCAGCATTCCCAGAAATCCAAACAGTCCGCCTCCGATCAGAATCGAAAACATTACCCAGAACGCGGATAATCCGGTGGAATCACCTAAAATCTTCGGTCCGATAATATTTCCATCCACCTGCTGCAGAACGATAATAAATATCAGCAGATACAACGCATGCAGCGGACTCTGGATCACCACCAGAAGAAGTGTCGGAATCGCACCGATAAACGGTCCAAACACCGGAATGACATTGGTTACTCCAATGATAACCGCAACCAGTATCGTATCTGGGATATGCAGAATCAGACATCCAAAATAACAGATTACTCCGATGATGGCAGAATCTATAATCTTTCCAATGATGAAACCACCAAATACTTCATCTGCCTTGTGGAAAACTTCGATAATAATGTTTCCATGTTTCGGTTTAAAGATCGCATACACAATCTTTTTGCTCTGTCCCACCAGGCTTTCTTTAATGGATAAGACATAAACAACGACAATGATCCCAATGATGAAGTTTAATATGGATTTGACCATCGTGATTACGCCGGAAGTAATCTGCAGCAGATATTGCTGCATCTGTGGAAGCAGATCCTTCGTTGCCCAGTTTTCCACCTGATCCGTCAGTTTTGTCAGCATATCACTGATGGTATCTGTCACTCCATAGGCTCCGAGTTTTCCACTTTTCACCATATGGATCAGGCTCTCCACATTACCAGGCAGTGCTTCCACCAGCCCGGTAACACTTGATACCACCGAAGGAACAATTGCCGCAATCAAAAGCACCAGAATCACCAGAAGAAACAGGATTGCCCCGGCAATGGACAATCCACGTGCCACTTTAGCCGCTGATTTTTCTGATTTCATTTTCTTTTTCAGAAACGGCAGCCAGTGCCGCTCCTGAAATTTCATAACCGGGTTAAGCAGATAAGCAAGTCCCAGTCCGATAATAATCGGCTGCAATGCACCTGTAATCAGATGCCAGGTATCTGCAACCCCCTTGTACCGGAGCACCAGGAAGAAAAATACGGTACAACAGGCAAAGGTGAGAAATACCATCAATCCGATTTTAATCAGAAGAACCGTCTGACGCATGCCATCCTCACTCTGTTTGATCTGTTCCATCTGTTTTTGTTTTTCCACGTCTGTCATACAAGATCTCCTATCCGCGGTAATAATTGATCAGGCAGCCTTTGAGAATAATATCTTTCTCATCCGGTGTCAGTTCTCCCATACGCAGGGTAAATGGCTTTAAAGCACCATCCTTTACCACATATGCCTCAAATTCTGTTTTTCCGTCTGCGATCGCCTCACGGATCTTTGGAACAAACAGGTAATCCAGATTGTGGAACGGAAGCTCTCCCTGATCAATAACAAACGGGATCATACCCCAGTTAATCAGGTTGGAACGGTATCTCTTGGTCGCATATTCATTTGCAATGTTTGCCCATCCGCCAAGTACCTTCTGGCAGGAAGCCGCCTGCTCACGCGCAGAACCGTCTCCCGGTTTTACTGCAAAAATCGTACTTCCAAAACCAACGTTTGAGCGGTTGACATCGGAGAACGTTGCACGGATGGTATCCATAACCGGATGAATCTCCGGAAGTGCATCCCCCGGACAGGTATCTGCCTCGACAGCCTTCTGTGCCTTCTGTACTTCCTTGGCACGTCCAACATATTCCGGATCCTTTCTGGAAAGTGCAAACTCTGCCAGTCCCAGTGGGTTGGAACGGAAAGAGGATGTCTCTCCGGAAGGAATCAGCTCGTCCGTTGTGGTCACCGGATCGTGAATCTCGGAAACAACTTTCAGCACAAGATTCTCCGGAAGCGGGCTCATAGCCGGCCAGTCCTTGATATTTGGTCCAAACTGAATCTCTACGTCCGGATCTGCCACACCCTTGCTGTCAAATACACGGTTTTCATAAATGGTCTTATCAAAGAAGTATTTCGGCTTGCTGTAGTTTACATCAATATCGGTAGCTGCGGTAAGGAATCCCTTATTTGCAGCGGTTGCAGCGATAGAACGCGCATCCATCAGTGCTACGGAAGCAACCTGTCCGTTCTGTACCTTAGATCCCTCACGATTCGGGAAGTTACGTGTAGAATGACGGATGGAAAATGCATTATTTGCAGGTGTATCTCCGGCACCAAAGCACGGTCCGCAGAATGCAGTCTTGACAATGGCACCTGTCTCTAACAGATTGGCAACAGCACCGTTCTTAACCAATTCCATATAAATCGGAGTGGAAGCCGGGTAAACACTCAGCGTAAACTCGTCCGCTCCAATGGAAGAACCCTTTAAGATATCTGCTGCGTCGCAGATATTTTCAAATCCACCACCGGCACATCCGGCAATGATACCCTGATCTACATACAGTTTTCCATTCTTTACTTTGCTCTTTAAGTCAAGATCTACTTTTCCATCAAAACTTACCTGTGCACGCTTCTCGCAGTCATCGAGAATATCCATCAGGTTTGCATTTAATTCCTCGATCGTGTATGTATTGCTTGGATGGAACGGCATCGCGATCATTGGCTTAATCTCGCTTAAATCAAGTTCGATAAAACTGTCATAGTATGCAGTTTCTCCCGGATTCAGTTCCTCGAAATCTCCGGTTCTTCCGTGAATCTCATAGAATTCCTTCACCTGGTCATCGGTTCTCCAGATAGAGGACAGACAGGTGGTCTCTGTTGTCATAACATCAACACCGATACGGTAATCAACACTCAGATTGGATACGCCCGGTCCGACAAACTCCATCACTTTATTTTTTACAAATCCGTTGGCAAATACTTCACCGATAATGGCAAGCGCGATATCCTGCGGTCCGACACCCTTCTGCGGGGTACCTGTCAGGTAAATGCCGACAACTCCCGGCATATCAATATCGTAGGTTTTATTCAAAAGCTGCTTTACAAGCTCCGGACCACCTTCTCCAATTGCCATGGTTCCCAGTGCTCCGTAACGGGTATGGGAGTCTGATCCAAGGATCATCTTTCCGCCGCCTGCAAGCATTTCTCTTGCAAACTGGTGAATAACTGCCTGATGAGGAGGAACATAGATTCCGCCGTATTTCTTTGCACATGTCAGTCCAAACATATGGTCATCTTCGTTGATGGTTCCACCGACTGCACACAGACTGTTGTGACAGTTAGTGAGTACATAAGGAATCGGGAACTTCTCAAGACCTGATGCCCTGGCGGTCTGGATGATGCCGACAAATGTAATATCGTGGGAAGTCAGCTTATCAAATTTGATCTGCAGTTTTTCCATGTTGCCAGATGTATTGTGGTTCTTTAAAATTCCATATGCAATGGTTTGTTTCTTTGCATCTTCCGGTGTAACAGTCTTTCCTGTCTTTGCATTGACAGCAGATGCCGCTTCCGGTGAATTAATGACAACATCCCTGCCGTTGACCAGGTATGCGCCGTTCTCATATAACTTCATAGTTTCCTCCTTGTTTTCGAAATCATAGTTAATGATAATTATATAATAAAATGTATTTTTATGCAACGACTGCAAACGTAATGGATGCCGCAAACAGATCGCCGTCTACCAGGATTGCAAACTCACCGCCCATCAGCTGTGTAAGATTCTTTGCAATGGACAGTCCAAGACCGCTTCCCTCTGTCGTGCGGGATTCCTCTCCCCTCACAAAACGCTCCGTCAGGTCTTTCCTCGCCGCTCCCTGTTCCGGCAGCGGATTTTTCGAAATATTTTTGATACGGAAAACCGCATTGTTCTCCTCTACTTCCAGATCTACATAAACCCGGGTATTTTCGAGTGCATATTTTGCCGCATTGGTATACAGATTTTCAATTGCACGGTAGAGCTGCCGTCCGTCTGCCCGGATCATCACCGAATTGTGCGGCAGTTTCGTCACAATGGTCAGCCCCCGTGCCTCAAAACGTTCATTGAACTCACCACCCGTCTGGTACAGTAGTTCTACCAGATCGATGGTCTGCATATCCAGCTGGATATTTCCGGAACTGATCTTTGATGCTTCGACCAGATCCTCCGTCAGCTGTTTCAGCCGCTGGGATTTTTCATCCAGAACCCGGATATAATTACGTGCATTTTCGTTTTCCAGGTTTTCACGTTTGAGCAGATCCACATAATTGACAATGGAAGTAAGCGGTGTTTTGATATCATGGGAAACATTCGTGATCAGGTCTGCCTTCATCCGTTCATTCCGGATCCGCTCCTGAATGGCTTCGCTCAGCCCTGCACGGATATTATTCACAGAAGCTGCAATGCCTCTTTCCTGTCCGTGAAACTGCTCCACATCCAGTGTTGTATCCAGTGCCCCTGCCGCAATTTTTTCAATTGCATGCTGGATCTCGTATCTTTCGCGCGCCTTACGCGTACACAGTCTGGGATTCTGTCCGGAGATAAACACCCGTCTAAGGAAGCTTCCTGCCTGATAGATCAGACTGTATGTCAGAAGGGTATTGTTTTTGACCCGCCGGACAATGCTCATATAAAACAGCAGGAATACAACATCGACCAGATACCCGACTGTTCCGACTGCTACCATCAGTCCGGACAGTTCAAACTGGATGTCATGGAGATTTCTCCCCAAAAAAAGCACAAGATAAATGAATGCCACAAAAAGCACCATCTGGATATCCGTATAAATTTTATCGATCCAGGTCAGGTAAATGGTTGCATCCTCCTCCGACCGGCGCCCTGCAACACCTGTCAGATAGGCAAGAAATACAAAGCTTCCGACCATGCCGATCACCATAAACAGGCTGAGAATCCTCAGCCCTCCGATATGTCTGCGCAGATTGTATCCGATCCCATAGATTCCGCAAAGCATCATAATCAGGAACATCTGATGCATGACAATGGCTGCGCCCTTTTTTCCGCTGGAGAATTCTTTCATAGACAGCTACGCCCCCGCTTCGATTTTATAGCCGACACCCCAGACCACTTTCAGATACCGCGGTTCTTTCGGATTGATTTCGATTTTTTCCCGGATATGCCGGATGTGGACAGCAACTGTATTGTCAGCGCCAATTGCTTCTTCATTCCAGATTTCCTCATAAATCTGACTGATGGAAAATACTTTTCCTTTATTTTTCATGAGAAGCAGAAGAATGTTGTATTCGATCGGAGTCAGTTTGACCTCTTCCCCATCTACCGTAACTTTTTTTAATTCATCGTTAATAACCAGGCCGCCGGCTTCATAAACGGCATCACCGGAAGGGGTGCTCGAAAGTGTGGTATAACGCCGCAGCTGTGACTTCACACGGGCAACCAGTTCCAGCGGATTAAACGGCTTGGTCACATAATCGTCCGCCCCCACGTTCAGCCCCAGAATCTTATCCGCATCTTCTGTCTTGGCAGACAGGATGATAATGGGAATGCTGCTTGTTTTACGTGCCTGGAATGTCGCACGGATTCCATCCAGTTTCGGCATCATCACATCGATCACCATCAGATCAATTTTCTTTGTGCGAAGCATATCCAGAGCCTGTTCCCCGTCATATGCTTTTACTACCTGGTATCCTTCCTGAATCAGGTAAATCTCAATTGCGTCTACAATTTCCTTGTCATCATCACACACCAGAATCGTCATGCGGATGTCCTCCTATCAGGTTCTTGATCTTGTTCTGAAAGCCGGCGGATTTTTCTTTTTCTTCTGCTGCTTCCTGTTCTTCCTGTTCATCTTTCCACTTAAAATAATCAGCATCCAGATTCACACGCAGTTGTTCTTCCAGCTGCTTTAACTCTTCATCGTCATCTTCTACCGTAACCGGTGCCGGAATCTCCGGCTTCGGCGACAGCTTCTTTGGTTTTTCCACCGGCTTTTCCACCGGCTTTTCTACTGGTTCTTCCGCAAGGTCTTCTACCGGTTCTTCCGGTACGGAAAGTCCAAGCTTATCCAGATATTCCTGGTTAATCTTAATATCGGTCTGCCGGTTTGCGTAAATTGCTTTTTCTTCCCGCTTCTCCTGCTCGTACTCCGGTCTTCCTTCCATCTTTTCCTTCTCAATCTCGCGGTTTCGCTCCTCGATGATCTTTAAGTACTTTTCGGTATCAACCAGATCCTGCAGCTGTCCTTTGAGTTCGGACTTGTTGGTTCTTAATGTCTTTTCTTCTTTTTCCATCTGTTCTTTAATTTCCTGATAGATGGCACCGACCTTTTTGTCTGCCTCCTGCATGATATCCTGCATACGGTTTAACGTTTCATCCATATACATGACAGATGCCGCATAAATGTCCTCTGCCTTACGGCTTGCATCCCAGATGATCTGATCTCCCTTTTTATGGAAATCGCGCTCTGCCTTGTCACGGCTTCGAATGGTCAGCTCGTATTCATCCATAATCTGATAAATACAGGTATTTAATTCTGCCAGCAGATCAATCACCTGCTGCTTATCTATGATAACTTTACTCGGCTCTTTCGGATACGGCTCACTCTTCGACAGCAAAACGTGAAGACTGCGCAGTACCTTTTCCGTATTGTCCTGTGCTCCCATGTGTCCTGATTCCTTCCATAATAGATAATTCCGTACATTCTATTATAATCAATCCCCCTATAATACGCAATATTTTAGATTCTTAGGTTTTTCTAAATTTTATTACACAAAACTTTATTTTTTACAGACACAAGGTTATAATAATTTTTTGAAAATGAACCTGTTTAATAAAGGATATATACTATGAATATCGTCAAAACTTACGGAAATTATATTAAAAAATATGCCGGCACCCACCCGGTAGTTTCCCGCAAAATGATTGACATCGGATTACATCTCGAACAGTTCCGGACTGAACATTTTGCAGAAAAAACAATGCCGAAAGCATATCAGAAGTTGAATACGCTCGGCGTAAAAAATACGCTTCATGCGCTGGAATACCCGGAATCCACGGTCTGGTGCAATCTGTTTGCACCCGTGGAAATTTTCCAGTGCTTCGGACTCAGTGCGCTTTCCATGGAATGTCTTTCCTCGTTTCTCTCAGGATTTACGTGTGAAGACTATTTTATCGACCGCGCAGAAAGCCGGGGAATTGCCTCCACACTCTGTTCCTATCACAAAGATTTTATCGGTGCCGTAGACTCCGGAATTATTTCACCTGCCAGACTCGGTGTGACAACTTCCATGATTTGTGACGGCAATATTAACACATTCCGCTATGTCAGCCGGCACACGGATCTTGACACTTATGTGATCGATGTGCCGGACAGCTGTTCTCCGGAAGCCGTGGAATATGTGACCATGCAGCTGAAAGAACTGATTCAGAAACTGGAAGCACTGACCGGAAAACGTCTGTCCATGGATGACCTGTCGGAAACACTTGCCCGCGAAAACCAGTCGAAAGCTTATTACAAAGAGTTTTTAAAACTGCAGGCAGAGCGCTATTATCCATCGACACTGACTCTGCAGATGTACATGCTTTTTGCCACCCACTTAAACATCGGAACACCGGAAACCCTTGACCTGTTCCGCAGTTTTGCCGAGGATATCAAACAATATCCGAAATATGACGGCACCCGGATTGTGTGGGTACATCTGCTTCCCTTTTATCAGGAAACACTCAAACACTATTTTAACCTGAACAGAGATTACCAGATCCAGTGTACCGAAATGAACCTGGATTACATGGACGAACTGGATACCACCCACCCACTGGAAGCACTTGCCACTAAAATGCTAAACAATCTCTATAACGGTCCATACGAAAAAAAAGCAAATATGGTCGTAAAACTGGCAAAAGAAATGCATGCCGATGGCGTAATTAACTTCTGCCACTGGGGCTGTAAGCAATCTGCCGGCGGAGTATTCCAGCTTCGCGAAGCGCTCAAGGCGGCGGATATTCCACTGCTCGTTCTGGATGGCGATGCCATGGACCGCCGGAACAGCCATGACGGACAGATCAAAACCCGTCTGGAAGCTTTTCTGGAAATTCTGGATAAAGAGAGGAATTTATCATGTTAGGTTATGTATGTAAATATACCCCCATGGAATTATTTGAAGCCATGGACACGGAAATCACACGTCTAGAACCATCCGTTACGGATTTTAACCATGCGGACACCCTGATGCACGCCAACATCTGTTCCTATACCAAGGCCGTGCTGGAAGATGTGATGGAACATGACTATGAGGGTGTCATTCTGACTACCTGCTGCGACAGCATCCGGCGTCTATATGACACATTAAAAAGCCAGTTCCCGGATAAATTTTTCTTTTTGCTGGATATTCCCCGCAAATTTAATGATTTTGCAGTAGCACTCTATGAACGCCAGTTAAAACAAATGCTTACGGAGTACGAGGCTTTCTCCGGAAAAACACTGGATCTGAAACGTTTTGTTTCCATGATGCAGAACAAAGCGGCTCTGAAAAAACAGGAAAACACCCGCATGTCTGCCAGCGCAGTGTCCGAAAAAGGAAACGGACAGAAACTCAATATTGGTATCATGGGTGCCCGATGCAACAATGAAATCCGTCAGCTGCTTGTCGACCGCGGTGCCAATCTGCTGTTTGATTTAACATGCACCGGACTTGCACGTGATTTTTCCATTACAGAGGATCAGGTCCTGCATTCCTATGCTGCCGCGCTGCTAAACCAGATTCCATGCATGCGCATGTTAAAAGCAGCGAACCGTGAACATTTTCTTGACGGTTTTACCGACCGCCTGGATGGAATTATATATCATACCGTCAAATTCTGTGACTCTTATTCTTACGAGTATGCGGATTTCCGCCAGCGGCTGGATCTACCGATTCTGCTGGTAGAAACCGATTCCACCAGACAATGTGCCGGACAGGTCCGGACCCGTGTGGAAGCCTTTATGGAAGAATTGAAAGTGAAAAAAGGATTGTCCCTGACCGGGGAAAAACAAATGATAAAAAGAAAGGGTGATACTGTGTATACATTAGGAATTGACAGCGGCTCTACCTCTACAAACGCCGTAATCTTAGACGAAAACAGACAGATCAAAGCATTTTCAGTTGTCCGCACCGGAGCCAAATCTTCCCAGAGTGCAGATGCCGCACTGGCAGACGTTCTGAAAAAGGCCGGACTTGACCGGGAAGATATTTCCCTGATTGTATCCACGGGTTATGGTCGTGTCAGCATTCCATTTGCGGACAAAAATGTAACCGAAATCAGCTGCCACGGAAAAGGTGCGCATCTTCTCTTCCCGGACGTTCACACGATCCTCGATATCGGCGGTCAGGATAGCAAAGCCATCCGGCTGAATGACAATGGAGAAGTTGCCGATTTTGTCATGAATGATAAATGTGCCGCCGGAACCGGCCGCTTTCTGGAAATGATGGCGCGCTCCCTGGAAATCAGTATCGACGAACTTGGCCCGGTATCCCTGCAGTCCAAAGAAAATATTGAAATCAGCAGCATGTGCAGTGTTTTTGCTGAATCGGAAGTTATCTCCCTGATCGCACAGAACAAAGAGATTGCTGATATTGCACATGGAATTCACAAAGCAATTGCCGGGAAAGCAATGTCCCTCCTGAAACGTGTCGGTCTGAATCCGGGATATATGATGACTGGCGGTGTTGCCAAGAATCCGGGTGTCGTTGCCGTGCTGGAGGAGCAGCTTGGAGAAAAACTACATATCTATGAGGAACCAGAGATTGTCGGTGCACTGGGTGCGGCATTGTATGGGCTTGAGGAGATCCTATAAACCAGAAAATAATTTTACAACAACAATCGTGATACGATTTATTTTCCAATCGTATCGCAATTGTTGTTTTTCTGTTACTGTTATAAATCATTTGACTTCTGTCCGAAAATACGATATTCTGTTTTTACTGGGTTTATAAAATTATATACCACAATTACTTATGCGATACATCGCCATTGTACCGCAATCACCACTCATGGAGAGCATTTCGCTCATAAATTTCCATTAGAACCACAATTTCATAGAACTGGTCATAACAGCTCTGTTTTTTATACTTTCTATATTGTAAAAGCAGATGCTTATGATATATACTAAAGGAAAGGTAGGACACTACATGGGGAACACTGACATTTTGACAACTTCGTTGCCAGATGCCGGCACAGAAAACACAACAGAACACAGCACGATTTTCGACGATGTATTCCGAACCATTGCGCAAAAAATGCCGCAGCTTCTCATTCCGCTGATCAACGAAGTTTTCCATACTTCTTACAGCGAAGAGGAACAGTTTGAACAATTGCGAAACGAACATTACGAAAAGTACGGAACCGTGATCACGGACTCCATTATCCGGATTGGTGGACATATATACCATCTGGAATGCCAGTCCTCTAAGGACAGGACAATGGTTATCCGGATGTTCGAGTACGACATTTCGATTGCACTTGAGCATGCTTCTTTGGGGGAACATGCAATTTGGGAGATTGCGTTTCCTCAATCGTGCGTGCTTTATATCCGCAATCACCGTTCGCTTCCGGATTATCATGAAGCAATCGTAACGTTTGCAGATGGTCAGAAAGTACGTTACCGCGTTCCGGTTTTGCAGGCGAAAAGATACACGGTGGATCGGATTTTTGAAAAACGGCTGCTGATTCTGCTTCCGTATCATATCTTACGGTATGAACATTTTTTGAAGCACAATGGAACAAATTCGAAAAAGGTGAAGCATCTGCTGGACGATTTCCGGGAGATCAACCGAAGGTTAGAGTACGCGTCCGAAAAAGAACAAAAGTCACATCTTTATATGGATATGATTGTTTTAATTGAGAAAATCGCAGATTATATTATCCCAGAGGATAATGCTATCAGGAAAGGATTGGGTGAGATTATGGGTGGTAAAATTTTGAAGTTACGGTCTGAAGAATTGCTGGAACAGGGCGAAGCCAGAGGAGAAGCCAGAGGCAGAATCGATGCAATTCAAAATATGATTGATCTTGGTTTAACCAAAGAACAAATTTTAAAAAAATATTCTCCAGAAGAATATGAAAAAGCATTAAATTCTATGCCAGTAAAAGTATAAACACACACCAAAAGGGGCTCCGAAGAGTCCCTTTTGATGTGTAATGACCATATTTACTTTTACTGTAACAGAGAAAGTACACCCTGGTTAGACTGATTAGCCTGTGCGAGCATAGACTGTCCAGCCTGTGCAAGAATGTTGTTCTTGCTGTAGTTTACCATCTCTTTTGCCATATCTGTATCACGGATACGAGACTCAGCAGAAGAGGTATTCTCGGAAATATTATCCAGGTTGTCGATGGTGTGCTCTAATCTGTTCTGTACAGCACCAAGTGCAGATCTCTGGGAAGAAACCTTAGAGATTGCATCGGAAATAGCGTCGATTGCGTAGGTTGCTGCTGTACCGTTCTTGTCCGTTACGTTTAAGCCCTTGATTCCAAGGTTTTCGGAGTTCATGGTGTCAATGTCAACTGTGATCTTGTTTGTCATGTCAGCATCTGCACCTACATGGAGGCTGAAACTTAATGTGTTGGCAACTTTTGCAGTTCCCGTATGAATTTCAATTGTATTAGTTGCATTTGCAAGTGTCATTGCAGTATAGTTTTTATCAATACCCACCTTTGCCTGATTCTGAGTATCACCAATCTGGTTTGCTTTCAATAATTCAGCTGCTGCAAGACTATATGCTTTTTCTTTAGTGATTACATTTTTGTTGTTATCATCAACTCCATCATTATCCTTATCTGCAATAAGGGACAGTTCCGTCGTACCTACTTTAACAGTTCCAGATGTTACCTTTGTACTAAATTCAGCTGCATCCGCATAATCTGCATCTGCTACAATTCCGGCACCAGTATCCGCTGGTACAACTCCGTCTTTATACCATCCAGCTGCATTTCCATCTGCCTTTGTACCAGTTGTAACTGCTGCTTTTGCAGCCACATATTTATAAGTATCTCCATTTACCACAACATCCTGGTGCTTTGTATCAATATCAGCAGTTGTCAACATGTCCTTTAATTCTTTTGTAGATGCTCCAATGGAAAACGTCTGGCCTCCGATTGAAACTTTATCTCCAGCCTTCAATGCATCCATTTTAAATGTAGCTGTTCCATCACCATTATCGGTCAGAGTTCCCTTTAATCCGGCATCATGTGCCTTAAGATTAATTGTCTTCTCACCGTCATCACCCTTTAACAGGTAAATTTCATTGAATTTGGTTGTCTCTGCAACACGGTCGATCTCTGTATTTAACTGGTCGATCTCGTCCTGGATCGCCTTACGGTCTGTATCCTTAGAGTTTGTTCCGTTTGCTGCCTGAACTGCAAGCTCATTCATACGCTGTAACATGCTGTGAACTTCTGTTAAAGCACCTTCAGCGGTCTGTACAGAAGATACACCGTCCTGTGCATTAGAAGATGCCTTGTCCAGTCCGCGGATCTGCTTTCTCATCTTCTCGGAAATGGTAAGTCCTGCTGCATCATCTGCTGCACGGTTGATCTTGTAACCGGAAGATAACTTCTCGGTTGACTTAGCCTGTGCTCCGGATGTGATACCAAGCATTCTGTTTGCGTTTGCTGCCTGCATGTTGTGTTGTACTACCATACTCATAATAGAATCCTCCTTGAACTCCCACTTTGTGGGGTATTATGTTTTTTCCTCTGGAAATCCTTTTCCTAAGGTGTTCTTATTGCGTCACTTTGCAGTAACGCGTCACAAGCATCTTTTGATGCTTTGCGACCTTGTATCAAATAAGCGAAGCGTCCCGGGTGTGCCCCGCCTATTACCAGAATTTAAAACAGATCAGGAGTTAAATTTATCTTTCAAACTCTCTGCATCTTTCTTTGCCTCTGCCTTCATCCGCTCGTTCCACAGGATTCTCTTAATTTCCTGCTGTGCCTCTCTGGAAATGCCCGGCTCTGCATAATAGGTTTCTCTCTTTCGTGCCGGATTTTCTTCCGTGGTACTTCTGGCAATATTGAGTTCTCTCGGGGCATCAATGAGCAGCCTTGCGTGATTACCCGAACCACCTACATAGACCACACGGATGTCATCCCCGATATTTACGTATTGTCCCTGTTTCAATGAAAGTTTCAGCATTTTTTACCTCCATGCACGCAAAACCTTTTTGCTACGGTTTGTATCTTTTATATCGTCAATTCGCTACGGTTTGTTAACCTCTGTTTTTTATAATTGCTACAATTTGTTACTTTTTATCTAATTTTTCCATTCTCATTCCTTTAAAAATCGTTTATTTTTGTGCATATTTTACATTTTTATGCAACATTCTGTAACTATATGACTATTTTTTCGCTTCCTACAATAAATTAACTTCTGTTTTATCAATAGCTACTATCTGTAACATTTCATGATATGTGAAAAAATAGACTAATTTTAAGAAAAGGTGGTATTTTATTATGAGTGAAAAAAAACTTCCTCAGAAATTGAAAGAACTGAGAAAGGTAAATAATTACACGCAGGATTATGTAGCCGCGGTGCTTGGTATTGTTCGCCAGACATACAGCCATTACGAAACTGGCAGACGGACACCAGATGCCGAAGCATTATATAAATTGGCGGGACTATACAATATTTCGATTGACGATCTCATGCATCTGACTGTTGATATTGACCGCGAAGTTTCCTATGATGCACCGGTTCCTTCCCAGTCCAGCGAAGACTTATCTGAGTTTCTTGAATTTTTTAATGATCCCGCGAATAAAAAAAAGTACATGTTTCATACGAATCTGGAAAAAGAATTGCTTTTTTATTTTAACAAGATATCCGAAGAGGATAAGAAAGAAATTATTGAATTTACAAAAATTAAGGCCCGCAAGCCTTTATAACAGAAAAATTGCTTCTCCAGATACTGTTTTTCATGGTATCTAAAGAAGCAATTTTTAATACTATGGAAATTACAATTTCACTACATGCACTTTATTCCGGCTTCCGCAAGCCTCTTGTATTCTTTTCCACAAGCTTGCGTGTCACCATCATCTGATGTCCACAGCCAGTGCATTTCAGGCGGAAATCCGCGCCCACGCGCAAAATCTCCCATTCATGGCTGCCACACGGATGTGGCTTTTTTAATTTCACAATATCTCCCACTTCATACTGGTACTGATTCATAGCTGGTCTCCTTCTTTTTCTCCCCTTATAGACAATTGTAAAACCCGCGGCGGCAGGAGCCGGAGTATGTTTTGCAATTGTCTATTATTTTCTCTGGCTAACACTTGATCTGTGAAAAGACATTTCCAAGTCCATCCTGGATAAGAAGATCCGCACGCGCATCCATTGGAGTTGCACTCTTATTAATCAAAACAAGCTTATTTCCCCTGTAATAATCAATCAGGCCGGCTGCCGGATATACGGCAAGCGAAGTTCCTCCCACAATCAGCATATCCGCATGGCTGATATAAAATACCGCATCCTGCAGTGTTTTCTGGTTCAGCCCTTCTTCATAAAGAACTACGTCAGGCTTCACCGGGCCACCACAGACAGGACAGACCGGAACTCCTTCCGAGTGGAGAATATCTTCCGCGCTGACAAACTGTCCACAGCGTTCGCAGTAATTGCGCAATACGCTTCCGTGCAATTCCATGACGTTTTTACTTCCGGCTTTCTGATGCAGACCATCGATATTCTGGGTCACGACCCCTTTCAGTTTTCCTGCTTTTTCCAGCTCTGCCAGCTTGAAATGGGTGATATTTGGCTGTGCATCCAGACAGAGCATTTTGTTCCGGTAAAACCGGTAGAACTCTTCCGGATTCTGCCGGTAAAAACTATGGCTTAAAATGGTCTCCGGCGGATACTTATACTGTTGGTTATACAAACCGTCCACGCTGCGGAAATCCGGAATTCCGCTCTCGGTCGATACCCCTGCTCCACCAAAAAATACAATGTTGCCCGATTCCTCCACCCATTGCAAAAACTGTTCCGTTGCTTCCATTTTTTCTCCTTTCTCCGAAAACAGGGAAAAAAGAGGCTGTCACCGTGTGACAACCCCTGTCTGATTTCCTGTACTATATAGCAGAATTGATATTCTTATTATACAACCTCTGTATTATAAAATACATCTTTCTTCATCTCTCCGGCAATTTGCTTTGCATTCTCCAGGTCATCCAGAATCTGGTATATCGGTGTTGTTGCATCTTTTAAATTTTCACGGAGTTCTGCCAGTCTCTGTGCATCCTGTTGCTGCTGCTCACACTGCTGCTGGATATGGTTCGCCTGATTTGCCATCTCATCCATGGAACTTGAAATCTCTTCGCTGACAGCTGCCAGGGAACTGATGGAATCGGAAATCTTTCCCACACTCTTCTGGTTCGCATCATTGATCTCCCATGCAGAATTAATCTTCTCGCTCATATCCCCAAGTGCCTCCACCGCGGTGTTTGCACTGTCTGAACTCTTTGCGGATGCTTCTTTGATACGCTCCACGAACTCACTCATGTTGGCTGTCATGTTCTGGGTCTGTTCTGCAAGTTTACGGATCTCTTCCGCAACTACTGCAAATCCTTTTCCGGCTTCGCCTGCACGGGCTGCCTCGATAGATGCATTCAGTGCCAGCAGATTGGTCTGGCTGGAAATGGAGTTGATCCCTTCAATGACTTCATTCATATTACTGATAATGTCAAAAAGCTTCTCCATATTCTGTTTCATGGTACTTGATTCACTGATCGTCTTATCGGACAGATCGCGGATAGCCGTCAGCTCCTGCTGTCCCTCTTCGATGTTTTTGTAAATCGCTGCGGATTCTTCCGATGCAGACAATATCGTATTGGTCAGTTCCTCATGCTGGTTGGAAACCTCCCCTGCCACGCGCGAACTTTCTGACGCAGACTGCGTAGCGTCCTCCGATGCCTGTGCGATCTGCTGTGAAACAGATTCCATCTTGGAATTATACTCTTTTACGGCATCCACAACCTCTGCGATCTGTAACGATGCGGATGCATTCTTTGCCAAGATCTGACCGAACTGGCTGCGTCCGTTCACCAGACGGGTATACAGCTGCTGTATCTCCGGATCTTTTGAATAATCTACATTTTTCAATTCCAGAACGGCCTGCAGACCGGCTCTGTCTGTCTTTTTTCCAAATGCCATATTATACTCTTCCTCTCTGTTGTAACATACAAATCTCTGTATCTTCTGCCTTTTATTCTGAACTAAAATATGTTTAAAGTCAACATATTTCTATCATAATCCGGATATTTTTTGACAATTTGTTACAGTTCACAGGTCACCCTGCGAACAATAACGCCCTTCTTACAACTTCAGATTTTCCACACAAGAAATACACTTGCCGCAATTCCGGCAGCGGTTGCAAAAAGTGCTCCTGGAAGTGTATATCTTGTCTTTTTTACTTTTACCGACATAAAATAAACCGACATGGTATAAAAAATGGTCTCTGTGCTGCTGAGCATAACCGATGCCGCACGTCCCAGCATCGAATCTGCACCATGCGTTTTGTAGATATCCAGTAAAAGTCCCGTTGCGGCAGAGGAAGAAAACATTTTTACCACAGCAATCGGGATCAGTTCGGTCGGAAAACCTGTCGCGGCCATTAATTTCCCAAGCCACCCGGAAATAAAATCCAAAAAACCCGAAGCCCGCAAAATACCTACTGCTGCCATCAGTCCGATTAGTGTCGGCATAATCTCCACTGCTGTGCGGATTCCGCTTTTTGCCCCTTCCAGGAAATCCTCATATACATGCTGCCGGCGCATCAGGCCATTTCCCACAATGAGCAATACCAGAATCGGAATGACTGCCTCGGATAAGTACAGAATCAAATTCATTTTTCCACCCTCCCAAATGCCTGCCGGAGCTTGATGAAAATGACAGCTGCCAACGTGGAAATACTAGTGGCAATGATGGCCGGCCCTACAATTGCAGCCGGACTTACGGCTCCATACTGGCTGCGATATGCAATGATATTCACAGGTATCAGCTGCAGGGAAGAAATATTAATGATAAGAAAATCACACATCGCGTCTGTCGCCTGATTTGACATTTTCTGCAGCCGCTTTAACTCTTTCATGGCAGAAATCCCTGCCGGGGTTGCCGCCCAGCCCAGCCCCAGAAAATTGGACACCATATTCGTTGCCATATATCTGCCTGCTACGGAATTTTCCGGAACTGACGGAAACAAAAAACGAAGTATCGGTCCCATTGCAGATGCCGCACGGTTTACCATCCCCCCTTTTTCCGCAATCTTCATAAGTCCTACCCAGAATGCCATGGCACCTGTCATTGTCAGGCAAAGGCTTACCGCTTCCTTTGCCGAAGCAAGTGCCTGGTCGGTCACTGCTCCAAGATTTCCAGTCATTGCAGCATACACCACCCCGACAAGAATCATTCCACCCCATAAATAGTTCATCCGCGCCTCCTGTTTGCGTTCTTAAATCATTGTATGGGCTTTGCTTTTTTCATATTCCTTTTGCAATTACCGGATAAACCCAAAAGGGAAGGCATAGCCCAGGCTTTCCCCGCATAAATTTTCTTAAGTTTTCTTACAGGAGTTTCTGGTATGAAACATCTTTTGAAAAAACACCGGATGCTTTCCGTGGGTATTTTTCTGGCTGCGGTTCTCTCCATTATTTATGCAGCCATCCTCTCCCCTGCCGGAAAAAGTACCGGTTCCTTTTCTGAATTTTGTACCACGCTTTTTCGCGAAGAGATGAAATCCAACACCATGAATCTGCACTTTACGCTAAAAGATCCAAAAGCTGCCGGCATTGACTCTTATGAGATCACGCTTGGCAGTCTGTCCGGTGACAGTCCTCATAACCAGGCCAGACAGCTCAAAAAACTTTCGGAAGAACTCAAAAAATATTCTCACCGCTCTCTCAAAGGAAAAGAACGCTTAACCTGCCGGCTGCTCTCCGATTATATTTCACGCCAGCAGAACCTTGCTGCCTATCCCTATTACGATGAACCTCTGACCCCTTCCGGTGGTGTCACCTCACAGCTGCCTGTGCTTCTGGCAGAGTATCCCTTTGGCAACACCAGAGATATTGAAGATTATCTCGGACTGTTGTCGCAGATGGATACTTATTTTTCAGGGATTTTAGATTATGAACAAAAGAAAGCCGATGCAGGACTTTTCATGTCCGATGAAGCCTGCTTAAAAGTCATTGAAGGGTGTGAAGTTTTCACCGAACATCCCGATGACAATTTTCTGATCGATACGTTTTCCAACCGGTTAAATGCCATGGATGGGCTTACGGATACACAAAAGAATACTTATTTGAAGCAACATTCCAAAGTTCTGAGTGATCATGTCATTCCGGCTTACAGCCAGATGATCAAAGGACTTACCATGCTGCTGGGACGGGGACATAACAACTGGGGGCTTTGTAACTTCCCGGAAGGAAAAGCCTATTACGAGGCGGTCGTGTCTGCAGATACGGGCTGTGATGACAGCGTGGAAGATCTGTTTTCCCAGATTGCCAAAGCCCGGCGGGAAGATCTCACGTTCTGTCAGAATCTTTTGGAAAAAAATCCGAAACTTGCTTCCCAGTCTCCGAAACCCGATGCTGCCTTGAAAGAGGAAAATGCCATGCTTTCCCGGCTGCAAAAAGAAATCCTTACTGACTTCCCGGCACCACCACAGACAGAAGTGGAAATCTGCCACGTTGATCCGGCACTCAGTGAGTACTTGGCTCCCGCCTTTTATATTACGGCTCCGATTGATGATATTTCACATAACCGGATCTACATAAACGATGCTAAAAATGATACGGATATCTATTACTTTACAACGCTTGCGCATGAAGGATATCCCGGTCATCTGTACCAGACCATCTGCACCTCCTCCTATGGTGCTCCGGAAGTCCGCTCCCTCCTCAACTATCCGGGTTACACCGAAGGCTGGGCAACCTACACGGAAATGCAGGCCTTCTATTATGCCGGACTTGACCCGGATCTTGCCTCCCTGTTACAGCACAACCAGGCTGCAACACTCAGCCTCTATGCCACTGCGGATATCGGAATTCATTATTTTGGATGGGAAAAAGAAAAAACCGCCGCATTCTGGAGCGAATACGGCGTAGATGATACTGCCACGGTAAAAAGAATCACAGATCTGATCCTCGAAGAACCGGGAAACTACCTAAAATATTATGTTGGCTATCTGAAATTCCGCCAGATGCGTGAACAGCTTGCGCTCGAAAACAAAAGCTTTTCGGTGTCTGCATTTCACGAAGCAATCCTTCGCACCGGTCCTTCGCCTTTTTCCGTTCTCGAAGAAACCGTGCGGGATCAGTTAAAATAAAGTCCATTGATCTTTTTTATTTTAACAGTGCCTGATAGATATCGCGCTTGCTGACCCCACGGTCTTTTGCAACACGTTTCATGGCTTCCTTGCGGTCAATCCCCTGGGACTCGTAATGCGCCATGTGTTCCTCCAGGGAAAGTGCTTCCCATCCGGCCTGTTCCTCCTTTTTCATCTCTTCGCGGGAACGGCCGGCAATGATAAGCACATACTCCCCACGTGGCTCATTGACTTCATAATAGGATAGACTGTCTGCCAGTGTCATCTGCAGTTTTTCCTCGTGACGCTTCGTCAGTTCCCGGCAGATGGTAAGCCTGCGGTCTCCGCCGAGGGTATCGTGCAGTTCCTGCAGAGTCCTCACCAAATGATGAGGTGCCTCATAAATAATAATCGTGCGCGTCTCTGTTTTTAACTCCTCGAGTACCGCCTGATGCTCTTTCTTATCTTTCGGGAGAAAAGCCTCGAATGCAAACCGGCGTGTCGGAAGTCCTGACATGGTCAGTGCTGTAATGCAGGCGGCTGCGCCCGGCAGCGAAGTGACCGGAATGCCTTCTTCATAGCAGATGCGCACAATATCCTCCCCCGGATCGGAAATGCCCGGTGTCCCTGCATCTGTAATTAATGCAATGTTTTTACCCTCACGCATTTTTGCGACAAGTTGATAGGCCTTATCGATTTTGTTGTATTCGTGATAGCTTGTCATCGGCGTCTTAATCTCGAAATGGTTGAGCAGCCGGATGGAGTTTCTCGTATCCTCTGCCGCAATCAGATCCACCTCTTTGAGTGTCCGCAGTACGCGGTACGTAATATCCTCAAGATTTCCGATGGGGGTGGCACACAGATAAAGTGTGCCGGTTTTATGTTGTTCCATGATTGTTCCTTTCTCGTTTTGCAATGTTCTGCTATAATTTTAGAATATGATTAAAAAGCCATACTTGTCAAGTCGCAAAATTGTGATTATAACAACAGACATTTTTCATTTTATATTGTATATTTTTTTTAAATTTCAAAAAACTAATTCTGTAATAACAGAACGACAGAGATGGCAAAGGTACGTTTCTAATCGGTACCGATGCGACAAACAAAGACCTGGTCAAAGGCGATCTGCTGGTCATTCCAGGTGGCACACTCTGCGGTGTGCAAAGCGACACCGGAGCTATTTACACAGAAATCATTATCAAACAGGAGGCTATTATGAACAATTTGGTAAAAGCAGGAGAAGTAATAAAATTAAAGGATCTGATTTCCTATGAAGAAGGAAGCATCAGTAATCTTGATGTAGCAAGCACCGACACAATGAAGTTTGTGCTCATGGCATTCGACAAAGGAACCGGGCTGACTCCACATCGCGCACCAGGCAATGCGATTATTTTCGCACTGGACGGAAAAGCAACCATCAATTATGAGGGCAGGGATCATGTAATCTCAGCCGGAGAAAATTTCCGTTTTGAGAAAGATGGTCTGCACAGTGTGACCGCAGACGAGCAGTTTAAGATGGCTCTGCTTTTGGTAATCGAATAACCCCTTTTCCATTGAAAAATATCGTGCTAAAATAACATCTGAGGGTAGAAAAGAGGATTTTATTTATGCGCGATAACACACAACATTTATATAACAATTTTGAATTAAGAAAGCTACTGATTCCCATCATTGTGGAACAGCTGCTTTCTTCTTTAATGGGAACCGCCGACACAATGATGGTCAGCAACGTCGGATCTGCAGCCATCTCCGCCGTTTCTCTGGTGGATTCCATCAATATTCTTGTCATTCAGGCACTGTCTGCGCTTTCCGCCGGAGGTGCAATCCTGTGCTCCCAATATCTCGGCAGCCAAAACAAAAAAGATGCCAACCGCTCTGCAAGGCAGGTTTTATTTGTCATGGTCATCCTGTCCGTGGCTCTTTCTGCGTTCTGTCTGATCTTCCGTGATCCACTGCTGCATGTGATTTTTGGAAAAGTAGAGCGCGATGTCATGACCAACTCCCAGATCTATTTCTTCTTTACCCTGCTCTCCTTCCCGTTTATCGGACTCTACGATGCCGGAGCTTCTATTATGCGCTCCCAGAATAACAGCCGAAATCCTATGATTATTTCCGTAATTTCTAACTTCATGAACATTGGCGGAAATGCGATTCTGATTTTTGGACTGGGTATGGGTGTCGAAGGTGCTGCAATCTCTACCCTGATTTCACGTATTTTCTGCGCGGTCGTTGTCATCTGGCAGCTGCGCAATGACAATGAACCGATCTGCATCCGCAACTATTTTGCCATCCGCCCCGACTGGTATCTGATTAAAAAAATTCTGTTTATCGGAATTCCGTCCGGTATTGAAAACAGTATGTTTCAGTTCGGTAAACTTGCCATCCAGTCTACGGTTTCCACACTTGGAACCGTAGCGATTGCCGCGCAGGCAATGACCAATATTCTGGAAAACTTAAACGGTATTGCTGCCATAGGTATCGGAATCGGACTGATGACCGTGGTCGGTCAGTGCCTGGGTGCAGGGCGCAAAGATGAGGCCATCTATTATATTAAGAAATTGTCCTGGCTGTCAGAGGCAGTCATCATCGCAAGCTGCCTGCTCGTTTTTGCACTGACCAAACCGATTACCATGCTTGCCGGAATGGAACCTGCCAGCGCAAAACTGTGCTTTTTCATGATAAGCTTCATCACGATCGTAAAGCCAGTTTCCTGGGTACTTTCCTTCATCCCACCCTATGGTATGCGCGCTGCAGGTGACGTAAAATTCTCCATGATCACCTCCTGTTGCACGATGTGGTTGTGCCGTGTAAGCCTGTGCATTTATCTCTGCCGGGTATGGGGATTCGGCCCGATCTCAGTCTGGATCGGTATGTTTTCCGACTGGACGCTGCGCGCGATCATTTTCTCCTTCCGTTTCCACTCCCGGAAATGGTTAAACCATCATGTAATTGACAATTAATAAATGAAAAAGCGACACAATGCGTGCCGCTTTTCTATACTATATCAAATACTCCCTTGTACCGGCTGTTAAAGTCAGCCACTCTTTTACGCTTTCAGATCCAGCGAACGGATCTCCTGTCGAACCTTCAGAATCATGGATGGGCTGACAGAAAGCTCATCAAATCCCATACGAAGGAAGGTCTCGGTCAGCGTGGTATCTGCCCCAAGTTCTCCACAGATACCAACCCAGCAGCCACCCTTGTGACCATTGTCTACAATCATCTTTAGCATCTTTAAGATTGCCGGATGATGAGAATCGTAAATATTGTCAAGCTTTGGATTCTGCCGGTCGATTGCCAGTGTATACTGTGTCAGATCATTCGTTCCGACAGAGAAGAAATCCACTTCCTGTGCCAGTTCTTCGGACATCATGACAGCTGCCGGAGTCTCGATCATAATACCAAGCTCGACATCCTTGTACGGAATCTTTTCCTCATCCAGTTCTTTTTTCACTTCCTCGATGATCTTCTTTATGGTCTGTACCTCTGTGACAGAAATGATCATCGGGAACATGATGGCGATGGTTCCGTAATAGCTTGCCCGATACAGTGCACGAAGCTGTGTCTTGAATACCTCGCGGCGGTCAAGGCAGATACGGATCGCACGGTAACCCATTGCCGGATTATCTTCTTTGTCGAGTCCGAAATAATCCACCTGCTTGTCCGCACCGATATCGAGTGTACGGATGATGACTTTCTTTCCTGCCATTGCCTCAGCTACCTTGCGGTATGCTGCAAACTGTTCTTCCTCCGTCGGATAATCCTTGCTTTCCAGATAAAGGAATTCGCTTCGGAACAGGCCGATACCGCCGGCATCATTTGCCAGTACCGATGCCACATCCCCGACACTTCCAATGTTGGCATACAGGTTAATTTTTGTTCCATCCTTTGTGATGTTTTCTTTGCCTTTGAGCTCCTGCAGCAGACGCTTCTTTTCTTCGTCCTCTGCTTTTTTCTTCTGATAAGCCTCCATCACAGATACCGGTGGATCGATGATGATTTTTCCTTCATAACCATCCACAATACCCATTTTTCCATTGACGTCTTCCGGAAAATCTACTCCGATCAATGCCGGAATATTCATAGTACGGGCCAGAATCGCGGTATGGGAATTGGTGGAACCATGACGGGTAACAAAAGAAAGTACCTTTGATTTATCAAGCTGTACCGTCTCACTCGGTGCCAGATCATCGGCAAGTAAAATCACCGGTTCATCGGCGTCCAGACCATTTCCTCCGTTGCCCTGTAAAATGGAAACCACGCGATTAGACACATCCCTGACATCTGCTGAACGCTCGCGCATGTAGTCATCATCCATCGCCGCAAACATTTCGGAGAACGTATCTCCTGTGGATGCCACGGCATATTCTGCATTTACCTGCTGACCTTCGATCATATTTGTGATAGATTCTACGTAATCGAGATCTTCCAGCATCATCTGATGTACTTCAAAAATTGCAGCGTTGACTTCACCGACTTCCTTTAACGCTTTTTCATAAAGTCCCGCCAACTGCTGTTTCGCTGTCTCCCTGGCATCTTCAAAACGTTTGATTTCTTTTGCGGTATCGGTTATTTTCTCCCGCTTCACCTGATTTTCTGATTTCTGATAAATGGCAAGGCGGCCGATTGCCACCCCGCTGTATACGCTTTTGCCCTGAATTGTCATAGCGTCACCTCATCCTTTTCCTGATTCATTCTCTGCGAAAAGTTCTAAAAACCTATCTTACAGCTTCTCCTCTAAGAATTTGCCAAGTGCTGCAATTGCTTCTTCTTCCTGGTCTCCATCTGTCTTTAAGACGATTTCCTGTCCGCATTTTACACCAAGTCCCATAACTCCAAGGATTCTCTTGGCGTCAACTTCCTTACCATCTTTACTGATGGTTACTTTGCATGGATATGCGGCTGCGGCTTTCACCAGTTCTCCTGCAGGTCTTGCGTGGATTCCCTGCTCGTCTTTGATGGTATACGTAAATTCTTTCATGATCATTCTCCTTTTCTTTTTGTTGTTGCTTCCTCCGTTTCCGAAGGAAGCTTTTTGTGTGTATCTCCTGTCAAATGGATTTATTATGCTGCATCCTTTTTGATTACGCCAAGCATTACGGCTGTAATAACAGAGCCGACAGCCCATGCAAGGATGTATAACAGTGGATGGCCTACCGTTGCAAATACAAAGATTCCACCGTGCGGAGCCATCAGTGTGCACTTAAACAGTGCGGATAAAAATCCGGCAACTCCGGCACCAACCAAGGTACATGGAATTACGTGAAGCGGATCTGCTGCTGCAAATGGGATGGCACCCTCGGTAATAAAGGAAGCACCCATAACGAAGTTGGATACCTTTGATCCACGTTCTTCCTTTGTGAATTTCTTCGGGAAGAACTGGCAGGCAAGTGCGATTCCGATTGGAGGAACCATACCACCAACCATGATTGCAGCCATGGCAATGTAGCATGCCTGAACCGCCGGATCACCTGGCTGTGCGCCTTTTTCAAGCATCTGGCTTGCAGTTGCCAGTACGCCGGTACCAAATACATAAGCGGCTTTGTTGATTGGGCCACCCATATCAATGGCCATCATTGCTCCCAGGATCAGACCAAGTACGGTAATATATCCTGCATCGGAGATTGCGGTCAGTCCATTGCTGAGTCCGGTATTGATCAGTCCGATCAGCGGGTTAAAGATAAAGCACATCAGAATACTGATGATTAAAATACCAAGTAACGGATAAATCAGTGTCGGCTTGATTCCGTCTAAGGAAGCCGGCAGTTTTGAAAACGCTTTTTTCAGGAACAGTACAATAAATCCGGCAAGGAATCCGGCTAAGATTCCACCGAGGAAACCGGAAACCGTGTTACCACCGTTGGCTCCCTGGAATGCAAAATCTGCGATAAATTTCTGGAAACCAGTCGTAGAATCTGCCCAGTTATATCCGGTGATAAGTGCATTACCACTCGAAGCTAACAAACCGCCTGTAAAACCTACCGCAAGTCCCGGCCGGTCAGCAATCGAATATGCAATGTAACCTGCCAGTACCGGAACCATCAGTCCCATCGCCAGACCACCGGCATATTTGAAGAATGCGGATAACGGGGTGCAGGAACCGAATGCCGATCCACCCGTTGCACCATAGCCAAGCAGGGTATCGATCAGAAATGCAATCGCTGTCATGATACCACCGCCGATAACGAACGGAAGCATGTGGGATACCCCGCTCATCAGGTGCGTATAGATCATGTGTGCGGTAGAACCACCTTCTGCTTTTTCTTCTTTTCTGCTGCCCTCTGCCGCATGGTAGACAAGTGCATCACCGGCTACCGCACGGTTTAACAGCTGCTCTGCCTTGTTGATGCCGTCTGCAACCTTGCACTCGATGACTTTCTTCCCATCGAAGCGGTCCATCGGAACTTTGGTGTCGGCTGCAACGATGATTGCGGCCGCTCCTGCGATCTCTTCATCGGTAAGCACATGCTTGGCTCCGCCGGAACCTCTGGTCTCTACCTTAATCGTGATCCCCATCTCAGCCGCATGCTTCTCTAAGCTTTCCGCTGCCATATAAGTATGTGCGATTCCGGTCGGGCATCCGGTTACGGCAAGTACCTTGTATTTTGCCCCAGTTTCGTCTTCTTTTTCATCCTCATCTTTTGCGCTTTCCGCATCATCGATGACTTTTAAGAATTCGTCTACGGTCTTTGCATTTTTCAGTCCGTTGGTAAAATTCTCATCCATCAGAAGTACGGAAAGTTTGCTGAGCACCTCCAGATGTACATTATCCTCGGTGTTTGGAGCTGCAATCAGAAACAGTAAATTGACAGGTGCTCCATCTAACGCGTCAAACTCTACACCATCCTTTACTACCATAGCTGCCAGTCCCGGTGCTTTCACAGCATCTGACTTGCAGTGTGGGATCGCAATTCCCTCTCCGATTCCGGTTGTTCCTTCTTCTTCTCTTGCAAAAACCCCCTTGCGGTAAGTTTCCACATCGCGGATTTTTCCGCTTTTTGCCATGAGATCAACCATTTGGTTTAAAACATCCTGTTTTCCGGCTGCAGAACCGTTCAGTTCAATGCTCTCGGCTGCAAGCAAATCTCTGATTCTCATAGTATACCTCCTTAAAATAATTTTTTATTTGCATCCATCAATGCAAGTACTTCCTCTTTTGTTGCCAGCTCTTCGGAAAAAGCACTGGCACTTCCGGTACATACACCGTAGCGGAACGCATCTGCATAGCTGCCACCATTTAAATATCCATATACAAAACCAGCCACCATGGAATCTCCGGCACCTACCGAATTGACAAGCTTTCCTTTCGGTGCATCTGCCCGGAACTCCTGACCGTCTTCCGTCACAAGGACGGCTCCGTCACCTGCCATGGAAACAAGAACATTTCTTGCACCCTTTTCCTGCATGCGTTTCGCATATTTCACAACGTCATCTTTGTCATTGATGATCGTGTGGAAAATCTCTCCCAGCTCATGATTGTTCGGTTTGATCAAAAACGGATGATACGCGAGTACATTCATCAGCAGATCTCTGGTTGCATCTACCACAATGTTCAGTTTTTTATTCTGCAGATGTTCCATGATATCCATATACATGGATTCCGGCATTGTATCCGGGATGCTTCCGGCAAGTACCAGTGTATCGCCATCCTGCAATGCATCCAGTTTTCCGTAAAGCTTCCGGATATCTTCTGATGCAATCTTTGGTCCCTGTCCGTTGATTTCCGTCTCGGTCTGTGCCCGGAGTTTTACGTTGATACGGGACAATCCTTCGGTAACGTGAATAAAATCTGCGGTAACACCTTTCTCCTGCAGGAGACGGGTAATGGCATCTCCGGTAAATCCTGCCATAAAACCAAGTGCGGTGCTTTCTTCCCCAAGATTTTTCAGTACCATGGAAACATTGATTCCTTTCCCACCCGGAAAAATAATTTCCTTACTGGTACGGTTGACCACACCGGTCATAAAGTTGTCCACATTTACAATGTAATCAATGGATGGATTAAATGTTACGGTATAGATCATTCTTTCACCTCCACAATATTTTTGTATTTTTTAAGTGCCGGCTTGTACAGCTCCGTTGTTAAGATGGTTGCCTGATCAAAATCAGCAAATTTCACACTGGAAAGCTGGTCAAACTTGCTGGCATCTGCCAGAATATAGCAGCGTTTGCAATTCTTCATGGAATATTTCTTTACCATGGCTTCCTTGATCTCCGGGGTGGAATATCCTTTGCTGACGCTGATTCCGTTCGTTCCCCAGAATCCTTTGGTAAAGTTATACTTGGAAAGCATCTCCATGGCTTCCTCCCCGACGATCGCCTCTGTCTGGGATTTGAATTCGCCTCCCAGCAGATAAACACGGCAGCCCTTTTCCGCCAGAAGCTTTGCATGGCTGATGGCATTTGTCACAAACACCGCCTGTGTCTCCTTAATAAAAGGGATCATCGCCTCGGTGGATGTTCCGGCATCGAGATAAACAAAATCATCCGGGCGGATGAGGGATGCTGCATACTTTGCAATTGCATTCTTTTGTTCCGCATTCATCGTCTTACGGTTTCTGACATCCTCATCATGTGTACTCACACTCGGCCGTCTGGCGATTGCACCGCCATGCACCTTGGTCAGAAGACCATTCTCATCCATTGTGATTAAGTCCCGGCGGACGGTTGATTCTGAAGCGTCAAGTGCAGTCATAAGTTCCTGTATTGTGGCACTTCCCTCCGCTTCTATTATGGACAGTATCCTTGAAAATCTTTCTTCTGCAAGCATATGCCTCACTCCTTTGTTTTCTTTTTCGTTCACAATCTTTCAAAATCGTTCATTTGATAGTTTTCATTATAGTGTGGTTTTCTGTCACGGTCAATCATTTTCGGTCAAAATCATTCACAAAAACAGAACTGGGATTTTGTGCATAATGTCATTTAATATAGTGGCTCGAAAGGACAGGGCATGGTTCAGACAGAGGCAATCCGGCTCATGCTCCTTGCAATTAAGAGGCTGTAGGAATTTTTATTTCAATTATTATCAGGCGGACGCAACCGGTGGTCATTCGCCTTCCGGGCTCAGTGACCACCTGCCTCGTACATCCATGTACGAGGCTTGCTGAAAATCGAAAAAATTCCAACAGCCTCTAAAATGCAAGAGAAATCGCCGGATTGCCTCTGTCTGAACCATGCCCTGCCCTTTCTATCGTTTCATTATCGTATAAACTATCATGTAGTAAGCACAAAAATACAATTTGTTCTACAAAAAGAACAGCATACTTATTGAGAGTATGTGTATTATTTGCTACAATATCCCCGGAATATGACAAAACAGGTTTTTCTGTAAATTTCTTGGTATTATCTTATAGAAATGCAGAAAACTTTATTTTACAATGATCCATTACAAACACAAGGAGGAATTATCATGAGAGGCGTTGAAACCCGAATTCAGGAAATCCGTCACAAAATTTTTACAGAAGTAGCCCGTATGGCTTATCATACCGAATGGCCTGTAAAGGAACGTATGGAAGAACTTCCATATAAGATTATTCCGGGAGAAACCGGAAATTTCAGAAACGATGTATTTTTGGAGCGTGCAATTGTAGGCGAACGCCTGCGTCTGGCAATGGGCCTGCCAAACCGCAGTGCTGCAGAGCATGCCCCGGTATCCGATGGCATTGAAGCTGCTGACCAGGCAGAAACTTACTATACTCCGCCTCTCATTAATGTCATTAAATTTGCCTGCAATGCCTGTCCCACAAAACGTGTGCATGTAACAGACGGCTGTCAGGGATGTCTGGCACATCCCTGTATGGAAGTATGCCCGAAAGGAGCGGTTTCCTTAGACCGTACCACCGGCAGATCTATCATTGACCAGGAGAAATGTATCAAGTGCGGCCGCTGTGCAAGTGTCTGCTCCTATAACGCCATTATCATTCAGGAACGTCCATGTGCCAAAGCGTGCGGTATGGATGCCATTACTTCAGATGAAAACGGCAAAGCCAATATCGATTATGACAAGTGTGTTTCCTGCGGTCAGTGTCTGGTAAACTGCCCGTTCGGTGCCATTGCTGACAAATCCCAGATTTTCCAGACAATCCGTGCCATCCAGTCCGGTGAAAAGGTTTATGCAGCTGTCGCTCCTGCATTTGTCGGTCAGTTCGGACCAAAGGTTACCCCTGGCAAGCTGCGTGCTGCCATGAAAGAACTCGGGTTTGCAGACGTTTTTGAGGTAGCAATCGGTGCGGATCTGTGTGCAAAGCAGGAAGCAGAAGATTTCTTAAAAGAAGTGCCGGATGAACTTCCATTCATGGCAACTTCCTGCTGTCCGGCATGGTCTGTCATGGCAAAGAAATTATTCCCGGATCACGCCAACTGTATTTCCATGGCACTGACTCCGATGACATTAACTGCACGTCTTATCAAAAAGCATAACCCAAATGCGAAGGTTGTCTTTATTGGACCATGTGCGGCTAAAAAACTCGAAGCAATGCGCCGCAGCGTCCGCAGTGAAGTAGATTTCGTGCTCACCTTTGAAGAAATGGCCGGTATTTTTGATGCAAAACATGTGGATCTGGAAAACATGGAAGAAGATCCGGATGGTGTAAGTGACGCTTCCACCGATGGAAGAAACTTTGCCGTTGCCGGTGGCGTTGCTCAGGCTGTCGTAGATGTCATCAAACGGGATCATCCGGAACAGGAGATCAAGGTGGCAAATGCCGAAGGATTAAAGGAATGCCGTCAGCTTTTAAAGCTTGCCACATTAGGCAAATATCCGGGCTATCTGCTTGAAGGCATGGCCTGTCCGGGCGGATGTGTCGCCGGTGCCGGAACCATGCAGGCAATCAAGAAATCCCAGACAGCGGTCGGTCTGTATGCCAAAAAAGCAAACCATCAGTTCTCAAGCGAAACCGAATACATCAAAGAACTGGATAAACTGGTGGATTAAGTATCTGCCATGTAAAAAAGCCCTGCGCTTTCGGAAATTCCGAAAACGCAGGGCTTTTTATCTGTTCTTTTATTCTACTTCAATTCCCGTATCAAAGGTCCATTTCCACTGACCAAAGGAAGATGTGTATCTGCTGGTTCCTGCAATATCATTATCAATCATAATTCCGCTGCATGTAGAATGAATCCGCCAGTACCTACTGTTTCCATACTTATGCACAATCGTGCGGCCACTGTAACTGTACTTATCTCCTGCAGATCTCTTAATCGTTCCTTTCTCATAAACCCCAATATCTTCCAGATAATCCTTTACCGCTTCCATTGAAGAAAATTCTCCGAAATATATGGCTATATGGGAGGAAGAACCACCCTTTCCATAAACAACAACATCTCCAAGTTCCAACTGGGAAAGGCTTTTCCCACTGCTTTTTCTTCCAATAGACTTCTTTGTGCCGGAATTCCACTGGATCGCACCCTTTGTTGCAACCCCTGTTGTATACGAAATACTCGATCCGCTTACCCAGTCTCTGGTACAATGTGCTCCAACACTGACATTTTTCAGTGCAGTCCCTTTCCGTCCCTTACTCTCCAGACGATTCAGGGCTGCCCGTGTGTAACCACTGCAGTCACAGCGGATTCCATCAACCACACTGCCATAACTCTTTCCCAGAAATCCCTTACACAATGTCTTCCGGTAATTATCCTGTGCCACAACCGCAGTACTTTTCTTTCCTGCTGCTTCTGCCGGTGCTGCAGTACCCCCTACTACAACTGCCGCCAGCAAAATACCTGCGATCAGCTTCTTACCCCATGTAACCTTAAATTTCAATGCCTATCCTCCAATTTGTTACAACTTTGTTACTTAACTATAACATATAGTAACAAAAATCAGAGGCTTTTTCAAGAAAAATGTGCAAAAAAGTTTCATTTTTATCTCATTTTTTATGCTTTTTTAATATTTTTGGGTCTCAATCTCCTGGAAATCATTTTTCATATCATACGAAATAAGTGAAAAATCATCCCGTTCCACATGAAGCACATAAAAACGGTCACCCGAAGAAAGTCCCCTCATCTGTTCTGCACCGGTCCACGTATCCATTTTCTGCTGTGTTCTCTTTAAGGAAATTTTCTTTACAAAAGACGTTCCATCCCACTGAAACAGCATATACCTGTTATAATTGGTTTTGGTCCAGGTCTCTGTCGCAAATCCGACCAGTCCACGTCCGGTATCTACAAATGCACACTTGTAATTCTCTGCGGCACTACAGAAATCTTCGTTTATCGTCACAGAATCCAAAATCCTGAGGTTTATCGGATCGGAGATATCAAACATTGTCAGTTTTACCCCTGTCTTCTCGCTTGTCTTAGCATCGGTTTCATAGCCGATGCCAAGCAACAGTCCATCTCCAAACGGGTGCAGATAATCGGAATATCCTGTCATCTTCACATTTCCCAGCGGCTTCGGATGTGCCGGATCGGAAATATCTACTGCAAACAACGGGTCGGTATTATGATAAGTAATGAAATATGCTATATTTCCCAGATACCGTGCCGCATAAATTTCTTCTCCCTTTGCAATATTTTCCAGCAATCCCTCTTTTTTCAGGTCCGCATCCAGCAGATACAGGCGGTTTTCGGATAAAGAATTTTGGGAATCTGTTGTCAGAATACAAAGTTCTCCCCCACTTTCCGAAATAGCAAACGTATCCCGGATCGCCCCCTTTACGGTTGTTTCTGCAATTGCTGAAAACATTCCATTCTTATAAGAAAACTTGGCGATCTTTGTCTTTTCTCCACGCTCATATTCCATCTGATACAAATAGATTGCATCCGTTCCCATATAAACCTGTCGTCCGCTGTCGAGAAGCACCATATGGTCTGCAGCCTTCGATGGCTCTTTAAGATTTACAGATGCCATAATGACTTCTGTTGTCCCATTCTTCTGCACATAAAAACATCCGGCATCTGCTTTTTTCCCGGCAATCTCCGGAATGACCTGAGCCTTCCAGTTCTTTCCGTCTCTGGACACCCAACGGTCAGTAAACAGATAAATAAAATTTCCAACCTTACGGGAACTCTGGTATGCTCCATCCATTTTCATGGTTGCACTTAATACCGGATTTGCGCGTTCGGAAATGTCATACGTCAAAAGAACTGTACTCACATTTCCGTCCGGTTCATAAGCGATATCTTTGTAACATCCGATAAAACCGGAATCATTGTCAGTCTCCGTGCTGTCGGACTGAATCTCCTCCTGTTGTGTTTCCCATCCCTGCTTGATAACATACAGCCGGTCATTATCCACGTATAGCTGCAAAAGGATGTCATTTTCCGTCAGTTCCGGCCGTATTTCCGACAGCTTACGCATATTTTTGTCCCGAATATCCACAATGGTCACCCGGTCATCATTCAGCACATACAGATAATTTCCGTCATTTTTGACGATGTCCCCCTCGTCCACACCGTTTACCTGCAAATTGGTGTCGGAATGGGTACCGGATGACTCTTTTTTCGCCTCGGCAGAACCGGTATCTTCCACGAAAAACAAATCATCCACTGTGCCTTCTGCCAACTCCTTTTGTGAATTGGATTTTTTCTGTACCGCTGCATATACATCCTGGTAACTTTTTGCCAGAGTAAATGCACCAATTTGTTCTTTCTTTTCTGTATCCTGCGTACTGTCGACAGTTTCTGTTACGGAAAGAGCAGCCTTTTTCGGTTGCGCATCATCGGTTCCATACTTATTCCATCCATAGGTTCCGACCGCAATCACCAGCACCGCAACTGCCGCAGCAATTCCGGCAAATCTCCGGTAATGTCTGTGTTCTTTCCTGCCTGCGGATGTCCGGTTTTTCCGCTCCTCCAGCATCTGCTGCACCGCCCCGGGTGTCAGAGTATCCGGCACGGTAATCTGCTCTGCGGATCTGTCTATTTTCTCTTTCCATTCTTCCAGGTTCTGTTCCTGCATATTCTCACCTCAATCCCTTCAGCTGTTTTTCCATCCGCTGCAACGCCCGATGTTCTCTCGACCGCACAGTATTCTCATTCATTGCAAGAATCTGTGCAATCTCCCGCGTCTTATATCCACCGAAGACATGCATTCCCACAATCATGCGGTCCTCCTCATCCATCGTAAGAAATGCACGTCGGACTTCTATATATTCCTCACGGGTATCACCCCATACATAGCCGTCCCAGCCACCGTTTTCTTCCGTCAGTTCTTCTCCCCGTTGATAGTATTCCCGCATTTTCTGTTTGCACATATTTGCCACGATACGATACATCCAGGCGGAAAAAGCATCTTCCTTCCGCAATTTCCCGATATTTTCAAATGCTTCCATCACAGCGGCACTGACCACATCCTCCGCATCCTGTGTATTTCCAAGCGTATACAGCGCAAACTGATACAGCCTCTTATAAATTGTCCCATACAATTCGGCAAACGCTGCGGTATCCCCGCGCTTTGCCCTTTTTACTAATAAACGTTCATCCATGGAAGGCCCTCCTATCTATACAGTGTATCGGAGGTGTATTTTTGTTGCAAGAAAATAAAAAAAGCCCTCCCGTCAAATAGGAGGGCTGTTTCGTTCCTCGATCAGGAATCTTTTTTCGCCTTATCAATCATATAAAGAATATCTGCAAGCTCATCTTCCGGAATTTTGACATAATCCGCAAGTTCTTTCTGCGTTGGCTGTGCACCGTTCTGTTTTTTCAGATAGTTCACCGCTTCACTTACCAGCGCAACTTTTCCAACCACGGAATTTTCATTCTCATCCTCACCGGTCTGTTCCCGGATGCAGGATTTCATCGCTTCTTCCACCGCGGTAAGAAGTTCCTCTTCCACATCCACTTTTTCGTGGCTGCCGCACAGCTCGCTCAGGCGCAGGAAAAGCGCCATATTTCCTTCCTGCACAATATCCTCAAATCCTTCCGGGGAAACTGCCAGTTTCTTTGCTACTTCCAGTACGTTGCGCAGCCATGCATTGGAGAGCGCGTGTACCATGCTCTCTTCCCCTGCCAGCAGCTTCTTATACATATCAATCTGCTGCTCCTTGGTATACTCCGGAATATCTTTCAGTTCCTCCAGATACATCTGAAACATGGGAGAAGTGGAAATGTTGTCTGTGACGGAATCTTTTGCGGATTCCTTTTTCGCAGAAGATTCTTTGGTTTCTTCTTTCTCTGCGGTCTCCTCATATTCCGCTTCCTTTGTTTCCGGTTCGTTCTCTTCCGGCTGCGGATCATCATGTGGTGTTGACAGAAACTCTAACACCATCTCTTCCTGCTGTGCATTCAAATCCATATCCTTAAAATAGGAAAGGATCTCCTCTCTTGTCATCGGCTCCGCCGAAGTGCGGATAATATCCTGTACCGCACGTATGGTTTCTGTAAATGTATTCTGGTCTAACATATCAGGTCTCCTGTTCCTCATCATAACATTCGCTTCTGATCCGCGAACTGATCTCCTGCAGACATTCTATGAGGATCGGATTAAACTGTCCGCATTCCCCATGCAGGATCATTTCCAGTACCTTTTCATGCGGTACTGCTTTCTTATAAACACGCTCACTCGCCAGCGCATCGTACACATCCGCTACAGAAACTACCTGTGCGGAAATCGGGATTTCATCTCCCACAAGTCCATCCGGATAGCCTTTTCCATCGTAGCGCTCATGATGCCAGCGGCAGATCTGGTGTGCGATCTTTACCAGTGGCTCGTCCTGATAAATACCAAGCTGTTCCAGCATTTCTGCACCGATGACGGTATGCGTTTTCATAATCTCAAATTCTTCTTTTGTCAGTTTTCCCGGTTTATTCAGGATTTTTTCATCCACACCGATTTTTCCGATATCATGCAAAGAAGAAGCAAGTGCGATCATGGCTCTGGTATCCCCATCCAGATGATACTTTTCGGTTTTCTGCGCCAGTCTCTCCAGAAGCATCTCCGTAAGTTTGTGAATGTGAAGCACATGGCTTCCGCTCTCTCCGTTTCTAAACTCCACAATATGACTGAGAATATGAATCAGCATCTCGCTGTTTTTCTCTTTTTCGTTGATCTGCGCGGTAATTAGGGAAGTCAGCCGACGCTGCTTCGCATATAATTTCATGGTGTTCGTCACACGCTGATAAACGATCTGTGCATCGCATGGCTTGCTGACAAAATCCACTGCACCAAGTGCATATGCCCGCTTCACAGCCTCCGGGGCATCGGCTCCGGACATCATAATAACCGGAATATCCTCAATCCAGTGATTTTTATTCATATATGTCAGGACATCAAATCCATCCATCTTCGGCAATACCACATCCAGCAGAACCAAAGAAATACTATTGACCTGCTGTTCCAGTATTTCTATGCATTTTTCTCCGCTCTCCGCCTGCAGGACATGATAATCCTTGGAAAAAATCATATCCAGAAGCGTCCGGTTGACCTCCTCATCATCCACTACAAGGATCTCCGGAATCATCTTTTCCGGTTGCTTCTGTGCGTGTATCTTTCCCTCATGATCAATCATGTTATTCTCGGTGATGGCCATGTTTTTCTTATTTTTTGCCTGATACATCAGTTTATGTGCGCGAAGCATTGCATGCTCAACAGATTCGTTCTGCGAAATCACGGCACCCATACTGACAGAAAGCTGAATATTGGAATACCTCGGAATCACTGCATTCTGGATCTTTTCCTGAATCTCCTGCAGTTTTTCTACCAGACCAGCTTCCTTTATCTCCGGCAGCACAAGAACAAATTCATCTCCACCATAGCGCACAAGCGTATCCTCTCTGCGGATACAACGCCAGATCACACCAGCAACCGCCGCAAGTGCCATATCTCCGGTCAGATGTCCATATGTATCATTGCAAAGCTTGAAATCATCCACATCAATCACAACAATTCCGGCATTTCCCGTCCACATTTTTATCTCTTCCTCAAAATACAGACGATTATAAACTCCGGTCAGGACATCCTTATATAATTTTTCATTATATCCGGTCAGTTTATTGATCAGCTTTTCTCTGCAGGATATGTCGATTAAGGTGTCGTCCTCCAGATGATTGATCAATTCCATGACGTATGGCTGTCCATCAATTTCCATATACCTGGAGATCACCTGATAGATTTCTGATTCCAGAAATTCCAGTTTAATCTTCTGTTTCTTTTCCCGCAACGCTTTATAGGAACTGCAGTTTTCGCACTTACCGTTTTTCTTCCAGAAACTGTAGCACGGACATCCATCCTGCACATTTTCACACGTTCCTTTCCCTTGCTGGTAAAATGTCCGCTCAACATCTTCTCCTTTTAACAGACGTACTACCTGAAAAATCTTCTGATAATATTTGATTTCCTGCTCTGCTTCCTGCATGGTCATCCCGTTACCGGATTGCATTACACCTCATCCTCCTGGCATTAGAAATTCAAGTCAATTTTAATCCCCTTCAGATCCTCGTTTACGAGATTGTTCTTTTTAAGAATCGTCTGGATGTGCTGCTGCGCCTCCTCCAGCTTACTCGTACCCGTCTGATCCACCGTTACATCTGCCTCCAGCCTGTCTGCCTCGACAGAACCCTCAATCATCTTCTCCTGCTGCTGTTTTTCCTCTTTCTTTTCGTCAATCTTTTCCTGCTGCTCGTCGCGCTTCTCCTGCGCTTCCTCTGCTTTCTCCTTCTCTTCTTCCTGTTTCTCGTCGATGTGATCTACCGCATCCTGTATCAGCATGCCAAAAGCATCTTTATCGGAAGCAGCCAGCAGTTCATCCGCTGCATCCTGCGCTTTTTGCATATCCTGTGATTTCAGCTGGTCGAGCTTTGCATCTGCCGCTGCCTCAGTCAGAGAAGTCACGTTACGCTGCGCCCTGTCTTTCTTGTTCAGAATGACATCCCTTTGTGCATTCAGCTGTAATGCCCTGGTCTGATAATCGGTCAGAGGGGTATTCTGCAGTTCTTTCAAACGGTCTATCTCTTCCTTGGAAAAGTCATCCGTCTGCACACCTTTCTGATAATCCTGATATTTTTCCAGCAGTTCTAAGTCTTTCTGCTCCTGGGAATCCGAATCCACCCCATAACTCTGCCGCGCGATTTCTTTACTCTCGCGAATCTGTTTCAATTCCTCGTTACACTCACGGACTTCTTTGAGTTTTTCCTCTTTCTGCTGTGCTATCTGATCCCGCTGGCTTACCGCCTTGTTATCACTGTCCCATGCATCCCGGATCAGCTTCATCGCCTGTTTCCGGGCGCTCTGTTTCTTGTCGCTTGCAGCATTGCCTGTGGTCTGGGCAAACTGCAGATCTCCGGCATATATGGTTCCTTTGTCGGATACTTCATTTTTGCGCGTTTCATCGTCTCCGATTTCGTATGCATTCATGTTAGCATGTGGTGCCTGAATCGTCAATGACATATGATAATTCCCCCTTTATTTTTTCATAATATCATCTTATATATCGAACATTTTCTGGAATTTCTCCATATATCCGGCAAAATATTGTTAATAGGAACTGCTGTCTTTATACTGCTGCTCATCCACAGATTCTGTCACACGCTCTTTGTCGGAAGACGCAAAATAATATACCGAAGCATCCGACTTCTGCAGTGTTTTCAGATAACCGCCAATCTCTTCACAGACATCTTCCACCACCTGTTCAAATGCATCCAGATCCGTCTGCTTTGCACCGCTTTCATATGCCTCCTGTTTGATTTCTTCCTCCGTCTGCGTTCCTGTCTGGCTGTCTATATACTTGCGCACCGCAAGATTCTGACGAATAACCGGCTCCATATTCTTCCAGTAAGCACTCTCGCCACCGAATCCCGCATAAAAATCGCGGATTTCTTTCCGGTTCTCCGCTTTGTTCATCTGTGTCTTCAGCAGTTTTGCATAATCATCATATTCCTGATCCGACACAGTACATCCGTTCTTTTTTGCAAGTACATACAACGTCTTTTTTGTAATAATATCTTTTATAACCTCTTTTTTTGCGGTTTTTACCGTTTCTCCGTTTTCCACACGCAATGCCACTCCTGCCTGGATTTCCTGCTGTGTTACCGGAATTCCCTGGATACGGTAAACCACCTTTGCAGCCTTCCCCGTAAATCTGGAAACAATCGTTCCAATCCGGAAAAAGGAAGTTCCTCCCCCTACGGACACACCGACTCCCGCCAGAACAAACATGGCAAGAACTGCTGCAGCTGCTCTCCATTTAAAAGAAGCCTTTCTTTGGTGCATGTCATGTTTTGGCTTATATGTATACGCTTCCTCTATAATGTCATCACTGATTTCACCGATTGCATCGGATAATTTTTCGGATTTTCTCATAACACTACACCCTCCTTCTCCAGTTTCTTTCTCAGCTTTTTGCGCAGACGCATCAGTTTTACGGACACACTGTTTTCTTTCATCCCAAACGTTTCCGCAATCTGTGCAACAGACTCCGCATACCAGTACCGTTTGACGAACATCACGCGGCTGCCGGTATCCAGTTCCCGTAAAAAGCGTTCCAGGACTTTCGTCACCTCCTGTTCTTCCCAAGGCTCCTGCTCCTGCGCTGCCGGAATACATTCTTCCAGTTCCGCAAGCGATACATCGTAATAGCTGTTGCGCTTTGCCGCCATGTTATGCCGCAGCCTTTTGACGGATAGATTGCGGGTAATCCTGCAGACATAGGAGACCAGCGGATTCGGGGTCTGCGGTGGGATGCTGTTCCACACACCAAGCCACGTATCATTAACACATTCTTTTGCATCCTCTTCGTTATTTAAGATCCGGCGGGACAGGCTCTGACAGAGTTTTCCGTATTTCTGCGACAATTCGGCAATTGCCTGCTGTGACCGCTCCTGAAATAAGCGGATGATTGCAGTATCTTCCATGATGATTTCTCCCTTCTGTTGGATGCCAGTCCTTTTAAAGCCACCTGCGGCTGGGACTGGAGCATCTCTTATCTGTATACTACCGGTTTCTGGCGGGATGTGACGGGCAGATGTGTTTTTGTAAAAAAATAGCATCTAACATTTCTGTTAAATGCTATTTGGACACCAATTTAAATTATATATTACACTGACTTCTTTTTTACAATCTGTAATTCATACCCGAGAGCATCTAAGATACGACTAAATGCCCGAATTGTCGGGATACTTTCTTTCCTTTCAATCCTTGATATAACCTGTTGTTTATTCCCTGTCAGCAAAGCTAATTCCTTTTGTGTAATTTTTTTCTTTTTACGTAAAGAAATCATTTCACCAATCAATCTATACTCTGCACGGGACTCATCCCATATTTTTTTAAACTCCGGATCGTTCTCTCTTTGCTTTTGAATTTCCTGCTCTACATTTACTTGCAAAAAAGGCATATTGACCACTCCCTCTAAATAAACTTCCTGCCTAACATATTTCCTAATTCTTTTGCCCGCTTCCGTACTATATTTGCATCCTTTTTTTCTGTTTTATTTTTCTGTTTTCGACAGGAATGGAGCAGATATATATTTTCCTTATCTACTGTAATATAGAATACACGGTTATTTTTCTGAAAATATACCTCATACACTTTCTTTTCCCATCTTTTAAAAAGAATTTTATCAAATTCTCCTTTTTCCATATGCTGCAGTACGGTATAACCATCAATTTTTTCAGCTTCCGGAAGACTATTAATGTATTCATATATTAAATCTCTTCCCGAATTCGAAAGATAATTGTGTAATATCATATGCTGTCTCCACTTTTGTTTTGTAATTACAAAATACAGCATATATGTTGTATTGTCAAGAGTTATTCTCTGTCTTATATATCTTTTTCACTTAATCTACTACGGTTCATCATTTCTCCTTCGAACAGTTATTCCTAATCAAGTCCTTCCCCAAGAAGTCCCAGCCCCTTGCGATCCGCAAGACTCTGTGCGCCTTCTTTGACTTCCTCCTTCGAATAATCGTGCTCTTCAAGAAATTCCTCAGGAAGTTCATTCAGATAATCGTAAAATCCGAGTGCTACTTCAAATGTGCCCTCTTCATCTCTTTCTAATTCTTCATACAAGCGATTTTCCGCTTCATTGATTTTTCCTGCATCGACCAGCGCAATCAGCCGGGCATATAAACTGTCCGTTGCTGTATGACGATCCTCTTCCTTATATTCATAGGTCGCGGTGTTTTTCCCAAATAAAATTTTTGCAAGCATGCGGGTCATGTCACGTACCTGCCGCATAATAATATCATTCTCGTATGCCATGATTGTTGATTTCCTTTCTTTTTTGCTGTTGTGTTTCCGGTTATTGTGCCTTTTTAGTAGCTGTATATTTTTCAGAAAACAGCACCTTTTCTATCGCTATATCTTTTGGGCTATTATAAGTTTCCCGTAATTATAAAATTCACGATGTTTGTGCTGGCAAATGGCAAATATGTTTTTTACTGGTTGATTATGTCCTGCTTTTACTGGCTGGTGGGACTTTTTGCAACACTTTTTCTGCATATGTCCTGCTCTTGCTACCTCGAGGGACTTTTCGCGCCACTTTTCCTACATATGTCCCACACCCCTCATATTCTTGAAAACCCGGCTTTGATAACCACACTTATTCACTCTTTCTCATCTTATTATACACACTCTCTATATATTATCAATCGTCCTGCATACTTTGACCTATATATTTATACTGTTGTCCCAATCATATAGAAAAAACACTTTTAATCTTTACAAAAAAATATGAACCCCCCTATTTATGTGAAGCCCAGCAAAAGAGATTTTTTTGCAAAAACCGATACAGTTCCTCATCGCTCCGTATATTTACCCGTTCTGCCCGCAGATACTCCGGCAGACTGTTTTCCTCCGGATACATCCCACAAATATCCACTCCGATCACATCATATTCCGTAACCAGCGTTTTTAATATCTGTTCCAGCATTCCCATTGACATTTTTCCCTGGTCCCAGTTTGTCACTGCATATTTTTCGTCCAGCACATCCTTGTCGATGGAAATATAAACAGGAACTTCATCCGGCAGTTCTTTTATTTTTTCATGTGCTTTTCCGTTTTTTAATTCCTCGTAACTGATTTCAACAAGCTTTCCATCTGTCTCCTGCTGTCTGGCTCCGGACTGTAACTTATCAAGCACTTTCTTCTCCTGCCCGATCAAAACCAGCCTTTGCAGATACGGATTTTCCTGCAATACCTTTTTCGCCCAGTTTCCGCAACTTAAGATATCTCCGCCCAGACTTGCATCCTGCATATCCGTGTGATGGTCAATTAACACCAGCGTAAACGGCTCCTTGATAAAATCCGTCATAATTTTGGAAATATAATGATAATCCCCCGAATCTATAAAATGAATTCCGGATACTCCGGCCGGCGCAATCAGCGCTTTTATTTTTTCTTCCGCATCTCTGCTGCAATACAGACGGCTGCCTCCGATCTCACTGCAGTCATGCCACTCTAGTCCCGGTTCTTTTCGCTTTGGATAACATTGTGTAAAATCAAAAATCATGTTTCGGTTTTTCAAACTTTCATCCTCCCTTTTTCACAGGCGATTGCAAAACACGTGTGGCACATGCGCATGCTTTGCAATCGCCTGCGATATATTATAAGAAAAAGGGGACAGCCTCTCGACTGTCCCCCCTTCTGAAAATTAGCCTTCAATAGAAATATACTTCTTTTCTTCTACCTTCGGTGCTTCCTCTTTCTTTGGAACTTCCAGTGTCAGAACACCGTTTTCAAATTTTGCCTTCACGTCATCCTGCGTTACTGCATCGCCGACATAAAAGCTTCGGCTGCAGCTTCCGCTGTAACGTTCCTTGCGGATGTACTTGCCATCCTTATCCTTCTCATCGTTATTCTTACTGGTGGTTGCGGTTACGGTTAAATAACCATCCTTTACCTCACCTTTGATATCTTCCTTCTGGTATCCCGGAAGATTCATTGTTACTTTGTATCCTTTATCTGTCTCAGACACATCCGTCTGCATTGTTCCGTTTGATTTGTATGGGAAACCACCAAAGAAATCATTCATAAAATCGTTACCAAAAATACTAGGCATTAACATAAGTCATCTCTCCTTCCAAATCTTAATCATCTATTTTATTATCAAAGTTTCAAGAGATTATTCATTTCTCTCAACCTCTTTTCCCTTTGTTCATGATATGTTATACCACCGTTTTTAGCACTCGTCAAGTAGGACTGCTAACAATTTTTGTGAAGATTTTGTGAATTTTCTAAATTATTCTGAAAATTATATTATTTTAGCAAAAAGAGCCATCGTTTTCAAAGCTCATTTTCATGTAAAATATGCTGCATTTATGTTACATTATATAAATATATGAAAAAAATAAAAAATGCTGTAACGAAACACCGTATTTTTACATCAATAAATGTAACCCATATAAATTCCAGAAAAAAGGAGGTCGCACATGCAGGATATGGACGCAGTCTACCGTCAGCATTTTCGCATGGTGTATCAGTACCTGATGTCACTGACGCACCAGCCGGATGTTGCGGAAGAACTGGCACAGGAAACTTTCTGCCAGGCTGTCAGCAGTATCCACCGCTATGACGGAAGCTGCAAGATCACTACATGGCTTTGTGCCATTGCCAAAAATCAATATCTGTCCTATCTGCGAAAGCACCCACTGCACGAGGATCTGACAGACACCGAAGCGGAACTTCCGCACACACCGTCTGCAGAGCAGGAGGCGCTTTCCTCCGCCGGAAAAATGGAATTGCTGCAATGCCTGCACCAGTTTCAGGAACCTTACCGGGAAGTGATCTATCTGCGGGTATTTGGAAATCTCTCGTTCCGGGAAATCGGACAAATTATGGGACAGAGTGAAAACTGGGCGCGCGTGATGTTTTATCGCGGCAAGGAGCGCCTGCGAAAGGAGCTGAACAAACATGAAAAATGATTTGACCTGTGAGGTCGTACAGGATCTGCTGCCAAGCTATGTCGATCACCTGACGAGTGACGTCACAAATACGGCGATCGAAACACATATCCGGGAGTGTGCCGATTGTCGCCGGATACTTTCCGATATGCAGACTCCGGAACCCGTGCCGGCAGAAACGGCAACGGATGCTTCAACTATCGACTTTCTAAAAAAGAACAACAAAAGGAACAAACGCCGGATTCTTGCCGCCATCCTGATCGTGACACTGTTGCTCGGCAGCATCTGGGGATATCGGACGTATTTCTACCCTGCACCGCTGAAAAATACCGCACTGATCGACTATGCGGTTACCGTAAAAGACAATAAAACCATTCAGATTAAAGGATCTTTAACCGATCAGACACTTGGTGTTGCCGGAATCGACTACTCCTGTGATCCGGATCACCCGGAAACCGTTACAATCAATGTCAGAACCAACCGCATATCGGCAGCCGGGCACAATACATTTTCCGATAAAAAGACAGAAACCCATGCCGTAAAAAAAGTATATGTGAACGATCAGATTGCATGGGAGGACGGCACCTCTATTCTGCCGAAAGCAGCACAGATTTATGCCACGATCCATCCATACGTCGGTGATATGTCTGCCAATGAAAAAACACTTGCGGCACTTGGCATCTCCAATGTATTTTCGATTGCAAACTTCAAACTGCAGACCACGGAAACCCCTTACGGCTGGACCATATATCTGGATGACGCATTTACAAAAAAACAGCAGACCACAGTTGAAAAAACCATGAAAAACTATGCCATGGTCATTCTCGCCTGCACCAAAAATCTGGGAAGTGTAACGTTTTCCTACACATTGGATGGAAAAACGACAGATTTTACTTATACGAAAGAACAGGGAGAAAATGAATTTCTTGGCACCTGTAACTACTTCCGCAGTTCTGCCACAGAGTTTCAGACACTGCTTGCAAAAACCGGCATCTTAAGCGATCCCGTCTTTTCCAGACTGTCCGGAAACCAGGGATACCGCCTGACGGAGCAGCTCAACAATGTTCCGGATGCGGAAATTACCGGGACGATTCAAAACGAAAAACAAAATATTATTAAGCAATATGAAAGTTATCTGCCGACCAACAGCTGGTCGCCGGGATCAATCAGCAAATCATTTTCTTCCGAAAAAGATGCACTCGCTTATATCGGATACAAAAATCTGCGGTCATTTGCCCTCCCACAGAAAGCAGACAGCATTTCCGTCAACGCAACCGCGGATAAAAAAGGAAACATCTGCTACATCTCGCTTTCCGAACTATACAGTTGTGCAGACGGACAGATCAATGTGACGGCCGCCGCCGATCTCTATACAGAATCATCCAACATCGGTTCCTATATCGATATGGACTATCCATCGTATGAGGAAACGCCGGATGCCGTATCCACCAACGAACTGTACACCACGGCTTCCGGCGATACCTGGCAACTGATTACGACCACCTCTCAGGGTGATGATTTCAATGATTCCATAGACGCTTACCGGACCGAAGACACGATTTTATATGGCATTCACATCGGTTACCCGTCGAACCTGAAAGAAAGCGCACAGGCAGAACTGAAAAAAATTTTAGAAAACGGCATCGGCCAGAACTAAGGGATTTATAAAAAATTAAGAAACCTTTTTCAAAAAGGTATTGAGCCAGAAGAAAATGTTCATTATAATCCATTATAAAACAATAAGGTGAATACCCCGACCGTATCCGGGAGAAAGGAAACATCCCATCCAGTCTGACTGGATGGGATGAACATTGATAAACATGAAATGGATGATAGCATCTGATATCCACGGCTCAGCATACTACTGCAGACAGCTGTTAAATGCATACAACCGGGAACAGGCCGACCGTCTGCTGCTCCTTGGCGATCTTTTATACCACGGTCCGCGCAATGACCTGCCGGAAGAATATGATCCAAAACAGGTGATTGAACTGCTCAACGCCAAAAAACAACATATTCTCTGTGTCCGGGGCAACTGCGATGCCGAAGTCGACCAGATGGTACTCCAATTTCCCATTATGGCAGATTACTGCGCCATTGCAGACGGTGATACGCTGATTTATGCCACCCACGGCCACACGTATAATGAACAGAACCTGCCTCCACTGCATCGCGGGGACATTCTGCTGCACGGACATACCCACGTCCCGGCATGCGTCCCACACGACACATATACCTGCATGAATCCCGGATCTGTTGCTATTCCAAAAGCCGGAAGCTGGCATGGCTACATGATTATGGAAAATGGCCGTTTCCAGTGGAAAACAATGACTAACGAAGTTAAAATGGAGTTTGCAGACGGAAAACGCATTCTCTAAACAAACTCTTTTACGGAAGCATAGATGCCTTCTGCATTCAGACCATACTTCTCAAGCAGTGCCACTGCCGGACCGGACTCGCCGAAGCAGTCCTGTACACCGATGTTCTTTACCGGTGTCGGTGCCTTTCTCGAAAGTGTCTCACATACAGCGGAACCGAGACCTCCGATGACGGAGTGTTCCTCAACGGTTACGACTTTCCCGCATTCTTTTGCTGCGGCGACGACAAGATCCTCATCGAGCGGCTTGATCGTATGGATGTTGATCACTTTTGCATCAATGCCGTCTGCTGCAAGTTTTTCTGCGGCTGCGAGCGACTCGGACACACATAAACCGGTCGCAATGATTGCCACATCTTTGCCTTCCCGCAAGGTCACACCTTTGCCGATCTCAAATTTGTAATCCGGACGGTCATTGATGATCGGAACTGCCAGACGGCCAAAACGCATGTAAACCGGGCCTTCGTGTTCATATGCGGCTTTTACTGCAGCTTTTGCTTCGATATCATCACTCGGATTTAAGATGACCATGCCCGGGATGGTGCGCATGAGCGCAATATCCTCATTACACTGGTGCGTTGCACCGTCTTCACCGACGGAAATTCCGGCATGGGTTGCACCGATTTTTACATTCAGGTGCGGATAACCGACCGAGTTTCGCACCTGCTCGAATGCACGTCCTGCTGCAAACATGGCAAACGAACTTGCAAACGGAACTTTACCGGTTGCGGCAAGGCCTGCTGCAATGCCAATCATGTTACATTCTGCGATACCACAGTCAATGTGGCGCTCCGGAAATTCCTTTTTGAAGATTGCAGTCTGTGTTGCCGCTGCAAGATCTGCGTCTAAAACATATACATCATCATGCTCCTTTGCCAGCTCTACGAGAGCGTTTCCGTAGCTGACACGGGTTGCGATTTTTGTTACTTCTGACATAATGCTTCACCTTCTTTCTTCAGGTCTTCCATTGCGATCGCATATTCTTCATCGTTCGGCGCTTTTCCGTGCCATCCTACCTGATTTTCCATGAAAGAGACACCCTTTCCTTTGACCGTATGCGCAATGATTGCGGTCGGCTGTCCCTTGGTGTTTCTTGCCTCTGCAAATGCAGCGGCGATCTGATCCATGTCATTGCCGTCTGCAAGGTCAACCACATGGAAATTGAATGCTTTGAATTTCTCGTTGATCGGGTACGGAGAGCATACCTGATCCACCGATCCGTCGATCTGCAGTCCGTTGTTATCCACGATCACAACGAGGTTATCCAGTTTGCGGAATCCGGCAAACATGGCAGCTTCCCATACCTGCCCTTCCTGAATCTCTCCATCTCCGAGTAATGTATACACGCGGTAATCATCCCCGGAAAGTTTGGCGGACAATGCCATGCCGACTGCTGCGGAAATTCCCTGTCCTAAGGAACCGCTCGACATATCCACACCCGGAATGTGCTTCATGTCCGGATGTCCCTGCAGATACGAACCGAGGTGACGCAGTGTCTTTAAATCCTCGACCGGGAAATAGCCGCGCAGTGCCAGTGCGGAATACAGTCCCGGTGCAGTATGGCCTTTGGACAGTACAAAACGATCTCTGTCCGGTTTCTTCGGATCTTTTGGATCAATATTTAATTCTTCAAAATATAAATAAGTAAAAATATCTGCTGCGGAAAGCGATCCGCCCGGATGTCCGGCTTTGGCTGCATGGACGGCAGTCACAATGCCTTTGCGGACTTCATTTGCCTTCAGCTGAAGCTCCTGTTTGTTCATGTTCGTTCCTCCGTATGCGTGAACATCAGCCCATGAAAATTGCCTGCGGCAATGGGCTGACGCTACATTTCAGATTTTCTTCGAAAATCTGAAATATTACTCCCCAAAAACTGCCTTATAGTCTGCCTGGAATTTTTCGATTCCCTGATCGGTAAGCGGATGCTTTGTCATCTGCTCGATTACCTTGTAAGGGATGGTCGCAATATCGGCACCTGCAAGTGCGCAGTCTGTTACATGGATCGGGTTACGGATGGATGCTGCAATGATCTCTGTGTCATATCCGTAAATATCAAAGATCTCTGCGATCTGGCGGATCAGTTCGATACCCGGCTGGCTGATGTCATCTAATCTGCCAAGGAATGGGGATACATAAGTAGCTCCTGCGTTTGCTGCAAGGATTGCCTGATTTGCGCTGAAAATCAGGGTAACGTTTGTCTTGATGCCCTCGGAAGAAAGTACCTTTACGGCTTTAAGTCCCTCTACGGTCATAGGAATCTTTACAACCATGTTTGGATGGATGGCTGCAATCTCACGTCCCTCTTTGATCATGCCCTCTGCATCTACCGTTGTTGCCTTTACCTCACCGCTGATCGGTCCGTCAACGATGGATGTAATTTCTTTGATGACTTCTGTAAAATCTCTTCCCTCTTTTGCGATCAGGGATGGGTTTGTGGTAACTCCACAGATAACCCCCATATCATTTGCTTTCTTAATATCCTCTACATTTGCTGTATCCACGAAAAACTTCATAATAAAATACCTCCATTTTTATTTACGTTTGTTTTTATCTGTCAGCCTTAATATAGCACAGTTCAAAAGCAAACGCAAGTATAAAACAAAAGAGAATAAAAGTTAGTGCAAATAAATAAAAGGCACGGATACGGTTCTCTGCCTTTTGACAGAAAACGTATCTGTGCCTTTTTATATCAAAACAGCTTTCTTTATGATTGAGACCTTTTATATTCCAAGCACTCCTGCAGCACTGCGCAGTTCCGCGGCTGCCCGCTGCAGCTCAGCCGCCTGCTCTTCGGACACATTTCCCGGCTTTGTACGGCTGACCAGTTTCTTTACATAAGAAAGGCTGCTCTTGATCTGGTGACGCGCACCACTGTCGATGGTCTTTTTCTTCTCTTTATAAGCTACTTCCACCTGACGGATCAACGTGTCGACCTCGCTTCGCGCATCAATATAAGCCTTTCTCTGCCCGTCTGTTGCTTCATATTCCGCGGCTTCTCTTATCGCGCGGTCAATCTCTGCGTCTGACAAATTGGAACTTGCCGTGATTGTGATCTCTTGATGCCGTCCGGTTCCCAGATCCTTTGCGGAAACCTGTACAATACCGTTCGCATCAATATCAAACGTTACCTCTATCTGCGGCACACCCGCCGGCGCCGGTTTAATGCCCCGCAGCTGGAACCGCCCAAGCAGCTTGTTGTCTCTTGCAAACTGACGCTCGCCCTGCAGTACTTTGATATCCACAGATGTCTGGAAATTTCCGGCAGTTGTAAACACTTTACTGAACCGTGTCGGAATCGTGGTATTCCGGTCAATCAGCTTCGTTGAAACACCTCCTACCGTCTCAATAGAAAGCGAAAGTGGTGTGACATCCATCAGGATAATCTCTGCCGCCTGTGATCCTGCCATCAGCGCACCGCCAAGTTTTCCACCCTGCACAGCCGCTCCCAGTGCCACACATTCATCCGGGTTTAAATTGCGTGAAGGTTCTTTTCCTGTCAGTCTGCGCACTTCCTCGAATACCGCCGGTACACGGGTAGAACCACCTACCAGAAGTACCATGCCAAGATCCGCTGCCGTAATTCCCGCATCCGAAAGTGCCTGCTGCACCGGACCTGCCGTGCGCTCAATGAGATCCATCGTCAGTTCCTCAAATTTTGCACGCGTCAGAGTCATTTCCATATGCTTTGGCTCACCCTTTACGGTCGCAATAAACGGCAGGTTGATGCCCGTTGTGGAAGAGGAGGACAATACCTTTTTGGCCTTTTCCGCCTCCTCACGCACACGCTGCATAGCCGTCGCATCTTTCCGCAAATCTACACGCTCCGTGCGCTGGAATTCCGATACCAGATACTCCGTGATACGCGCATCGAAATCATCCCCACCGAGGTGATTGTCTCCCGCGGTGGCAAGTACTTCGATGAGGTTGTCCCCGATTTCAATAACCGATACGTCAAATGTGCCGCCACCAAGATCATACACCAGAATTTTCTGTGGCTCCCCGTGATCCAGTCCGTATGCCAATGCCGCAGATGTCGGCTCGTTGATAATCCGAAGAACATTTAATCCGGCAATCTTTCCGGCATCCTTTGTCGCCTGTCGCTGGGAATCACTGAAATATGCCGGTACGGTAATCACCGCATCCGAAACTGTTTCCCCCAGATATTCCTCCGCATCTTTTTTGAGTTTGCGCAGGATCATCGCGGAAATCTCCTGCGGCGTATACTGTTTGCCATCTATTTTTGCCCGGAACGCACTTCCCATCTCACGCTTAATGGAGAAAAATGTCCGGTCTACATTGACAGCTGCCTGTCGTCTGGCAGCATCTCCCACCAGACGCTCTCCGTTTTTGGTAAATGCCACAACCGATGGTGTGGTCCGCGAGCCTTCCGCGTTTGTGATCACAACCGGCTGATCATTTTCCAAAACAGCGACACAGCTGTTTGTCGTTCCCAAATCAATTCCTATTACCTTACCCACGGTCTTTTCCTCCCTGTCTATGTGTATCCACACATCTCTTAATTACAAGAGTAAGTCGGGAAAGCCCCTGCGTCAAGGTTTCCGGCAGATATTTCACTTATTGTTTATACTTTTCATAATTCCTTCTGAATTACCACATCTCCGTGATACATCAGGAAGCGAAGCCCCACGGTCTTTTTGAGATCTCCATGTCCATGGTGCTTCATGTTTCCTGCCACAACTGCAATATTGGCATCTCCCTCTGTATTTGTACGGTCAAATGTAAACAGCGTGGAATTATGGTATTCCACCACCTCCGTATCCACTCCCAGATAATCCGACAATTCCGCACGCGCCCCGATCCGCAGGATATGTCCTCCTGCAATTGCGACACCCCCGTCAATTTCTTTTTTGCTCTGTGGGATTACCACACCGTCGCAGAGTATGATCATTTCTGCATCCATAGATTCGCCTCCTTTTCGACTCTTTTTTCGTTATATAAAAGAAGAGCTTCCTCTTATCCGAGAAAGCTCCTTTGCTAATCACCTGTTTTGTTTACGCCTACTGTAGCAGAAAACGATTGGAAACGCAAGTACACTCCCGTACCTTTTTCATACTACAAAAATACCAACTGCCAATATTCTTCCTGTATACTCTCTGTTCCCGGCAATCTTTGGTGCAAACCTGAGTGCATACTTTTTATCTTTTATTTGTGCAATAGCCTCATCCGGTGTATGATCTACCTTTAATTCCAGAATCATACAATCAGCAGTTTTATCACTTCTGTGTTATGGGCAAATTCAAGTATTTTTTCCATCACCTGAATCCGGTATCTTTTGAAAAAAAGAGTTGATCATGTTCGCCATAATTGTCTTTCCGAATCTGCGTGGTCTGGTGATACAGATATGACGATTTCCCGCACTTACATACGGAAACAGTTCCCTGAGCATAAGTGTTTTATCCACAAAATACGCGCTTAAGCACTCACTTTTATACAAAGTATATGGAGTTATGCTGTTCAAATATGTTCCCATAGTGTTGGCTCCTTTTCAACATAATTATCTTTTTCTGTATATTTTATTATACATGATGGCAGATATTTTTACGAGCCAATTACAAAATTTACTGCAACTGAATATGTCCACTCTTCATCCAATATACCTCATCACACAGTGAATACCCAGTCAGTCTCTTCCGTCACTACTTTATGGTATGTGACTGTACATGCTTCTTTTACCTATAACGGAACTTAACAGTAAAAAGAAAACCGTGATGCATCCTGATATGCACCACGGTTTTTCATACCCGTAAATATCATAAATCTCCGGCATATAATTTTATTGTGTCAGGCACCTCTGATTCTGCACTCCATCTCATTTGCCAGTACATAGTCTGCAACCTTTTTTTCTGATTTGCGCAGTGATGCGTAGGTGCCTCTTATCTTATAATCTATGGATTCCCGTTTCTGCATGCCTGTGTTTCCTCCTGAAATATCATCCTTTACCAATTCCCCGCTTCCTCCATTACGGTCTTAGTTTTGTAAAATTACTACATTTTCACATTTCTGCTGTATGTACTTTTTCTACAAAAATCATTATTTTTATTCTACACGATTTTGAAAATTCTTTGGGTAAAACTTATGTAAAATCGTGTTTATACCACAGAAAGCCGGAAGTTTATAAGTTGTTTCGAATTTTCATAAAGTCTTTAGGCTGTCGTCACAACCTGTTCATATTCCACTGGTAATATAAAACCATCAAAACAAAAGGAGCTGTTGTATTTAACAAACGGTGTTGGAGTGCTGTCAGTTCCGACTAAAAACAATTCGCGAAAGCGATTTCTCTTATAGATCCGCCACAGATTACTTAATTTTATCCTCCTCTCACTGTGGTGGGATTTTTTATGCATCTGTGCTTATTGTGTCAGGCACTTTGTTACACACCTCTTTTCCATGTTTATCATATCAGATCGTTGCTGTAATTATAATGATTACATTTTTAATTATCTTCTATTTGTACGGTTGAGATTCTTATTTCTTTTTATTATTATAATTATTTATATACGATAGAATTGCAAAAATTATCACACAACAAAAAGAATAAAAAATAGTTGCAGTTATTTTCGTTGTTCCCATTTGATAAAAAAGTAAACCTCCTGCACCTACAATTATTGTAGAAATCAATTTATGTATTTTCTTTTGGCGTGAGGATAGTAATATTTTATTATTGCTTACAGGAGCAAATAATATGCATAGAAAAAGGAACAGTATGTATCCCCATAAAGTTTGCTTCAAATATACAATTGCCCACTTATTAAAACATCCAAGTGCAAAACTACCTAATATGCATATAAGTTGAGTTGGAGCATGTGCTCCGCCCATGAAATGTCTCAATAAAGAAAACACAATTACCCAAATCATTGTACAACCGAGTGTATGTGATAAAAGTCCCCATAGCATCAGTAATATTATAGTTATAAAGGTATTCAAAAAACATTCCAAACCATATATGTATACATCTTGTTGATCCTGATCAATATCTTCCCCAGATATTCTTATCAATTTGTTTACAATATCAATAGCCCCTTTTGTAATCATTAGAATTCTCCACTTGAATCAAATCTTGTTGTATATCTGGCAAATGCACTTATAACCTCTTTGGAATAAGAACGTGCAATTTGTATCGTTAAACGATTCGATAATTCAATTGTTCCAGATGTAATTCGACGTATATGCGCCATATTTACAATATACGAACGATGGGTTCGGACAAATTCATTTGGCAGATGATTGATAATTTTATTCAATGTTGACATCTGTTCATAGCATTGACCATTTGCTGTTAATATGTCTACATAATGTAATCTGCTTGAAAATGTCAGGATATCTGTATAAGGAATACTGACAATTTCCTTTTTATTTCGATAGATGTATGCATGATCAGATAATTCCTTTACAATTTCATCTAAACATAAAAACAATGTATTTTCTTTTACGGGTTTCAGTAAATAATTCATAGCCCTTACTTCGTACCCTCGAAATACATACTCTCTAAAAGCTGTTAGAAAAACTATAATTCCTTTATACCCCAATGCTCTAAGTCGCTTTGCAACCTCAATTCCATTTATTTCACCCATTTGTATATCCAGAAAAAAAGCGGAGGATTGGATTGACTGGCTATCTGGATTTCGCAAAAAATAGTCTTCTCCAGAATTATATTCGTCTATAGCAATATCCCAATCGTATTTTTGTCCATATTTTTGGATGCCATTTCTTAATCGTTCCGCTTCTATTCTTGAATCCTCAAGAACTGTTATTTTCATTTTCATAATTGATCTTTACACTCCTTACCAGGAAGCATAATATGCACAGAAAAAACATTATTTTCGGATGTCGAGATCTGCAGTACCCCTTCTGCCTTGTTCACAATTTCTTTTACTCTTCTTATTCCTAAGCCATGCCCGGTTCCCGGTTTTGTACTTAAAAGTTCCTGATCTATTTTCCCTTTTATTACACCGTCAAAAGTATTTTCAATATGTATTAATATCATATTTTGATATGGTCTGATGTAAAAATAAATATATGACCGTTCTGCTGGATTAGATGCCAAAAGACGTTCACAAGCCTCAATCGCATTATTCCATAGATTACCAAGCAGTGATGAAAGTTCAACGGAATCTAACGGAAATAGTTCAGGAATCATAATTGAATATTCTGTTCTTATTCCATGTTTTTTTGCATAATCCAGCTTGGTAGTGAGAATACAATCAATTGCAGCATTTCCTGTTGAGATTGTGCTATGTGCAGACGAGAGATGATTATAATATTGTTCTGTATACGTCATAAGCTCATCATATCTTCCGTCTTTTGCTAAAACATGTATCGCATCTAAATAAATTTGCATATCATGTTTCATTTCTCTTAATCGTTCTGTTGTTTCAGCTAAACGATTAAATTCGGTTCTTTCCAGTTCATAAATTTTTTGTTCTTCCAGAAGATGTAAATTTTCTTCTTTTGAGTGCCCTAGCTGATAAATATATACCAGCAGAGCCAAAAATAACAAGATAAAAAACAGGTTTACCCATGATAATCGGACAGAAAAAGAAGGATCCCCGAATTTGTCCATTGATTCCAATGTTAATTTTAAAATATAATGGCCTATTGCAAGGCCTGAAATTGCAATTAAAATATATATAATTTTCTGAAATAAAGAGAGCATAATATCTTTGTTTGCAACATAGTGAAGCAATAATATAAGCACAGCGATCATTGCAAGGTACAAAATCGTATATGGCTTTCGCAAAGCCCCTCCTAAGAGTAATTCCGAAGAAGCACCTTTATACAACGTGGCCGGAATAAAAAAGGAAATTTGTTCTGCTACTAAACATATGATCGAATATGAAAATCCCCAAAAAACTCTAAGAATTATGTTATCCCTATAAAATACAATGGCATATACAATGTCTAAAACACATGATGACAATAATGTGATATACGATGAAACTTCCATTTTATTCATAAAACATAATAGGATAAATTGTAGCGTTACAAATGAAATCATCCAGATTGCCCGATGTTTGAATCCTGATTTTACATGTAACTTTGTATGAATAAAAATCACAAACAGTATCAATTCCATCAAATCAATTATATACTCCCAAACATGATCCAATAACAAATCTTAATATCCCCTTCGCAAAATACTTTGTAACATAAGTTTAACATCAAAAATTTCCATATACAATACTCTGGAATACCATTCGTGCATGTTCACCTGCCATTCGTGCATAGAGGTATTGAAAAAATAAAATGCTCTGCTATATTAGGCGTATGCCATGATAGGTAAAGTTAAATTATTCGAATTATCATGCAATTAAAGAGGAGGTGGAAATGATGCACAATAAGCAAAAGAATAAGGTGCCCCAAAAAGGTGCCCGTCTTGCACTTGAGGCATTGACAATCATTGCCCAGAGTAATGCTAATTCATTATGCCGTGGTTTACTGTATGAACCAAAGGTGCCAAAAAAACTTAGTAAGTAGTTTGATTATGTAAATGCAATTTTATACTGAAGGGAGAAAAATAAAATGAAATCATTTCGTAAAGTATTAACAACAACTATGTTATGTGCTTCTGTTTTAACAGCTATTGTACCTGTATCTACAAATGCTGGTGTAATTTCAGATGGAATCTCAGCTTCTTACACATCCGTACAACAGAATGCAGATGGATATTATGCATATGGATATGTTACTACAAGTAAAAGTCATACAACGACTTCTCAGTTAAAGCATGATAGTAACGTTATCAAGCAAAAAACATCCGTACAGAGTACAGGAAAAGTAGAAGCCCAAACCGATACTTCTAGTAAATATACAAGTGGTTGGACTTCATCTGTATTATATCATTTGTACTAATTCAAACATATTTACTCAATAAACAACGAAGGATGCAATGGGAATATAAGTCTATTGCATCCTTTGGTTAAAGAAGGAATCATTATGAAAAATATAAGATTTCATTTCGAATACATCATCCTTATACTGGCATTCGTATGTCTATTTTCAGGTACTACCTTCCTAAGTGCAATTCATGAAAAAAATGATTATAAGGACATCAATAACGAAATCGGGATGTCACTATTCCATAGTAATTATTACTTGAAATCAATTGATGACATTTATACATCCGATGAGGCAATTATTAAGTTAAAAGAACTTCAAAATTTTATGAGAAAAATACCTTGTACCTATTATGTCTACAGTGATACGGCAATCGGTGATATCGATAAAATTCAGGCTATCAATCAGTCTCTTATAGACCATGAATTTGCAAAAAATATATTGAAAGAAGGTCAAATGCTAAATGGCACATACCATATCAAAGATATGGATCATATACATATTCCCGCATTGATCACGGATACTACTTCTAAGTATTATACTGTAGGATCTAAAGTAGAATGTGAACTGAATAACAAAAAAATTACATTTGATATCATAGGAAAAATTCCAGATATTTATGTTAAGAGTATCGATTGTTATTTGAATGGTTTGGTGATACCAGAATTATATTTTGATGTTGAACCACAAAATGAAGAAGATTCGTATTTTCAAGAATGGGTTTTAAGCAACCTGTCCCTGATCGGATATGTGGTCTACAATTCAGCAAGTGAGTATTATAAAGCAAATGACTATATTTCAAATATATGTAATCGCCTTTCCTTGGAGTGGACACTCGAACCCAAAGAAGAAAACAGATACGCTGGTATTAACATTCCAATTACAAACCATGCAGCCATTCTATTAATCGTTTCGGGATGTCTTTTGCTCATTGGTTTGTTGATTATAGAGATAAAACAATTAAGGAATACCACCATTTTAATTGAACCAGATCGATTAATGAAACGTATTATTTTAAAAGATCTTTATATAATCATTATTTTTTTGATTACCTATTTCGTATTTTTTGCTTTATTTAGAGATCGTGTCTATTTGAAAAATTTAAGAACGGAAAAAGGTACTGTTTTATTTTTGACTGTATTATATCTTGCTATTTCAAATATTGTAAAAAAATATATTGTCAGGAGGAACCATCAAAATGAGCACACTGCTGCTGGGAATTGATTTTATTTTACGAAGTTTTCTTGTATCAATTCCGCTGTATTTTTTTGCCCTATTCATTCTTCTGATGTTTTTTAAAAAAAGAACACAAATTATGTTAGGAATGCTTGAAATGATTTCTGTGTGGCTTATACTCGCTGTAACTTTATGTGGAGTAGCTGTAAATATAGATATAAATCTTTATGGCATTATGCAAAGAATCAATATCATACCGTTTTATGGTAATTGGCAGGAATGGAAGAATGCTTTTAATTTCGAATTTCATTCGATGATCCAGATCTACGGAAATATTATGCTATTTATTCCGTTTGGATTTTTCTTCTTTTTTATCCATAGGCCCTCTGATAAAAAAATGATCGTAATTAGTTTATTGTTTCCAATTGTCATTGAAAGTATACAACTAATTTGTGGCCGAGTCGCAGATATTGATGATGTGATATGTAATTTTTCAGGGGCAATGCTGGGAGATAAAATTGGACTTTTATACCTACATAGATATGGATCAACTCATAGAACATCAGAGTTTTTACTTTTGAACAAACAAAGAAGGATATGTTTTAGAATATTATGGATCAGTATATTTGTAATCATGGGAATCAGAATTTCAGGGTTTTACATTTAAAAAAATGGTTTTTAATAATTGGTGTTATAGTATTATTTTATCTTCTTATATTTTTTTTGAATAATTACACAATTAATTATATATCCAGTGGATCAATGGAGCCAACAATAAAGACTAATAGCATTATTATATGCCATCGAATAAAAAACATAAAAATTGAACGTGGTGATATCATTACATTTTATTCGCCAATTGATCATAAAATTTGTATCAAAAGGGTAATAGGTCTTCCAAATGAAAATGTATGCATTAAAAAAGGTACTGTTTATATTAATGACGAAATACTTGATGAGCCTTATTTAATATATAAGTGGACAAAGAGAAGAACTGGATATATGTTTAATGTTCCAAAAGAACATTATTTGGTATTAGGTGATAATCGAAATGTATCCGACGATTCAAGATCCTGGCAGGAAGAAGCGAACCATATGAATGGTAGTATAGATTCTACTAAAATTTATGTTCCAGCAGAATCTATAATTTCAATATATGGAAGATGAACAAAATTATTAAGCATAGACTCATATTTACAAGCACCTGAACAACAAGGTGTTCAGGTGCTGAGTAATCAATAAACCATCTATTTTCCTCTTGTCTGTCAAGGAATTGATTTATAAGAGAAATGTTACTCTCTATGTCCCACCATACAAATCATATGGGACTTTTTTCTGTACTTTTCCTACATATATCCCAATAATTCTAACCTGTGGAACTTTTTCTACGCTTTTTTACATATACCCCTTCTGCTCTACCGACAAGATCGGCAGCCAACAATCTAAGCAAGCGATACATCAAAATCACGCTGTAGAACTTATAATAACCTCTACAGCTTTCCAATATAATCCTTGTGTTTATTGTGTCAGGCACTTTGTCACACTGAGTTTCCACAAGAAAAGATTATTATGGATAAGCTTGCTGAAATTGATAGTATGGATAATCGATTAGAGGCCGCTTTGGAAATGTTTTGTTTTATTGCCAGATCCCAAATCTTTCTTGATGGAAATAAACGTGTTGCTCAACTTATGTGCAACAAGATTATGATGGAGAATGATATTGGTATTTTTTCTGTCCCTTATGATGAAATTGATAGATTTAAAGAACTTTTAATTGGTTTTTATGAAACTAATGATTCTACTAAGATTAAAATATTTTTCAGGAAGAAATGTTTACTTGTGAATCCTGCATACGTTAAAAAGGATACTATGAGCGATAAAACAGAAAGATCTCCAATGACGATGAACGTCTAGTTTTAACCATACAAGGCAATTGATCTATTACGCAAGCTGTTGCAGATGAAATGGAAACTATTATGGAAAGCACAATGTTGCTGGCAGCCAGATCTACATTACACAGGATTGTAATGCTAAGATGGGTTGTTTTTTAAGGTAAATTACGGTAAGACTTATGGTGATGGTAAAACTATCAAGAAATCCAGTCAGGTGCTTGTTACTGATGACCCTAAGCACATTGCCATTATTCCTTTCACCACAAGTGCTCTTGCGCATATTAGTGGTACTGACATCTCTAAGATGACTAAAGTTTCTGGATCTCTTAAGATGAAGAAAGGTCAGTGGATCTCGTTTACTGGTAGAGATTGCAGTGCTGATTATGATGGTACTATTGCATACAATTTTAACGGTTTTGATGTAACAATTACAAAGACAAAATAACCTTCAATGCCATGCAATACAATAATTGTATGGCACTTTCGTCAAAAAGGGCTATCGTATAAAAACGGTAGTCCTTTTTTTGCGTCCGGGTATGTTGCCTGAATTTTTACTTTTAGAAACAATTTCGTATTTTTTTCAGTAACACAGGCTTTTAAAGTATAACAGCTTTAATCGTCTTTTCACCAGCTCATTGTTTAGCTGGTTTAGTAAATTAAAATTTTAGATTTCATAAAGAGGAGAATTTCTATATGATTTTTAAACCAAAAGTAAAACAAAAATTGAAAAAATTTTTGGTGAGAGCACCTATTCTCATGTTTCTTGCTGTGGTATGTTTGACTGGGCATCCAGCACGAGCAGATGCTGCTGTACTAGAGCAAGCTCTTGGCCGAGATATGGAGTAACCATTGGTGTCAGGCACTTTGTTTACCTTTGATTCCTATGAACTAAATTTGCATTCGCTGCATCTCATAAAATGCGCCTTTTTTCTCTATCAGTTCCTCATAGGTACCAATTTCCGCAATTCCACCATTTTCTACTACCGCAATGCGATCCGCATCCCGGATTGTTGACAGACGATGTGCAACGATCAGCGTTGTTCTGTCATGTGCAAGATTGTGCGTTGCTTCCTGAATCTGTTTCTCGGATATCGTATCCAGCGCAGAGGTTGCCTCATCTAAGATAAGAATTTTCGGATTACGCACAAAGGCTCGTGCGATGGAAATTCTTTGTCGCTGTCCGCCGGAAAGATTTCCTCCATGTTCCTGAATCCGGGTATCAAGACCGTCCGGAAGCGCATCAATCATTTCCTTCAGATTCGAAGCGAGCAAAACCTGCTGCAACTGTTCATCGCTAATATCATCAAGACCATAGGTGATATTATCCCTGATCGTACCGGAAAACAAAATGGATGTCTGCGGAACCACCGCGATATATTTTCTGTAACTGTTGAGATTCAGTTTCGTAATATCATTTCCATCGATCAAGATCCGTCCGCCGGATGGTTTGGAAAATCCGATCACCATATTAAGGATCGTTGATTTGCCGGCTCCGGAAGGACCGACAAACGCAATCGTCTCTCCCTGCTTAATATGCAGATTTAAATGTTCCAATACAGGATGCCCACTGTCCGGATAACAGAATTCCACATCGGAAAAGCTGATATCGCCATGCAATTCTTTTAGTTTCTTCTTTTTCCGATTATCCTCCACATCTTCCGCTGTCAGGACATCTCCGATTGAGTGAACGGATTCGAGGCCTTTGGCAACGATCGGAATCAGGTTATTGAGAACAGTAACCGCAAGGATGAATATGGAGGAACATTTGATCACCGCGTGCATTTGCTTACGGAATTGATCCAAGAGATTAGGTTGTGTTGTGGTACTGAATTTCTGATTGCTGTTCGTTTTGGCAATCGAAGTATTGAGAAATTGGTAGCAACGGGAAAAGCTATTTTTAATCAACATTTTCTTTCCCCTTATACTCATCCCATTTTCCGCCATATATACAGTCTTCAACATAAGCCATCATGCGGTTATGAAAAAAAGCATAGATCGTTACACCAATGAATCCACCGATGCCTCCAACGAAATAAACCGGTAAATCATATTTTGCCAGGGCAAGTGCAAAAAGCACCCATAAAACATAAACAATGACGATTGTCATAGCATGTTGTTTTAACCATTTTTTCTTAAAGAATTCCTGCTTTTCCTTTAAGCTAAATGTGCTCTCTTTTAGTGTTTCTTTAATGTTTGTTTCTGCCATCTCTTTATATTCTTCCGTGGATAATTTTTTACCACTCAGGAGTTCATTTATGGTCATGCCATACATCGTACTAAGTTCTTCTAACATCTCAACAGACGGCATGTAATTCCCTGTCTCCCAACGTGAGATGGTCTTATTTGTCACTCCCAGTTTTTCTCCTAGCTCAGCTTGTGTTAAGTTGCGTTCCTTACGAAGTTCTGCAAGAAAGCTTCCCATCTTTACCATATCCATTAAAGTGCCTCCATTTATTGTCGTAGCTTTACTCTAACATACAACGTCAAAAATGTATTTACCACAAACAGCGAACCCTCATAAATTTCTTAAAATCAGGCATTCGCTGTTTATGTCCAACAATTTCACACGTAGTTTAGTAAATGAAACTTACCTGGTCAGTTAAAACTGCGTACTTGATAATGTTTTCTTACTGTTTATTGTGTCAGGCACCACATGTTTCAATATTTCTACAACTTTTCGATGTCCGTAACCAGCATATCAACCTCGTCCTCCGTTGTTGCCCAGCTCGTACAGAAACGCTGCGTATCACCTTCGTCTTCAAAATAATACTTTTGCGCAAGCTCCTGCTTCTGCTGCTCCGTCAGAATAACAAACTGCTGGTTGGTAAAGCTCTCCACCGCAAACGGAACACCCTTGTCCTCAAACGCTTTCTTAATCTGCATCGCAAGCGCATCGGCGCGCTTCGCAGCCTCAAAATACTCGCCGCTCTCCAGCATCGTTGCAAACTGCAGTCCCATCAGCCAGCCTTTCGCAAGTACTGCACCATTCTGCTTCATGTAGGCCTTAAAGCGATACTTCAGATCCTGCGCAGTAATAATGAGCGCCTCGCCGAACAAAGCACCACACTTTGTTCCGCCAATATAAAATACATCCGTCAATTCCGCAAAATCCTTCAAAGTAAGATCATTTTTCTCCGATCCAAGTCCATATCCCATGCGCGCGCCATCCACGAAAAGATACATCCCATATTTTGTGCACACATCATGGATCTCCTTAATTTCCTTCTTCGAATAAAGTGTACCTTTTTCTGTCGGGAAAGACAGATATACCATCTTCGGTTCGGTCAGATACTCTGGCTCGTCCTGATCGTAATATGCCTTGGCGCAAGCGGCGATCTGCTGCGCGGTAATCTTGCCATCTGTATTCGGAAGTTCCAGAATCTTGTGTCCGGTGTTCTCGATGGACGCCGCCTCGTGACAGTTGATATGTCCGGTATCTGCAGCGATCACGCTTTGCACCGAAGATAATGCAGCAGCGATCACGACGTAATTCGCCTGCGTGGCTCCCGGAATGAATTTGATCAATGCATCGTCATTATCGACCAGCTTCTTTATGATGGTTTCCGCTTTATCGCACCACTCATCTTCCCCGTATCCGGCGTAGCTTGTGCTGTTCGTTGCGCCAAGTTCCTTCAATATGGATGCAAATGCTCCATGGTTGTAATCGTTATTAAATCTTATCATTTCTTACATACTCCTGTTCAATTAGAAAAGGCATCAAATAAAATGGTTTCAGTAACAAGTTTTCTTCCTTTCCAACATCCTTCTGCGACAATAAATATATATCATGCACATTTTTCGAAAACTTTTTATCGAATACCTTTATCGACTCATGTTTTCCAGCTCCAGATGATTTAATTTCGAAAGCGTTCACTTTGCTTCCTTCCGAGATCAGGAAATCCACTTCATAATAATGCGTACTGCCTGACTTTTCCCATGTGTGATAGAAAAGCTCTCTGCCAGATGCCGCGATCATTTGTGCAACCAGATTTTCATATAAGAATCCGAGATTAGCCGGTAATTTGTCAGAAAGCAGCTTTGCGTACACATCATTTTCTGTCACCGGGCGATCCATAAACATCAATGTAACAAACAATCCTGTATCTGCGAGGTAGAGTTTGTAACTGTCAAAATCCTTTGTGTCTGCTAAACTCACACGTGGATCGGTTGAATTATAACACGGCAAAATTGTTTTTGAATCAATCAACTCATATAATAATTCCTCTGTTTTTGCTTTACTCTTCTTCCCGATTGCTGTTGAAATCCGATATTTTTTTGAATCTTTGGCGAGCTGCGCCGGAATCGAATGATACAATGCAGAAATTCTTCCAGACGCATCAATTTTCTTAAAATCATCTTCATACAATGATATGATCTGTCTCTTGACCATATCAATTTCCGAGAAATTCTTACCTTCCGTGTATGCTTCTACCGCCTGCGGCATTCCCCCAACAGCCATATAAATACGCAGATCTCGCATTAATTTTCGATTCGTTGCCTGTCCGATTGCAGATCCTGTACCATAAATCTGGCGCAAGAGTTCATAATTACCTCCTGTGGCATCACAAAATTCTTCATAGTCCATCGGATATACCTGTATCTTCATCTCCTCCGACGGAATCAAAATGTCTTTTACATTTTTCTTAATCGAGATTAGAGATCCCGTTTCCAGATAACTATATCTGCCATCTGCCACCAGATGCTTGATAGCCTGCCTTGCCTGTGGAAAAAGCTGTACTTCATCAAATATGATCAATGATTCATGTTCGTATAAAGTCACTCCTGTTTCGGCCTGAAGACGCAAAAAGAACATATTTAAATTTCCCACATCCTCAAAACAACTGCGTATATTGTCCGTTGTCTTTGAGAAATCAATCAAAAGATAAGACTTGTATTCATTTTGCCCAAAAGACTCCGCGATCGTTGATTTACCGACTCGTTTGGCCCCCTCAAGCAAAGCCGCATATTTGTCTGAGTATTTTGCTTTCCATTCTAACAATCTGTCATATGCTTTCCGTTTAAAATACATCATTACCTCCCAAATATATCTTTGTTATAACATGAACCGGGCATTTCTTCAAGATTATATTTTGCGTTTTTGTCCGTTTCTTCAAGATTTTCATCAAAAAAAGCGCCCTTGTCTGATATGATACCTCTAAAGTAGACAGATTAAATATAAAAAATCTGTTACTTTGGAGGTATTTTTCATGTCTAGAAAAGAAAGATTTACTCCTCAAGAAAAAGAGCAAGCTTGTATTGACTATATTGAGGGGAATCGTTCCAGATCCGAAATATGTAGAGAACTTTATATTTCGACTAGTACTATGAATATTCCTGTGCGGCGGGTTCTTCCGCACGAGAATATTCAAATGGTAGGTTTGACAACAACTGAGCTATCGAACAAAACTTCGAACAACTGGCTTAATGGCATTGCCTCTGACAACAATGTGATCATTTCTGCACCATAGATTCGCCTCCCTGATCCTTTATGATTTATACAGCAAAAAGAGCTTTCTCTTATCCCGAGAAAGCTCCTTTGCTAATCATCTGTTCTGTATAAGCCTACTGTAGCAGAAAACGATTGGAAACACAAGTACACTCCCATACCTTTTTCATACTACAAAAATATGCCATTTCTTATTCTTTTTCTAATAACTTTGACATCATTTATTTTCCTTCGACGGTAAAACATGTCCATTCTTCATCCAATATACTTTATCACACAGTGATTGGATATCCTCCGGATAATGGGATGCAATAAGAACCAGCTTTCCACGCTCCTTTTCCTCCAAAATGCGCTTGCGGGCCTCCTGCACCGAATCTGCATCCAGCGCGCTGAGCGGTTCATCCAGTATCAATACTTTCGGATCTTCGAGAAATGCCATGGAAAGTGCAAGCTTTTGCTTCATACCGAGCGAATACTTCCCCACCGCCTTCTTATCCGATGGGTCCAGGCCGAACATCTCCAATACCGTGCGAATGCGCTGATCATCTGCGACTTTCCGGTAGGCCGCAATGATTTCCAGATTCTTTTTTGCTGAATAATATGGTATGTACTCCGGACGCTCAATGATAAAACCAACATCCTGCATCAGATCCTTCTGTTCCCTGCCATCTACCAGAATGGTCCCGGAAGTCTTGTGCATCAGTCCCAATAATACCTTGAACAATACCGTTTTTCCACTGCCATTATCTCCGACAAATCCATAGATATGACCGGATTCCAGTGCCAGGTTAATGTCTGTCAGAAGCGATACACCCTTTATTGTTTTGTTAATATTATTCATCTCGATCCTCATCGCCCAAATCCCCTTTCCTGTAATAAAGCATAATTCCTGCTCCGGTGATGACACATAAAAGAATGCCCGCAATAATACCATAGCGCATCCATGGCATAAATTGATCTTGAACACTGCACGCTGTAAACAATGGCTGTATGGTAGCTTTTGTAATATTAAAATAGCTGCGTTTTTGTCCTACCGGTGCTGCATCATTCCAGTAAGTAATCGCACCACCCATCCTCTGTGTAACATAATATGCTATGGAAACAAGTATCACCAGTACTCCAATTCCATTTCTCGTTTTCGCAGTAACTAAAGTAACCAAAAGTGCTAACAACCCCAAAAAAGTCATTCCGATAGAGCTGCGCAAAAACATCAGGACAAATACAAGTAATGCCGGATAATTTGTTCCACCATCCGGAAGGTTAATAAATGCCGATGCCCTTACGCCCTGTGATGCAATTCGATTCTGTTGGATTTCCATAAATCTCGGCCATGTCAATGAAAAATCCCGTGTTCCTATTCCCCCGATAAACATTGTAATTACCGCAAACCAGGCCAGATACAAAATGGAGAAAAAAATTATTTTTTCTATTGCACGCTTCCCTGCTGTATTTCTTGAAGAATATTTCATGATACTTGACCGCTCTATATATTCTTCTTTTACAATATCCGGAATAAGGAAAATAAAACCAATGAAAAATATATTTTGATAAAAATCCGAATAACTGAATGTATGAATCAACAAAAGAATTACCGTCATATGCTCCTGCGTTCCAAATGAATTCGCATAAAGACCGGTATTAGAAACCTGTTCTATTAGCGCAGCAATAAACAAAACCGTAATGAGTGCCATTTTAACCATGAAAGATGGCTTTCGAACGGTAGTATATATCATATTTTTCATGTCTATGCCGCCCCCTCTTCCAAATAACGCAACGTTATCTTTTTCTGCATGCCAAATCCTATGCCCAGTGTTAAAATGCAAAAAAGCGCAAGCACGACCAGATGATTGAGGTCTCCAAACAATGAATAATTCGGTCGTATCTGGATAGAATATAATAAATTGCATATCGTTTCGTTGTTTTTAAAAATAATTGTAAAAATATATGCCCATTTATCTATAATCATGGTTACAATAATCGGCATCGCATATACAAATACTTTATTATCCGATAAAAAAGCAACCAGTGCAGAAATCAGTCCAAACCAGAACCCTGCAAGAAAAAAGCCAATACAGCCTAATGACCACCATATAAGATAATTATTACATTCCCCAATCATTTTATCTCCCCAATATACTTTTCCACATATAGCATCCTTAAACATTTCCTGATATGCATGCACAGCGTCCTTAATAAACGGATTATAATCTATTCCTGTTTTTGCAACAAAAATTAATGCAAGCAGTAAAATAACAGCAAGGATTCCCCCCATTAATCCGCTCGTCAGAAAATCACTCCAAAAATAATTTGACAATCCTTTTTTTTGAATAATTTGATAATAGTATGTGTGTCTGCGATCATCCAAAATCACATAAGCAAATGCAAGAGCCCCCACAAATGGGAATAAATTATGGAACAATTCCAATTGCAAAATTTTATTAACCATACTACTTCCAAGGGCTGCCAGTCCGTCTAAATACCAATCCGGGGTGTTATACCCCCTATAATATTTCTGCACCGGGAACCAGCATTCCAGCACAATAATAACGGCATAAATAATTGTTGTAACCCCAACAACAATCCAAAACCTTTTATTGCATAATCCTCTTCTTATATTTATTAATATCATGGTGCCTGTCGAATTATGTTTTCCCAAATAAAATCCCTCCTTTCCATGCCGACATTAACCAGCATGGATCGAATTAAACATCAATTTAATTAACATGATGATTATAATGATAAGTTCCTACTACGCGAATACTTCCATTATAACTGTATTTTTCTAAATTTGTTTGTTTTTACCATATTTACCCTCCTGTGTTTGAATGTTGAATTACTTGTTACATTTTCACGTTAGCATATTCGATTGTGTATGTCAACTATATTTTAGTTTTTCTATATATTGACTTATTATCTTATTTAATTTACAATACACTCAAAATAAGGAGAAGCCTATGAACAACAAAAGTAACTTCCGGCGCGGTTCCGTTGAATTGTTAATTTTGCATCTGCTTAGCCAGCAGGACTATTATGGTTATGAAATATCAACCCTGATCCGGGAACAGACCGATGGATACCTGAATATTCCAGTTGGTTCTTTGTATCCCGCCCTCTACAAATTAATAGATGCCGGATATATTTCAGACTACAAAAAACAGGTTGGACGCCGTCAGGTGAATGTTTATTATCACCTGGAAGACAGTGGCCGCACGCATCTTCAACAACTTTTGGAGGATTATTACGCGACTGCCAATGCGATCCAACAGGTATTGAAATATACGGTTACACCGGAGGAAGAAGGGGGAGACAATGACCAAGGATAAAATTACGGATAAATATATAAAGGCTGTGCAGAAGCAGTTTAAACACTACCATACCACAGACGCAAGATTTATTTCTAATTTGAAAGACGCTGTCATTTCTTATGCAGCGCAACAGGATTCTCTCGATTATGAACAGCTTGTTTCACAGTTTGGAGATCCACAGGAACTGGTAAACGATTATTTTTCGGAGCAATCAATTTTATTGTGTCAGGCACCTCTGGTTTCTTTATTGAAGATTTTAACGAAAGTTATTATTGTATTCTGAAATGTATCGGGAAAGAGGTGGAAATTGCAACGGACAATCCAAAAGTTCTAACCTATGCTTGTGTTATTCGTGGAAAAGAAGAAATTGAGAAAGAGCTTCTGCATGGAAATGGCAAACAGTTAGAGTATATTTAATCACGGTGATAAGAAAGGAGAAATAAAAATGGGGAAAGTTATTTTTACACTGGTTTTAACGCTTGTTGTTGGTTTGGTTTCTATGGTATTGGGAATAGAATTTTTTGGTGGTTATCCTGAGTTAGGAGCGATAGTAAGTATTGCTGTTGCAAGTGGTCTTATAGTATATTTTAATAATAAAAAGAAATAAAAAAGTGGGGAGGTTCTCCCCACTTTTTTTAATTATGGACGGTAGTGAATTTCTCTTTCTGCATTTCTTACATCTTTGTCGGCAAATAGTGACAATCCAATAGAAGCAGAAGCAGTTCCTGTGGTATCAATCGAAATAGAAGGACTAAAGCTTATTCCTACGGTGGCGTGACTATAAGTTCCAACGGTATTAAAGTAGCTTTCCGCTTTAGGCTTTGAAACGTGACCTTTGTATTCATAATATGCTTTTAGGTCTGTGTGTAAAACGGTCGTTCCATTAGAACTACCTGGGTCATTCGGAAGATTAAAAATACCAGCAGAGCCATACCAATTTCCGTTTACAGCGTTACTCTTATTTGTAATCGTAATATTGCCAGACGGAGTGGAAGTTACTTTTCCTAAGTAATATGTTTTTGTTGTATACCAATATTTTCCGGAACTTGTATTTGGGGTTACAGTTCCATTCATTGCACATGAACCGATAGAGTCATATCCTCGGAAGAAAGGCATTGTAAGCCATGTGGCGTTTACTGTAAATTTGTAAGAACCGTTTCCTTGATTTATAGCGGAATGAGTGATTTTCATATAGCTATCTTCAAATACTCCAGCAGTAGTTGAGTTATTCGGCTTTTCTCCGCAAGTAGCGATTCCTTGCTGATTTTCAAGTATATAATTTTCCTGTTCTTCGCTAAGAGCGGCGGCAGATGTTAAAGCGGTTTCTTCGGGCAACCCAACAGTAGTGTTGGCGGTTTCATTACGTTTTGTATAAGAAGTAACGACTGTTACCTCTTTGCCATTTGCGAAATCTTGTAGCGTGTCCGCAGGAATAGCATTGATTTCATCTTCGTTCATGCCAAGAGCAAGAAGCATTGCTCTTGTTTCATCTTCAGTTGTAGCAGAACGTGTCATCATACTTTTAGTGTAAGTACGACTTACGGAATAATCTGGTGCAGTGTGTTCTGTAACTGTAAAATCATAACCATTTGCTGAAATAGTCTTTTCAATTTCGCTAGTCTGCGGTTCAGCGGCAAAAGCTGTTACAGACATACCCATAACCATGACAGCGGAAAGAGCAACGCTGACGAGTTTCTTAAAATGCTTTTTAAATTTTATTGTATCAGGCACCTCTGGTTTCTCCAATGCGCCTGCCAATAACCCTTTTCCAAGATTTTTTTGAAGTTTTTTTGTTTTTACCATATTTACCCTCCTGTGTTTGAATGTTGAATTACTTGTTACATTTTCACGTTAGCATATTCGATTGTGTATGTCAACTATATTTTAGTTTTTCTATATATTGACTTATTATCTTATTTAATTTACAATACACTCAAAATAAGGAGAAGCCTATGAACAACAAAAGTAACTTCCGGCGCGGTTCCGTTGAATTGTTAATTTTGCATCTGCTTAGCCAGCAGGACTATTATGGTTATGAAATATCAACCCTGATCCGGGAACAGACCGATGGATACCTGAATATTCCAGTTGGTTCTTTGTATCCCGCCCTCTACAAATTAATAGATGCCGGATATATTTCAGACTACAAAAAACAGGTTGGACGCCGTCAGGTGAATGTTTATTATCACCTGGAAGACAGTGGCCGCACGCATCTTCAACAACTTTTGGAGGATTATTACGCGACTGCCAATGCGATCCAACAGGTATTGAAATATACGGTTACACCGGAGGAAGAAGGGGGAGACAATGACCAAGGATAAAATTACGGATAAATATATAAAGGCTGTGCAGAAGCAGTTTAAACACTACCATACCACAGACGCAAGATTTATTTCTAATTTGAAAGACGCTGTCATTTCTTATGCAGCGCAACAGGATTCTCTCGATTATGAACAGCTTGTTTCACAATTTGGAGATCCACAGGAACTGGTAAACGATTATTTTTCGGAGCAATCAATTGATAAGCAAAAGAAAAATGTGTGTTTTACATGGAATATAAAAACGATCTGTATCATCATTACCGTTTTCGTTTTGATATTCTCAGCCATATATATCTATAACATAAATGTACAACACAAAAAGGAATTAGATACTTTTATACAAAAAGAAGTAACTATATTAAAGGAGGACCCTCAATGATAAAATCAGGTAAATTTATTTCTGCTTTATTACTTTCTTCCGCACTTATATGTGCCGCAATACCCAGTCAGTCTCTTCAGGCTCAAACCGTTACAGTTACAAAAGAAGCCATTTCCGATGATCTCTACTGTGTGACAGAACTTGTTGAAACGTCAGGTTCTGGAATTCAGCCTTTTTCAGCTACCCAGACCAAAAGTGGAAGTAAAACACAACGTTATGTAAATTCTTCCGGCACTACTTTATGGTATGTGACGGTACATGCTTCTTTTACCTATAACGGAAGCACTTCTTCCTGCACAAGCGCTGATGTTACCGCAGAAAGTAATTCTTCAGCATGGAAAGTTACCAATAAATCGAGTTGGAAATCCGGAAATACCGGATATGCTTCTGCAACAGGCTCACATATCCTTTCCAATTCCGAAATCACTTCAACTACGCGTACTGTTTCCATTTCCTGTACCAAAAACGGAACTTTACAGTAAAAAGAAAACCGTGATGCATCCTGATATGCACCACGGTTTTTCATACCTGTAAATATTATAAATATCCGGCATATATACCCCCCGGCTCTTATTTCACATCCCCGAGACAATAGAATCATGGCTCCATGCATATTCTACCGATAAATATACCTTTTCCCCTTTATATTCATAAAATTTTTGTTCTTTTCCATCCAGAAACAATCTGTCATAGTCTGTATCAGCTGCACCGCTTGAACCTCTGATAATTCCCATATCACTGATTCCCTCAATTGCACGGGTCGTAAAAGCATGCGCATACACTTTCTTATTTGACGCATCAAAAATTCTGCAGTCATTATAATCCGGACTGTTTTTTATATAAACAGCTAATTCATATTCTCCATCATTATCCCAGTCTGCCACCAAAAATTCTGCCCACCGGGGCCGATAACCTTCTTTTGTCAATGCTTTTATAAAAGAATTCTTATCATATTCTTTTCCTTTTTCCACATCAAAGAATGTTTGATTATCTGAAAAAATTTTCTGTATCTTCTGCGGAAGTTTTTCCAGATCCTTTTGTGTAGAATGAACCTGTTTCCAATCCTCTTCCTGTGTTTCCGTAGATAAGACAGCTGTTTCTGTATTATTTTTCTGTTCTTGATCTGCAGGAGCTTTGCAACCCGCAAATAATAAACAGACCGTTATAATAATTACCGGTAATATTTTCTTTAACATTATTTATCCCTTCAAATACTCTAACTATCCATTGTTATTAAATATGTAATTTTATTTTCTGCATCATATACACAAAAGGAAACATTCGTGTACATTTTTGTTCCTGGATTCCGATCAACAAGTTTCCAATAACCATCTTCAATTGTTGGAAGTTCAATATAAGTAGAAACACTTGTCAAAAAATCCCCAGCCTTTTTCGAAAACGGCAAACTCTCCCACTTCGCAAATTCCTCGGCAGCATCCTCATCCAGAGTTATCTTATAAAGAGCCATTCCCTCATATGGAAAACCTCCATAATCATTAAACTCTTCTTTAAGTTCAATATCTTTTTCCTCAATATCTATATCAAAATCTTTAATAAATTGCGATTTTGTATCATCTTTTTGAGTACACCCAACAAATCCTATCAGGCTAAAAATTATTATAAAAATCAGAAAAAACTTTTTCATATCTGTTTCCTATACAATATAGCTTATGTTACCTTATATCCTACCACAGCTATTATCTTTCGCCCTTTCTTAATAAATGCAATCTTCTTTCCTTCATTCTGTAAATCTTCAACCGCTATTTTTATATTTTTCTCTAACTCATGGATTTGTTTATATTTTTCGACGTAATAACCATTCGTTGCTGCATTTACATTGTTAATTTCATTAACAAATATAGTTTCCAACTGTTCCAAGTCAATTTTCTGCTTTGGTACATAAGATAAAATATCTAATACCCTATATTTTCCCATTCATCCTCCATAAAATCATCATTGCCCGTTGCGTTTTCACATTAGCATATTTGATTGTATATATCAACTATGTTTTATTTTTCTATACATTGTTTTATCACTTTCTCCTGACAACCAAAAACCGTGATGCATCCTGATATGTACCACGGTTTCTCTACATAATTATCTAAAATTTTTAATCACACAGGAATGTTTCTTTGTTTTGGTGCTATAATTGATTCCAACCAGAAGAACCTCCCCATCATATCCCAATTTTTTCACCAACTGCGTATAATTCTTTTCTTTGATCTGTGTAATCGCTTTTTCTGCAGATTTGTCCTATTTCAACTCGATCAGTAATGCAGGTTTATCGTTGCCTTCAACAAATGATCTGACAGCTGAATTGCTTTCACCAGTTCCTGACGTCTGCCGTTTTTGATTGCACGAATAAACTCTTCCCTGATTTCTTCGTTTGGAATATACACCTCTTTATTGTCTGCATCATATCCCAGATATCCCAGATGCACCAGTAAAGTAAGTACATCATCCCGGCTTTTCATGGAAGTCATGTCATTCTGAAACGACCCGATATCGACCCGGCAACGCTTTCCTCCAAGCATATCGACCAGACATTCCTTCAGACCATCAAAATTTAAATCTATATAAATTCGCAGTGATTCATAAGTTTCTGTCTGTGTCCAGTAATTACTGTATTTTCCGCAAAAAACTGCCTTTATCACCGAATTTGGATTATACACATGCCCGATCTCATCAAAATAATACCCATCGTACCATCTGCGCATTTCCTCATAATCCATGTGATGACCGGTACACAGCTTTTTTACCTCATCCTCTGTAAAACCCACATAGGGTGCCAGCGGTCCCGGCTCAAGCATCGTAAATTCGGTAAAATCGGTAAGGGCCGACTGCGTTCCATATTTTTTGATCGGTAAAATTCCCGTCATATAAGCTCCACACAAAAAACGGGAAACCTGAATTCCCTTGAACAATGCGCGCAACAACTGAATATATATCTTTTGCAACTCTGTATTTTCCGGCGCTTCACGGAACAACGCATCCCACTCGTCAATAATAATCAAAAATTTATGCCCGGTTTTTACACTGATTGTAAGTAATATTTCCGGCAAAGATACGACTTCCTCTGTCACACAATCCGGAAAGGCTTCCCGTAATTCCTTTCCAATGTCACGCTGCAGATTCAAAATTGTATCCTCTATATTCTGTGCATTGGAAATAAACCACGCCATATCCCAAAACAGGACGTCACAATTATTACGATATTTATTGTACCACTCTTTCTCTTTCTCTTTTGTCTCCTCCGGTGGATTTGCTACACGCAAATGTGCAAACAGTTCCCTCGCATCTGCTCCCTTAGAATAAAAAGCGGAAAGCATCTGTGCAGCATAAGATTTTCCAAATCTTCGTGGTCTGCTTGAACACAGCATATTTCTGGAAGAGTTTAATACCGCATTCATATAGGTAATCAATCCGGTTTTATCCACATAATCTCCGGTTTTCATAATGGATGCAAATCCATCCGCAGATGGATTCAGATAAATTCCCATACCACGCACTCCTTCCTAATATCCGTAAATATCATAAATCTCCGGCATATATACCCCCGGCTCTTTGTATACAATGAGTGGTTTTTCCACCGTCAGACGGGATTTGCCGCCCCGCAGCCCCTCTATCAGCACCATATTCGGCTCCTTATCCACAAACGGATAGACCAGCCGCATGCGCTTCGGCTCGATATGATATGCCACCATCTTACTGAAAATTTCCGCAAGGCGGAAGGGCCGGTGTACCATGTAAAAACGTCCACCCTGCTTTAACATCTTTGCACTCTCACGCAGGATATCATCCAGATCGCAGAGAACCTCATGCCTTGCAATCGTCTTGGCACTGGCATCATTCTGGATTCCATGCTGCCCGATCATATACGGCGGATTCGTTGTGATTACTTCAAACGATCCGGCTCCGAAACGCGCAGAAGCCTCCCTGATATCTCCGGTCACAATCGTAATTTTCTCTTCCAGATGATTGTAGGCGACGCTTCGCGCCGCCATATCTGCACTCTCCGGCTGAATTTCCAGCCCGGTAAAATGTTCCCCTTTGGTCTTTGCCTCCAGCAGGATTGGTATGATCCCGGTTCCGGTACCCAGATCCAGTGCCCATTCCCCGGGCTTTACTTTCGCAAAGCCGGACAGCAGCACTGCATCCATGCCAAAACAGAACCGTCCCGGATCCTGAATGATCCAGTAGCCATTTCTATGAAGTTCATCCAGTCGTTCATGACTGTGGATTGTCACCTCGTTTTTGTTCTCCACGTTCGTTGTTTCCACCCTGATAATTCTTTCTGTCGTAGTTTCGATGGCGCCGGAAATTCCGCTCTCCGCGGTATTCACGTTTTTCTCCTCCCTCGCCACTGTTTTCACGGTCGGCATTCTCTCCGCGGTCACGATTATAGTTTCTGCCACGGTAATTGCTGCGTTCCCGGTACTCGCGTTTCTCACCGTTGTCATTCCGGTCGCGGTATTCGCGCTTTTTGCCGCGATAGTTACTGCGGTCACGATACTCGCGTTTCTCGCCGCTATCGTTTTTCTCACGATTCTCACGGCTTTCGCTTCCGACATCCGTCTCCGGTGACGCATCGTTTTGCTCTCTGCGGTATTTGCCACGGTTGTTTTCCCTGCGGTTCTCCCGCTGCGGACGTTCGTTTTCTTCCTCCGTGCTTCCGTTATCCTCAAGGCCTTCCAGCTCTTTCATTTCCTCATCCGTTACACGGACATCCCTGCGGCGGCGCGGTGTAAACTTCAGATCATCTACTGCATATTCCTGCAGTTCTTTTTCTTCTCCGTTATCCACAACAACCTTAACCAGCTGGCGCAGTACATTAACACCGGACACTTCTCCATGCATTCCGGTCGGTGTGATTACCGAATCTCCCACCGACGGCAGACGGCTGTTTAAGTATTCGTATGTTTCCTGCTCGTTCTTCAGACAACACATGAGTCTGCCGCATACACCCGAAATTTTTGTCGGATTTAAGGACAGATTCTGTTCCTTTGCCATCTTGATGGATACAGGTACAAAATCGGTCAGATAGGATCTGCAGCACAGTTCCCTCCCACAGATTCCGATACCGCCAAGCATCTTTGTCTCATCGCGCACACCAATCTGCCGCAATTCGATACGGGTGCGGAACACCGAAGCCAGATCCTTGACCAGCTCACGGAAATCAATTCGTCCGTCTGCCGTAAAGTAGAACAAAAGCTTATTGTTGTCAAATGTATATTCCGCTGCAACCAGTTTCATATCCAGCCCGTGCTTTGCAATTTTTTCCTTGCAGATCACGTAGGCTTCCGCTTCTTTTTCTTTATTTTTTTCTATAACTTTTTCGTCATCGTCTGTCGCAATACGGATCACCGGTTTCAAAGGCTGGACAACCTTATCGTCATCCACCTCTTTGGGTGGGATCAGCACTGTTCCCATCTCTATGCCACGTGCCGTTTCCACGATGACATGCATCGCCGTCTCCAGATCATAATCCAGCGGGTCAAAATAATAAATCTTTCCCGCACGCTGAAAACGGATTCCTACCACTTTTATCATATTAATTCTCCTTAATTGTCAGTAACAGCAGCTCAATCACAAGATCGAAATTTACATTTGCCGAAATCCGGACTTTCGCTGTCTCAAGTGCACGGATGATCGTCTCAATTCCCTGATACGACCGCTTTGCTGCCTGTTTTTTTATGTCATAAACCTCATCCTTAAAAATGAGTCCGTTTACATCATTGGTTGCTTTCATGTAAAGTACATCGCGGAACCAGATCATCATGAGGTCAAAATAATCATTGACCGTCAGCTTATACTCTGCAATCTGCTTTACTGCTGCTGTCATTTCATACAGATCAATATCTTCCAGACGCTTCATCAGCTGCAGCACCGATGCTTTCAGTTCCCCAAATTCTTCGGAAGATGCCAGCTGAATGGCTTTCCCTACATTTCCCTGGGAAAATGCGGCACAGACATCTGCCTGGTAATCCGGAATGTGATACGTTTTCATCAGGTAAGATTTGATCACATCTTCTTTTACCACTTTGAGATTCAGTGTAATGCAGCGCGATAAAATCGTTGGCAGAAAACTGTCCGCATTTGTGGTCAGAAGCAGGATGACAGCATATGCCGGCGGTTCCTCGATTGTTTTCAGCAATGCATTCTGTGCCTGCTGGTTCATTTTTTCCGCCTCATCCACAATATACACTTTGTAGCGGCTGCTGTATGGTTTTATCACAATATCGTTATTGATCTGGGTACGGATATCGTCCACCCCGATGGTATTCGGCTTTTCGTGGGATACATAGATGATATCGGGCTGATTATGATCCACCGCCTGTTTGCAGGAGCGGCATAAAAGGCATGGTCTTGTCCCTTCTCCCTCACATTGCAGTGCCATGGCAAAAGCCTCTGCAAGCATCATTTTTCCGGAAAGCTTTGGTCCGTTAAAAATATATGCATGGCTGACTTTGTCGAGGGCAATTGCATTCTTCAAATGCCCGATGATCTGTTCATGTCCAATGATGTCTGAAAATCCTGCCATAGCCATCCCCTCCTTGTATCTGTCTAGGTCAAAATATCAAGCAAAAGTCCTTTAATTTCCCCAATACGGTCCAGAATCGAAATATGATCCTTTTCGTCTGCCACCAGTTCGCCTGCCAGTTCATCCAGATTCTTATCGATCAGGCGGATAATGCCATATACCCGGTGGCGTCCCCTGCGGTCAAGAAAATTTTCCCTTGAAAACCGGTGGGAACGGTAAACTACTTCATTCAGAAAGTCTTTTATCAGTCCACGGTACTTTTTCATATCCCGGATGTCCATGTGCTCCGCAAGACGGTTTCCCTGCGCCGTAATATCACTGAGCAGTTCATCGACCTTTGCCTGTAAATCCGCATCCGTGATCGCGCTCGCAAGTGTAAATTTAAACGAACCGTCACCTTCTACTGTTTTTGCCGCCTCCGGCACCTGATTGACTGTGGATATATCGTTTACTTTTATCGCCATATAGAAATCCTCTTACCCCTGCTTTTTTGTCCCGGACATATCCTGCCGGATATATTCCGTGATCTCCCGGATGGTTCCTTCCATATCATTATTTATAAATCGCCGTGTGATACCTGCCTCTGTCAATTTTTCTTCGGAAAAATCTGCGGCATCCGCAAGAAATCTGCGGCACATTTCCTCGTACTGTGGAGTTTTCTGCTGGCGCTCCCTTGCAATCGCCCGAAGCAGCCGCTCGCCATCCTCCACTTCTATATAAATCGGCACTACCTGTGAACTTCCAAAGTATCTTTGTATTTTCCGATACCCTTCCAGTGTCACAATATACAGATAACTGTGCGCCGACAGGTCAATTCTTCCATCATCTACCGTAAAATATTTCCAGATCCCATAGACCGTGTGATAGACCCGCAGCTCGATCACCTTGCCTGCGCTTTCCAGCTGCTGTACATGTGTCTCATCTGTAAATACATATTCCCTGCCATCCGTCTCTCCCTCTCGGCGAGGCCGGGTGGTATACGGTACAATGCGTAAAAGTGCAGGCTCCCCCTGTTGCATAATCCGGCTGTAGATACTGTCTTTTCCGGAAGAACTCTTTCCCATGACACAATAAATTTTGCCCATTGATCTCTTTCCTCTAGTATAATATATTTGCCGTCATTTCACAACGTTTATACACGTCAAATCCGGCAGTCCCTCTACCTCCAGTCCCAGCCGGATGCAGTGCCGGATGGTTTCTGCGGTCTGCACATCAATCACTTCGCCAGGCACAAGAACCGGAATTCCGGGCGGATACAGATACACATAATCCCCGCTCACCGCTCCCGCGGCTTCCTCCAGCCGAACCGTTTTTTGTTCTGCGTCCAGTGCCTGATCAATCGTCATGACGGTTTTTTGTTCCCGGTAAATCTCCCGCGGTGAAATCTCGCTGGTCTCTTCCTTCTTATGAACCGTTCCATCAATACATTCCAGTGCGTCCGAAAGCCGCGCAAACCCTTCGTCCGTATCCATAATGGAAGTCATGGCAACCACATAGTTTCCGCTTGCCATCTCCATCTGCAGACCATATTCCTGCAGCAATATCTCCTGAAGAGCCTGTCCGCTCATGCTGTTTCCGGTCAGAATCAGAAGTTTTCCCGGATCAAATGAGAACGCCTCCTGTTTTGAAAAATCGGAGGGCTGTAATACCTGCAGTGTTTTCAGATTTTTGGTCTTATCCCGAAACTCTGCAAGCCTTCTGCTGTATGCAGCAAACAGCATTTCCCGGTCTTTTTCTATGATCTGCAGACTTTTTTCAATCCCCGCCATCAGAAGGTATGACGGAGAACTTGTCTCATAAATCCCCAGAAATTGTGCGACCTTTTTCTCCGCGATCCGGTCGGAACACAGATGCAGCAATGCGGTCTGTGTAAATGCGGGAAGTGTTTTGTGTACACTCATAATCACGGCATCCGCACCAAGCCTTGTGGCATTTTCCGGAAACTCCGGGGAAAACCCGAAATGCGCTCCATGCGCTTCATCCACGATCAGCGGAATCCCATATGCATGCACGGTATCCGCAATGTTTTTGATATCCGATACGACCCCGTCGTATGTCGGGGAAGTAATGACAACAGCCCGGATATCCGGTGTCTGTTCCAGCTGCTTTCGCACCATCTGTGGTGTTACCTGCCCCTGGATGCCGTAGGCGGTATCTTCCGGATACAGATAAACAGGAACCAGCTGCCGCAGATACATCGCGTGATATACTGCTTTGTGACAGTTTCTCGCCATAAGGATTTTTTCGCCCCGTGGGACTGCTGCACTGATCGCCGCAAGAAGTCCGCAGGTACTTCCGTTTACCAGATAATACGTTTTTTTTGCACCATACAGATCTGCCGCTTTCTGCTGCGCCTCCTGCAGAATTCCGGTTGCATGGTGAAGATTATCAAATCCTTCAATTTCCGTAATATCAATGGCATAGGGATTGGCAAAAGGCAGGAATGCCCGTTTATGGCCGGGCATATGAAACGGATAGATGTCCGATTGTTCCAGTTCATTCAGTTTTTGCTCCAGCATATTTCCTCCACTATCCTAAGAACCGGCCAAGTTCCGGCATCCAGTCATCAAAAAAGATCTCATTGCGGCAAAGACTCTCCCAGATCGGGGACACAAACACCAGAATCAGATCGATTGCGTCTTCCCAGGGAACCTCTGCCAGCCCATGGTTACGCAGATACTTTTCCCAGCGCTTGCGCATATATGTGTAAGCCCGGTATCCGTCCAGCTGCTTTAATCTCTGCTCTTTTCGCATCTTCGGAGATGCAGCGGTAAGCACCGTCAGTTCCTCCAGCACATAACGCCCGCTGAGCGGCTGTGTCCGGAGCAGCCGGTATGCATCATAATAACTTCCCATGCTGCCGATCAGTTCCAGCTTGTCCATGATCGCAAACAGATCATAGCTTAGTTCACTCTCCGGCGAATACACCAGATAGGAAATTGTTCTGCCTCCGCCCACTGCAATCAGTTCTTCTTCCCTGGTTCCCGGAATCTGGCTGACCGCACCAAAACTGTAGATCTCAATATTCAGCGGAACTTTCATATCAAAATACCCGGCGGTCATGCTAAGCCGGATTCCGCCGCTCAATGCCGTCACCGTACCTTCCCAACGGATTTTCTGTGTATTTTCTTTTGCAAACAGTGTTGTTTTGATATGTTCGCCCATGGCGATGGATAATCGCTGGCCGGGCTGCAGTTTGTCCGGCGTGAGTTCTTCCTCACTTCCCTTATAAAAAAAGCGGATGCGCTTCTTGGCGCGCTGCCGGTATGCCTCTTCCCCCAGAAGCGGCAGGCTCATCAGCCATAAAAATTCGCGGTATGCAGACGTACTGACACGCAGCATCAGATCTTCCACCGCATATCCCCACAGGAGATCTGCAAATGGAATGGAGAGCATTTCGCTTCTCTTTTTCAGTTCTGTTGCCTCACATACACCGACTTTCATTACAGCCACACTCCGATCAGACTCTGTACCTTTCCTGTTACTTTTCGCGCTCTGGCATATTCCATCAGCATGGAAATGTCTTTATCATTGTCCCGGATATAGGACTGGACCGCCTCCCGGAAAATCGCCCGGTCAAGCTTTGCCTCATATTTCAGGCAGTCACAGATCATCCGTTCCTTATCATAAATCTGAAACATCAGTCCATTCTGCTCAATCGTTGTGGAACCAAGTTCCAAAGCTTCCGGCTCTGTATAGTATGGGATTACTTTCGGATAATCCATCTTAAACCGCGACTTGGATGTATTTTTATCCACCGCTAAGTGCCATCCGTAAGGCTTTTCCCGGATATATCCATACGCATAGAGCGCACTTTCCATGCACAGACGCGCATCCGGAAACAGCCGTGCGATCAGTTCTTCCTCGGAAAAGCGGTCGATCCGGTCGGTATAATAACCGTTTTTTATCCGCACCAGTGTCCCGGTTTCCACAAATTCCAGAATCTTGCGGTAATCCACATCAAGTGCCGCAAATTCTTCCTTTTTTACGATGCCGCCTTTTTCATTAATGAAAGCGCACAGCTTTTCCAATGTTTCTTCTGATGATTTACTCTTTTTTGTATTTGTCGACATTTTCCGCTCCATAAAAATTAACGTGGTATTTCACTTCGTATTCTACCTTTTCCTGTAGAATTCGTCAAGAAAATAGTATATAGTAAAGATAATCTGAAACTGTAACAAAGGAGATCCCATTTTGAATCAGAAAAACCAGCTGCGCAAAAATCCTTCCCGCGAGATATGCGAAAGCATCATTCGCCGGATTCTCATGACCGAACTTACCCAAAACGGAAAAAACCGGCACTTTCGAAAAGCTGCCGATTTTATGAGTTATTTTGAATCTCTGTATCCGGCATCGGATGCCCTGACCAAACAGGTGCAGCGCGCCGTCCAGTCTTTGCATATGCCGAAGGATGCCGATGGATTTTTTATTGTGGACAAGACAGCTGCACAGGTGGAACAGGAACAATGCCTTGGGAAATTATTTGCAGATGCAAATGTCTCCCTCCATCCAATGGAACAGGTAGAGACCGTTTTCCTGTCCGTACCCTCCCATATGCAGGAACTTCTGCTGCATACATTCGAACAGAGTGATCTCTTTGCCGGGCAGATTCTTACCATCGTTCGCACCTGTAATGGTCTGTTAATTTACACCGAAGACAAAAAACAGCTGCTTTCATTATTAAATCGTCTGATAAATCAGCAGTAATTTTGCAATGTCGTTTATGCTTTAATTTTATAGTTTAATGCCTTTAATTTGTCTTTATTTCGGTTTAGTGTCTTTATTTTTGTCCTTTTGTACATTTCTGTCCTTTATAGGTTAATGTAAAGCATGCCGGATGATCCACTGTTCCTCCGCGGATAACCGGAACAAATCCATGATTCTGCAATCCAGCCGTTTCTGGCAAGTCTCTGCTGCCTCTTTTCCCATTCCACAAATCAGCGGCTCGGTCATCGCTATAATTTCATTCTGTATCGCTTTCCCAACACGCGGAATCGGAATATGCTCCATATGCGCCCGCAATACTTTTATGGAATGGAATTCCTTCTGATAAACAAACTGAGAAACACTGGAATTTAAAATTGCCAGAATATATTTGATCTGCATTCCCTCGATCTTTGGGATCACAATGTTGCAGCTATTCAAAGAAAGCATCTGCCGGTCATCATAAGCCACCACCAGCTGATTGCTGATAAAACGGTACAACAGTTTTTCCGGTGCCCGGTATATCTCCAGAGGTGCAACCTGCTGAAACTGTTCCGGTTCAAACCGCAGATACTGTTTTGCCGGATTTATGTGGTATTTGCAAATATCTGTACCTTTCAGTACCATCTCCGAATGTTCCGTTTTCTCTGCGGAGAGAAACTTTTTGTTGTTTCCGGTAACAATGCCAAGTGCAAAATCTGCATGATCGGCCAGATAACAGACGGGAATGGAATTTTTTATTTTCTCCAGCACACGATACTCTTCATCTGTCATCCGAAAACTGAAATTTTCCGGCACTACCGTCCGCTCCATAGCAATGGTATATGTACGTGTCCGGTCTTCTATCATCATACCTGCCGTTGACAAAGGCTTTCCGGTCGCAATAAGCTGCAACAGGATGCAGGGACACTGTACCCCGTCAAACATATCTCCCAGAAACGTAAGGGATTTTACAGAACTTCCCTGAAGCAGAATTGTGCGGATGCGCATATGTGCCTTTACATTTAAGACCGCTTCCGGCAGCACAAACGCCAGCGTTCCATCCGGAACAAGAATCTCCAGAGCCCGTTCGATAAAAACATCATAGGACTCGGTATTTCTTCCGGAAGCCGTGGCATATCTGGTCTTTAACACTGCTTTGTCTTCATTGGAAAAAGCATAGCCCCACGGCGGATTCCCAATGATGGTATCAAATCCTGTTCTGTCATATTCTGTGAGAAAATTCTTCTCTGTAATATGTTCGCAGATCTCCTCAACATCCGCGTCCGGATATTTCAGAGCCATATTGAGTCGTGCGATACAGATACTCACCGCATCGGTATCCGTGCCATAAATATCTGCCAGATCCACACTTTCCGGCAGCTGAAGCAGGAAATTTCCGGTACCGCAGCACGGATCCAACACTTTTCCTATATGTTCGATATCCAGATGAGAAATCAGCTTTTTTACAACTTTTGTGGGTGTATAATACGAACCGCGCGCTTTCCGGCTTCCCATATTTTTACAGGAAAGATATATAAGTCCCAGAATGTCTTCTCCCGGCTCCCAGATGTATTCATGTGCAAAAAATGCCGGATATTTCTGACAGAAATCCATTGCCCTTTGTCTGTCACCAATCAATGCATCCAGTAAGATGTCATATTTCCCTATAGAAATTTTTCCCTGCAGATATTGAAAAAACAATGGTTTCTGCCCGAATAACTGCAACGCACAGTCTGCCACAAAATAGGATATCACGTCAGAGGTCAGCAAAATTTGTTCCCATGTTATCGCGGAGAGCAGTTTCTGCAAAACGGTAAGGTTCTTGCAGTTTTGGGAAACATAAGAACGATATAACGCATTTCCGGAAACATATTTTTTATTTCTGCGGCTTTTTAATGCCACATTTTTTCCTGACCGGATTTCATTTTCTATGATTGCAATATGCTTTTTATCAAAATAGGGCACCCCGTTTTTTATATATTGGGGAGTTATCTTTCCAAGTTTTACCCAGTTACGGCCGGTAGCAATCGATATGGATAACTGCCCACATAACTCTTTTAACGATTTGTCATGCAATTTCAAATTCTCCTGGTTACCTGCTTTTTAAAAACGCCCGGCAGTCGGAAGCTGCCGGGCATTTTCTGTATTTGTCGACATTTTCCGCTCTGTAAAAATCAACGTGGTATTTTACTTCATATTTTACATTTCCCAGTAATATTAGTCAAGAAAATAGTATATCCTATAAAATCTGCGCACCGTTTTACCAAAAAAGGAAGCCGATTTTAAACAGGCTTCCTTTTCGTATTCGTGAATCGCTTTTATTTTGTAATTGCATTTACAAATCTTTTTGTAATTTCCCGTGGTCTTGTGATTGCGGTACCAATCACTGCCGCATATGCACCACACGCAAATGCTTTCTGTAACTGCTGCGGCTCCCAGATTCCACCCTCTGCAATCAGCGGAATTGTCAAATCCTGTGCCAGCTTTTCTAACATTGGAAAGCACGGAATTTCTGTACCTTTGGTATCCGGCGTATAACCACAAAGTGTGGTTCCAACAATGTCAAACCCAAGTTTCTGTGCACGCATGCCATCTTCATAAGACGCACAATCTGCCATAAAGATCATATCCGGGTACTTTTTACGCACTTCCGGGAAAAATGTTTCTATGGTGCTTCCATCCGGTCTTTTTCGGTTTGTTGCATCCAATGCAATAATATCCGGTGCGGCTGTCATGATAGCATCAATTTCTTTCATGGTTGGTGTGATATAAATTTCCGAATTATCATAGTCTACTTTATATAAACCAATCACTGGAAGATCCACTTCCTTTTTAATTGCAATAATGTCTTCCGGTGTATTTGCGCGAATTCCAACGGCACCGCCTTCTTTTGCTGCAAATGCCATCCTCGCCATAATTTTTGAACTGTAAAGAGGCTCGGTCTCCAATGCCTGACAGGAGACGATCAAACCGCCTTTTATTTTATCAAATACATTCATCTCTTATTTCCTCCTTTTTGCAAATTCTGACAACCAGATAGGATTTGTCCATGCCGTGTGCCCATGTTCATCTATACATTCTGCACGAATATATGTTTCTTTTCCTGTTAACGGATAAAATGCTTCTGTCAGAGGGACTCCATGTTCCGCCAACCGGGTCACACCCAAAGCTACTGGTCCGCCAACAATCATATTGATGCGTTCTACTGCACTGCAATTAACGACAAACTGGTTATTTTCCACCTTCCAGTCATATATTTCCGGTCCTGAAGAAGAATAATATTCCCCATTCAAAATTGCCTGGCAGATTGCTTCATGGGAAAGTTCTTCCGCCTGCACAACAATATATCCTCCAAAAGAATCCGGAAAACTTCCTCCATTATGATTATCATCTGTCGCATCCGCATTGATATGCCTGCCACTGCGAAGCATCAGATCCCAATAGGTCACATCATACCCCGTACCACACTCATTAACGGTGTTATAATTAAAAATCTCCAACATATTGATATCCGGAATATTGATAAAATCTTCCGGCCTTACACGTGACCAGATTGGGTGATTATAAGTCACGATACAACCATGATTCTTTAATCTCTCTGCAAGTTTTTTCCCTGTTTTATTTCCATCCCAGTCCGTCCCGTAATAAATATCAGGCTCTACTTTTTCCATATGTGAAAAGGTACTTTCCAATGCACCTTTTTGCATGCTCTCTGTTCCGAGAATTCCATTCATATGATGCAGTCTGACCGTATTTCCCTCATCATCAAACAATACTGCAGTAGCCTCCACCCCTGGAAGAATAAGAAAATTCTTTTCCCCCAGCTCCCGACGGTAATCCGTATAAAAATCGCCCCTTTCTGAAAGTACAATCCGGGCATCTTCCCATCCACGGAAACTACTTTCAACAATCACACGCTCTTTCCTGCTGTATGCAATAATATACGGCTCCCACCATACCTGCCTCATTCTTCAATGCAGCTGCACAGATTTCAAGATCTTTTGCAAAATTTGGCATCACATGTTTCATCACATATGATCTGACAGGAGCAATAAAAAGATCTTCCTGTGCAGAAACTCCTCCGCCAATTAATATCTGCTCTGGATTAAACATATGCACAAATCCAACAAGCGCTGAAGCAATCACCTCTATCCATTCCTGCAGGATTTTCTGCACCACCACATTTCCTGTCGCTGCCTGTGCAAAAATCCATCGTCCATCAACTGGTGTATCTGCTGCCCCTGCAATCGCACCTTCCTGTATTGCCCAACGGACTTTTCGTACCAGTGCTGAAGTCGATCCATAATGCTCAAGACATCCCCGATTTCCGCAAGTGCACATTTCCCCTTCATACTGCACCGGAATATGTCCAAGTTCACCCGCAAATCCACTTGTTCCGAGCAAAATCTTTCCATTCATGAGAATGCCGCCACCTACACCTGTTCCAATCGTGACAACGACAACATCTTTTTTGCCCTTTGCAGCACCAATCCACGCTTCCCCAAGAGCCGCTGCATTCGCATCATTAAGCACTTCTGTCGGAATATGGAATTCCTGCTCCATCACCTGTCGAATCGGGCTGTTGATCCAGTTTTTAATATGTCCTGCGGTTCCTTCGACCACTCCTTTTTTTGTAGAGATTGCTCCCGTTGCTGACACCCCGATTCCTGCATATTCAGAAGCATTCTCACGATATTTTTCCAAAAAATTATGGCAGCTCTTCACTACCGTCTGCAAAATAGGTGTTTCATATCCATCAAAATTTACGGCATAAGTTTCTGTTGCATGAATCGTGCCATCTTCATCTACACTTCCAATCTTTACTGCCGTTCCTCCAATATCAATTCCAATATACTTTTTTTTATTCATCTTTATCCTCCGTGTGTTCCCCTTTTGCACGAATAGCAGACAGGGTTGCCTTATATTTTTGTGTTTTAAAGTAAGAATCATTTGCAAAATAATAAGAGTATAAAACATCCATAATTGCTAAAATCGAAAATTGCGGTGAAATTTTTGTTCCTGTATCCAGATTTTTTAATGCTGCTACCTGAATTACTTCCTGCGATTCCTTTGCAACGGATGACCCGGAAACTGCTGTCATGCATATAATACTTGCACCTCTGCTTTTGGCGATCCGAATACTTTCTAACACTTCTGCCGTCTCCCCACTTAACGTAATGGCAATCACAAGTGTTTCCTCCCCCGCCAGTGCTGCACCTATCTTCATCATATGGGAATCTGTAACTGCATTAACATCCATCCCGATACGCATGAAACGCAGCTGGAATTCTTCCGCTGCATAACCGGAATTTCCGATTCCAAAAATCAGTACACGTTTACTGATGTTAAGCATTCCCGCCACCCGCCGGACCTGCTCCTCATCAAGAATCCGAAAATTTTCCTGTAACAGTTTCTGGTACGAATTTTGTACGCGACGCGCAAACAATCCGACATCCTTTTCTGTTCCCTCGCTTTTTTGTTCAAATTTTAAGTCTCTTTCATAAGAAAAAATAAATTCCCGATATCCTTTATATCCGCACTTCTGGGAAAACCTTGACAAAGTAGCCTCAGATACATACAGCACACGGGATATATTTTTAGAAGAAAAATCCATATCATCTTTATTACCAATAAAAAAATCTGCCACACTGCGTTCAACCGCTGTCATTTTTTTATAGGATGCTTCTATTGTCTGTTTTGTCTCATTTTGAAATGAGATCATATAATCATCGTTCATCTGTTCTCCACATCATCATCTGTTCCATATATCTTTCCACATATAACGCAATTTCCTGCTGTGTCCTGACACCCGGATGCCCATCTGTTCCCATGCCATTGACCGGATTCTGCAACGGAAGCTTCAGAAACTCTGTGCCACATCGCTGCGCGGTTTCCTGTACTTTTTCACATAATGTCTGTTCCATCAGACCATAAAGCAGAAGCATTTTCGCATCAGCAAAAACCTTCTTCAGCTGCTGTATAAAATCCGTATATTTTTCCACAAACGCACGCTCGCGGGAAGGAATCTGCCTCACATAACTTGCATCATTCGTCCCCAGATTACACACGATCAGATCCGGAACTTCGTTTTGTATATAGGGAAAAATTTCGGGAAGAATGTTTTTCGTATAAGGTGTATCCTGCTCCGGGGCAATCCAGCGGGATAATACCCCATTCCCACTATATGCAACAATCCTGCTGTCTGCATGAAGCATCTCTGCTGCCTGATATGCATAAGTTTTAGTCACATCTTCATCCGCTGTCCGGAATGTGCTAATCCCATTTATTCCATCCACTCCATATCCAGCGGTAAGCGAATCTCCTATGAAAAGCAAATGGCGGGATGGAATTGCATCTCTTGTAACCGGGGCATCCGTAATAAGATTTGTGATCCACACATTGCCATATTGTTCTTCCGTCAGTTTCACCAATCGGATCCTGATGGTTTCGGCTGCTTCCTGCTGGTAAATTATATATTTTCTCTTTCCCGGCACTGCCCGGATTTTTTGCCGGAACTGCTTTTCGTCATTTATAAAAACCCCAATAAATGCATCTTCCTGTGGTGCAATGCTCTGTGCCGCCATTTCCACGGTAACAACGCTTGCTGCCGTTACAAATGCAATCCCAGATGCAGACCAGCAAAGGTGTAACCCTGACGGTTCTTTGTTTGTAATTCCCAATATTCTCACTTGTTCCCACCATACCATTTTCTCCACTTATGCCTGCCTTTTTTATTTTATTTTTACATGCAATTATAGCGAATCTGCCTATAAAATACAATCTTTAGTCGTAATTTCTGAAAGTAGTTTCCGCAATAGTTCCTATACTTCCCTATATTTCCGTTTTCACTCCATTTTTTGATAGTTCTTTCTGTTTTCTCCAAAGATATAGCTTTTTTGGCTTTTTAATTCTATAATCATTCTCATAATAAACGAGAACCATAACAAGGAGGACATTTATGAGAATCTACAAAACAAAAAATTATGATGAAATGAGCCGCAAGGCAGCAAATATTATCTCCGCACAGATGATTTTGAAACCAGAATCAGTACTTGGTCTCGCCACAGGTTCCTCGCCAATTGGAACTTATAAACAGCTCATCAATTGGTATAAAAAAGGGGATCTGGATTTCTCGCAGATCCACAGCATCAATCTGGATGAATACAAAGGACTTGACGCATCCAATTCGGAAAGCTACGCTTATTTCATGCGTCACAATCTTTTTGATCATGTAAATATCAAACCGGAAAATACCTATATTCCAAATGGTATGGAAGAAGATGTTGATAAAGAATGTACCCGTTACAATTCCATTATCCACCAGCTTGGCGGCATTGATTTACAACTTCTTGGTATTGGTAACAATGGACATATTGGCTTTAATGAACCATCCGATACATTTGCAAAAGAAACCCACTGTGTAGAACTGACAAAAACAACCATTCAGGCAAATGCCCGTTTTTTTGATTCCATTGATGAAGTTCCTACTCACGCATATACAACTGGAATCAAAAATATTATGGAGGCAAAACATATCCTGTTAATCGCAAATGGAGAAGGAAAAGCAGATGCCCTGTATCAGTCCCTGTTTGGTCCAATTACTCCCCAGGTGCCCGCATCCATACTGCAGCTGCACGATGATGTTTCCATTGTTGCCGATGAAGCTGCACTATCACGTATCATTGAAAAAAATCTTATTTAATATTTATTGCTTTTGTAAAGGAGTTCCTTATGATTATAAAAAACGGACTTGTCTGGGAAGAAAGCGGATCTTTCCTGACAAAAGATTTGCATATTGATAGCGATACCCATCGCATCGCAATGGATTCTGCTGATACGGCAGATGACACCATTATTGATGCATCCGGTCTGTATGTAATTCCAGGACTTGTCGATATCCATATTCACGGTGCTATGGGATGTGATTTCAGTGACGGCAGCGCGGAAGGACTTTTAAAAATTGCAAAATATCTTCGTTCCTGCGGCGTAACAGCTTTTTGTCCAACCTCCATGACTTTACCGGAAAACCAGTTGCTGACAGCCTTTGCATCGACGCGCGAAATTCCAGATGACAATAGCCATGCTTTTATCGCAGGAATCCACATGGAAGGACCATTTCTCTCTCCTGAAAAAAAAGGTGCACAAAAAGCAAGCTATCTTCGCGCACCGGATATCGATATGTTCCGACGTCTTTCCCAGGCATGCGATAACAAAATCCGCATCATTACGATTGCACCGGAACTTTCAGGCGCGGATGCTTTTATCCGGGAATTTCATTCCCAGCTGACCATCTCCCTCGGTCATTCCACGGCATCCTATGAAATTGCCCAAAACGCTTTCGCTGCGGGAGCCAGTCATGTCACGCATTTATTTAATGCCATGCCACCATTGCATCACCGGAATCCAGGTATTATCGGTGCAGCCACTGACTGCCCACATGCCATGGCCGAAATAATTTGTGACGGCATACATATCCACCCATCTGTTATCCGGAATACCTTTCGTATGTTTGGCGAAGACCGCATGATATTGATCAGTGATGCCATGCGTGCCACAGGTATGGACGATGGAACATATGAACTCGGAGGACAACCTGTAACGAAAAAGGGACGGCTCGCCACCTTAAAAGACGGAACTATTGCCGGTTCAGCAACAAACCTTTTTGACTGTATGAAAAATGCAGTAAATTTTGGCATTCCACTTGCTGTCGCTGTCAAAGCTGCCACCTACAATCCGGCAAAAAGTATCGGGTTAGAACATACCATCGGCACTCTTGCGCCTGGTGCAAGAGCTGATGTCCTTCTCCTTGATTCCGATCTGAACATTGTTCGTATCATATAAACCCCTGTTGTAAAAACGCCTGGCAAGTAGGAACCTGCCGGGCATTTTCTTATGTACTCTGTAATTTCTATCTCGGGTCCGGACGATGCTTCATATCACGGATCGGAATATTAGCAACAAGTGCCGGTACCGTTCCGTTATTGGAATCGGACTCTGTCTCGGTGATTTTTACATCAAGCGCCTCCGCATCAATATCCATGTAACGTGAGATCACTTCAATAATGTCATTCTTCATCATCTCCATCATCTCGGAAGAACAGTTGGCACGGTCAGAAACCAGCACCAGCTTCAGGCGGTCCTTTGCAACGTTGCCGGAAGTCTTCTTCTTAAATAAATCCATTATTCCCACAATAAGTACCCCCTCTAATTCTTCTTAAAAATGTCCTTCAGCTTCTCAAGTACTCCCTGCTTCTCATTCAGATTCAGGAACGGAACTTCTTCTCCCATAATACGGTGGCAGATATTGGAATATGCCTTTCCTGCCAGACAGTTGGTTCCAACCAGTGGCTCACCACGGTTTGTGGAAATAACAATCTGCTCATCATCCGGTACGGCACCGAGAAGATTTACTGCCAGAATATCGGTTACATCATCTACCGTCATCATCTCACCGCGTTTTACCATATCCACACGCAGACGGTTTACAATCAGGTCAATCCGTTTCATCTCGTTTGCCTCAAGGAGTCCTACGATACGATCCGCATCACGGATCGCAGATACTTCCGGTGTCGTAACAACCAGTGCACGGTCCGCACCTGCTACCGCATTCTTAAATCCCTGCTCGATACCGGCCGGGCAGTCCAATAAAATATAATCAAACTCTTCGCGAAGCTCATTGATCAGCGCAACCATCTGCTCCGGTGTGACAGCATCCTTATCTCTGGTCTGTGCGGAAGGAAGCAGGCATAATTCCGGATATCTCTTATCCTTGATCAAAGCCTGACGGATACGGCACTTTCCTTCTATAACATCTACCAGATTATATACAATACGATTTTCCAGACCCATAACCACATCCAGGTTACGCAGTCCGATATCGGTATCAATCATTACAACTTTCTTGTTTAACTGTGCAAGACCTGTACCAATGTTTGCTGTGGTTGTGGTCTTACCTACACCACCCTTTCCTGATGTGATAACGATTACTTCGCTCATGAAACTTATTCCTCCTACGTCCCTAAATGTTATTTAATATATTTTTGGTGATTGGCTCAATATAGATATTTCCATCTCTTGCAATGGCGATCTGTGCTTCCACTTCCGGTGTCTTTGACCGACGGAGTGTACGACGTTTCGGTTCCGGCTTGTCCGGACTCTTTGCGATCAGATCCCCAATCTGAATCTGAATCGGCTGCATATCCAGCGCAAAAATAAAGCAGTTACGATCCCCCATACATCCTGCCTGTGCGTTACCTTTTAATGCCCCAAGAATCACAATGTTTCCCTGGGAAATAATTTTGGCTCCCGGATTGACATCGCCAATGATCGTGACACTCGATTCACTCGAAATCACCTGTCCCGACCTTAAAGTGCCACGATAAAACTGCTCCGGCCCGTTTCCTGCTGCGGCATTCTCATACTGCTGCTGTACGGCATCGTAAAACGCCTCGACCTGTTCTTTCATGACAGCTTCCTGTCTTGTTCCATTTTCAACGATACACAGGATTTCAATCGATGTGTTGCTTTCAATTGCTGAGATGATCTGCTGTTCTTCCTCTTCCGAAAGTTTTCTTCCTTCAAAGGACAATGCCAGTTTTGCATTTTTAAAAAATGTACTGGATGCTTTGAACTTTTCGACAACATCCTTCAATAACTCATCAAACCCAATCTCCGGGTCTAAGACAAGATTAATTCCGTATTTATTACTTTTTATCGTAACAGATTGTGACATGGTAACCTCCAATTTCATTATTAAAATGAAATCCATCAATTGTAATTATACCTGTTTGCGGCAAATACGCAAGCATTTTCGCTTTATTTGAACGATTTAAAAAAACCTGTCCTTCCTGCGATTGTATTTCTTTCGTTTCTTCTCACGAAAACGCATTTTATCATTTTTTTTCGTTTTTCTCTGATGACGGATCACATAAAAATTATCATATGCCCGTTTTGCCAGAAACAACAGAACCACTGCTGCGACAATAACCACTCCCGCAACAATGAGCCATGCAGGATCGATCCGTATGACACGTTCATTTTTCTTCTGCCCGCTATCGGTATTGACGTAATAATTATCTTTTACCTTTGCTCCGGTTTTTACTATATCCACACTGCCGACCTCATGACCGGCATATGTGTATGCAAGCCTTGCAACTTTCTTTTTTCCTTTTGCAGATTCTGTCTTTTTATAGGATGCATCGGAAAACTGTGCTCCTTTTGGCATAATGATATAAGCATCCTCATCCAGCTTTACATAAGGTTCACTGTTGTTCAAAACCCCGTAATTTTTTCCGTTGTCCTTTGCCAGACCCGCATCGTTTTCCGAAATATTCAGCGCCTGGAAATTTTCAAAGCAGTAATCAAATAATTTTCTGGTATCCGTATAATGATCCGGTGTTGCCGCATCCATCACCACACACACCAGAGTAATTCCGTCTTTCTCCGCAAAAGACACCAGGGTATTATTCGCCACTGTCGTGTAGCCGGTTTTTCCGCCAGTACAGTATTTGTACAAATGAGAGCTGTCCCCGCGAAACGGGTAGATCATTTTATGGTGATTGTGACACGGATATTCTGCCTTGCATTTATTGGTCTTCGGAAGTGTATAGCTTGGACTGCCTGCGATCATCCGGAACGTCTCGTTTTTGTATGCCTCTGCGGAAATCAGTGCCATATCATACGCGCTGACCCAGTGATCTTCATCCGGCAGACCATTACAGTTATTGAAATGCGTATCCGTACATCCCAGTTCCTTTGCGCGCTTATTCATCAGATCGATAAACGTCCGGTAATCACCACCCAGTTTCTGCCCCACATGCTCCGCAACCGCATAAGCACATTCATTGGCAGACTCCAGCATAACCGCATACAGACACTGCTCCATCGTCAGTTTTTCTCCAAGATTCCGGGCAATATGAGAAGTATCTCCCTCATTTTTAAATACCGCATCCGCAGAAAACGTAACGACCTCATCCATATCACAGTTTTCGATTGCCAGAAGAACCGTCATGATCTTTGTGATACTCGCCGGATAATGTTTGTCGTGACTCTTCTTTTCATATAAAACGGTGCCGGTATTGACTTCCATCACAATGGCACTTTTGGACTGCGTTTTTACCCCGTCCGGCCAGTACTCATCTGCACGCACAGACAACGGTAACATGAGTAAAACCGTGCATACGGCAAGAAAAAATGCTGTTACACGGGTGTATTTTTTTATTTTCATAAGGCTCCCCAATTCTTGATTTTTTTACATTTATAATACCATTATTTCCATAATCGTTCAATTTTTATTTGCCGAACGGACGAAATTTGTATATAGTAGTAGTATTCTTACAGTTAGCAAAACTGAATTTATCTTTTCCAAGGAGAAATTACTATGAGACTAAGAAATATACCGGGCGCCAATGAAGCTGTGGCAGCCAGCCCATATTGTATACAGAATGCAGCAGAACACCGCGGACAATGGCATGCCTTTTTTGAAAATGACCATCCGATCCATATCGAAATCGGCATGGGAAAAGGCAGATTTCTGATGGATCTTGCTGCGTTACATCCCGAAATCAATTATATCGGCATCGAACGTTACACCAGTGTACTGCTGCGCGCAGTCCAGAAAATGGATACCCTGCAGCTTCCAAATGTTCATTTTCTGTGTGAAGACGCTGCAAAACTTCCGGAAATTTTTGCACCGGAAGAAGTTGATCGGATCTATCTGAATTTTTCCGACCCGTGGCCAAAGGACCGCCATGCCAGACGCCGACTGACTTCCCATGAATTTTTAGACCGCTATGACCAGTTTCTTGCAGCCGACGGACGGCTGGAATTTAAAACGGACAATCAGGATCTGTTTACGTTTTCACTCGAGGAAATCGAAACTTCCGACCGCTGGCATCTTAATGCCTCCACCCGTGATCTGCACCATGATCCATCCATGAATGAAGGAAATATCATGACCGAATACGAAGAAAAATTTTCTTCTAAGGGCAACCCGATATGTAAACTGATCGCCTCCCGCTAAGGAGGCGGTTTTTCCGTTATCCTACTTTCCCAAAATCCGCCGGTTTCTGTACTTCCGGTACAGCCGGTAACAAAACCGTGCTTCTTCCTGTGAGATCTCTTCTTCGGAAAAGACCGCTTTCTGCACAATGCACAGATACTTCTTCCAATCCTCCGCCGGAACGGACGGATAGGTTGTCATCAGCTTTTCCAGATAGTCCCCATCCGTCTTCATGCCAAAACTTCGCGGATGTAATCCCCGGTAAATCCGCTGGTTGATCCGGTATACCGCATGACGATTCTGCCGGTTGCGCAGTTCCATAAGCAATTGTTCCCGGTAAATGCGCAACCATTTTGTCACCAGAACCAGCATCAGAACAACAGCAAGCAGCGTCAGACTCACCGCAGAAAATACTTGCAGATTTCGCCTGTTGTTCTTTTTCTCATTATTTTTTACCGGCCGCTTTGTCTCCTTCTCCGTCATCTGACTTTCTGTCTGCTGCTGTGTTTCCATCTGTGTTTCTGACGGCGATTCGTTTTTCGTCTGCATTTGCGTCTGCGGATTCTGCTCCGCCGCATCTTTGTGCTCTTCATGCCGCTGTTTCCACGTATCGCGCAATTCCGGGGTTGTCGGCAGCTTTGCACTGTCATTCGTATAGCCCGGGGTCATTTCCACCGGCACCCATCCGATATTTTCCAGATAAATTTCCACCCATGCATGCGCATTGTAGTCCGGCACATCTGCCTGATAGCCTTTCTTTTCTTTATGAAATGCCGACGGTTCCACCACATATCCCGATGCATAACGCGCTGGAACTCCCAGACTTTGTAAAATCAGCGCACCCGCGCTGGCAAAATGCATACAATATCCCTCATGTCCGGTTTCCAGAAAATAAGCAATGGTATCTTTCCCCTGTGGGATGTGATTCAGATATAAGTTATAGGTATTTTCGTTCCCCAGCCAGTTGGCAACCTGTGTCGCAAGATTCTGCCGGATGTTGTTGGTAGTTATCTGTCTTTCTGCCCGTCCGGAATTGTTTCCATCCGTATCCGCCGGCCAATCCTCATCGTATAACCCGCCTGTTTCCATCTGATCCGCCACATAGGTGCCGTTTTCCTCATACACGCCATATCCGATACTTTCCAGAGCCAGCCTTCGTGTAATAAAATCTCCCACTGCCGGAACATCCGTGGCAAATTTACGGTATCTGCTGTCAACATAGGCATCATACCATTGCTGCAGATCCGTATCTGTTTCTCCGTGGACCATACAAAACCTGTCAAAAACATCGCGCAGATCCGTATTTTCATCCAGTCCCTCAAAAGAAACCTTTCCCGTTGCCCTCTTTTTACGTACCACCGTATCATCCCTGAGCCAGACCTTCCCACCGGCTGTCTGCAAATCTGAAAAATAAGGCATATACGCGTTTTTTAACCCCAGTGCCCGATAGGAAATCTGATACGAAACCGTCTGTGTTTCATCCTCTGCCAGCTCACTCGAACGGATGTATTTTACAAGTTCACCGGCATTCTGCTGCATTAACATTGCAACATCATTGCGATTGTATCCCGCCTTATCCACTTCGTGCGCAAACGTTTTCCCTTCATTTACCCATGTACCGTTCTGATATGTGCCACTGGCAAATGATTTCAGATACAGTTTGCCCGCCGGGGCTTTCGATGCTTCTATCGAAAATACGGTTTTTCCGGTATAGTCCGGTGTTGTATTATCCACATGTTCCCGCGATCCCTGCAAAGTTATCCCCGAAAACGTCAGGTTTTTCACACGTTCTTCCACCTGTCTCTGAAACGCATAAAACTTCGGTGACTTTTTCGGAATCTGCTTTGCCACACCGGAAAACGCATAGCTGCTCACCGAGACAAGAATCACGGCAAACACACCGGCTGCAGCATAAGACAGTAGCTGCATCCATACATGGGTACGACCGTCAGCCACCCTTACATCCATGTGCGTCCATGGTGCCGCAGACACCAGCACGGTTCCCACGAAAAAGAGTGCAATTCCACTCCAGCCCAGTCTGGCATTGACCAGAAGAGCAACCGACAACGCTGTTATATCCGGAAGCAGCAAAACCAGCCGCACACCGGTCACATATCGAAACATCAGACTTAACAGCACAACAACTGCCAATAAAAACACCAGCATATAAGTATACCGCATCTCCGTCCCGGCCCCGGTCATATAATTTGTTCCATACTGTTTATTCCAATATGACAGATATGCCTGAAACAGCATTTTTCCGCTCTCTGTCAGTTTTCTCCGATGAAAAATTCCAAACAGTACGAGTGCCGCCGGATATCCGATTTCAAACACAACCTTGCAGACCCTCTGATATTTTCCGGTCGCAGGAACTCCCACGATAAACAGCACAAGACTTACCAGCATGGCCACCTGCAGTTTACCAAGCGCACGGATCGGCAGCTGCCATCCGAATGCACTCCGGAAAATCGCAAGCATTGCATAAAACAGCAGTTCCACAGCAACCGCCTCACAGATCAGCCGGATACCGGTATTGCCAGACAAATATGTGGTTTTATTCCCTCTCCTGTCCTTCCTGTTCACAATACCAGCTCCATTTCTTCCAGCTTCTGTCTCCAGTTATCTCCACCAAAATCCGCAAGTGTCTGTCCATCCAGCACAAGAAAAAGCTCCGGTGTCAGTTCCAGCCTGTGTACCGGGTGCTCGCAACGATACTGCTGCTCATATCTCTGTCGCAGTGAACCCGCCGTTTCCTTCTGACATTCCATAAACTGCATCAAAAACAGATACACGCTTTCCTCATCCTCGACGCGCAACCGTTTGATTTCTGTTTCCTCCTGCCATGCCACATAATGCGGGCAGCCGGCATCCATCATCGAATACACCAGATCTGCCGCAATTGTGAGAAAGGTTTCCGCATAGGCTTCCCTGCTGCGCCTCATATGCCGGCCTTTTCCTGCCATCTGTGGCAGCATGTCCAGCAAAAATACCACCGCACAGGCAAGCGGCTGACTGTCCTCCCGCACCAGAAGCCCGTCCGATTTGGCGGAGAGTTTCCAGTGTATGCGCTGCAGGCGATCCCCCGGACGATATTCCCGCACATCAAAGATCTGGCTGACATCTGTTCCCGGCTGAAAATCATCGTAGCTTTCCGCTTCTCCGAAATATCTGCGTACCCGCTCCGACACCTGTACTGCCACAGCATCCAGTTCCGGCAGCACCTGTATATCTGCAAATCTCTTTATTTTTTTATGCACATAAAACAGACCGGTCAGATCATAAATCCGTACTTTTACAAGCTCATACTCATAACTTCCCACATGAGAAAGCACGACACGCTTTTCCATGCACTGCATTCCGCGCATCAGTCCGGCACCGTTCCACCAGAAATTTCTGGCATACCCGGCAAATATATTTCTACAGCGCACACGGTAACGCACTTTTGTTGCCGGAAACAACATGGTCTGATCCACGGTAAGCTGTACCGTAACTTTTTTCCCTTTTTCCGCCACGGTAAGCGGAATCCTGATATCTGCCGTGATATGTCTGCAATAAATCAGCAGATACAAACATGCAAGCAGCATCAGTACCAGTTCTGCAAACCCAATCAGCCCAATCGCAATGCTTCCATAGATCAGCGCTATATAAAATGTGACAAGCGTCACCCCTGTTCCAATCAGAAAACTGCCCACATTTATCCCCTAAGTCTTTTGTATGTTGTTGGTTTGTCCACATCCGACAGAATTTCCTGCAGGGTGGCATCAACAGTTACATGTCCGATCCTTGCCTTTGTGTTGAGCACAATACGGTGTTTTGCCACATCCGCAAAAATGTCCGTCACATCATCCGGAATCACATAATTTCTTCCCTGCAAAAATGCCCATGCTTTTGCCAGCCGCACGCATGCGATCGTGCCACGGGGACTTACCCCCAGCTCAATGTAAGCATTTTTTCTGGTAGCCTCCATCAGCTGTACGATATATTTTGCAACATGATCATGCACATAAATCTGTTCCACATACTGCTGCATCTCCCACAGCTGCTCTGGAAGAAGAACCGGCTGCAGATCCTCCGCTTTCGTCATCGTTTTTCCCTGGGCAATTTCCATCTCACTCTGCAGATCCGGGTACCCCATGCTCATGCAGGTCATGAACCGGTCCAGCTGTGATTCCGGAAGAAGCTGCGTCCCCGCACTTCCTTTGGGATTCTGTGTTGCAATGACAACAAACGGCTGCGGCACTTTTCGGCTCACACCATCCACCGTTACTTTGCCCTCCTCCATCACCTCAAGAAGCGCGGACTGTGTCTTTGGCGAAGTCCGGTTGATCTCATCCGCAAGAAACAGATTACACATGATCGTTCCCGGATGGTACACAAACTGTCCCGTCTCTTTCTGGTACATGTTAAATCCTACAATATCTGCCGGAAGCACGTCCGGTGTAAACTGTACACGGTGATCCAAAAGTCCCATGACGCGCGAAAAGGCGATGGCAAGTGTTGTCTTTCCCACACCCGGCACATCCTCAATCAGAATATGCCCTCCCGCAAGAATTGTAGCAAAAGCTTTGGTAATACAGGCATCCTTCCCCGCAATCGCGCGTTTGACCTCTGCCAGAACCGCGGCTGCATACTCATATACTTTCTCCATATTTCCCCCTATAGTTTCTTTCTATAATTATTTGCATTTTATATAATAAAAAAACCCCCAACGAATCACATTGTTCGTCAAGAGTTCTTTTGCCATTTGATTCAATCAAAATAAGCTTTGCGAGTGCGCGATCAGGGGTTCGAACCCTGGACACCCTGATTAAGAGTCAGGTGCTCTGCCAGCTGAGCTAATCGCGCATTTTCAAATTGTTTGTTTTGTGTCTTTCCTTAAGACAAGAATTATTATATAATAGGAGTATTAAAAAAGCAAGCACTTTTTTTATTTTTTTTAAATTTTTTTAAAAGCATATTTGAAAGGAACAATTTAACATGAAAGTAGAAGAAAGATTACTAAAATATGTCAGCTACTGGACAACCTCCGATGAATCCTGCAGTGACATTCCAAGCAGTGAGCGTGAGTTCACGCTTGCAAAAGCTTTAAAGCAGGAACTGGAAACTCTCGGCCTTACCAATATCCTTCTTACCGATCACTGCTATGTGTATGCCAAGCTTCCAGCCACACCGGGCATGGAAAACTGTAAGTCCATCGGCTTTATCGCTCATATGGATACCGCCCCGGATTTTTCCGGAAAGGATGTCAAACCACAGATCATTCCCAATTATGACGGTGGCGATGTCCTGTTAAAAGGCAGTCAGAATGTTTTAAAGGTAAGCGATTTTCCATCCCTTACTTCTTTAAAAGGAAGAACACTGATCACTACAGACGGCACCACACTTCTGGGCGCTGATGACAAGGCAGGTGTTGCCGAAATCATGACAGCCGTGGAAGAACTGATTGCAGAAGGTACACCACACGGGGATGTCTGGATCGGGTTTACGCCGGACGAAGAAGTCGGCGCAGGTGCGGATCTGTTTGATCTTGCTATCTTTCAGGCAGATTATGCATACACGGTGGACGGTGATTACGAAGGCGAAGTGGCTTACGAAAACTTTAATGCCGCAAGTGCCATCTTTCATATTAAAGGTGTAAATGTTCATCCGGGCGAAGCAAAAGACATTATGGTCAATGCGGCACTGGTGGGATGTGAAATTGTTTCCCGGCTTCCGGAAGCGGAAACGCCGGCACACACCAGCGGCCGGGAAGGATTCTATCATCTGACCGATATGTCCGGAGATGTGGCTTCCGCCACCCTTTCCTTTATCATTCGTGACCATGATAAAACCACATTTGAGAAACGTCTGCAGAATCTGCGTGACCTTGCACAATCCATGAATCAGAAATATGGACCGGAAACCGTCACGCTCGACATCGAACATTCGTATGAGAATATGATCTCTGTCATTGAGGATAAAATGGAGATCGTGGATCTGGCAAAACAGGCAATTGCCTCCGAAGGTCTGACACCGCTCTCCCGTCCGATCCGTGGCGGTACAGACGGCGCAAGACTGTCCTTTATGGGATTGCCGTGTCCTAATCTCGGTACCGGCGGGTACGGTTTCCACGGCCCATATGAACACATCTCTGTGGAAGGTATGCAGACCGCTGTCCGTATTTTAAAAAATATTGCCACCCATCCAATCCGTAAATAGATTTATAAAAAACCGTCCGCAGTTTTCTTTCTGCGGACGGTTTTTGTTCTATAACTTATTAAATTTTCTAATTCCCCTGCATATTTGCAGAATTTGCAAGTACAGGCTTCTGGAACATGCGAAAGAGTCCAATCTGTTCTAAGGCCTTTGTGATTGCGAAAAAGATCACCGAATCAATTGGCCACATAATCAGGTTCTTCAGCGCACGCGCCGGAAGAAGCACCATAAATGCCTGTCCATATAACACGTTCAGACAAAGTGTTGTCAGAATCACGTTACAGACCAGCATAACTACAAATTTAGCTGCCAGCACACGCCAGATCGTAAGCTTTTTCTTATAAAAAAAGCATCCATACAGGATTCCGGCCAGTATAACAACCAGCGTCAGCTGTGGACAAAATGGTCCGGTTGGCTTCATCATATACTTGATAATATCCAACGCACCATGGAAAATTCCTCCAACCACCGGTCCAAACAGATAATCAATGATACCATTTGGAATACTGGAAAAACCAATCCGAATAAACTGCCCATATTCAATGGAGAAAAATCCTAGAATGACAGCAACTGCAGCAAGCATTGCCATGGTAGTGATGGTTCTTACCGCTTTTAATTCCCGGAAAGAATCGGTGAACAAAGTAACGAATTTTTTCATAAAAAAATTACCTCCTTTGCAGACCTCACCGTACTACAACTGGAGATAATATTATCTTCGGATGCAGCGGGATGCGACTCATGTACCGCAAGATTCTCTTTTCGTCCGGGTGACAACTCCCTGTTCATCCGGCACTTAACGCACATGTGTCTACTCTGCTTTAAACTATTAAATTGCAACGACCTAAGTATAACACAATGAAAAAGAAATGCAACTATTTTTTTATGGCATTTTTATAGCAAAACGCCATCTGTCACACGTTTTTACGTGGAACAGATGGCATCCGTTGCCTGTTATTTTATTCTTTTCAGGTTCCCATACTTGCAAACAGGGCAGCTATCTCATCCGGGCTTAATGCCTTATTGGGATCTGCCGGTTCTTCCGGCTGAAGCGGTGCTTCTTTTACTGCTTCCGGCTCTTCAATCGGCTCGGGAATATCCTCCGGTTCCACCGTTTCTTCGACAGGTTCCCCGGCTTTATCCGCATTGTCGTCATTGCCCATATTTGCAAACAGGGCAGCTATTTCATCCGGGCTCATGGCGCGGTTTGGATCGGACAGATCCGGCATCGGCGAAAGTTCTTCCTCCGGCAGGTTCTCATCATTCGCTTCCTCAACGATCGCATCCTCCGGAATCGGATCCGGCTCTACCAGTTCTTCTGCTTCCTCAATGGCTTCTTCCGGATCCGGAGGAATAATCTCATCCGCTGCCATGATCGGAGGCTCTTCCTCCGGCTTTAAATCCTCCTCTTCCGGTATATCCGGCAGAATCTCCGGTTCCATATCTTCTTCCGGCTCCAGCGAAATCTCCGGTTCCATATCTTCTTCCGGTTCCAGGCTCTCCTCCAGATCCGGCAAAATTTCCGGTTCCGGGTTTTCTTCCAGATCCGGCGAAATCTCCGGTTCCGGCTCCATACTTTCTTCCGGCTCTGGTGAAATCTCCGGCTCTGCCGGTATTTCTTCCACATGATTCTGCGGTGCCGGCTGTGGCTCTACAGGTGTTGCCACAGGTACAGAAACCTGCGGCTGGGAAACAACCACTTTCTGACTGTTCATAATGGTCTGATTCAGGCGCAGTTCCATATCTTTCATTGCAATAATGATTTCCTGCAGCTTTGCGGCTATCTCTTTATCCTGTGAATGTTCCTGTTCTTTTCCATCCTTCTGCACCGAAGAAATTTCATCCTTACAGGCTGAAAGAATCTCGTCCTTATAAGCACCCGCAACTGTACCGAACCCATCCATTCCTTTCTGGAACGTATCAAACCGGTCCAGCAGCTGTTCGTATGAATTCATCAATGCATCGGTATTCTCATGGGATCGCTTGATAATTACTTTTGCGATTCCCTTCTGTGCATTAACAATTTCCTCTGTCGGAATCTTAGATGCCTCTTCCATATATGCAAGCTTCACCGATATTTCCTCAAAATATTTTTTCAGCATGAGATATGATGCCTTTTCCGACTTGAAAATACTCTCATACTGTTCCTCTCTCCGGGCATATTTTGTCTCATATACTGAAATCACGCCTCTGATTGCAACATACAGGCATATCAGATCTGCTGCTGCCAAAACAACCAGAACAATAAACATCTTCGGGAAATTGACTATGGCATACAACTCTGCCATAAAAATAAACGCAAACAAAAGTATCCCGAAAATCATCTGCATCCTTGCTTTCGAATCTTTATTCTTCATATGATACCGCTCCTTCCATGAGCCCGCTATTCTAACCACTATGCAAAATAAGCTCTAGTATGTTATATTTTACCATATTGTGTCGATTCTCACAAGGTTTGTTGTTTATTTCTGCCTTCTATAATACGTCATTTACAATCTGCTCTGCTGTCAGATGATTCTCTTTTAATACCTCATTTACATCATACCGGTCAAGGAATTCTTTTTTCAATCCGTAATTATAGACTTTCATATCACTGCTTCCATAAAATCTTGCGATTTTTTCTCCGAAACCACCATTCAGGATGCCATCTTCCAGTGTAACTACCGTGTCATGGTCTGCCTTCAGCTTCTCCAGCAGTCCTTCATCCAGTCCGGTAATATAATACGGGTTGATTACCGTTGCATGAATACCTTTTTTCTCCAGCATTTCTGCGGTCTGCAGTGCCAGGAAATAAAATGTTCCGAGTCCGATCAGTGCAATTTTGCTTCCCTTCTCCGTTACCTCATAGGTGTTGAGCTGACTCCAGTCTTTTTTGACTTCTCTGCCATCCGAAATCATATCTCCGCCCGGAAGTTTGATCGCAACCGGCATTTCCTTCTGCTCCACACTCCAGTCAAGCATTGACAGATATTCTTCCTTTGTTGTCGGTGCCAGATAAACCAGTCCCGGAATATTAGAAAGCATCGGAATATCCTGCAGTCCCAGATGGGTAACATCCGTCATGCCAAATACCGATCCCGTATACACAACAATCGTTGCCGGATTCCCGTCAATACACAGATCTTGTGAAATCTGGTCATACGTCCTCTGGATAAAGCTGGAATACACACCGTATACCGGCTTTCCGCCACCTTTGGCAATTCCGGAAGCAAGTGCTACCGCTGTCTCCTCCGCGATTCCCACATCTACAAACTGCCGGCCGGCCTGTTTCCTTTTCTCCTGCGTAAATCCGAGAATCGTCGGGGTTCCGGATGTAATTGTAACAACTGTCGGATCCTTTTTCATCTTTTCAATCAGATATTCACAGGTCACCGAAGAATAATCTTCCACTTCCGGAAAATTGGATTTTCCGGTCTCAATATCAAATGGAAGATGCCAGTGCCATTCTTCCTTATGCTCTTCTGCTGGTTTATAACCTTTTCCCTTTAATGTATTAATGTGGACAACAACCGGTTTCTTACTGTCTTTTACCTGTTTGAAAGCCCCGATCAGTTCCCTTAAGTCATTTCCATGATCCACATAGACATAATCAAGTCCCATGGCTTTAAATAAATTGCACTCTGCCTGTCCGTTTGTCTCGCGGAGTAATTTCAGATTTGAATAAAGTCCTCCATGGTTTTCTGCAATTGACATATCATTGTCATTTACTACAATGATCATGTTGCTGTCTAATTCTGCTGCAAAATCCATTCCTTCTAAGGCTTCTCCTCCGCTTAAAGAACCGTCTCCGATAATTGCGATCACATTTGCACTTTCCCCACGAAGATCCCTTGCCTTTGCCAGACCGCATGCCAGACTGACGGATGTAGAGGTATGTCCGATCGTAAAATGGTCATGTTCACTTTCCTGCGGACAGCTGTATCCCGTCACGTCGTCGTAATGTTCTTCATATAAATAGGCATCTTTTCGACCGGTCAGCATCTTGTGCGGATAGGTCTGATGGGAAACATCAAATACCATTTTGTCCTTTGGGGACTCAAAAACATAATGCAGTGCAATGATTGCCTCTACCATGCCAAAATTCGGGCCAAAATGCCCGCCGTGAATACTTGCCCTCTTTAATAATGCATGACGCATTTCTTCTGCGAGAGCTGTCATCTCTTCTATATTCAATTTCTTCACATCTTCCGGTCCGTTAATCTTTTCGATATACATATAATAAATTCTCCTTCCGATTTTATCTATCATAATATACCACTTAAAGTTAACTTTAAGTCAAGTATTTTTTATTTAATTTTCAACTTTTTGCTTCAAATCCTCAATTGCCTGAGCCACTATACCTTCGCTCTTAAAAAGATGTAAATATTGTAATGATAAAAGGGGCAAAAGGTATCATTTCCCACTGAAATGCAATTTTTATGTCATTCGCATTTCTTGCGATCCGCTTGTTGTTCCGATATAATTATGCTATGATTGTGCTTTGATTGGAGGAAACCATTTTGAGCGAATATTATAAGTTTTTTCAAAATAAAAAATGTGAATATTTTCCATGCCATAAAGGAATTCCGGAGGAGGACTTTAACTGTCTGTTTTGTTATTGTCCCCTCTATACACTCGGGAAATCCTGTGGTGGAAACTGTGAATATTTAAAAAATGGTATCAAATCCTGCATAAACTGTGGCTTTCCCCATCACCGAAAGAACTATGATAAGGTCACGGGCCGCTTTCAGGAAATTGCAGCCGTTATGGCAGCTTCCGATAAGGAGGATGTATCCCATGAAATGTAAACTTACTCCCGGATTATCCTCCGGTGACTGGAACGAATTTTGCAGCCGTTTCCATTTCCCTCCGGATGACCTGCCCCATATTCAGGCAATTTATACGGCACTTCTTCCCCTGGTTGAATCCTATGCGTATTACTCTCTGGATCAGGATTTAGACGGGGTTTCCCTGCCTCACTATGCCTATGGGTTTGTGACGCTTGGAAACGGAGTGGATGAACTGTCGGAATTATATCTGAACCATGAACAGATCCAGGAGGCTTACATTGTGGACTGCATCAGCCTGATGCTTTTGTCAAAGGCTTATGAAGAGTTTGCACATGTGATAGAACGTCAGAGCCGCCTGTATCTTGCAGAATTATCTTTTCTGGGAGATACCTATTCCCTTGACCTGCTCCCACAGATTTATGGGCGGCTTGCCCCGGATGGCATCCAGCTTACCGAGGGGCAGATGCTCCGACCTCTTAAGACAGCAACGCTGATCCTGCATCTGGATACAACAACACACGCCAATCTCAAGCAATTGTGTAATACGTGCGCAACCTGCCGGAATTTTTCCTGCCCGTCGAGAAAGGTCACGGCTCCGCATTTGCCGCATACTTATGGGGCCATGCAGATATTCCATACAAAATAATTATTTTTCAATTGATAAGTCAGCATTTTACCGTGCTTTTTTCAAAAGTTCTTCCGCTGTAATACCAAACAATTTCTTAGTTTGTTATCCTTTATTATTTTTGAAAACCATTATAAGTCCAACAATTCCAACAATTATCCCAATAAGAGCAAACGGGAAATCGCTAAAACTTGCCAATACAGTTCGATTCATTTCTGCGCCACTTGCACTTAAGAGTATTCCAAATAGAATAACTGCTATACCCTTTAACTTTCTATCATTCATTTTGTTTACCTCCATAACCTTCCAGTTTATCGCCTCTTCCGTGTACCACCAGTGCATCATAATAAATATACTGTCCCAATAGACGCAGACCAGCAGGTGAGCTTTCCCTTATATTATATCTTCCATATGGATTTACGAACTCTGATAAGGGCAAATACAAGGGTGCAAGACATCTGGTAGATGTCCGCTTTGCACCGACCGAAGCGGCAGCGGCGACAAAAAAATTTTATAAAATAGTATAACACAAAATGAAACCGATATGGTGAACTGATTAAAATGCTTCTGTTTTTTATAACTGATGATTGAAGAAATATAAACAAAAGCAAGGGGGTTGAGAGTAACCTCGAATCTGAAAACCTTATCTTTACAAGTTTGAGGTTTCGAATGATTATTAAGATAAAAAGATGTAAATAACATAATATTAGCAGTTGACTTTAACATTATTAAATGATAATATCAATAATATTAAAGAAAGGGGTTGGTAATGAGACGAAAAGCGCAAGAATGGATATACAATTTAAGTGATGAAGATATCACATTTATAAAAAATTTTGTTATGTCATCTGGCTCTTTAAAAGAGGTTGCAAAATTGTATCATATAACATATCCTACCGTGCGATTGAGACTTGATCGACTTATACAAAAAATGCAAATGAATGATCAAATAGAAAATGACGCTTATATTTCATTAATTAAAAAAATGGTAATAGATGATCAACTTGATTTTGACACAGCAAAAATATTGATAAAAAAATACAGAGAGCAAAAAGGAGAATAAATGAAATTTTCTACAATTTTATTCATCGTAATAATAATGGCATTAACCATTATTTGTGTACGTTTTTTAGAATCATATTTAAATAAAAAAAGAAGAACAACTACCGTATCATTAACACCAATTATTTTTCTTGTTCTTTCAATCGTATTAATTATAGTGTATCTTAATTTTGAACCAGAAAGTTTTGAACGCGTTGAGAAGCAGGGGTTATTGACACTCTCATATAGTTTCGTTTCCGAAAATCAGATGTCTATAAAGGATAAGATACATAATTGTATCATTATCTTTATACTTACAAATATTCCTACTGTTATATCAATTTATAATCGGATAAAAAGAAATAGAACGATTACGCGCAAAAAGAAAATAAATGAAATGAAATTGCGGGAATTATAATGTTCATCTCTATATATTATATATAGTTGTGATAAATTTTTTAAAAGATGGAGGTCTTTCAATGAAAGTCAAAAAAATTATTAAAAAAGTAATTGCTTTAATTGAAAAACTTAACGCAACAAAAAAGTTAGTAAACAGAAAAATCTGTTGCAATAACTTTTGCAGAAGGAGGTATTTTATGTGATATGATTCGATGTGATTACTATCTGCGGTTAGGAGTCAAATGAGTAATTATAATCGAATAACATTTAAAGAAAGAGTGAGGATTGAAGCTGGTATTTATGCTAAGAAATCTTTTAGTCAGATAGCGAAAGAGATTGGTAGAAGCACATCAAGTGTTACCAGAGAAGTGAAGCAAAACAGAATAATGGTCAAGACACCGTATTCTTGTGGAACGGATTGCATTTATCCGCCAAGTTGTAGAAAGACAGGCCTTTGCGGTGATGAGTACTGCAGCAGGAGATGTTGGACTTGTATGGACCATGATTGTACACAGTATTGTGACAGGTGTGTTACACATACTTGTAAAAAAACAGAAAGGGCACCATTTGTATGTGATTCATGCAGCGAAAAGAATAAGAAAGCATGTAAGTATAACAAGTACTATTATCTTGCAG